>Ga0208765_1000034_pt1 | contig 74646 bp, 70 predicted proteins | sample ETNtaG_2_FD_185783 | JGI IMG/M metagenome (GOLD analysis project Ga0208765, IMG submission 185783) | Marine microbial and viral communities from oxygen minimum zone, Eastern Pacific Ocean - ETNP201406SV203 (SPAdes) (version 2) | ecosystem: Environmental > Aquatic > Marine > Oceanic ...
CCGTCGCTGTCAATGTCCAGCACAATAAAGCAGTTGGCCTGACTCATCGAACTCAGGATGCCTGAACCCTGGTCTCCGGTACTGTGCACCGTGAGATCACCGCTCTCATCCTGTACCAGATAACCGCGCTGATACTCAGTTCGACCAGGCCTTTTCTTCAGCCGGTTAAGCGTCCTCGCTGGTAACCGCAGAGGCGCCCAATTCTCCTCACCCATTAACTGCCGCAGCGCCGGTAATACAAACTGGTAGAAAGTGACCATAACTGAAACCGGGTTGCCCGGCAGGCCGAAGAAATGGGCATGATCGATTTTCCCAAACGATAATGGTCGACCTGGTTTCATCGCTAGTTTCCAAAATTTCACCTCACCGATTTCATCAAGCACCTCTTTGACATAGTCGGCGTCACCCACCGAGGCTCCTGCTGAAGTGATCACCACATCGGCAATTGCTGCAGCTCGGTGAAAGGTCTCGCGTATGCGATCACGGTCATCCGGAATTACACCCAAGTCTATAAATTCGACGCCCAGGCGCGTGAGCATCCCATGCAGGGTGTAACGGTTTGAATCATAAACATCGCCCAATGCTAGAGTTTCACCAATTGACCGCAGCTCGTCACCGTTGGAGAAGAAAGCTATCCTGGGTTTACGCAATACCGCCAGTTCCCCGATCCCCAACGATGCGACCATTCCCAAGTCCGAGGGCAGCAAATAGCGCCCATGCACCAGGGCAATCTCGCCGGCAGCGAGATCTTCACCCGCCCGCCGCACGTGCTGGCCTGGTTTCTGTCCTGGCGCCAATCGGACACGATCGTCAATGCGCTCGGCTTGTTCCTGCATTACTACGGTGTCACACCTATCCGGAATCACTGCGCCGGTCATAATGCGTACGCATTCACCGGGACCAACCGGTCCTGCGTATGCACTGCCTGCCCAGGCTGTACCAATAACCTTAAGATCTGCAGCTAAAAGATCAGATGCTGCCAGAGCATACCCATCCATAGCAGAATTGGTGTGGTTGGGTACATCAACTGGCGAGATTACATCTTCAGCCAAGATCCGGCTCAGGGCACCTCGAACAGGTACCCACTCGATATCACTGATTGGCGTGATCGCTTCAGCGATTCGGGCCAGGGCAACATCAACTGGCAGCAACACTGGATCGTATTCATCCTCACAACTGGGTTGCACGATTACTTCAGTCTGTTTGTTCACTGTCGCGTTTCCAGTCTCCTGAGCGGCCACCAGACTTCTCAAGCAACCGCACAGCACCGATTATCATTTCACGATCCACTGCTTTGCACATGTCATAGATGGTCAACAAACCCACCTGGACTGCAGTCAACGCCTCCATTTCAACACCCGTGCGCTCCCGGGTCTCAGCGACAGCACGACAGACAATCACGCTGTTCTTCGGGTCAGGCTCAAAGGACACTTCCGCCCGGGTCAGGCTGAGCGGATGACACAACGGTACCAGTTCCGACGTCCGTTTAGCCGCCATAATTCCTGCGACCCGGGCTACTGCCAGCACATCACCCTTGGCATTGGTCCCGTCAACCACCTGTGCCAGGGTCGAAGCTTGCATCGAAATTTCTCCAGCAGCAACGGCACGCCGCTCGGTAATTTCTTTGCTACCGACATCGACCATGTTCGCTTCACCGCGCTCATTGAGATGGGTCAGTTTTTGTCCTTGAGCCACCATTTTTTCGCTCTCCTGCCTGAGATCGGATATTGTAGCCATTTTCACGCTGATAAGGCCGTTACCCCGGTCACCATATCGAGGAGGCATGCTAAAATGTGTTTGATTTATCAGCTAATTTTATGAGGAAATACTCGTGGCCTTTGCATCGATCATGGAAGAACTGGGATCGCCCGCACCTGATTTCCAACTACCCAACACCAATCCCAACGCTGGGCCCAAGGTAGTTTCCCTCGGTGACTTTTCTGCCATGCCGGCACTGCTGGTTGCCTTTGTCTGCAACCATTGTCCCTACGTGATCCACATCCGCGACTGCTTCAGTAATTTTGCGCGTAGCTACGCCGATCAGGGGCTTGGCATCGTTGCGATCTCAGCTAACGATATCAGTACCCACCCTGGCGACGGACCACAAAAAATGGCCGCTGAAGCTCTGGCACACAATTTCAGTTACCCCTATCTATATGACGAAACCCAGGACACGGCAAAAGCTTATCGTGCGGCTTGTACGCCCGATTTCTTTTTGTATGACAGCCAGCGGAAACTGGTCTATCGGGGTCAGTTTGATGCCAGCCGGCCCAATAACGATATGCCCGTCGACGGCAGCGCACTACAAAGCGCAGTCGATGCGGCCCTGAGTGGCCAATCCGTGACAACTGAACAGGTTCCCAGTCTAGGTTGCAACATCAAATGGAAAAGCGGCCAGGAGCCTGACTATTTTCCGACCTAGTCACGACCTCTGTGCCGAGTTGTAACTACCCGCCGGATTCAGCCGAATCGGTATAACGCAACCAGCGTCTTGGCATCACGAATCCGGCCATCAGCTGCCATCGCCCTCACCTGTTCCAGCGTATGCCAGTGGACCTCGATCTGCTCATCCGGTTGAATATCCGCACCAACATGAGAGAGATTACCTGCCTGATAAAGACAAAGTTCTTCACTACAAAAACCCGGTGAAGGCAACATTGTTCCTAGTTCGCGCCACTGTGCCGCGACCAGCCCGGCCTCCTCACGCAACTCCCGCTGGGCGGTTTCAAGCGGGTCTTCACCTGCCTCGATCACACCCGCTGGTAGTTCCCAGATCCAGTCTCCGACGACGTGACGATACTGCCGCAGCAAACACACCCTGTCTGCCTCATCCAGCGCTAGAACGACTGCACCGCCGGGATGTCGAACGATTTCCAGCTCGATTGTGGCGCCATTGGGAAGCACCGCTGTTTCCAGTCCGAGCTCAATCAGTCGGCCCCGGTAAATACTGACCCGGCCGCCGGCACTCATCGCTTTAGCTCGCCTCCGTTGAGGCTTGATTGCGCACTTCGTCAACGGCTGATTGCAATTTGTCATCGTCGGCGAGATAGTAGCGACGAATCACACTCAGGTTGTCTTCGAACTCGTAGACCATTGGAATCCCGGTTGGGATGTTGAATTCCAATATTTCGTCTTCACTCATCTGATCGAGAAATTTCACCATCGCGCGTAGACTGTTGCCGTGCGCGACGATCAGCAGTCGGCTGTCGCTCCTTAATAACGGGACCAGTGTCTCGTCCCACCATTCGGTGACCCGCAGCAGCGTATCTGCCAGAGATTCCGTATCGGGTAGACCGTTGATGCCGGCATAGCGTAGATCAGCGTCCGGGCGGCTAGTATCGTCTGCCGCCAGTGCCGGCGGACGTACCGCATAGCCCCGTCTCCAGGCAAGCACCTGTTCGTCACCATGTTGCTCGGCGGTTTCTTTCTTGTTGAGTCCCTGCAGTGCGCCGTAGTGGCGTTCGTTGAGTCGCCAATCTGTCCGGATGGGCAGATACATCTGATCTAGCATCTCCTGAATAAGCCACAGTGTTCGGATGGAGCGTTTCAGATACGACGTCATGGCAATGTCGAAGCGAAAACCAGCATCACGCAATGTATTGCCGGCTGTCCTGGCTTCTTCGATACCGCGTTCTGATAGGTCTACATCAACCCACCCTGTGAAGCGATTGTCCAGATTCCAAGTACTCTGACCATGGCGAACCAGTACCAGTTTCTTCATATTTTCTTCCTACCGGATTGCAAAGCACCCAGGCTCGAGCCTATTCCCAACTCTTTCAGACGCACTACCAACTGGGCCAGAGCCTGGCCCCGATGGCTGATGCGGTTTTTTTCTTCGGCAGAAAGTTCCGCCGCCGATTTCTGTCCGTTACCCACCAGAAATACCGGGTCATAGCCAAAGCCATTTTCACCACGTGGCGTCTCAGCGATCCGACCCACCCAGGTTCCGCTGCAGATCACAGGCGAGGCGTCCAATTCATGACGAACGAACACAACCTCGCAACGAAAACGAGCCTGTCGGTTGTCGGTCTCGGTAGTGGAAAGTTCGAGCAGTAGTTTGGCAGTATTGTCAGCATCAGAGGCGCTATCACCGGCATAACGGGCAGAACGAATGCCCGGCGCACCATTCAGCTCGTCCACCTCGATCCCGGAATCATCGGCGATTGCCGGTAAGCCGGTAAAGTGGCTGGCATGGCGCGCCTTTATGATCGCATTCTCAACAAACGAGAGTCCGGTCTCCGCCACTTCTGGCACACCACGATCACTTTGAGGGATACAATCGATCGCCGTTCCGTTCAACAAGGCACGAAGCTCTTCAAGCTTGCCGCGATTGTTCGATGCCAGCACGATCTCCATGTTCACATCTGTTCTGATTGTCGTGCTGTGTTCTGCAGGTCGGTAAGTTGGCTGATCCCATTTGCCGCAACTGCAGTCAGTTGCCGAAGTTCGTCTTCCGTAAAGGGAGCTGCCTCGGCGGTCCCCTGGACCTCAATAAAACGACCTTCGTTATCCATAACAAAGTTCATATCGGTGTCTGCTCGACTGTCCTCGCTGTAATCGAGGTCCAGCAACACCTGCCCATCAACGATACCTGTAGATACTGCGGCCACTTGGGCAACGAGCGGCGTTTCAGACAGGGCGCCAGCTCTTACCAGCCCGTCGAGGGCATCGGCCAGTGCCACCCAGCCGCCTGTAATCGACGCGGTACGTGTGCCTCCGTCAGCCTGTAACACGTCGCAGTCGACGGTAATGGTTCGTTCGCCCAGCGCATCGAGGTCCACTGCCTGGCGCAGAGCTCGACCGATCAGCCGCTGTATTTCAAGGGTCCGGCCGCTCTGCCGACCACGAGTCGCTTCGCGTAGCATCCGAGTGTGAGTCGAGCGGGGCAACATGCCATATTCTGCTGTCACCCAGCCACGGCCGCGGCCGCGTAAAAACGGGGGTACGGTGCTGTCCACGCTGGCGGTACACAACACACGCGTATCACCAAATGCAATCAGTACAGAGCCCTCTGCATGTCGTGTGAAGCCGCGGTCGAAATAGACTGGCCGCATCTGGTCCGCTGCTCGTCGGTTCGCTCTGTTCATAGGTTTATCTTACTCGGTAACACGTTCGTAATAACTGATGTTAACAGCCTAGCGGCTGACCATAGCCGTTTCTTTGGGGTCCTATCAATACTTAAATAGGACTCTGATCCGCTTAAGATGGCGGCAATTGATGGCCAAGTAACGTAAAAAAGTTCTCCAAGAACCGGTAGGTCAAGCCCCAGACAATCGGCTCCTCATGATCACTCAGCCGAATAGCGGGAAACACTTGCCCCTGCCAAGCTTCGTATTGCACCTCGGTCTGGCGTTTTGTCTCTAGCAACCGAGATATCGGCAGGGTGAAGACATCAGCTACTTCGTGATTCTGACGGAATGGTCCAACACTGCTCATCATAAAGACGAAACAGGACACCACCAGGTGATGTGAACGACGGCCCGTCAAATCGTCAAGCTGGCCAAGAAGTTGGCCTACAGATAGATCAACACCAATTTCTTCTTCAGTTTCCCGTACAGCTGTATCCAGCGACAGCTGATCGCCCGGTTCACGTCGTCCACCGGGAAATGCAATGTGCCCCGACCACGGATCATTCGGTACTCGGGCACGTTCGATGAAAATAATTTCCGGATCGTCCGTGGAAGCCGCGCTATCTAATATCAAAGCAACGGCGGCGTGGCTATCGCCCGTGTTAGACAATACCGGCTGGTGCTGCGCCAACTGCTGGGTGATTGTCTGCGTGGAAATCACCACCGAATTCCGCCCCCGAAAAGAAACCCGTCGGTCACTTCACGCCGGTCATGGCCTGTCACTGAGTCGGTGTAGTCCGTCAGGTGATAACGGTAGGCTGCACGTAACGATATAAATGGCATTGGCTCTATCACAAGACCGGTTTCGACTGAGATTGTCGATACATCCTGGCGCGTACCCAGGTGCTTCAGATTCGGAGCCCAGCCGGCATTACCGTACACTGATACGACTCCGGGCAGATGTGCCCTACCACCGGCTGACAGACGTAATCCCGACAAATTGCCTTGTGAACCGAAACGGTTTTTCTCCCAACCCAGGCCTGCCGATAGATATGAATTACTAACTGGCGACTGCAACCTGTGCTGAAAATCCACTTGGAGCTGATCATTCGGTGCCTTATCTACGTGATCTACTGGGACTCGATGCAACGCACCACGCAAACCCCACGTTCGATTCCACCACAGGGCACCATAAGCACCGAGCGCATTCGTGTCGATACGTGGGTCCAGCAGGTCTACCGTATCGACCAACGACCAGAAACCGCCTGCTTCGATTTCAAAATTATCGAGCGCCTGGCTCTTGGGTCCTGCTATGATCAGACCGATCAAAGACAGCAGTACTAACGACGATCGGATCATGGGTTCGTGGGCAGAGACATTCGAACAGATTCTAGCACTGCTGCACTCTGAACCTGGTTTGAAGCATCTCGATCAAGCCTAGCGACAGGACTCTAATGCATGGACAACACGGATGGGGTCCGACTCGACCGGTGGCTGTGGTCTGCCCGTTTTTTTAAGACACGGCAGATGGCGGCAGACGCTGTTCGTTCGGGTCGTGTGCTGTTGAACGACAAACACACTAAACCCGCCAAGTCTGTTCGCATCGGTGATCAGGTCCGAATCCGAAAGGCCGCTTTTCGTTATTCCATCCAGGTCACTGCCCTGAGCGAAACGCGGGTGGGTGCGGGTCACGCTGTCACCCTGTATGACGAAAGTGAACAGAGCGTCGAAGCCAGAGAAACCCTCAGAACACAGCTTAAACTCCAGCGCTCAGGCTCGCATCCGGCGAAGGGTCGCCCCAGCAAGCGTGAACGCCGCCAGCTGAGCCGGCTGCGTGTTCCACAAGGATGAGTCCTTGTGAACACCCTGGATAAAACACTGGCGTTGCCCCCGCTGTCACTGTATGTGCATTTCCCTTGGTGTGAAAGCAAGTGCCCATACTGTGATTTCAATTCACACGCTTTGCGCGAGACCCTACCCGAAGAAGATTACTGCCACGTATTGCTCCATGACCTGGAGGCTATATCGCACTATGCGCAGGGCCGGCAGCTGGCGTCTGTTTTCTTTGGGGGCGGTACCCCCAGTTTGTTTTCAGCCAGTATCATCGCGCAGGTGCTGGAGCAAGCGGATAAACAGATCGGCCTTCAAGCAAATGTCGAGATCACCCTAGAGGCCAACCCGGGTTCGGCAGATGTCACCCGCTTCAGTGATTACCACAGCGCCGGTGTGAATCGACTCTCGCTGGGTGTGCAGAGTTTCAGCGATACACAGCTCCTCACCTTGGGCAGGATACACAACGGCCTGCAGGCACTGCAGGCCGTAGACATGGCAGCGCAGGCTGGGTTTGCCCATGTGAACATCGACCTCATGCACGGCCTGCCGGAACAGACCGTTGATCTTGCGGCTCAGGACATCGACACCGCGATTGCCTTGGAGCCGAACCACCTCTCTCTGTACCAGCTGACGCTCGAACCGAACACACGGTTCGCAGCCCAACCACCGGCGCTGCCTGACGAAGCAACCTGCTGGCAGATCCGCAGTGTGTTCGAGGAAACTGCGATCTCTGCAGGTTATGAACAGTACGAGGTGTCGGCGTTTGCACGCCCAGGCAGTCATTGCTCGCACAACTTGAACTACTGGTCCTTCGGTGATTATCTGGGGATTGGTGCCGGTGCACATGGCAAGGTGACCAGTCCCGATGGGATCGGGCGTTACGCGCATGAAAAACACCCCCGACGTTACATGGCAATGGTAACAGCCAGTCAGTCCGGCAGGAACTTGAAGTTAGCGAGCGCCGAAGAAATCGCTTTTGAGTTTGTACTGAACGCATTAAGGCTTAAGAACGGTTTCAGACTGATAGACTTTTCACAGCGCACGGGGCTCTCCGCGGAGTGCCTTCTCGGCACCGTAAAAAACGCGGCAAAACGGGGTCTGCTGAACATCAGCAACAACCGAGTCAGGACAACGGACCTGGGCTATCGTTTTCTCGATGATGTCATCGCACTTTTTCTGCCCGAGACGGATTGATGGTGACTGCGTGATATGATGCCCGAACAACAACGACTACAGTCGATCGTCAAAACGTGCTCTGATAGGGCAATTTAGGCAATCTCTTAAGCCCATAACGGTATTTGTCATGCTCTGGGTGAAAGCTTTTCATATCATCTTCATGGTGACCTGGTTCGCGGGACTTTTTTACCTGCCACGCCTTTTCGTCTATCACGCGATGACGCAGGACGCAGCAACGTCCGCTCAGTTTGAAACAATGGAACGCAAACTTTATTTTGGCATTGCAACACCGGGCGGCATCCTGACGATTCTATTCGGGGCGTGGTTGTGGCTTGGTTACGGCATCGGTGCCGGCAGCGGCTGGCTCGTGGCCAAGCTGATACTCGTCATCATGCTGGTGCTCTATCACCTGTGGTGCGGGCGCATACTCAAAAATTTTCGGACGGACAGCAATACCCACAGCCACGTTTTTTATCGCTGGTTCAACGAGTTTCCAGTACTGGTCCTAATTGCTGTTGTCCTGCTGGTGGTTTTCAAGCCCTTCTGACCACACGCAAGACCTACTGAAAAACCTTACCGATGAGCGATTTGGCCACCAGTCTGATGGTGCTGCTAATCGGTATTACGAGTTATGTTAGTTGTATGCCCCGTTTTTATTTAAAACCACATCCATCATCATTCCGTCTCCGTTAAATTATTTTTGATCGGCGTTTGTCGGGTCTGTGGTCACCACACTACACAAGTATTAGCAGTACTGTAATCACACTTCCAAAGGTACATTTCTCCCATTTCCCTCTTCAAAAACAGCAGTCAGTGGATTGTAGTATTTGTCGAAACAAAATGATGGCAGAAAGGCTTACAGTTTTAGCGGGATGTTGGGGATAAGATATCAAGATGAGAACACTCCCCAAAATACTCTGTGCCATCACGCTATTAAGCATGAGCGGCCTTGCATGGGCATCTTGTCCAGAAGGGCAGGAAGAGGACGATCGTACTTCAGAATGCAAGCCATCAACAAAAGTGAAGAAGTCTTTATCTTCGGGTTCTGGTTGGGGGTTCGGGCGTTCCCTGCCTCTCGGTGCTAAGAAACACGGCTACCAAGTGGTCTCGGCTCCAGATCATCCTGTTCGTTATGGTCAGTATTCAGAAAAGTTTGAAGTAAGACCGGGTGATTGTTCCAAAGGTATGGGTGGTCACGATGACTGTAAAACTGATAGAGAACGATCTGAGTTGATACAGCGCTACGAAACTCAAAAAAGGGGCGACGAATACTGGTATCGGTGGTCTATTTATTTACCTCCATCTCACCAGAATATACATAGAGTGAAAGTTGCCTACGGTCAGTTTCACCAAGAGGGATGTCTTCCTGTCGTCATGTTTCAGGAATACGATGGCGGCTACTGGCTGAATATTAAACCATCAATCAACAAAGGTTTGGATGACAATCGTAAATTACTGGAAGCAACTGAGTTTGTCGGCAGATGGAACGACATTGTGGTGCATGCTCGCTGGACAAAACACAGCGATGGTTGGTTCAAAGTTTGGGTCAATGGGGAGGAGAAAACCTCCTATTATGGGAAAACCATGTCTTGCAAAGAAGTTTATTTTAAGTACGGGGTTTATAGAACGTTTGTTTCTCTTAATTCAAAAAGCAAGACAGTCACGACAATTGCGTACTATGACGGTGTAGTTCGATCGAAATCGAAAGAAGGAATGTTCGATCCTTTGCCAGAGTAAGCATATTGATATCGCAAAGGCAGAAAGATTTCCAGTTTTAGTGGGATGTTGGGAATAAAACACACATAACACTGTAGGGTAAGTTTCATGGGCAATGCACTGCAATTTAGAACTGCGACAGAAGACGACTGTACGGAACTGGCGCTAATTCGGGATATAGCTGGTAGAAGGATGCCATCTTACCTTTGGAGCCAAGAAGTGGGACAAGGGCAATCCTATTTTGAGTATGGCAGAGAAAAAATTAGAACCGATGCCAATAACAATGCTTATTTTAAAAATTGGCTAGTTGCAGAATTTCAAGATAAATTTGTAGGCGCATTTTTTGGGTTTTCTGTCGAGGATCCCTACCCAGAAATTGACCTTGATGCTGTACCAGTGTGGTGGCGGCCATGTAAAGAACTTGAAAGGGTAGCTAGTGGATGTTGGCTACTTCAAGTAATAGCCATATTGCCGCAATATCGAGGGAAAGGTTTAGCCCGACAACTTTTAGATAAAGCGGAAAGTGTAGCTAAGAATTCTGGTACGAATCGGATTGCTTTACAGGTTGAAGAGGTTAACGAGATCGCATTTAACACGTATCAAAGAAATGGGTACATCGAAGTGGATCGTAGGCCATATATACCCTTCCCCGGCTCTGATGATACCGGTGAATATGTGTTGATGTGGAAGGAATTGAACTGAATTAGTGTTAGTTCGCTTGGTGAAATACTCTAGAAAGGTTTGCAGCTGTGGTGGGATGTTGGGAACGGAGCACATCTATACATTCCTCACGCCTCCCAAATTTGTAATTCCTTATAATCGGTTCGCTCTTAACTCAAATTGGAGCGATTGTAGTGCCATCACCTAATGATTATGCGTCCGTTCGAACTGTCATAGAGAACTACATAAGAGGTAGTTACACCGCGGACACAGACTTGCTGAAACGGTGCTTTCACCCAGATGCACTTATGTCAGGCTATTACCGTGGCGACTTGGAAATTGGCTCACCGCAACCATTTTTTGATCAACTAGAGTCTGAACCGTCATCCAAGAGTTCAGGCGAAGCTTATCGAGCTGAAATTAGCTTTATCCATATTGCTGGGCACATGGCGAGTGCCGGTGTGGTCGAAGACAATCTACTTGGTTCGAATTATGTCAATCATTTCCATCTACTTAAGATTGACGACCAATGGCGCATCATCAGTAAAATCTATGTTGATGTTTAGTAGTTAATCAGTTAACACCACTTAATGGCTTAGAATTTGGTACTGGCGTATTTGGATTTGATCCAAACTACTAACTACAACAGGAGGATATCAATGAAACTATTAGTTACTGGGAATATCACAAAAGGTTTTGCATCATGGGTTCAAATGCAAGATGGTCTTGCCCCAGAAATGGAAAAGGTAGGTATAAAACTGATATGGGCAGGTACCAACCCAGATGAGAGTGAAGTATTTGCAGTAATAGAAATGGAAGACCCTGCCCAGATGAAGACTTTTGGCGAGAGAGAAGATGTTGCTAAAATTCGTGCCGAAGCAGGTGTAGATGTTGCCAGTACTAAGGTGATCTCACCTATTGGCGAAGACTATCTGCCTGATTAATAGCTTCTAAGGCTGATAGTGCACCTGTACAGCCCCACTACGAGGGTATATGTACATCCGTGGGGTAGTGGAAGGGTGCCACCCTATGCAGTTAATAGATATGCTGTACAGCTACACTCTCGTTAACCTTGCAACTCCAGATAATGGTTAATTAACAATAATACCGACTCTAAATCGATTAGCTTTTACCCGTTGTATCTCTTGGTTCTGGTGACAATTACCGCACCAATGAGAGATATAAAGGCGGCAACTAGGACACCAATAAATATTGCTCTAGTCCAAGCTACCCATAAAGCTAGAGGAGTCACCATAAGAACAAGACCAAATATGGTGAGACAAATATTAGGCACAGACCACATATCTAACTCATGCTGAATTTTATGATTTGTCGTTTGTGATAGGTTCCTTTTATCCAAGAGAAGAAGTCACCTATCCGAAACATAATTCCGTACTTCTTTCTCAAGATAGAATACGCAACTTTAATAGTTTCAGGTTCATCGACTAAATTTGCTACCGCATAAGACCAACCACCTTTTGGTTTGCCACTGTAAGTACAAATCCCAACTTTCACTTCGGGATAGTTTCTTATTCTCTTAACCTTGCCTACATTCATCAGTGAGAATACATAGTAGTCATTTGTTTCTCCTTCCTGTGCAAACCAAACAGGAGTATTTACAAAACTACCGTCTCTTTTACGTGTAGATAGGTTGATGTATTTCTCTTGATTGGAAATCATTTGCATCTCTTAATAATATCCTACACCCTCACGCACACGCGCCTCTCTAATCATCAGTCATCCGCAGATTTCTGTTGTAACCACCGAAGTCCTTTGAACAAAAAGACCTTCCAGACAACCCAGATTGTTACCAGAGGCAGCAGTGGAAATATGAACCACAATGATGACTTATCCACGCTCACCCTCCCGCCTCAATAGTTTTTGACCAAGAACAACACGGCAGTTATACGCCTTGTGGAAAACGCATCCAGAGCGAGCTAGCTACAAGTACATAGATCAATCCGAATCCGGCAACTAAGTAAAGCAGGTCTGTAATTACAACGATCACTATTACCTTACCCCAAGATGCATTCTTCTTAGTGCGGTATCGCCTGACTAGGAAGAAGAGAATCAGAAACTCAAGGAACCAAGCAATGATTATTACAAGGCTGGACCATTCAGGTGTAGATGAATAACCAAACTCCACAACCCTGAGCTTTTCCCAAAGTAAAGTTCTTATAGTGAAAGTGAGTAGATAGATAATCATTCTTTCCGCCTCAATCGCTTGTTGATCAACAACCATGCAGGTATAAGCGGCAAACACCACAGGACTGCTGCAACAAAGGTTACGTTAAATAGATAACTTACTGCTAGTGCCACCAGAAAATACACTAAGTTATATAGCAGGTTTGCCCTTCCCATGTTCCAATGATCAGTCAATCTTGTTGGTTCTTTGCTCATGCTATCGCGCTTCGGTTGATGGGCAATCATTCTGAACCAATGATACTGGAAAATGTTTGAGTGACTGCCGGGTAACCATGTTTTCTAACTTGGACATGGTATCGCCTATGCCTCTTACGGATCGTAGCCATTTCTACTGCCTCACTGTGCCACCAGTGTGCCAACACTATCCCTGTAAGGTAATCCCAGTAATGGAGGAAAAACTTTATTCCAGCCATATCAATCCTCAACTACTCAACTAGGCGTAAAGAGGCGCGACGGCGATCATTCCAAGCTCTATCACACTAATTATTAGTAGTGTCTTGCGCCATATCCAACCACTCTTTCTTATACTAAGAATCAAGTAAGTAATGGCGACGGCAAAAATCTCAACCATCCAGAACAAAACTAATTTCGGGTGGAACATCACCGCTGTGAAATTACCATCAAGTAATGTGAAGATTGCCGTTATGATCATGAATCATACTCATCTTTTTTCGTTTCTTTACCTAAACCCCAGAGTCCGCGAGATAATCCAAGAATCACGAACCAGATTAAGAACCAAATCACACTACCAGCAAATATTGATTCCCATCCATAGACAACCACAACCAGCAAGATTGGGATAATCAGCGTACTTGCAACTACCAGTTTCTTAATCATCTACACTTATCCTCCCTAGCTGTTATCCTAACTCACGCACCCCCATACGCACATCTGTTACATTGCTATTGAATCACACCAATTCGAGAATCAGCTATGACGGACCGAAGACAAGAACTTCTCACACTCACAGATCAATTTGTTGATGCGTTTAATCGCATGAATCTTGATGATGTTATCTCCTTTTTCTCAGAAGATGCCGTCTATGAAGACTCCAGCGGAGGCAGACACGTTGGCCATAAAGCCATACGAACTGCCTTTGAGCCGTTAGTTGGTGGATCGCGCGGCAGGATTCGATTTGACGGAGAAGACGTTTTTGCTGAAGTTGAAACCGGCAAGGTATTGGCTAGCTGGCGTTTGAACCTCGACAAAGACGGTGATGTTTCCGTAATCCGCGGTATTGATGTGTTGGAGTTTCAAGGAAATAAGCTAGCAAAAAAGCTGGCTTATATGAAGGTAGATAAACCGCATTTAGAGACTGATTAAAAAAACAGTCACTGAATTGCCCTTATGGAACATAAGAGATTGCAATGCAGGAAAGCAAGCAGTTAAAGGCGCACTTCTCCCGGCGGTAGCTATCTGCCAGTATGACCGACGAGCAAAACAATACAGCGTGATAGAAAATACAAGCAACCTACTACCAGTAAATAGTCCCCATGGAAGAACCAACGAAGGAACAAAAAGACGAAGCGATTAAAAAGTTCGGGAGAAATCTAGTCATCGGATGTATAGCAGCTTTTATGTTATACATTGTTATATACAAACTAAGGCTCCTAGACAGTTTTCTTCCGCTCTAGTGCAAGTATTCACGCACATAGATTTACAACTATCGAACGTGAAACACATCCAGCCGATCTCTCCGCCAAGTCCTCTGCATGCCTCTGAAGAAGCCCTGCTATGCAAGGACCTCAAATCGAGCAACGCCTAGGTACACCACATAACGAAATACTGTCGCTATTGGCCGGGCGCGCGATAAGCCCCTGTCAGCATACCGGCCTTCTCTGCTGCCTTCACCGCATCGTCAATCTGAATCAGAGTAGTGGTGCTGATATCCGCAATTGCGCCAGTAGAACCAACCGCCATTGAAACAGTGAGGGCATCAACGTCAGCCGGAAATTCGGTGATTATGATTCCATCCGAATCACCCAGAGTGTAATAGGCATCGATCAGTTTTCCACCAGCCGCTTCAATCAGCGGTCTAACGGCTTCTATTCGGTTTTCGGGTTTCGATACGAGGCCTTTGACCGCCTCTTTAGAATAACTAAATGTGTGCAGATAACGTGGCATGTTATGCCTCCTTACATTTGTCGTTTTTGAATCACAAGCTGTTTCATACTTCAATACAAGTTTGACAGTCCGGCAACGACTGACCCAGAGTTGATATACTGTGATGCTGCTCTGATGAGGATTTAATCGTGCATGTACCTGAACTGAAAGACAAGGTGGTGATTGTAACGGGTTCTGCCCGTGGCATTGGCCAGGCCATCGCTGAGCGTTTTGCAACTGAAGGGTCGAGTGTCGTGCTGGCTGATCTCGATAATGATGGCATCGAAAGCGTCGCAGAGAAGATAACCACTAATGGTGGATCAGCTGTCCCAATAGCGACCGATGTTGCTATCGAAGAACAGGTCGATGCCCTGTTCGACACCACACTAAACGAATACGGCACTGTTGATGTGCTCGTTAACAATGCAGGCCTTATATCACCGGTCAAGCATGTCCTTGACGTAGATAAGGCCTGGTGGGATAGGCTGATCGGAGCCAATCTCACGGGTACTTTCCTCTGTGCACGACGGGCAGCTCATATCATGGCACGCAAAGGAGAGGGCAGCATCATCAACATGTCATCCGGTGGGGCGACCAAAGCACATCGAGCTTTTGTCGCCTATGATGCCTCCAAGGGCGGTATTGAGGCGATGACACGTGCACTTGCATTGGACCTGGGGCCTTACGGCGTGCGTGTCAACTGCCTCGTCCCAGGGTTCATTGATACCTACGGAGCCAGTGAGGAAGTTCGAGAAAAACAGGGTGCGATTGTACCGCTGGGCCGTATGGGTGAAGCTGCTGACCTTGCTGGCAGCGCTGTGTTCCTGGCCTCCTCAGATGCGGCTTACATCACCGGACACCGCATTGTGATCGATGGCGGCGTCCTCGTTCAGCAGCGCTCTGCCAATGTAGACACTTTTCCACCCAGCCAGTTTCCCAATCTGGATTAATGGGTTATTGACTCCTTCCGGAAACAACGGACTGGTAAGAAATTATTTTTTGGTTCTGGTGTTACCCGATGGGCAATGCTCGCTCAAGGATTAAATTAAAATCCGTACCGGCTGGTAAAGTACCGTAACTACCCAGCCAGTGGGGTCCAAGCCGAGTGGCGCAGAAAGCATCCGACACCGGAGATGGTGCATGCTGCACTAAAATCGTAGCTTGCAATGTTAAAGCAATTAGCTCAGTCAACTGCCGTGCCCGCGTTTCCAAGTCTTCAGGGTCACCAAGTTCAGCAGCCAATCTGTCAATGGCAGTATCCAATAGAGAGTTTGCGCCCCGTACAGATTCGAGTTCGGTCAGGATAGCCGGGATCGCTGCGGCCTCTCTAAACATGGTCCGCAATACATCCAGGCACATGATATTTCCTGATCCCTCCCAGATACTGTTCAGTGGTGCCTCGCGATAAAGACGGGGCATGATCGAGTCTTCGATATAACCCGGCCCACCAAGGCATTCAAGGGCCTCAACACAATGAACCGGTGTCCGCTTGCAGACCCAGTACTTACCGACCGCTGTGACAATGCGCGCAAATGCCGCTGCTTGCTCATTCTCGACTGATTCATCGATTGCACGACCAAGTCGCAATGTCAGTGCCAACGCAGCCTCCGATTCAAGCGCGAGGTCAGCCAGCACATTGCGCATTAAGGGCTGATCAATGAGCTTTTTATTGAACGCAGTCCGGTATGCTGTGTGATGCATGGCCTGTACCAACCCTTGACGCATCAGGCCAGCAGAACTGGCACAACAGTAGAAGCGAGTACCTCGTATCATTTCAATGATCGTCGGAATACCCCTGCCCTCCTCGCCAACCATCAATCCCCAGGTATCCTGATACTCCATTTCCAAGGAGGCATTTGACCGGTTACCAAGTTTATCTTTGAGTTGCTGCATAAAAAGGGCGTTACGTTCACCATCCGGCCGCCAGCGTGGGACCAGAAAACACGACAGGCCATGATCTGTGTAAGCCAGTGTCAAAAATGCATCACACATCGGCGCCGAACAGAAGTACTTATGTCCAGTGAGGCGGTATTCAGCGGCCTCCCCCGTCTGGACACCCACAGGAATGGCTCGAGTAGAGTTGGCCCGCACGTCTGAACCACCCTGTTTCTCAGTCATGAACATGCCCATGGTGGCACCGGTCTTTTGCTGTACCGGAATATCACGTGGGTCATAATTGTCTACCAATAATCGGGGGATCCATTCATCACCAATGGCTGGTGTCATCCGTAACGTGGGTATTGCTGCATAGGTCATTGCCATGGGGCAGAGCACACCACCCTCAGCCTGGGTAAACAGGTAAGTCAACGCCGCGTGTGCAACCTGCCCACCGGCCTGCGGATTCTTCCAGGCAAAGCTCGGAACATCATTCTCGATCGCCAAGGCCATCAACTCATGGTAGGCCGGATGGTAGTCAACCTGATCAATACGCATCCCATAGCGGTCAAAAGCACGCATCTCAGGCGGATAGCGGTTGGCAAGATCAGCCTTTCTGAACGTCTCGGCCGAACCGGTGTCCCTACCAAATTCGCTCACTCTTTGTTGTGCCCAACCAGCGCCTTCTCGCTCGATGCCTTCGCGAAGAGCCTGGTCATTCGACCACAGATCCTGGTCGCCAATATAAGGCGGCATATTTTCGACATCATGGGTGGGAAGGTTAGCAAGGGGTCTAGCGGGAATCATGGCTTTGTTCCAGGCGATTCGACAAGAGGGAGACGCTGTAATTTACAGGGCTTCGAACACTAAGCAAAGCATAGCGTCGTTCCAGATCGGTAACATCGAGGCTCGTTCGACCCGTCTAGAGATGGCCGGTCATCTGTTCGCGGTATTGTTCTCTGAGGCGACCTGCAGCAACAACCGTGTTGCGCATCAGCACGGCAACTGTCACCGGACCGACACCCCCGGGGACGGGTGTAATCCAACCAGCGACTTCTCTGCAGGAGTTGTAGTCGCAGTCCCCGACGATTCTCAATTTGCCCTCATCATCTTCGACCTGATTGATTCCGATGTCGATGACGGCAGAGCCCTGACGAATCATGTCCCCTTTTAGAAGACCTGGTTTTCCGACCGCAATCAAAACCGCGTCGGCTGCACGTGAATGCAATGCGACTTCCCGAGTCAGATGATGACAGACCGTCACAGTTGCCCCTTCTGCCATCAACAAAAAGGCTATTGGTTTACCTACAATCTCGGAGTGACCTATGACGGTCACCTCCAGACCCTCCATCTGCAAACCGGTACCGCGAAGCAGTTCAACTGCTGCGATTGCTGTACAAGGACCTAACTCGAGTTCCCGATACACGATATTTCCGATTGACGCAGGGTGCATTCCTTCAACATCCTTAAGTGGATGAATCGTAGCCTGCAGGTACTTAATCGGCAGATTTTCAGGGATCGGTCTTTGCAGAATTATCCCCGTTATGCGTGGATCAACATTCAAATTGACGATCGCCGCATGAACTTCGGCTTCGGAGATATCCGGAGGAAATGTTTTCTCTACAAAATCAATTCCAACCTTCGATGCATTGCGCTGCTGATTACGAACATAACGGTCGACTGCAGAATTATCGCCGATCCGGATAGAAACCAGTGTCGGTGCCCAGCCATCCTGCTTTAATGCATCGACATCAACGGCTACCCTCTGCAAGATCTCGTTGGCAACCACTTTCCCATCGATTTCAATGCCCGTCATAGCCACACCTATCCTCTCGATTCACGCGAATGCCAATCAGCCTTGGCCTGGAACACTACGCATCCACGCCAAAGACTATACCTTACAGATGTCATTGTAGAACCCGAATCACCTAAATCGCGAACTCAGCAAAGGATGTCCAATATTGGGTTACCAATGCCTGTCCAGCGCACTCAATTCCCAAGCGAGCTAGATAGCTTGGGAATTCAAGTACTCCAGAAGTTCAGCGGGTGTATCAGAAAGGTGCCCGGCACCGGCCTCTTCAAGTTCGCAGCGACTGCCATAACCCCAGAGCACGCCCGTTGACTGAAGCCCGTTACTGTGGGCTGCCAAGATATCGACTGAACGATCACCGATCATCATCGAGCGGCCTGTAATTGCTGACGACGCCAATAATGACGCGATCTGCTGTGACTTGCTGATACCGATATCGCCGCCACTGACAAACCCGAAATAGTCCGTCAGATCAAACATCTGCAACACCTTTTCCGCTACATCGTTTCGCTTCGAGGTGCAGATACCGAGATTACAACTACGAAGTTCGTGCAACTCATCAATAACCTCTCTCATACCGTCATACAGGACATTTTCGCTGAATCCGATCTCCAGGTAGCGTTCCCGGTACTTGTCTACCATGCTCGGTATCTGCCTTTCATCGACATCTGTGGCGAGACGGTGATACATCTGGTCAAGCGGCAGCCCGATCAGACTCGAGATCTGTTCTCTCGAGCACGCCTGAAAGCCATGATGGAGAAGCGCGTAATTGATCGACCGAGATATCCCCACACTGGGGTCGCTGATAGTGCCATCAAGATCAAAAATGAGGCTGTCATAACGCATGGACTTTTAACCCCAGGCGCCGGGCATTACCCAAATGCATTAAAGGTGATAATTGTCAGAGTATCTCGGATCCCTGGCACCGACTGGACTTGATTGTTCACAAAGTGCCCCACATCACCATCATCGGCTACGTAGCACTTAACCAGCAGGTCATAAGGACCCGATATCGAGTAAACCTCTGATACACCATCGATCTCTACCAATTCTTCCGCCGCACGGTAGGACTGACCCAATTCACATTTAATCTGGACGAATATAGTCTGCATCTAAGCACTCTCCATGTATTTAGCTTTCCTCAAACCGTTGGGTGTAGGCTGCCATCTCGTCAAGCTTTCCAAGCGCTGCGCTGGAATCTAGGATAGCTCTAGCCGCAATTATCCCCTCAGCGAGAGATGGTGCGAGATCTGCCGCATAAAGTGTGGCGCCTGCGTTTAGCATGACCATGTCATAAGCTGGACCCGGATGACCACCTAATGCCTGCCGGATCAGTTCAAGACTCTGCTCAGCGCTGTCTACACGAATCGAATCCAGCGACTGAATCGTCAATCCAAAATCATCAGGTTTGATCGTGAAATCAGCGATGCTACCGTCCTTGTATTCGGAAACACTGGTGGGCGCAGCGATACTGATCTCATCAAGTCCATCCTCAGCATGAACCACCAATGTATGCACACTCCCCAAGTTTCCAAAGGACTCAGCAAGCGGTCGCACCCATCGTTCCTCATAAACACCAACCAGTTGCCATCTTGCACCAGCAGGGTTGGTCAAAGGTCCCAACAGGTTGAAGATCGAGCGTACACCGATTTCCCGACGAGGCCCCACGGCATGTCGAGTAGCACCGTGGTGTGTCGGCGCAAACATAAAGCCGATACCAACTGCTTCGATCGTTCTAGCAACGTCCCCGGGAGACAGCGCTATATTGACGCCAGCTGCTTCAAGCACATCGGCACTACCCGATTTACCGGTCGCTGCCCGGTTACCATGCTTGGCCATGACAGCGCCACCCGCAGCAGCAACAAACGCAGCTGCAGTTGAAACATTGAACAGCCCTGCCGCATCTCCACCGGTACCCACCGTATCCACTACTTTGTCCGCCGAGACTTCTACTTTCGCCGCATAGTCACGCATCACTGTCGCGGCACCCGTTAATTCATCGACAGTCTCGCCTTTAATATGAAGAGCCGCCAGAAACGCACCGATCTGAGCAGGCGTCGCCGAACCATCCATGATAATTCGCATGACATCCTGCATCTCGACAGTATCCAGGTTCCGCGGTTGACAAGCCGCACGTATGGCATCGTGCATGTTCATAGTTTTCCTCCAGCTGTCGCCAATGCAGTAGTCAAGGATTATTCAGGGAATCAGTATTGTCGCACCGGTGGTACGCCGACCTTCTAGCTCACGATGAGATTCCGCTGCACTACCGAGAGCATGTTCTTGATTGACCTCAACTTTCACAGCACCGGTAGAAACCACATCAAACAGCTCGAGTGCAGACTGAGTGAGACTTTCCTGTTCAGCAATGTAGTTGAATAACGACGGTCGGGTGAGAAACAGTGACCCTTTTGCTTGAAGCAGTGCCGGATTGATCGGGTCTGGTGCGCCTGATGAGGCCCCGAACAAGACCATGGTCCCCAATGGCTGCAGACAATCAAATCCCTTGAGAAATGTATCCTTACCAACCGCGTCATAAACCACGTTTACCCCCTTACCGTCCGTGATCTCTTTCACTTGTTCTACAAAATCTTCCTGGGTATAAATAATAGTGTGATGACAGCCATGTTCCCGGGCAAGGTCTGCTTTTTCTTCTGATCCTACCGTACCAATGACCGTTGCGCCGAGATGGCTTGCCCACTGACAGGCTATCAGACCAACTCCCCCTGCAGCTGCATGAAAAAGAATGGTATCTCCGGCGCTGATGGCGTAAGTTCGTCTTAACAAATACTCAGTCGTCATACCCTTGAGCATGATTGCAGCACCGACTCGGTCCGCTATTTCATCAGGCAGCTTGACCAGCCGGTCTGCAGCAATCAACCGTTCTTCGGCATAAGCGCCAATAGGCTGTGCTGCATAGGCAATACGATCCCCTACGGACAAGTTGTTCACTCCTTCTCCAACCGCCTCGACAACGCCTGCCGCCTCGAAGCCCGGCGTAAATGGAGTCTGCACTGGATAGGCTCCAGTCCTAAAATAAACATCGATAAAATTCAGTCCAATGGCCGTATGCCTGACACGCACCTCACCAGCACCAGGTTGCCCGACCTCCACATCCTCAAGGGTCATCACTTCCGGGCCGCCGGTGTTGTGCACACGTATTGCCTTTGTCATTTCTTTCTCCTAAAGCTTCCGTAAACTATGTCCGGTATTGTAGCGTGACCAACAAATTCACAGCACAGGACTCAAACCTGGATCACACCCCGTGGCATGTGATTAACCCGTTCACAGTTCCCCTGGGTAACGATTGCTGTCTCCCCCAGGCACATGCTCAGTCCCGTGCTGTCGTCGAGCAATATCATATGCATAAAAAAGACCATTCCGGGTTCAAGCACTTGGGGATTCTCAGCCCAGATCATCGGCCAATCCATCCAGGTTGGAGGATAACTGATACCGACACTGTATCCACAGGCAGCGAGTGACGCCGTGGCGTAGCCCCCTCGCTCAAACGCATTCGCATGCGCGGCATATAACTCTCCAACTGTGTTTCCTGGGCGCAATATGGCCTGACAACTCTCCAAGGCATCGACACATGATTCATGCATTGCCTGATGCCTGGGATCAGGGTCACCCGTAACAATGTTATACATCATGCAGGCATGGTAATGGCGGTAAGCAGCTGCAGGCTCAAAAATAACCTGGTCGTTATCTTGAATGATCTCGTCACCCGTGTGATATCGACAAAACACCGCTGACTCTCCAGCGCCCATTGGCCAGCGGCTTGCTGACGGATCACCACCTCCCGCCATCAGCACCTGCATCATTGCGCCATAAACAGACTTCACCGTGTTGCCGGGTTGGGTGTGCTCAATACTGACCTCTAGCATCTCATCACACAGCGCACCCGCCTTTCGAACATAATCGAGTTCCAGGTTGCTTTTCACCAATCTGACAAGTCGAACAGTGTCTGATGCATCAACCAGCGTACAAAAATCCTGAAGCACTGCGTTCACGACCAGCGCCCGCTGACCAGTCAGACCATAAGCATGATATTCAATGCCAATGGTCTGGTTTTCACAGCCATAGTCGCGCAGCAGTTCCCGCAACTCCTCGACGGGAGATGCTTCCTCGCGGTCAGTCCAGATTCGAATATCGGGAATAATTGACGTTACCCGGGATTGAATACGATCAGCAGACCGAGTCAGGAGTGCCATACGACCATCAACACCAAGATACATGGCCTGAAACATCGTGTAACCACTTGTATCGTAACCACTTAAGTAGTACATGCTCTCCTGACGAAAGAGAACCACGCCGTGCAGACCCTGCTGATCCAAAGCGCTTACTGCAGCATTCAAGCGACGATCATATTCGCCGCGTGGAAAGTGAAGGTTTGTCATCGGTATACTCTGCATCCTCGCTGTTCCGCAACATGTCTGTCTTCAGATCACGTCCAACCAATCAAGTTGGCAGTGGGTCAAGATACAACCTGTTGGTCGGATCACAAATACCAGTACAGCGCTGATTGTGGCACAGGATGCCATCGACAATGCCCAATCCATCTCAACAGAAACTTCCCGATCTAGCCTCTACTCGAAAGCTCCAGGGATTACTGGCGGTAGGGCACCTTGCCAATGACTGGTCACCTGCTGCGATATGGTTGCTGGCACCGGCGATTGGGCTTGCATTCGACCTGCAGCCCTCTCAAATTGGCCTTCTGATCACGCTCCACTCTTTTGGTGCTGCACTGGCTTATCTGCCAGCCGGGATCCTCTCGGATCGGATGCAACGACCGGGTAAGCTGTTGCTGTTCACGTTCTGGTGGGTCGGATTAGGCTATTTTCTCGCCTCATTTGCCCAAAATTTCTGGGTCCTCGCGATGGTGCTTGCCATGGCGGGTATGGGTGATGCGGCATGGCACCCCATTGCAACGGGTGCCCTGGCGCGTCGCTTCCCCACACGCAAAGGCCTGGCTCTGGGAATTCATGCGGTCGGAGGCACTCTGGCAGAGGTCTTTTCGCCTCTGGTGGTAGGCATCTTGCTTTCAGTAATGGAGTGGCGATCGGCGCTACAACTTTCTATCCTGCCTCCACTGATTATGGGTGTTGTGTTCTATAAATTTCGTAATGCCATTCCGATTTCAACAACCAGCAGCATCAGTAAGGTTGATCTAGTGAGACTTCTTCGCAGCTGGACCACCCCGAAAGGATTGGCTTTGATCACTGCAATAACCACCTATAACATGGCACTCATCGCACTGATGACGATTTCACCGTTGTTTGTTCAGCGCGAACTCGGGTACTCAACCAGCGAGGCTGGTTTGTTTTTTGCACTGGCAATGTTGATCGGCGCAACAGGACAACCTTTGGTCGGCCGCTGGTCCGACCGGATTGGGCGACGTCGTGTATTCATCTGTGGCTTAGCGATTGCAGGTGCGTGTGCCCTGTTGGCTACGGGATCCCCGCAACAAGGGTGGACGGCTGGGGCACTCATCGCAGCTATGGCTATTCTGGTGTTTGTTCGCTCCAGCGTTCTCGCTATGGCTGTTGACTTCTCAGGACAGCGTGAAGCCACCACGTTGGGGTTTATTTTTGCTCTGATGGATGGTGTGGGTGCTCTCGGTGGAGTCACGGCAGGCCTTGTTGGCAATTTTGAACTCCACTATGCCTTTTCTCTGGCAGCTGGTTTCTCACTTATCAGTATTGGAATCACAGCTATAACATTAAGTCGAACATCCGCGCACTGATTGCCCAGTTCTACCCACAATCGATAGGGTCTCCAGTCTGATCCATCGACCGACATCTGAATTATTCGATATACTGTATATATATACAGTATATCGAATATCACACCATGCTGGAATATGCCGAACTCCACTGTCTGTCTAACTTCACATTCCTTCGGGGTGCATCTCACCCCGAGGAACTCGTTAAAAGAGCCCAAGAACTTGGTTACCGTGCACTCGCACTGACTGATGAATGCAGCCTGGCTGGCGTGGTCAGAGCCCATGTTGCCGCTCAGGAACACCACCTGCCATTGATTATTGGCAGCGAATTTACCCTCGCCAACGGACCTAAGCTGGTTCTACTCGCAACCAGTCGGTACGGCTATCGTTCCCTGACCCGGTTGGTGACTCAGGCACGATCCACTACCCCCAAAGGACAGTATCGACTTGTGGCTGATGATATGACCCGCGAAGCGCTTACTGACTGTCTTGTCCTGATACTGTGCAGCCTGGAATCAACACCCAGCCATACATCTGCTGACTATTACAGAACTCTTGAACAAAACGCTGGCTGGTTGAGTGAACTCCTGCCAAACCGTATATGGATTGGTGTAGAACAACTGATCAATGGCCAGGATTCCCAGCACCTTGAGCAACTTCGAAATGTCTCAACGAGAACCAGGGTACCGCTGGTTGCAAGCGGCGATGTTCATATGCACACCAGAACGCGACAGCGACTTCAGGACACACTTAACGCGATTCGCCTGGGTATTACTGTACCCCAGGCCGGACACCAACTTTATGTGAATGCTGAGCGCCACCTTCGTAGCCCACAACTGCTGGAACGAATGTACCCGGCAGATATTCTCTCCGAAACTACTGCTATTGCGGAACAGTGTAGTTTTTCTCTCGACGAGATACGCTATCAGTACCCAGATGAATTCTGCCCGGATCATCTCAATCCAACCGTATACCTTCGCCATCTGGTCGAAAAAGGCATGCATCAACGCTGGCCAGATGCTGTTTCAGAAAATATTAGGAAACAGATTCAGCACGAACTCTCATTAATCGAAGAGCTCAACTATGAAGCCTATTTTCTTACGGTATATGACATCGTACGCTTTGCTCGATCACGCAATATCTTCTGCCAGGGGCGTGGTTCTGCTGCCAACTCTGTAGTCTGTTTCTGCCTGGGTATCACTGAAGTCGACCCCGCCCGAATGGAGATTCTATTTGAGCGATTCATATCGCGGGAACGCAATGAACCCCCCGATATCGATGTCGACTTTGAACACGAGCGACGTGAAGAAGTCATGCAGTATGTATATCGGAAATATGGTCGTGAGCATGCCGCATTAACTGCAGCTGTAGTGACCTACCGACCTCGCAGTGCCATTCGTGATGTGGGTAAAGCGCTTGGACTCAGTCTGGACCAGGTCGATCGGCTAGCACGAAATATCAGCTGGTGGGACGATGGGAAAATAATCCCCCAACGAGTGCACGAAGCTGGCTTCAACCCCAGAAATACTTTGATTTCCACAGCACTCGAACTGGCCAGCGAGATCATCGGATTCCCTCGACATCTGTCACAACACACAGGGGGATTTCTCATCTCCCGGGAATCTCTTTATGACCTTGTGCCGGTTGAGAACGCTGCTATGGCGAATCGCACTGTAATTCAATGGGATAAAAATGACATTGACACACTTGGACTGCTGAAAGTTGATTGTCTTGCTCTTGGCATGCTGACCGCTATCCACCGCGCCTTCGATCTGATTCAAAAACACCAAGGCATTGCGTTAACCATGTCATCGATTCCAGCAGAAGATCCCACGGTCTACGACATGATCAGCCGCGCCGATACCGTCGGTGTATTCCAGATCGAATCTCGAGCGCAGATGGCTATGTTGCCCAGACTTAGACCGGCCTGCTTTTATGATCTCGTTATCGAGGTTGCAATCGTCCGGCCGGGACCTATACAAGGCGACATGGTGCATCCCTATCTCAAGCGGCGACGGGGTGAAGAACCGATCACCTATCCAAGTGAAGCGGTGCGTCAGGTACTTGAACGAACTCTGGGTGTGCCGATCTTCCAAGAACAAGTCATAAAACTGGCGATGGTTGCTGCCGGCTTTACACCCGGTGAAGCCGACGGACTACGGCGATCCATGGCAACCTGGCACCGACAGGGTGGACTTGAAAATTACGGGCGCAAACTGATCAACGGCATGCAAAAACGTGGCTATGATGAAACTTTCGCTCGCAACATCTACCACCAAATTCTGGGCTTTGGCGAGTATGGTTTCCCCGAATCCCATGCTGCCAGTTTTGCACTACTGGTCTATATCTCCGCATGGCTAAAACATCATCATCCAGCGACATTTACCTGCGCATTATTGAACAGCCAGCCAATGGGATTTTATGCCCCTGCGCAACTGGTACAGGATGCCCGTCGTCACAACGTTGTTATACAGCCTGTAGATGTGCTTTCAAGTAACTGGGACTGTACCCTAGAGAGAAAAAACGATCAGCTCGCTATAAGACTAGGGCTTCGGATGGTAAAAGGATTCACCCAGCCAGGCGCACAACGACTGGTTCGAGTCCGGGGCCAGATGCCTTTCCAGAGCCTACATGATCTTTCTCAACGAGGTGGTCTCAGTAAATCAGATGTCCAGGCACTGGCTGGAGCAAATGCTCTATCCAGCCTGGTAAATAGTCACCGTCGGCAGGCATTTTGGGCAGTTTCAGGTCTAAAAAACAGCAACCCAATCTTTCAAAACATGCAGGTATCTGAAGGATCTCCCCTGCTGCGCACGCCGAGTACCGCCGAAGAGATTCAAGCGGACTATGGCAGTACTGGCCTCAGCCTGGGACCACACCCACTGGTTCTGCTGCGTTCCGAACTGGACCAACTGGGTATTTCCACAAGCGCTGAGGTCTATCAGAAAACCAACGGGCAAAAAGCCCAGGTCGCTGGCCTGGTAATCACTCGACAACGCCCCGCCAGCGCTAACAGTGTTACATTCGTCACGCTTGAGGATGAGACTGGCAATATTAATCTGGTTGTGTGGAAACGCCTGGCTGAAAAACAGCGGCGGGAACTACTTAGCGCACACTTACTCGGCGCGGTGGGAGAAGTTCAACGTGATGGTGATGTTTTACACCTGATTGCCCATCGATTGCTTGATCACAGCAATCTGCTGGCAAACCTTACCAGCCAGTCACGTAACTTCAGGTAGATCTCTATTCCAGAGTGAAATCGACTCCATTTGCGGCACAGGCTGCCTGAACCGTATTGCGCAACAAACACGCAATCGTCATTGGTCCCACTCCACCGGGCACCGGTGTAATTGCACCTGCCACAGCACTGGCTGATGCGAACTCCACATCACCCACCAGCCGCTTCTTGCCGTTCTCGCCATCGATACGATTGATTCCTACATCGATTACCGTTGCGCCCGGTTTTATCCAGTCCCCCTGTATCATCTCGGCTCTACCCACTGCTGCGATGAGTATATCTGCCTGCCGACAGACATCGGTCAGATCTTTCGTGCGGGAGTGTGCGACTGTCACCGTGCAGTGCGCCGCCAGCAGCAGCGAAGCCATCGGCTTACCAACAATATTCGATCTGCCTACAATCACCGCATTCTGACCCGACAAATCACCGGCGTACGCACGCAGCAGCATCATACAGCCCAGCGGTGTGCAGGGGACCAGTCCAGACTCACCAGTGGTCAACCGCCCAACATTAATCAGATGAAATCCATCAACATCTTTGTCTGGATCGATCGCATTAATCACGGCATAGGTATTGATCTGAGCAGGCAGCGGCAACTGGACCAGAATTCCATGGACCGTTGGATCACTATTAAGCTGATCAATCAGCACCAGGAGTTCACCCTCGGTCGTCTGATCAGACAGGCGGTGTTCAAACGATGCCATACCGACTTCCACTGTCTGTTTGCCCTTATTTCGGACATAAACTTCACTGGCAGGATCTTCACCGACCAACACCACGGCGAGCCCAGGAATCAGCCCATGACTGGATTCAAGGCTGCTAACGGCAGTCGCTACACGTGCTCTGAGTTCTGCGGCAAACGCCTTACCGTCAATGATTTCTGTCATCGTAATCTCGTTCAATTTGTAGCGGTTAGATTAACCGCGCAGTACTTTACTTCCGCTATTTTTCCGACCGGATCCAGGGCCGCATTGGTCAGTAGATTGGCTGCCGCCTCTTGGTAACAAAATGGAATGAATACGGATTTAGGCTGCAGACCATTGTCTGATCGGCAAGGCGCTATGATCTCACCCCGCCGGGACGAAATCTTCACCAGGTCTCCATCTTTCATTCCAAGCGCGTCTAAATCGTCTGGATGACTATAGACCACGGCATCGGGTTCAATAGTGTTGAGCACAGTCGCTCTACGGGTCATAGCCCCGGTGTGCCAGTGCTCCAATTGTCGGCCTGTGATCAACACAAAAGGGTAATCCTGGTCTGGCCTTTCATCGGCCCATTTGAGGCCAGCCGGCACAAATCGCCCTCGGCCGTCTGCGGTCGGAAAACTTTCCTCGAAAACCACACTCTGCCCCGGATCGGACGCCTCCTCACATGGATAAGTTACGCTGTGCTCACTTTCCAGCCTTTCCCAGGTCATACCGGAGATACTCGGCATTGCATCACGCATTTCGTCAAAAACATCGCGAACATCGGCGTATTCCCATTTCAACCCCAACCGTTTTGCAATTTGCTGAATGATCCAGAGATCCTGTCGCGCATCACCAGGTGGATCGATCGCCTGCCGTCCCAATTGGACACGCCGGTCTGTATTTGAAAATGTACCCGTTTTTTCGGGGAACGCGGAGGCCGGCAAAATCACGTCCGCGAATGCTGCTGTTTCGGTCAGAAACAGGTCCTGTAGAACCAGGTGCTCCAGCTTTGCCAGCGCGGCACGGGCATGGTTCAGGTCCGGGTCAGACATAGCCGGATTTTCACCCATGATGTACATCCCCTTGATTTGTCCAGAAAGTGCGGCATCAGTAATCTCGACAACAGTTAGACCTGGAGTGGAATCGAGTTCAGTGTCCCAATAATCCGAGAACCAGGCCAGTGCTTCGGGGTCGTCTACACGACGATAGTCCGGGAACATCATTGGAATCAGGCCGGCATCAGATGCACCCTGTACATTGTTCTGGCCACGCAGCGGGTGTAATCCTGTACCCGGACGCCCAATATTACCAGTCATCATGGACAGCGCGATCAGGCAACGGGCGTTATCCGTACCATGCACGTGTTGTGATATACCCATTCCCCAAAAGATCATAGCGCGGCGCGACTGGCCATAGGCGCGGGCAACGCAGCGAATCTCCTCGGCATCTATGCCACAGATTTCCGCCATATGCTCAGGACTGAAGTCCTTAACATTTTCACGTACCAGATCGAAATCCGTGGTGCGGTCAGCGATAAACTGCTCATCAACCAGGTCCTCATCGATAATGGTGTGGATCATCGCGTTCAATAACGCGACGTCGGTGTCCGGGCGAAACTGGAGATAGTGGGTGGCATGACGTGCTAGCTGGTTTCTGCGCGGATCCATCACAATCAAGGTAGCCCCGTTCTGGGCAGCATTTTTCATGAATGTCGCCGCAACCGGATGGTTCTCAGTCGGATTGGCACCGATAACAATTATGACCTCTGCCCGTGCAACATCAGCCACCTGATTGGATACAGCACCAGACCCTATTCCTTCCAGCAAAGCTGCAACAGACGAGGCGTGACACAGTCGGGTGCAATGATCAACGTGATTACTGCCAAAACCGGTGCGAATCAGTTTTTGAAACAAGTAAGCCTCTTCGTTACTGCCTTTGGCCGATCCAAATCCGGAGAGCGCATTTGGGCCGTTCTGTGACAAGATAGCCTTGAATCCCTGAACTGCGAAATCGAGGGCTTCATCCCAACTGGCCGGTCTGAAACTCTTTAGAGGATTTTTCGGGTCAAACTGATCGGTCAGGCCCTTTGTAACACCGTCTCGTCGTATCAGCGGCTGCGTAATTCGGTCCGGGTGACTGACATAGTCAAACCCATAACGCCCCTTAACACACAGTCTTCCATGATTAGCAGGTCCGTCACGACCCGTAACATATTCTATTTTTTTGTCTTTAATGTGGTAGGTCAGTAGACACCCCACACCACAATATGGGCACACCGAGTCCACAGTGGTGTCACCAGTTTCCCGCGCGACGTTTCCCGAAGGCATCAGAGCCCCGGTTGGACAGGCCTGAACACACTCACCACAGCCCACGCAAGAACTGTCACCCATACCGTCAGCAAGATCAAAAACAATCTCGGCGCGGGCACCCCGGTATGCCAGGCCAATTACGTCGTTGACTTGCTCTTCCCGACAAGCTCGCAAACAACGCGTGCATTGGATACAACTTTCAAGATTGACGGCTATTGCCGGATGCGACTGGTCGGCAGGCGGTTGTGTCCGGCCACCAAATCGACTCTCAGACAGCCCGCGATTCTCACACCAATACTCTAACTCCGACATCGGACTGTGGCGGGCAGCACCCACTTCGCCCTTCAATAATTCCAGGACCAGCGACTGAGAGCGCAACGCTTTGTCACTTGTCGACTGAACATTCATTCCCTCTGTTGGTTGCCGGCAACACGCTGGCGCCAGCACGCGTTCACCTTCAATTTCAACCATACAGGCCCGGCAGTTGCCGTCAGCACGCAACCCTTCCGAATAGCACAAGTGGGGGATATCAACACCGCTTTTCTGTGCGACCTGGAGAATGGTTTCTTGTGCCTGGGCAGTAACCGAATGGCCGTCAAGCATAAAGCTAATCGGCGCTACTTCCGGGTCTACCAGTCTGTTCATTGTGCACCCACCTCCTTTGGGAAATACCGAATTACCGTACGTATAGGATTCGGCGCTGCCTGACCTAAACCGCAAATAGACGCATCCTCCATGACGCAGGCCAATTCCTCGAGGAGTTCTGTGTCCCACTGTGGCAACTCCATCAGACGTTCCGCCCGATCGCATCCCACGCGACAGGGTGTACACTGACCACACGACTCGTGCGAAAAGAATCGCATTGTATTGAGGGCCGCTCGCCTGGGACTATCTTGGTCGGACAAGATGATCACGGCAGCTGAGCCGATAAAACTGCCGTGCGCCTGCAGCGTATCAAAATCGAGTGGCTCATCACCCAGCGAAGCCGGAAGGATTCCTCCTGAAGCACCACCGGGAAAATAAGCGTTGAACGTATGACCATCTAACATGCCACCACAGAATTCATCAATCAACTCTCTCACACTGATTCCAGCCGGAGCCAGGTGAACACCTGGTTTCTTAACACGGCCACTGACAGAAAAAGATCGTAACCCGTGTCGTCCACGGCGACCCTGGCCAGAAAACCAGTCCGCACCATGCTCGAGTATGTCCCGAACCCAGTAGAGTGTTTCACAATTGTGCTCAAGCGTAGGCCTGCCGAATAGACCGACTTCCGCAACGTATGGGGGTCGCAGACGCGGCATGCCACGCTTGCCTTCGATTGACTCGATCATCGCTGACTCTTCACCGCATATGTACGCACCAGCCCCTCGCCGAATATGAACCTCCGGCAATTTATTATCGAATACCGAGGCCAGTTCTTTAATCGCATCCCCGAGGATCTGCAGCACGCTCGGATATTCATCACGCACATAAAGATAACAACACTCGATACCAATTACCTCGGCCGCAATCAGCATACCTTCGATGAATCGATGAGGATCTCGCTCTAGGTAATAACGATCCTTGAATGTACCGGGCTCGCCTTCATCGATGTTGATGGCCATTAGTCGTGGTGCTGACTGATCCTTCAAGATCCGCCACTTTCTGCCAGCGGGAAATCCAGCTCCACCCAAGCCCCGTAAACCAGAACTTTCTAGTTCGTCAAGAATATGTTCGTGAGTCAGGGATCCAGCACGGCAAGCCTCGTAAGCCTTGTATCCCCCGTCTCGCCTGTACTCTTCGATTCTGATCCAGTCAGGTTGCGTTGTGATTAGTGCGCTGCCTTCCCGGACCATATCGGACACTTGCGACACAGTGGCCCTTGGAATCGCGTTCTTTCCAACAACGGCCACAGGCGCCTCGTCACAACGGCCCACGCAGGGGACTCTCTGGACCCTAATATCATCCCCCAGACTTGCCTGAAGTGAGCTGACCAGCACCTCTGACCCGAAAAGTTCGCATGTCACTGAATCACACACTCTAACGGTAAGAAGCGGCGGTATCGGTTGGCCATCGGCAACAACATCGAAATGATGGTAGAACGTTGCAACTTCGTAAATCTCAGCAGGCGCAAGCTTCATCAGGTCTGCCAATGCAACGATGTGTCCAGCAGAGATATGCTTATATTGATCCTGCAGTTTATGTAAGTACTCGATCAGCAAATCACGCCGAATGGGCATATCACCGAGGGCCTCTAGAACCGACTGTCGATCCTCTGCGTCGACCTGTCTAGTTCTGTGACGGCCGAAACGCTTTTTCCGCCTCGTGCTTGTTGTAGTCAATTTATAGAGTCACTCATGATCAAGCCGCATATTTCCTGACCGTCTGTCGAAACAACTTGGAAATCCGGATGATAGTCTCAGCATTTACGTTGATAATAGTGCCAGTGCACTGTAGGGTTTACCTACGTGCAGAATGCGATTACCGCCAATTGGATAGCTAGATTATAAGGTCTATGTGGCCACCAATTGTGATCCTTGCGTACGAGATATTGCCCACTGCCCGTAATTCGCCTATCTGATCCAGCTACTAATCCAGAATAATCTAACGCATGATTCTACTGATAGCCTCGGCCAACCTGTACGCCCAACGTGGTCCCAGCACGTGCTGACAGCACACGAAATTACGTGCATTCGTGGACAGCGTGCGTTGTTCACTGACCTGAACCTGACGATTGATGCGGGAGAAATTCTACATATCCAGGGATCCAACGGATCAGGAAAGACCAGTCTGCTTCGAATCCTTTGTGGCACCACACAACCCGACAATGGCACCGTACTGTGGCAGTCACAGGATATTCGAACCTGTCGTTCGACTTATTACGAACACCTCGCCTACATCGGCCACACCAACGGCATTAAACTCGAACTCAGCCCCGCTGAAAACCTGTCATGCCTAGCTGCTATCAAGGGCTTTGCTGTCGACTCCCAGATCGATGAGGCCTTGACTCAATCTGGCCTTTCCCGGGTTCGTGATGTCCCTTGTGTTCATCTTTCAGCAGGTCAACGCCGACGGGTAGCAATGAGTTGGCTTTTCATTACCCGGGCCTCGATCTGGATCCTAGATGAGCCACTGACTGCGATCGACCAGGACGGAATCGATGTAGCCAGGTCCCGGTTTAGTCGGCACCTGGATGATGGCGGGCTAATCGTGCTTACAGGACATCAGCATGTACAGTTTGAAGGCAGGAAATTCAAAACCCTGCACTTATCCACATGAATCGCACCGGGCTGTTTGCCCTTTTCACAGCGATTATCCGGCGCGACGTTATGATCGCGATACGCAATCGGGCAGATGCAGCGAATTGCGTCGTGTTCTACGTTATTGTCTTCACACTGTTCCCACTTGCGCTTGGTCAGGACCCAGCACAACTGCAGGCGCTTGCCCCCGGAGTGATCTGGATCGCAGCCCTTCTGGCCACATTACTTGGACTAGAGGGACTCTTCCGGTCGGACTTCGACGATGGATCACTGGAACAACTGGTTCTAACTACCGGACCTGTATCAGTTCTAATTCTGGGCAAAATCCTGGCACACTGGTGTGTTACCGGTCTCCCGCTACTGCTAGTCACACCCTTACTTGCACCGATGATGCAGCTTACCGGCCTTTCTACGGCAGTGCTCCTACTGACCCTGTTGATCGGCACACCGATCTTAAGTCTGGTAGGTGGCGTTGGAACCGCACTGACCGTCGGCACGCGGCGCGGCGGTGTCCTGCTGAGCCTGATTGTTCTGCCACTCTACGTACCTGTGCTGGTATTCGGCAGTACCGCAGTACAGAACGCCGGACTTGGTCTGCCTATTGCCGGGCAGATCTATTTATTAAGTGCAATGGCAGTTCTTGCACTGTGTCTTGCACCAATCGCTGCGGCGGCGGCGATCAAGATCAGTCTGAACTGATATTTGGTGGCGGCAAAAGAATACCTCAACACTCTATTCGTCTGTTACACAGCCCTCACTGGCTGTCTTGACGTTCTTGATGTACTTGTAGAGTGTGCCCCGAACAGCTTCGTACGGCGGCATTGTCCACTCTGATAACCGTCCGGCCAACTCTTCGGCGCTCAAATCGACGTCGATTGAATTTGCGACAGCATCAATGTTAATCACGTCCCCGTCACGCAACAAAGCTATGGCACCACCTTCCTGGGCTTCAGGAACAACATGACCGATGATAAATCCATGAGAACCACCGGAAAAACGACCATCAGTCATCAAGGCAACATCTTCGCCCAGACCAGCGCCCATGACTGCGGATGTTGGTGTCAGCATCTCCGGCATGCCCGGCCCGCCCTTAGGTCCCTCATAGCGGATTACAATGACATCGCCCTTTTGGATACGGCCTTCTTCAAGGGCGGATAGCATATCCTCCTCACAGTCAAACACACGGGCGGGACCGCTGAACTGCTCACCTTCCTTACCGGTGATTTTAGCCACGGCACCACCCGGCGCCAGATTGCCCTTCAAAATTCTCAAGTGGCCAGTCTTTTTGATTGGGTTGGACAGGGAGTGAAATATGGCCTGCCCCGCTTCTAGCGCCGGCACAGTCTCCAGGTTCTGGGCAACCGTATAACCAGTTACAGTCATGCAGTCACCGCTGATTAACCCCTCGCTGAGTAAATATTTCATAACGCCCGGAATGCCACCGGCATGGTGTAGGTCTTCCATCACGTAACGCCCACTTGGCTTCAGATCGGCGAGGTACGGTATTCGGTCGCTTACCGCCTGGAAATCGTCAATCGTCAGATCAACATCCACAGAACGGGCGATAGCAATCAAATGAAGCACAGCATTTGTTGACCCCCCCAATGCAGAGACGATAACCATAGCGTTTTCAAATGCATCCCGCGTCATAATATCGCGTGGCCTAAGATCAAGTTCCATCAGCCTTCTAATGGCCGCACCCACTCTGAAGCACTCTTCAGTCTTACTGGAATCCACTGCCGGATTGGATGAACTGTAAGGCAGTGACATTCCCATGACCTCAATCGCACTTGCCATGGTATTGGCGGTATACATACCGCCACAGGCGCCGGCCCCTGGGCAGGCATTTCTGACGATAGCTTCACGTTCATTGTCTGTTATTTTCTCAGCGATAAACTCTCCGTAACTCTGGAACGCTGAAACGATATCAACAACCTGTTTATTGGCGATTCCGGGTTGGATCGTACCTCCGTAGACCATTATTGAGGGCCTATTCACTCTACCCATCGCCATCATGACGCCGGGCATGTTTTTGTCGCAACCAGGCACGGTTACCAGCGCGTCGTACCATTGTCCCCCCATAACAGTTTCTATGGAATCGGCAATGAGATCCCGGGACTGGAGCGAATAACACATACCCTCTGTACCCATCGAAATACCATCGCTGACACCGATGGTGTTGAACCGCATACCAATGAGGTCCGCCTCTTCTACGCCACGTTTAATCTCCGCAGAGAGATCATTCAAGTGCATATTGCAGGGATTTCCCTCCCACCAAACGCTGGCAATACCGACCTGGGCCTTGTTCATGTCTTCACGTGACATGCCAGTGGCATAGAGCATCGCCTGGGAAGCACCCTGGGAGGGCGGCTGCGTGATTCGAGCACTGACTTTATTGAGCTTTTTACCGCTCATAGCGTTCTCCATTTTAAGACCGAGGAAATCGGTGACTGTTGAGGTAGCTGCTGAAAGTTACAGGAAAGCATAACAGAAACAACACCCGAGCTAATCTAATAATAGAAGTGCAACTGTAGAGTTCATTCCGAGTTCAGCGCCTTTTGAAGGTTTGTAATCTGCCGTTCGAGTTGCTGGATCAGCAGGATCGCGGCCTGATCGGGTAACACACTGGATGGCCGTGGTAAAACGCCGGTGAGCTCGTGTTCAATTTTGTATCGCACAAGTTCCTGAACATCTAGAGTAATCTTGGGATCACCCACTGACCCTGTGATCTGGAACGGAATAACTGGAATATTGCCTAAATCCCTGCTCAGATCATTCTCGAGGGCAAGCAGGATTCTATAATCCATCGCACCGCCAGACAGGGACAGTGAACCCTTGCCCTCCATCCAGAATTCTTGGCCAGCAAATCTAAAATCCTGGTTTTGAACAATACCGCGGTCAATGCGAACGGTTGTCGATGCCTGCTCGATTCTAAGTTCAGGCAACTGCGCGCTGATCACCTTGGCCAGTTGGGTATCGAAATCCCCTAGAACCCGGTTGAACAACTCTGCCGAAAGTTCCCCGTTACGCAGGCCACCCCTGGCAATCCCACGGGCATTCTTAAGTAATTCAGCGCGAGTGTGCCCCTGCGCCGCCAGGACTAATTCAAGATCAGCTGATGCTTCAATGCCAGCTATGGCGTTCGCATCACGCAGGAGTTTTCCCAAATTGAATTCACTTACTGCTTGCCGGACAAGAATTAGGGGCTTCTCGGCACGACGATCCAGCCACAAAAACAACTTGCCAGTGCCGTCGTAAAGCTCACCCGACAATGGCGCAATCGACATTATTTTTCCTTTGGAACGAATCTTTGCGATCACATGTTTCGCCAGTATCCGGTCGATCCACAAGCGATCGACAACGATACTTCCCGTTGCTGCCACATCTGTTGGAAGATGTGAAAGCCGGTCGCCCAACAAACCGACAAGCACGCCTGCAGAAGTAATAGAGCGGGAACCATCTTCTGCGGTATCAGCCAGGAGAAAATCGTCTGACTCCAGAGCAAATGACCAGGTTGCTGAATCTTCTATGTGGTGCCTGACCCAACCCGTGACGATGGTATCGTCCGCCTTTAGATTGAGATCATCTAAAACCAGCAGATTCTCCCGCAAACGCAACTTTCCATTCAGAGATACCGGGCGGAGTCCGTTCGACGCAAAACCCGTCAGCGCAATGCCGGCATTGTGCAGAATTGTCTGAACATTCACCGACGGTAAATCGAAGTTAGCCAGAACGTCTGGCTCTCCTTCTGCCCAGGTAGCTGACAAATCTCCGAAGAGTTCTGTATCCAGCCAAGTCACGACCACCTTCGGCACAACGATGCGCTGGCTGGACAGATCGATGGCCATTGCTTCAGCGGTAATTGCGGGCGTGAATCGACCGATAAAACAATCTGCGTCGAGCAGTGCAGCCCCGATCTGCCGGGTGCTGGTGTCTATATTCAGATCGGTTATTTTCAAAGCGGCTTCAGTACCAGCGGCAGCGATATCTACTGCCGACTCCGCCACATGGATTCTGCCATTGTCTATGTTCACGCTCATCTCTGGCAGTCTCATACTCAACACCAATCCAGGGGCTGTGACATTGCCAACAACCTCATTCAATACAACGCCACTCGATTGGCCAGGTTTAGATGGAGCATTTGCCGATAGGCGCACAGCTAAGGGCACACGCAACACTTCCGACAGGAGCTGAAATGAAGTCTGCCAGGAGATTGTCGAGTCAGTCTCGGATCGACTCGAACGCCAAGACAGGTCGGCCAACGTTACCGCCTGCTGAGTCATACGATCGTGCCAATGAACCACGCCCGCGTATACATTCACTTGTTTAGCGGGTACAACAGCAAGAATCCCAATATCTTGCCAGTTTGAACGCCCGTCAACTAGCCGGGCAAGATCGAACCTAGGACGCTCGATCAGCAAACTCTGAACATCGAACCCTCCGGTCACGATTGACAACAGTCCAATTTCAAGTTCAACCCATGGCGCGTGGAGCATAGGCTCAGCACTGAAATCGGGATTGTTATAAATCACTACGTCCTGCGTCTTGAGGGTCAGTAACAGCGAACCGGACTCACTAAATCCGAGATCCATCTCGACCTCACCCCCAATGGTGACGTTTCTTTGTGTCTGTTGAGTGATGTAATTGGCAAAGCCGCTGCGCAGATTGCGGGTATTCAGCACCAATGCTGTCAGCACTATGGTAAGGGCCAAAAGCACCAGCAAAGCCGATACTCCTAATATGGGAATTTTCTTTTGAATCATGATCCGGTCTACGCGGAATTCTCGATCGGAACGACAGAACTCAAGGCTTCTATGCCGCGTGTTGCATTTTCTGCTGGACGATACGTTCGGCCGCCTCGATGACCTCTAGGCCTGCACCGTGGCGAACTGCATGCTCGCTCAGATACCGGCGCCAGGCCCGGGCGCCCGCCTGCCCCGTAAAAAGGCCCAGCATGTGTCGAGACATGTGTTTAAGCTGAGTGCCAGACTCAATTTCATTGGCTATATAGGATTTGTACTGGTCCAGCACCCGCCAGCGCGTTGGTGGCGGAGTTTTTACACCGAACAGTTCCCCATCAACATTGGCGAGTGAAAAAGGATTTCGATAGGCCTCCCGCCCAACCATCACTCCATCGACATACTCTAGATGAGAGCGAGCAGCTTCAATGCTGCAGATTCCGCCATTGAGAATAATCTCAAGATCAGAGTGGTTTTGCTTTAGTCGATACACTAGGTTGTAGTGCAGCGGAGGTACTTCGCGATTCTGTTTGGGACTCAGGCCGGTCAACCAAGCCTTGCGGGCATGAACAATGAATGTGCGACAACCACCATCTACCAGTGTGGTAACAAACGATTCGAGATCTTCGTAACTGTCTCGGTCATCAATGCCTATGCGGCATTTGATGGTAACAGGAATACGGACCGTTGATGCCATAGCACTGAAACAGTCACTCACCAGTTCCGGTTCCGCCATCAGGCATGCTCCGAAACGGCCAGACTGCACACGCGGACTCGGACAGCCCACATTCATATTGATTTCATTGAATCCTGCTGTTTCACCGAAGCGTGCACAAAGAGCCATCTCACGTGGATTACTACCTCCCAGTTGCAGCCCTAGAGGATACTCAGCTGTGCTGTGTCCAAGTAAACGGTTGCGATCACCGTGTAACAACGCTGCCGCAGGAATCATCTCCGTATACAACATCGCTCGATGCGTTATCAAGCGTAGAAAATAACGTTCATGGCGGTCAGTCCAATCCATCATCGGTGCAACACTGTAACGGTGAGCTGCCGCCATGTTTGGGCTAGCAGGTGTTGAACTCATTCGATTCATAAAGTTCTGCCCTCACCCTGGATGGTCAAGACCAGGCGGCGTTTACGGCCTTGATATCGATGCTCCCAAAGATATACACCCTGCCACACACCAAGTCCCAACCGGTGTTCAACTACGGGCAAGGTCAGGAAACTTCCAGTCAATACCGAACGAAGATGGGCCGACATGTCGTCAGGCCCTTCGCTGGTATGCCGGTAGGCCGGGTCGCCATCTCGAATGATACGCTGCATAAAATGTTCCAGGTCTACCTGTACCGCTGGGTCGGCATTTTCCGATAACAGCAAAGATGCACTGGTGTGCTGCAAAAAAATGTGGCATAACCCTGTCTGCACATCTGATCGAGCGACAGACTGGTCAATCAACCCTGTGAGTTCACGAGTCTGTCGACCAACAGTATCGACCTCGACCGTCTCCTGATACCAGTCACCAGACTTCTGCCCCGGATAAGATTCCATGACCCAAACGCTAACACGGACTCTGGAAAAGATCGAGCAGGCAGGTGCAGCAAGCAGTCTCCTCAGCATTCGCCGAGGGCTAGAAAAAGAAAGTCTCCGTGTAAATCAGGGAGGTATGATTTCTCAGCGGCCACATCCCTCTCGTCTGGGATCAACCCTGACCCATCCTTACATTACTACGGATTACTCAGAGGCCTTAATTGAGCTCATTACACCTCCACATCCGGACGTGGAAACACTACTGCAGGACATGACCGACATTCACCAGTTTACCTACCGTAATCTTGGAAATGAATTGCTATGGGTTAACAGCATGCCGTGCATACTGAATGGGGAGGACAGTATTTCCATCGCCAACTACGGAACATCAAACGTCGGTCGAATGAAGACCATTTATCGAATTGGTCTGGCTCACCGTTATGGCAAGATGATGCAAACCATTGCTGGTATTCATTTCAATTTCTCAATTGGCGACGATTTCTGGCGCAGCTGGCGGGCAATCCGTGGTTCAACCGTGCCACTCCGGGATTTCAAATCCGATGGCTACTTCGGTCTTGTGCGTAACGTCTACCGCTACGGTTGGCTCATATCCTATCTGTTCGGTGCATCACCCGCGGTCTGTCGAACATTCCTGGACGACAGGGACCACCATCTAGAACTCTTGGGTGAGTCGAGTTATTACCTCCCCTACGCAACCAGTCTACGTTTGAGTGACCTCGGCTATCAGAGCGATGCTCAGGCGGCTATTAGAGTTAACCTGGACAGTACGGAAGCCTATATTGAGTCACTGACTCGGGCAACGACTGAGTCCTACCCTCCTTATGAGGAGATCGGCCTTCGGGTTGATGGTGAATACCGGCAACTGAACACCAACCTACTGCAGATTGAGAACGAGTATTACGCACCGATACGCCCCAAACGAACCATTCAAACCGGTGAGAAACCAACCTATGCACTCGGGAAACGCGGTGTTGAATATGTTGAACTGCGAAGTATAGACCTCAATCCTTTTTTACCGACTGGCATTGACCATCCACAAATTCTCTTCCTCGATCTTTTCCTGCTTTATTGTTTGCTCTCAGATAGTCCGGCAATGTCTGATGCTGAACAGCAAGATTGCCATACCACACTAAAACAAGTTGTCGAACAAGGCCGTGATCCCGATCTCTTCCTGACTATCGGAAATCAGAAACTCACCAAACTGGGTAGCAGCATTATGAGTCATTTCGAAATATTGGGCGAATTTCTCGATCAGCATGGCGGCAAGGGTTACAGCAGTGCGGTACGTAGACAGCAGGAAAAGTTCAACGACTCAAGCCTCACTCCTTCAGCCCAGGTCCTTGAAGCCATGCGAAAATACGATGATAACTTCTTCAATTTTGCACTGGCGCAGGCTGTCAAGACAGGAGAGTACTTTGAGAATCTGGAACTTCCCGCGGAACAACTCCGCCAGATGTCACAGGACGCCATGGACTCTATCGACCGTCAGCGGGCAATGGAACAAGCAGATCGCATAGGATTTACTGAGTTTCTGGAGCAGTATTTCAATCAATAACAGAGCAACGGCGATACACCTGGTTTAGGGCGTGGCAGGACAATACAGCTTGCGTTCAGTCGCCTTGTTCGTGACTTCTCACGGGTTTGGCCATGCGGCCCGAGCGTGTGCGGTCGCCAAAGCCCTGACCGATATCAGGCCAGAAGTGCGGTTTGAGATCTTCTCCTCAATCCCTCAGTGGTTTTTCTCCGGCACCCTCGATGATTTTCGATTTCATCAACTGAACTGCGATATCGGCTTGGTTCAACGTGACGCACTGAATACAGATATTCCCGGCACCCTGAAAGCACTGGCCAACGAAATACCGTTCAAAACCACGCAAATTGATGCTCTGGCCAACAAACTAACCGACACACACTGTGAACTGGTCATCTGCGACATTGCACCGATGGGTATAGCAGTCGCACAGGCAGCAGGCCTGCCCAGTGTTCTAATCGAGAACTTCACCTGGGATTGGATCTACAGATCACTCGCTGAAGGGTATCCCGCGCTCTTGGCATACGCTGACACGCTAGAGCATGTCTTTGCCGATGCCAAGGTCCATATCCAAGCAATACCCGTGTGCAATCCGGCGAGTAGTGCGATTCTTGTCAACCCGATTGCCCGCTCCCCACGACAGAACAGGGACAGCACCCGAAAAGCACTGGGACTACGAGAAAAAAGCTCGATGGTGTTCCTGACTATGGGTGGTGTACCCCAGGAATACCCGTTCGTGAATAGGCTCCAACAAGACTTCAGTACGATAGACTTCGTGATTGCAGGCATTGGAGCAAAAAAAGAATGGGTGGCACCGAACGTCCTTCTCCTTCCTGCAAACAGCGACCACTATCACCCCGACCTGATCAATGCGGCCGATGCTGTAATCGGCAAGGCTGGTTACAGCACCATCGCTGAGATCTACCACAGCCAGGTGCGATTTGGCTATTTCGTACGGCAGGATTATCCTGAAATGCAAGCACTGGCAGATTTTCTCCAACACAATACGGACGGAATTTTACTGTCAGCACAAGACTACATGTCAGGCGACTGGCTCAGTGAGCTGGACAATTTACTGGCTGTCCAGCCTACCTGTCGGCAGCAAACTCTCAATGGCAGCTTACAGGTCGCTCAGCTGGTTTCAGGACTGCTGTCGACCTAAATCGCCACTACTCAAGTCGATAGGTCTTGAATCAGCCGGCGTAAGAATGACTCACCCTGTACAACCTGCTCGAGACTGATGAATTCATCGGGCTGATGCGCCTGGTCAATCGAGCCTGGTCCACACATCACTGTTGGAAACCCCGCGGCCTGGAACTGTCCGGCTTCGGCGACATAGGCACCTCGGCTGGTATCCTGAGTTCCGGTAATGGCTTGCACCAATTCAAGCGCTGCAGATTCCTTTGGTGAAAATTCCGGCGCCCGGGCAATGACGTCTGTCTGAATGAAACACTCCGACCATCGCTGCCGCATCTCAGGCAACACCTCTTCCTTGCAGTATTTTTCGAACTCCCCAATCAGAGCATCCGGATCATCTCCAGGAATATTACGGACATCCCAAACAAACTCGCAGTGGCGTGAAACGATATTCATCGCGGTGCCGCCGTTAATGACACCCACATGGATACTGGTATGATGAGGGTTAAATCCGTTGTCGGACGGCGTATCGCGCTCGAGGCGCTCTGCCATTGCACTGAGGTAACCGACGAGTCTGGCAGCATTCATTACCGCGCTCACACCACGGTTGGTCTGGCTGGAATGTGTCTCATAGCCACGGACGGTTGTCTTGAGACCAACAATACCCTTATGTCCAGTAACTGCACTCATGCTCGTAGGTTCACCAACGATAACAGCCTGCGGTGAGGGTATATTGGTCACCATCTGCTCAATCATGGCTGGTGCACCACGGCACCCTACTTCTTCATCATAGGATAACGCCAGGTGTATAGGGCGCTGCAGTGATCTCATTTGTGGTACAAGTGATAAGGCAATCCCGATGAAACCTTTCATGTCACAAGTCCCACGACCATAAAGCCTGCCGTTGTCTTCAGTCAGCAGAAATGGGTCCGTGTGCCAGTCCTGACCATCTACAGGAACAACATCTGTGTGTCCCGATAGAACTACACCACCTTCCTCAAGCGGCCCGATCGTGGCATAAAGATTCGACTTCTCACCATCATCGCTGACGACACGAGTTGATGCGACACCGTAATCGTCAAGGTAATTCTGAACGAAGTCGATAAGCGAAAGGTTACTGTCACGAGACACTGTGTTGAATCCAACCAGCTGCTCGATCATCTGTTTACTGTTCATGATCAGTACCATAGTTGTCGTCTAATGGGCAGTGTATACCGACGATCTCCCGAACGCAGCCGGCCATTGGTTTCGCCGCCGGTTTAGGTTAGCCTTGCCCCCTTGTAAATGTATCCGTGGATCAGAACAGGAGTGTGCAAAATGCGAATCAGCAACATCGGGATAGTTGGCGCCGGCACGATGGGCAGCGGAATATCTCAGGTAGCTGCCCTCACCGGCTATGACATTGTCATGCAGGATGTGTCAGATGAAGTAACCAGTCGAGGCCTAATTACAATTGATAAAAGCTTACAAAGACTGGTAGACCGAGAAAAGATTACCGCTGACGCGAAAGACGCAGCAATTAGAAAAATCAGTACCACCACCGATCTATCGGACCTAGCTGACTGCGATCTCGTCATAGAAGCTGCTACAGAAAACATGGATCTCAAACTGGAACTGTTTGAGGAGATAGATAAGGTTTCCCGACCGGAGACTATTATTGCCTCCAACACATCGTCGCTGTCACTGACCAAACTTGCTTCAGTCAGCAACAGGCCAGACAAGGTAATCGGCATGCACTTTTTTAATCCAGTACCAATCATGGCGTTGGTAGAGATTATCAGAGCATTGCAGACTTCAGATGACACCTTCACTACAGTCGATGAACTGACCCGGGAACTGGGTAAAACACCTGTAAGCGTAAAAGACAGCCCAGGTTTTGTGGTTAATCGCATGCTGGTTCCTATGATAAATGAAGCCGTATTCATACTTTACGAGGGTATCGCCAGCGCAGATGAGATCGACGCAGCAATGAAGCTGGGTGCCGGCCACCCTATGGGACCTCTGGCACTCGCTGACATGATCGGTATCGATGTTTGTCTCTACGTCATGAATATTCTTCTAGGGGAGTTTGGAGATTCGAAATTCAGGCCGTGCCCACTCCTAAAACAAATGGTCGACGCAGGTTATCTAGGCAGAAAGAGTGGTAAGGGATTCTTCGACTACGGCCAGTAGCTCCATGGCTGAACAGGGCCCTGGACAGACGCAACTCCGTCTGGGTATTGATACAGGCGGAACCTATACAGATGCCGCACTTGTCGATGCTCAGAACCAGGTCGTAGCCAGCGGCAAATCCCTAACAACGCACAGCCAACTCGAAGCTGGGATCAGTGCTGTACTCAAAAAGCTCCCCTCCGACCTTCTTTCAAAAGTTACGCTGGCCTCGCTGTCGACCACGCTCGCAACCAATGCCGTTGTCGAAGGCCGTGGTACCCCCGTTTGCCTGCTGCTTCCGGGTTACACCGCCATCCAGATAGAGCGGGCGAAGCTCGAACATATTGTCCGTGGTGGAGCCTGTGTTGCACTGAAAGGTGGTCACGACGCCGGCGGCCGAGAGCACTGTCCACTGGACTTGGATGCGGCGAGTCGCACCATCGAGAGGTACAGGAATCGAGTATCGGCATTTGGTGTTTCGAGCATGTTCAGCGTTCGCAATCCCGCCCATGAGATTGTTCTGCGCGAACTGATTCATTCTCTGTCTGATAGGCCTGTGACCTGCGGCCATGAACTCGCCTCGTCTCTGGGCGCTCCCCGCCGGGCAGTGACTGTGGCCTTCAATGCCTCTCTAGTGTCGTATATCGACCGGCTGATTCGCACTATACAGGCGCTTCTGTCCGATTATGGAATCAGCTCACCGCTCATGGTGGTTAAAGGCGACGGTTCCCTGATTACGGCAGCGGTTGCTCTGACACGACCAATAGAGACCGTACTGTCCGGCCCGGCTGCAAGCGTTGTAGGCGCTGCATTCCTCGCCCAGACAAAAAACTCCATTGTTGCCGACATGGGGGGCACCACAACTGATGTTGCCATCGTAACCGATGGTCTTCCCGCCTTCAGTTCAGACGCTACTGTAATTGGAGAGTGGCGACCGATGATTGAGTCTACCCGGGTTTTCTCGATAGGGCTCGGCGGTGACAGCGAAGCAAGATTCAGCGGTGGCGAAGGCCTGGGAATTGGACCCCGCCGGGTAGTGCCGATGAGCTTACTTGCCTTTGATAATGACTGGGTAATTGAGTCCCTCAAGCGTCAACGTGATGCTAAACCGACACCTCGAAGTAACAAATTCTTTCTCCCGCTTTTTGCTGATAGTAGTCAAATCGCTCAGCTCTCACCTGTTGAAAAGAAAGTGTGGGAGCGTCTGGCTGAACGCCCCCTCGAACTCGAAGCCCTGTATCGCAGCGCACGCGAACAGGCCCAGGCTGCTGCTGTCATGGTACGGAAAGGGATGGTGATATACAGTGGCTTCACCCCCTCGGACGCAGCCCATGTGCTCGGTTTCAGTAACCACTGGTCAACAGAAGCGGCTCATCTTGCGGCAGTCATCTGGGCAAAACAGATGCGCCACGTATACGGATGGGGCAGCTTTGATCCCAATGATTCTTCCGCCGTCAGCCAGGTTGTACATGACAGGGTCGTCAGCACCATTTGTGAAACAATTATAAAAGCCTGTATGGCGACTGGTGGCCCCCGGAATGAAACTGCGGTATTCGACAAAATCAACCGATTACTCACTGAATGGATCATGGACAACGGGACGATCGACGGAGGACTGTTCGCTGTGAATTTCGATCCTGGCCGATCTCTGGTGGCCGTGGGTGCTCCCGCCCCGTTTTATTACCCTGCAGCAGGCCGCATTCTCGGAATCGACTTGAAAATACCAAAGCACAGCGATGTCGCAAATGCTATAGGTGCCGTTGTTGGCAGTGTCGTTCAACGCGAACACATCACGATTACTCAACCCAGTCAGGGAACTTTTCGAGTCCACAGCCTGGAAGGTCCGGTCGATTTCTCGGATCGCTCCAGTGCTTTTGTATGGGCTGAGTCTGTCGTATCAGAACGTGCTCAAAGCAAAGCCGTCGGGGCTGGTGCAACCGCTATCGGTACTGTTGTGAAGCGTTATGAAAACACAGTGTCTCCCGACGACCTTACCGATGATGTCTTCTTTGAGGGTCGTGTTACAGCCACCTCTAGCGGCCGCCCGGTCGCCTCCCCAGGCAACCAAAAGTTACCCCGGTCAACGAATCAATAGCTTCATATCCACAGTGAAAAAGCGGTGGCCATTGTCTTTTCCGGTTATATACCTTGATAGGTTAATGAAACGACTGCCAGCTATTGCCTTTCAAACCGGTCAGCGTACAATCCCGCTCCATTGAAGCAAATTCTTCCTAAATGATCCTGCCGTAACACACTTGATAACAGACTCGCGCCGTTCTGACCGCCTTGTTTGTCTAACTGGAACAAACACCTCATGGCGCTTCAAAACATGAATCTAGGTATCGCAAACGGATCTCGAAAAGAGATTAACGGCAAACCCCACATCTTCTATGATGGCTACTGGATCCGTTATTACCCACCTCCCGAAGAAACGCTGTCGGCCAAACGTGACCTTCTTCTTGTTCTGACACGCCGTACGTTCCACCATACTGAGCCCGGAATTAATACACCAGGCAATCGGGTTGAGATAGCCAGACAGGCCTACGAAAGTGAACGCGCCCCCGAGCGGAAGCGAGTCAATGCGGCGATGCTTGCAGGCGCGCTGTTTAATCGGGCGACTGATCTTTTTACCAGTATTGTCGACCTTGAAGAACGCGGCATTCGTATCGACACCGACAACGAGTTGATGACACAGTGCAGTGAGTGCTTTCAGGAAGCACTGGAACTGGGTAAACAGGTACGACATTCAAGTGGGCATGAGGGAATAGATGAACTCTGGGGTGAACCGTTAAAAGTCTTCACTCAATCGATCGCCGCGTATTATGAAAGCCGATATGTCAAGATCGCCCAGGCGATGCAAGCCATCGATGATGTCGCCGATCACATGGTGTCCACGTTCAAGGCTATTCCTGGGTTCGACGAAGCCGAAGACGGCATTCTCGACTACGCAAGGGCCGCACGCCAAGAAAGTGAAATCATGAAAAGCGATCCAGATTTCTTTTATAGCTGGCCGGAATTCGTCACTCTGGCAGCACGTATAAAACATTACGAACCATCTATCAATTCCGGCAAAGCCAATCTTGAGGAAGTGCATGGTTGGGGTAAAAGACTTTTATCTGAAGGGGTTGATCTGATCTCCTATATGGCTGGTGTAAGAGTACCGATGCCAAAGAGTACTCGCGAGTACCTGGACAAATTGGAACAATTTTCTAGCACTACGAAAAAACCACATTCAGAACATTAGACCAACAGGCTTTACACCATTGGAAGCCACGCATCTTGACACGGACCGCCGTTGTTGTCCCTGCTAGCCCTTATAGGTAAGTACGACTCCATATAAGCCATGAACACGGCCATCTCACGGCGAGACTACATACTGCTCCTTGGTGTGGGTTTGATTTGGAGTTCCTCATTTCTTTTTATAAAACTCGCGATCTCGACAATTCCGCCTTACACATTGACAGCAGCACGCATTGCGGTCGCTGTGGTCGTTCTGGCCGGCTACCTCACATTTAAACGACAAGGTTTACCCACTGACATAAAGAACTGGACAATTTTCGCGATACTCGGATTATTTGGCACCGCTTTGCCTTTTACATTGATCAGCTGGGGCGAGGTCTATATCGACAGTGGCCTTACCGCCGTTCTGATGGGAACGATGCCCGTTGCAACAGCAATGCTTGCTCACTTGTTCATTGCTGACGAACGCTTCAATTTGGGCACCGGACTGGGCATCATGATCGGATTCGGCGGTCTCATCATTCTGATAGGCGCCGATGCATTACATAATCTTGACACATCTGTAATCGCACAGTTTGCCATCATTATCGGCGCCCTAAGCTACGCAGTCTCAACCACCTTCGCCCGGCGATTTGCCCGCCTGCCCGGGCCAGTCATGTCGACCGGCGCTACACTGGCTGGTCTGATCTGGGTACTACCGATGGCCATCTTACTGGAACAGCCATGGACGTTGCGTCCAGATGGAATGGCAGTTATTTCGGTTCTTATCCTGGGTATTGTTGCCACCGCACTCGCCACTCTGATCTTCTACTATCTGATTCACCGTGTTGGCGCAACCACATTTTCACAGGTCAACTACATCATTCCGGTTTTTGGTGCGGCCTGGGGAATACTTTTTCTGAATGAGGTGCCTGGTTGGCGAATGCCGACTGCACTTGTATTGGTACTCAGCGGAATCTTTATTGTCAGCAGGACCGCCAAAAATAAAGCACGGAATATCGAAGCCTGATCAAAACAGGGTTCAGTTCAACAACTGACGCATCACATATTGCAGGATCCCACCATGATCAAAATATTCCCATTCCTTGGGAGTATCGATTCTAACAATCGCCGAAAATCGCTTTATTCCACCCTCTGAATCAGTCGCTGTTACACCGATTTCACTCATGCCGGGCTCAAGATCATCCAGATCGTAGAGTTCGTGCCCGGATAGTCCGAGAATCTCACTCCCTTCACTCGCATGAAACTGTAACGGAAGTACGCCCATACCGACCAGATTCGACCGATGAATTCTCTCGAAACTTTCAACCAGGACAGCTCTTACACCTAACAATAAAGAGCCCTTGGCCGCCCAATCCCGCGAAGACCCTGTGCCGTATGCTTTGCCGGCAATTACCATCAGCGGCGTGCCTTCAGACCTATAGCGTATCGCTGCATCATAAATCGTCATCTGCTCACCACTTGGCTGATGGCAGGTCCATCCACCTTCTGCACCGGGAGCCAGTTCGTTACGCAGACGAATGTTCGCGAATGTACCGCGCATCATCACCTCGTGATTTCCGCGACGTGACCCGTACGAATTAAAGTCAGCCTGGGCTACACCGTGTGATCGAAGATAATCAGCCGCCGGGCTGTCTGGACTGATAGCGCCGGCAGGAGAAATATGGTCGGTCGTGATGCTGTCTCCAAGTTTGGCCAGAACACGAGCTCTATGAACACTCTGGATGCCCGGTACTTGCCGCGTCATGCCCTCGAAATACGGTGGATGCCGTACATAGGTAGACTCGGTGTCCCACTTAAACAGGCTTGAAGAATCAACCTTAATCCCTGACCAGCGGGCATCCCCGGTGAATACATCCGAATAACGCGCCTCAAATAGTTCTCGGGTCACACTGCTACTGATGACCTGTTCAATTTCAGCCTGGGCAGGCCAGATATCGCGCAGATAAACATCACGGCCATCGGCTGTGGTTCCGAGTGGATCTGTTTCAAAATCCACAGCCATAGTCCCTGCCAGGGCATATGCAACCACCAACGGTGGAGAGGCTAAAAAATTCATTTTGACCTCAGCGTGCACCCTGCCTTCAAAGTTACGATTTCCCGAAAGCACGGAGCAGGCCACAAGATCACCCGCCTGTATGGCTTCGCTCACTGGGGCGGGCAAAGGACCCGAATTCCCGATACATGTGGTACAGCCGTAACCCACCACATCAAACCCTATCTGAGAAAGCGCATCGAGCAGACCGGCTTTGGTCAGATAGTCCGTCACCACCTTTGAACCCGGTGCAAGCGATGTTTTTACCCAGGGCTTGACGTTAAGACCCTGAGCCAGAGCATTTCTTGCTACCAACCCGGCACTCACAATAACACCTGGGTTTGAGGTGTTTGTACAACTGGTGATCGCAGCGATAACAATGTGCTGGTCTTTAAGGTCGACCTGTTGTCCCTCTAACACGACGGATTGTGGGACACCGGACTTACCGGATGAAATATCAGCACAGGCTTCAGCGGTGCGTCTCTTTGCGTCTGACAGGCTGATTCGGTCCTGGGGGCGCTTAGGACCAGCAATACTGGGTACAACAGAAGACAATTCAAGATTAAGACTGTCTGTGTACTGTGCACTAGGCATGTTTTCGTCTCTGAACATACCTTGGCGCCGGGCATAGGCTTCAACCAGCGCGACGTCCGACTCAGGTCTTCCTGTCAGCCTCAGGTAGTTCAGCGTTCCAGAGTCAATCGGGAAAATGCCGCAGGTTGCCCCGTATTCAGGTGCCATGTTCGCAATCGTTGCCTGGTCAGCCAGGGATAAATAATCGAGTCCCGAGCCGTAGAACTCAACAAACTTCCCAACTACACCATGTTGGCGCAGTATTTCCACCACTGTCAGTACGAGGTCAGTGGCCGTGGCACCTTCAGGCAGTTCTCCTTGTAGTTCAAACCCCACAACTTGAGGTATCAGCATACTGATGGGCTGGCCCAACATGGCCGCTTCAGCCTCAATACCACCGACCCCCCACCCCAGAACACCAAGTCCATTGACCATGGTGGTATGCGAGTCGGTACCCACAACCGTGTCGGGATAGGCCTGAAGCACACCGTCCACCTTTCGACTGAATACCACGCGAGCCAAGTACTCGATGTTAACTTGATGAACAATTCCTGTTGCCGGTGGTACGAGGCTGAAATTACTGAACGCCTGCTGACCCCATCTCAAGAAAGAATACCGTTCGCGGTTACGACTGTATTCAAGCTCCGCATTCAGATCCAGGGACTGAGCTGACCCAAAATGGTCTACCATGACCGAGTGATCTATTACCATGTCAGCCGGCGACAATGGGTTGATACGATCAGGATCACCGCCAAGTTCCGTCATAGCCTCACGCATGGCAGCCAGGTCTACTACTGACGGCACACCGGTTAAATCCTGCATCAATACCCTGGCAGGCGTATAAGCGATTTCAGATACGGCACCTGCCTGGAGATCCCATCCAGCCAGGGTGCGAATATCCTCTGCACTGACGCTGGAGTCGTCTTCGTTACGGAGCAGATTTTCCAGCAGAATCTTCAGCGAGTAAGGCAGACGTGCAATGTCATACTCATCGTTAAGCACATCGAGCGCCCGGATTTCGTAGGAATCGTCCCCGACATCGAGTGTTTCACGTGAACCGAACGTGTCTTTCATCATATCTCCTGACAATGGGATTAACTATGGTGCAGTCCTGGCTGGGCGAGCTGCCCTTTGCACTATGACGGTACAAGGTAGATTGTATCTTAGCGCTGAATCTTTTTTCCCGACATCAAATTATTCAGATTCCCCCAATAACAGCATGAATGCGATCTCATCCAGAACCGTGATACCCAGTTCTTCCGCCCTGACCAACTTTGATCCCGGATCAGATCCGGCAACCAAGAAATCCGTCTTTCCTGAAACGCTTGCAGTAACCCGGGCACCATGGCTAATCAGGCGTTGTTTCGCATCATCACGTGTGAGGTGATCCAGACTCCCTGTCAAGACAAATGTTTTACCGACCAGTTTGTGGCTCGTTGTTGAATTCTGTTTGTCTGGCCAGGTAACACCGACTGCCAGAAGTCGATCAAGCACTTGCTGATTATCAGTCTGAGAAAAAAACCGCAACATCCCTTCGGCCACGACAGGCCCAATATCTGGTACTTCCTCGAGTTGCGACTGATTTGCAACTCGAAGCCTATCGAGGGTTGAAAAGTGTTCGGCCAATGTATTGGCTGTCGCTTCACCAACTTGCGGTATCCCGAGTGCAAACAGGAACCTCCCTAAACTTGTATTTCGGCAACGATCTATCGCACGGAGCAGATTGCCCGCTGATTTCTCACCGATCCGTTCAAGGCTCAACAGAATCTCAAGATCCAGATCGAACAAATCAGCCACATCACGAACATGTCCTGTCTCAACAAGCTGATCTACAAGCTTACTGCCAAGACCTTCAATGTCCATAGCCCGCCGGGATGCAAAGTGCTTAATAGATTCTTTCAACTGGGCACTACAGAACAGGCCACCGCTACAGCGAAGGACAACCTGATCGACATCGCCAACAATATCTGAACCGCATATGGGACACCGCTTTGGGAAGCGAAATGACCGAGCACCATCTATACGACGGCCCAGTACGACTGAGACCACTTCGGGAATCACATCACCTGCCCGGCGAACAATCACTGTGTCACCTATTCTGACATCTAACCTCCTGATTTCAGAGGCATTGTGAAGGGTCGCATTTGAAACGGTTACACCGCCAACAAATACCGGCTGAAGGCGGGCCACTGGCGTAACTGCACCCGTTCGCCCAACCTGAACCTCAATACTTTGAATGACCGTTAGCTCCTCCTGTGCAGGGAACTTATGCGCCAGTGCCCAACGGGGTGCTCTGGCAATAAAGCCGAGCTGATCCTGATCTGTAAAACTATCAACCTTGTACACAACACCGTCTATGTCATAAGCCAGCTTCTCCCTTATGACAAGAATTTTCTCGTAATATTCCATACACGCCGCGGCCCCGCTGACAGTACTCACCCGTGGGTTCACCGGGATACCCCAATGGCGTAGGGCGTACAGCACCTGGCTTTGTGATTCAGGAGATGCACCGGCATTGACCAAGCCAACACCATAACCGTAGAACGCTAAAGGGCGGCTGGCTGTAATTCTGGGATCCAGCTGTCGTAAACTGCCGGCAGCCGCATTCCGTGGATTAACGTAGAGTTTGCTGCCACTACGACGTTGCATGTCATTGAGTCGCGCAAAACCTGCGTGAGGCATGTAGACCTCACCACGAACTTCCAGCTGATCAGGATAATCTTCGCCTATCAGGTGCAGTGGAATCGAACGGATTGTGCGGGCATTGTGGGTTACATCTTCTCCTCGGTTTCCATCCCCTCGTGTCGCAGCACGCACCAGCTGACCATCGTCATAATGAAGGCTAATCGCTAATCCATCGAGTTTAGGCTCAGCAACATAGTCCACAACATCCGATCCCAGAGCCTCTCGGCACCTGCGATCAAATTCAATGACTTCGTCTTGCGCAAACGCGTTACTCAGGGAGAGCATGGGTATTGCATGCTGCACCTCGTCGAGATTCTGAACAGGTGCACTGCCAACTCGTTTGGTAGGCGAATCGCTTGCTACCAGCTCAGGATTACGTACCTCAAGCTCAATCAGTTCACGATACAGGCGATCATATTCAGCATCGGGTATTTCCGGGGCATCCAGAACATAATAACGGTGGTCATGATACCGAATCTGACCGTACAGCCTGTCTATCTCGGCTCTGGAACCTTTCTTCATATCAATCCTAGAACAGGCGCAATGCCTCCTCCCCCCCTGGTGTCACACCCAGCCTTTTCATAGACTCTCCAACGCCATTGACCTGACGCTGTATAAGCGCTAAATGTGCCGGTGATAACCGCCCGCTGTCAGGATCAGCCAGGCTGCCGTTGAGTTCACTGGCCAGGTATTCGGCTACTGACAGCATTTCACCGAAGGACCTTGAGGGTTCGGTACAACGTGGGATACTCATAAACATTGTCATTCCCCTGAATGAACCATCAATCAGGTCTGTATGGGAAAAATACCCCGGCTGGTATCGGTTTGCCAAACTGAACTGGCTGCTTCCATTTTTCGGATCGTAATAATGGAAGATGTTCTGGTCACCAAGTCGCATACCCGACCTGTGCATCACCCGTTCTATATCCTTACCCGAAAAACTGGTATCACCGATTGGCTCTATATTCACTATTGCAAGCATATCGTAGGCTTTACAGAATCGATCCAGCCGTCGTGCGTGAGGAAGTGCTTCTTCAATTGAACTGTCGAGTTGGCAACGCCGGTGAAGGCCTTCCGCAAGTGCAAATATAAGACTGTTAAATCGTGTCAATTCAGTTTCTTCTACTGGGCCGGAGTGATCAGCCAGCTGAAGACTCACAACGAGATCTGCAAACAGCTCATCGCTACCCGCCTGTTCAAGATCCAGCCAAACCCTTCCGGGGTGACTACGACCATGCACCGCTCTTGGATGTTCAAGGTTAATTTCATACTCTCTATACAAAGATAAGACGCTATCCCGATCAACTAACTCATCTCCTGAAAGTCTCGCCCAGTAGTCGATACGCAGCGGCCCTGAGCTGACACCATCCTCGGGTAGCAATCCAGCAATATCTCGGGTCCTGTGATAGTCCGCTCCACGCTTTCGATCTGGAGTTTGTTGCCCGGGCACAGGCGACATATCGCTCCCGGAGACGGGCTGCTCTCCCAGTTCAAAGTCTGCCGCTGACACCAGAGATGGTTCTCTTTGGCTACTCTTGGAGTACGGCCTGAGGGGAAAACGTGCTCTGAGAAGTTGGAAAATATTTGCCATCCGTGACACAAACATCCTTCCGGGATCTCTTACGGAGATTTTCAGACGAGACACATTGGGCCGCCAACGCAAATACGACAGGCCCAAAATCAGGATCAGTACTACAACACCTAGGGTAAGCAGCGCCAGTCGCAGTGTCATGTCACTGTGCGGCTATCTCTACAGCTTCTTCGATATCGACTGAAACGATAGAAGATACACCGGGTTCACCCATGGTTACACCGAGAAGCACATCTGAGGATTCCATTGTAATCTTGTTGTGCGTTATTACGATCAGCTGCGAACGTTCTGAAAGGGTCCTTAGAGTCTGGCAATATCGGACTACATTCGCATCATCAAGCGGCGCATCAACCTCATCAAGAATACAAAAGGGGGCTGGATTGAGGCGGAATAGTGCGAACAACAGGGCGACTGCTGCCAGTGCCTTCTCTCCACCTGAAAGCAGGTGGATCGTACTGTTGCGCTTACCGGGAGGCCTGGCCATCACTGTAACACCGGCAGTCAGATAGTCTCCGTCAGTAAGTTCGAGGATAGCATTTCCTCCTCCAAACAATCGTGGGAAAAACTCGATGAATCCAGCGTTCAAGTTATCAAATGTCTGTTTGAATCTGTCTCGGGTTTCCCTATCGATTTTTTTGATCGCACTCTCGAGTGTGTCAAGAGCCTCGACAAGGTCAGCATGTTGTTTATCCAGATAGCTCTTTCGTTCAGATTGCTCTTCAAATTCTTCAATAGCTACAAGATTTACAGGCCCTATCTTGGCTATTTTTTCGCCCAGCTGCTGGGATTTCTCCGCCCAGAGAAATTCTTCGGCGTCATCGGGTAATTCGGCCAGCAATTTCTCAAGGACATATTTGCTCGCTTCGATCTGCTCGCGTAACGTATCCATCCGCACATCGAGTTCCTGAGCTTTTAATTGCTGTTCTTGCAATGCATCCCTGGCTACGGCAACCCTTTGTTCACATTCCGACACCAGTGCCTGTGTGTCTCGGAGGGCCTCGTCAAATTGGGCGCAATCATTTCTGGCAGCGGTCAACCTGGTTTCGACTTCGATCCTACTATCGAGCAATTCGTCCAGTCGCTGTCTCAAAACCTGTTCTGGCTCGACACCAACACGTAACGTGTGCTCTAGTTCCTGATGGCGGAATGCAGTCTGTTGATGCTGCGTTGTCAGCCGTACACGACCTGCCTGAATCGATTCAAGTGATGCCCTAACACCTTGAAGGTCTAGCTCAGCCCGATGCAATTGGTCCCGATTATCCTGTACCGCACGCCTCGCCTGAATCAGTACATCTGATACCTGCTGCTTCTCCTTCAGCAGGGCTTCCCGATCACTATCAACCGAACCTGTCTCATTTTCCGCCAAAGCAAGATTCCGACGGGCATCATCGAGCCCCTCTCCAGTTTTACCAAGCTCGGAGATAAGTTCTTCCATTTCGCTGGCAAGCTGATGTCGTCTGGTTTCAATCTGAGCAAACCGTGCTTCCTTATCGGCCAGAGACTGGCGGTGTTCATCCCGTGTAAGGCGTAAACCGTGTACTTCTTGTTGCTCGGTCTGCTGTTGCTGTTCTAAAAAGCGAAACCGCTCACGGACGGTGAGAAGTTCATCTTCCAGCGCCTGCGTAGCGGGTACGAGACGGGAAACTTCTGCGCGCAGCCCGTCTATTTCGTCCTCCCTGGACAGCAAGCCTGTCTCGTTATCTGGCCTGCGTGGTGCTCGAACCCAGTTTTTCCCTACCACGGTCCCACAGCGCGTAACTACACATTCGTGCGGTTTTAGAGTAGTTCGCCTTTGCATCGCTTCCGGCAGTGTTTCAGCAATATAGGCCCCTGCCAACACCGACTGCAGGTCATAGCGTGAACTGCGTACCTTGCTCGACAGGGTTTTAGAATCATCGCCAATTTTGGAAATTGGACCAGACTCAATAAAAAACAAATTGCTGGCTGGCAGCGCAGTTTCATCGGCAATGGTATTTTCTATACTGCCAACACCCAGTCCGGCAAGTCGGCTCCCTAATAACGCATCAGCTGCTGCCTCCCATCCATCGGCGACCTTGACCTCTTCTGCAAGCCTGGGTGCGTGTGAAAGACCGCGGCGAATCAGCCACTCCTGATAGCGATCGTCATGCTTCAGGGCCGACTCCTGCAAATCAATCAAGCTCTCAAGACGACTGTTCGTTGCGTGCATGCTCTTCCGCCCTTCGTCAACACGCTGAGCCAGGCTCTCTGCAGCCCGACGGCCATCCTCTATGCTTTGCGCGAGTTTCTGAAAATCAGCCCGCCTATCCTCAACTTGCTGGTCATGTTGCTGAGAAACCGTCCTCGTTCCCTCCACATCAAGCTGCTCCTCTTCCTCAAGGAGTTTTAAATCTTCCTCATCTAGACGAGCCAGTCTCTCCTGTGTTTTTTGATCTACTGATTCGAACTGTTCTATCCGTGTTCGCTGCACTTCCTGGTTCCTGGCAGGTTCAGCCGCTTGTTGGGTAAAGTCGTGCCAACGCTCCTGCCAATCCTCAAATAGCTGCTCTGTATTCTGAAGTTGCTGCTGAGCAGATTGAAGCGCTGATTCCCTACTGGCACGCAGCGCTTCACTGCGAGACATCAGATCTTCCAGCTTTTGATGTTCCAGTGAATCCTGCTCCAACTGTGTGCTGATCGATTCCAAATCAGCTGTCAATCGATCTAACTCAGATCGCTGCTGCTGCTCGGTTTCCCGGGTATGCTCTATCTTCTGTTCAACCGAGGCGACCTCAGCACCCACCGTATAGAACCCTGCCTGAATGTCATTCACCAGTTTCTGGGCATCTGACTGTTGTGTGCGTATCTCTTCTACTTTGCTCTCAAGCGATCTCTGCTGGGCCAGTTCAGCTTCAACCTGATTTCTTGCCTGGGCCGTACTTCTGTCTTCCTCTTCACTCCTCTGTTTCATCACCTCATAACGCACGGCAAGCAACTGACCGTTGACAACCCACTCTTCATCCCGGAGCTTCTGATAACGCCGGGCGGCCTGGGACTGGCGTTGCAGTCTGCGGATCTGACTCGCGAGTTCACTTCTAATATCTTCGATCCTGTCGAGATTTTCCCGTGTGTGCCGAATGCGGGTTTCAGTTTCTCGGCGCCGGTCTTTGTAGCGGGTGATGCCGGCTGCTTCCTCAACGAAGCTGCGTAGTTCCTCTGGGCGGGCTTCTACAATCCTTGAAACCATGCCTTGTTCAATGATGGAATAGGAACGGGCACCCAAACCGGTACCGCGGAATAAATCCGTTATGTCCCTTCGGCGGCAGCGGGCACGATTTATCAGATATTCAGAAGTACCATCACGCGACAAGGTGCGTCTGACAGATATTTCAGCAAACGCAGCATATGCATCGGGCGCTGTACCTTCACTATTGTCAAATAGCAATTCTACTGAAGCCTTGCCCACAGGCTTCCGCGAACCGGAACCGTTAAAAATAACATCTGACATGCTCTCACCGCGGAGGTTGCGGGCGGATGCCTCACCCATAACCCAGCGAACCGCATCAATGACATTTGACTTGCCACAGCCGTTCGGGCCAACTATCCCAGTAAAGTCGGCCGGAATAGTAATAGATGTAGCGTCTACAAAAGACTTAAATCCAGAAAGGTTGAGTTTCTTAAGCTGCATCAACTCAGCTCATCTGTTTTACGGGCATCGGATTTCTTTCGGGACTCACCACATGCAACTGCTCGCGACTGGTGACCAACGCCACAGCCATCGCAAGAATTCGCTGTTAGAATTATCTGGTCCAAACTGGCATTACATTATATCTGAACTTGCCCGTTTCGCAGCCAGAACTTTTCTGTTTCCAGGTAAATAGAGCGATAGACGACACCACGTTGGTTTCCCGGTGTGAAACCGTGGACACAACCTGATATGGACACAATTCAGTCGATATTTGCTACGGTATGTCCCGATCAAAAATGGTTGCACGCCAGGGATCACTCTGGTATAACGGCCCGCTTTCGAGAGAACGGCGCATTAAGCTCCGGGCTTAGAATTTAATCTCATTAGAGCGATTTTCTAGATGGCCACAGCAAAAACAAAACTCGCAGAACTGATCCATGGCATCAAGCCTTATCGGGCCAAGAAGCGGGAGCAATACATGAACGACGACCAGCAGGACCACTTCAAGGCGATCTTAAGTGCCTGGCGGCAAGAACTGATCGACGATACCGAAAAGACAGTGGTGTCCATGCAGGATGAATCAATTAATCTGCCCGATCCCAATGATCGTGCAACACAGGAGACCGATCGTTCATTCGAACTGAGAACCCGTGACCGTGAGCGAAAACTGGTCAAAAAAATCGAAGAGTCAATCGGAATGATCGACAGTGGCGACTACGGTTATTGTGATAGCTGTGGGGTATCTATTGGTATTAAGCGCCTAGAAGCCCGCCCTACGGCCAGCCAGTGCATCGACTGTAAAACCCTTGATGAAATCCGGGAAAAACAACTCGCTTAACATTGCGACTTTGTTTCCGGTCAGCAACAGAATCAACCGCGCAGCACTATCGCCGAGAAGCCTCTGGAACGTACAATATAGCGAGACAGCATACTACTCGGTTAGCACATAGGAAAAATGTTCGACCTCGTCATCAAAAACGCCCGGGTCGCACAACCAGACGGATCTATCGTTGACGCTGATCTTGCCTGCAAAAACGGCAGGATCGAGCGTGTCGACCAGACAATTAGCGGCGAAGCCGAAGAAACCATTGATGCGCACGGTAATCTGCTGCTTCCCGGTGTCATCGATCCACAGGTCCACTTCCGGGAGCCAGGAGCCACCCACAAGGAAGACCTGGGGTCAGGTTCTCGTGCAGCCGTCAGAGGAGGTGTCACCAGCTTCCTGGAGATGCCGAACTGTAAGCCCGCCACAATAGATCAGGCACAGCTGGATTGGAAACTGAACCGGGCTGCGGAAACCTGCGTTGCCAATTACGGTTTTTTTATCGGTGCTACTCGAGACAATCTGCAATCCCTGAACACGACGCACCCTGCTTGTGGGATCAAGATTTTTATGGGGTCAAGCACGGGTGACCTGCTGGTCGATGATGATAAATCTCTTGACCGCATATTCTCCTCAGGCGAGCGCCTCATCGCGGTGCACGCCGAAGATGAAGAACGTATTAATCAACGCACAGCCGCTATCCTATCTGACCCCAGCAACTCGGTAACCCATCAGCTCCACTCTGAGATACGTGATCCCCAGACCGCTCTCATCGCCACCCAACGGGCGCTGGAACTATCCAAGAAATATGGCCGACGCCTCCATGTTCTCCACCTGTCGACTGCAATCGAGGTCGAATACCTTCGTCAGCACAAGTCGGCCCAGGTGAGTTGTGAAGTAATTCCCAATCACCTGTTTTTGAATACTGATGATTACGCTCGACTCGGTGCCCGGGCTCAGATGAACCCACCGATTCGTAGCCCCCAAAACGCAGATTCTCTCTGGTGCGGTTTGAAAGACGGCATTATCGATATCATTGCCACAGACCATGCGCCGCACACACTTGAGGAAAAATCTCTACCCTATCCCGACTCTCCGGCCGGGATGCCGGGTGTGGAAACCTCCCTTCCCCTAATGCTGACTCAATTCAAGGCTGGGAAATGCACACTACAGCAGGTACAGAACTGGATGAGTATTGGACCTGCCATGACATACGGTATTCCGAATAAAGGCTGGATTGGTGAGGGCTTTGATGCTGACCTTACCCTGGTCGATATGGATCGGTGCCATCCGGTAAGAGACGAAGAAGTGTTCAGCCGTGCAGGATGGAGCCCATACACTGGCCTGGAACTTACGGGGTGGCCTGTCTATACCATTGTAGGCGGACAGGTGGTCTTTGAGTCCGGCAGAATCCGACCCGGCGTCTACGGTAAACCACTCACCTTCAGTCGACCCGGAACCTGATCTTGCGGGTGGTGCCATGGCGGCCAGCTCACTAGATTTAGGTAGGCGTGGGAAGGTCTGTTCTGCATTTAAGCCAGCCTGGTGGTGCCGAAACCCACACCAGCAGACGCTGTGGCCTATTTTTGCCCGCCACCGGCTCAAAGTAAATTATCACCGTCAACGTCTGGAACTCACAGACGGGGACTTTCTTGATCTGGATTGGTCAGACTCTGTTAATCATGACCGACCGATAGTTCTGGTGCTTCACGGCCTGGAAGGGTCCTCCCAGTCGCACTATATACGCGGGTTATGCTCAGCCCTCAACCAGCATGAGTTTCGCCCTTGTGTGATGAACTTTCGGGGTTGCAGCGGAGAAAATAACCGACTCCCCAGAACCTATCACGCCGGTGAAACCGGCGACCTAGATTACGTGATACGTTGGCTTCATCTACACAATCCAGACATGCCCTTGTTTGCAGTAGGTTACTCTCTGGGCGCAAACATGCTCCTGAAACTGCTTGGGCAGAAAGACCCGGAAATCCCCTTGGCAGCAGCTGCTGCGGTTTCGGTTCCCTTCGAGCTGTCACAGTGTGCATCCCGTCTAGAAAAAGGCTTCTCCAAGATCTATCAACACTGGCTCATAGGGTCGATGAAGAAAACCGCTATCAGGAAAGCTGATCAGCACGATACCGGTCTGGATATACCTGCTCTACTTAAAACCCGAACTTTTCGCGAATTCGACAACCTGGGTACTGCACCCCTCCACGGTTTCCGTGATGCTGAACACTACTACTCTACTGACAGCTGCCGACAACACCTGCCACGGATCACCACACCAACGTTGATCCTTCAGGCCAAAGATGATCCGTTCATGACGCAAGATCTATTACCTGAGGAGCACGAACTCGGTCCCGGTGTCCAATTGGAACTCAGTGACAAAGGTGGCCACACAGGTTTTGTTGAGGGACACTTTCCCGGCTTGTCACGCTATTGGCTGGAAAATAGGCTTGTACAGTTCTTGACTCAGGCTAACTCAACCCGAGCAGTACGTCGATCGGAGAATGCCTGATTAAGCGTGTTGGAATCCATATATTCAAGTTCACCTCCTACTGGGACGCCACGGGCGAGACGACTGATCTGAACTTCGGATAACGCAATAAGATCCGACAGATAATCAGCTGTCGCCTCCCCTTCAACTGTCAGGTTAGTCGCCAGAATGACCTCTTGTACTGGATAGTTCGACAGCACTTTCAGTAGGTGTTGGACCGCAAGATCGTCTGGACCGATACCATCCAGGGGTGAAAGGTGCCCCATCAGAACCAGGTAATAGCCGGAGAAGGCGCCGGCCTGCTCGATGGTAGCCAGGTCGGCCGGGGTCTCAACAACGCACAACAGACTCTCATCGCGTTTCCCAGATGCGCATATTGCACACAATTCCTCTTCACTGAAATTGTTACATCGCGCACAGTGCTTGATGGTAGCCACTGCTTCGGTGAGTGCCTCAGCAAGCTGACTGGCACCATCCCGATCTCGTTCGAGAAGATAAAAAGCCATCCGCTGAGCCGTCTTGGGTCCCACACCTGGAAGGCGTCGAAGCGCACGCTTCAGCTGCTCAATTGTGTGGCCTTCTTTCATAGCCCGCCGGGAATGTTCAGTCCCGGTATATTGAGACCCGAGGTCAACCCGCTCATTTTCTCCTGGCTCGCCTGCTCGACACGCCGTACCGCGTCATTTACTGCAGCTGCGATCAGATCTTCCAGCACTTCTTTGTCATCACTGACCAAGCTATCATCAATCTTGATGCGTCGGACATCGTGCCGGCATGTCATGACCACTTCTACCAACCCGCCGCCAGACGTCCCAGTGACTTCGATCTGGGCCAACTCTTCCTGTGCTTGTTTGAAGTTCTCCTGCATGGCTTGCGCCTGCTTCATAATGTTTCCCAGCGGTCCCTTCATTTTCCAACCTCTTCTGTTTTGGCAGGCCTGACTGACTCAGGCACAACTGTTGCATCAAACCGTTTCATCATCTCCTGTACAGCCGGGTCTTCGAGCATAGACTGATAGGCCGCCTGCTTGGCCTCATCCGCCTGGCGTTTCTCAGTTTGCACCGGTGTTGGCGAGGAAACCGTATCTTCCATCGGCTCTACAATCTTTAGTTTCAGAACGCCTTTTCGCTGGGCCGAAAGCGACTTCTCCAGAGTTTCTATTCGAGCTTCATTGGCCAAGTGCCCGAGCGACTCCACCAGAGACACCTCAAGCACACCTCGGACAAATCGCTGTGGTGCCAAATTCATAGCCAGCTCACGGGTGATTCCAGTGAGATCGGCAGTCGCGACCAGGTCAGTCCAAATTTCCGGATCCGCCGGATCTGTGTCAGGTGTGTTGCTGGGCTCGGCTGGGACTCGCTTAGGTGATTCTGCAACGACCTCCCCACGCACATCATTGCGCACCCGGGCAGGTTTTTGTCTGACAGCCTTGGTTTTGCTAGGGCTTTTTTTCTGTGGGCGCTCTGGGAGGCCCGTGGAAGGAGCGGAGTCTTCTGCCAGATCAGGGATGAAGGTCAGCATTCTAAGAAGTGCCATCTGAAATCCAGACCCAGGGTCAGGTGCCAAATGCAGATCACGCTTTGCCAGCAACGCAATCTGATAATAGAGCTGAACGTCCTCAGAACTCATCAGGTCGCCCAATTCAGTGGTGAAAGCCGAAACTTCACCCTTGGCCGCATAGCCTTGGGGAGACACTTGATAGACAGCAACATCCTGGAGGGCGAGAAGCAGATCATCAAGGGCAGACATATAGTCCAACGCCCGCTCAGCCATATCGTCTGCCACAGCCAGGACACTGGCACCATCATGTGCGGCAAGACCTCTGAGTATATGATCTACATGTCTTGTCTCGATCATTCCCAGCATGTCCCGCATCGAATCGGCACTCACATGGCCGCTGCCAAAGGCAATGCCCTGATCAAGCAAACTCAGCGCATCCCGCATACTGCCCGAAGCGGCACGCGCAATAATATCCAGCGATTCGTTGTCGTGCTCTATTTCTTCAGCAGTCAGAATCTTGTCCAGCTGTGCAGCTATCTGGTCAGGCGGCAGAGCACGCAGGTTAAACTGGAGGCAACGGGAAATGATCGTGGCTGGCAGCTTTTGTGGGTCTGTAGTAGCCAGGAGAAACTTAACATGGTCAGGTGGTTCCTCCAGTGTTTTTAACAAAGCATTAAAACTATGGCCTGAGAGCATATGGACTTCGTCAATCAGATAAACCTTGCAACGACCCTGGGTTGGGGTGTATTGGACGTTATCGAGAATCTCCCGCGTGTCATCAACTCGAGTTCTGGACGCAGCATCGATCTCAAGCAGGTCAATAAATCTTCCTTCATCCACGCCCTGACAGGCGGAACAAGATCCACACGGCTGTGAACCGACACCCTGTTCACAGTTCAGTGCTTTGGCCAGTAATCTTGCCAAAGTGGTTTTCCCGACACCGCGGGTGCCCGAGAACAAAAATGCATGGTGAACCCGTTCATTGTCCAAGGCACTGGTAAGCACTGATACAACATGCTCCTGACCGACGACATCTTTGAAGTGCCGGGGACGCCAGCGTCTTGCCAATGCCTGGTAGCTCATACAGTTCCTATTCTCGCTGAAACAGGGTCTTGCCGCATATGTTCAATACCGACTGAATGGTAACTGGAGGCGGCGCCAGCCAGCCCGACCCCGGCACCCGAATGAATTGCTGCGGCTGCTTCCTTCCGGACCTGACCGGGTTCACAATTTATCGCCACCAGGGAGACCGACTGCCGCCGCCAGAAAACAGTCCTTAGCCGCTAAACCAAGCAGTCCGCTGCGGTCATTCTAGCACTCGCATCAAGCCCCAAGCACAATCATGAGTAACCTTGTTATAGCCGTCTGATAACACAGAAACGGCCGTCATCAGGAGCATTCTCGTAAAAAGGCTGTTCGTTCATGCTTTCCAGTTCTGCAACCCCTGACGCCGTGAGTTGGGCAAATTTGCTGCCAAACCCTGCTGATTGCCAGACCTCCCGATGAATTGTGCATGCAAAGCAGGCACCGGGCTTCAGCACTCTGAGAATCTCATCCAAGGCATCTGCTTTAACATGGCCGTGGGTGAACGTCCCGCAGGAAATACCTGCATCATAGGTCTGATCCGGGATGTCAAGCACGGTATTCAAGTCACCGGGTAACAGCTTCTGGTAAATCTGCTTACTTCTGGCTTGGTTGAGCATTTCAGCAGAAAAATCCAGTCCATCAATCGCCGAATATCCATGACCGACCAGATATGCTCCCACGAGCCCGGTGCCACAGCCTATATCTAGGATCGAGGCAGTACGATCAGCCAGCACGTTATCCAGGATCTGCGCTATGCAAGCAGGCGCAATGTAATTCAACCCTTGCTCCAAATGCTGATCGTATGACACGGCCCAATCGCCATAGAGAGCTTTCGCTTCGTCTGGAGTCTTAAGGGCATAAGCCCTTTCCAGAATCCGTTTTGATGCTGCTGACGATGACCTGTTCTGATCAGCCATGATCAAATGCGCCATCGTGCCATGTTTGGCAACTGCTCATCCAAACACAATGAGTGGTAGGAGAACATCGCTGATGTGCCATACGGTCTGCAAAACTGGGATACCCAAAAACGACAGCGCTATCAATCCCAACAATACAAAATTCCCGTATCGGTCATTGTAATAACGATACCGCTGCGACAGTTGTCGCGGTAGAAAATAAGGCAAAATATAGTGTCCGTCCAGCGCACCGATTGGCAGCAGGTTGAATACCATTAACAATAGGTTAATCCGGGCAACAAACAACATGGACTGCGGTAACGTATCGTATGGACTGTACCAGCCAAATTGTAGACCCTGGACAAAGACATTTACGGTAATCACCGCCAACAGCAGATTCATTGCCGGACCAGCGGCAGCGACCAGCATCTCGGCATAACGGGATGTAAAATACCGCGGATCAGTCGGTACCGGTTTCGCGTAGCCGAATCCAACAAACACCACCATCATCAAGCCCATCGGATCGATGTGAGATATCGGGTTGAGTGTAAGACGGCCGGCCCGCTGGGCAGTGTCGTCACCAAATCGCTTTGCGGCCCAGGCATGCCCAAACTCGTGAAACGATAGAGAAAGAAGAAGGGCCACCAGAATGACACAGAAAAGCAGCCACTGACCCTGGTAAAGCAGTTGAATCATCACTTTTGCGTAAGATTGGTTTTTCCGTACCGAACACACAGCCCACATGTTTCCAGCGGGCCGGGATAGAATGTCGGACTACATCTGGACAACAAGTCCTATTTTACGTCAGACGTGTGCCCTGCGACGACCTGACGTCACTCTATCAGGCCGATAGTTCAGGGCATATCCCCATTTGCAGGGAGATTTCATGACAAAACTGACTACAATTGCTGTAGACCAACTGCAAAGCATGCAGGGGACAAAGCTCGGTATATCCCCCTGGGTACAGCTATCACAATTGATGGTCAATCAGTTCGCCGATATTACGAACGATCATCAGTTCATACACACTGATCCGGAACGAGCAGGTGCTGAAACACCTTTTGGCGGGACAATTGCACATGGTTTCCTGACGCTGTCACAACTCACACAGATGGCTGAATCCACGCTGCCCGTCATCAAGGACGTACGAATGAGCATCAATTACGGATTTGACCGGATCCGATTCATCACTCCTGTGCGCTCTGATTCCCGCGTGCGTGCGCACTTCACGCTTGAACTTGCTGAAGAACGAACAGCCGGTGAATGGACATTGCACCACGATATTACTGTCGAAATTGAACACAATGAGCGCCCGGCCTTATCCGCCATATGGATCACCCGACAATATACCGGCTGATTGTGCTTCGGACCTACGGCATTTTCCGGTATCGACTGCACCATATAAAGTGTAGCGCGCGCTGCTTATGTCCCAAACGCGCGCCCCTTTGGCTGCTGATTTTCTTTCTGCTGCCAGCGCAAGCAGGCAGTAGCAACGGTATTGAACCGTTTTCAGCTGATTATGCAATCACCCGCTCCGGCCTTAACATTGAACGAAAAGTTGAACTGACCCGTTCTGGCCAACACTATCACTTGACCACATCGACTCGACTCAAGGGACTGGGGTCACTCACAGGCATCGGTACAGTGGTCGAGCAATCATATTTTCAGCTGCATTCAGGTCGAATACGGCCCAATCTCTATACTGTAGACGATGGTACCAAAGATAGTGATCGCGCCATTCGGATTGAATTCGACTGGTCATCCGGTACAAGTCACGTCCACTATCGCGGTACCGAGCTGACCATGCCACTGACACCCAACGTATTGGATCCACTCTCGTTCGAACTTATGGCCCGAATTGACATTCGGCAGGGTGTGGCCGAGCCACTTTACACCGTACACGAGGGTGACCAGCTTCGTCCGTATCGCTTTGTACTGGAGCAAGCCGAAACGGTTATTATCCAAGGACAGCCCGTACAAAGCCTGCGCTACTTTATAGATCGGAAGTCCAGCCGGCAGCTGTACTACTGGCTGTCTCCAAAATTGGACTATCTGGTCGTGAAGCTCAAACAGTTGCGCAAAGGCAAAGTGAAAGCAGCCGGTGTTCTGACCCGCAGCTCCATAAACCCATAAGCCAATAACTGGGCCAAAAGGTAAATACAAGAGCTGTATCTGGCCCTGATTGAATTAACTCAGAAACAGCCGATCAAGCTCCACACTTTCCTTTGCTGTTTCAAATTTTCACCCGACACCGCATCACCGCTTTCTCTGCATCATCTCTGTTCAACGATCCTCTGTGTAGAATAGATTGCTTACATGTGCAATAACGCGCCTTGAAATGACCCAGACATCTGATTTGTAGCCCATGGAAAACGATCAAGAACACCCAGCAGTCGCGACTTCACCTGATGGTGATCCTTGGCTTCTCACACCCGGGCCGCTCACAACATCATCTACAGTAAAACAGGCAATGCTGCACGACTATGGCTCCCGTGACAGCCACTTTATTGACATCAATAACCGAATTTGCAGACGCTTGACGCAGATTGTCAACGGCCACAAAACGCATGTCTGCGTGCCGGTTCAGGGGAGCGGAACTTTTGTGGTAGAAGCAATGCTGATTACGCTCATACCGCGATCGGGAAAAGTGTTATTACTTGTCAATGGTGCATACGGCAAACGTATGGTGGAAATCTGTTCAATACATGAACGAGCGTACACAATACTCGAAACAACCGAAGATCTGCCTGTAGATACCGACGAACTTGGCCGGCAACTTGCTGCGGATCCGGCTATTACCCATGTTGCCGTAGTCCACTGCGAAACCACGTCAGGCATCTTGAATCCTATTGAAACCGTTGCAAAGGTTACGGCCGAGCATCGTCGGTCTCTGCTGATCGATGCGATGAGTTCATTCGGAGTTCTACCACTTGATACATCCAATACTCCATTTGATGCGGTCGTTGCATCCAGCAACAAATGCCTGGAAGGATCTCCTGGGATGGGGTTTTGTATCTGCGATAGCGAAACTCTCAAGAAATCCAGTGGCAATTCCGACACGCTGGTGCTGGACCTTTACAGTCAGTGGAAAGCCATGGAACGCAATGGCCAGTGGCGCTTCACACCGCCAACCCACACGATACTGGCCCTGGGGCAGGCGCTGACGGAATTCGATGCTGAAGGTGGTGTTGCGGGTCGAGGCCGCCGTTATCGACGCAATTGCGAAACGCTGGTCTCGGGCATGCGCACGCTGGGTTTCAAAACACTGCTCCCGGATGCTCTTCAAGCACCAATAATTGTAACCTTCCTGACACCTGCCGACCCTAATTTCCAGTTCGAAGGGTTTTATGAAGAGCTTCGTAAACGTGGCTACATTATCTATCCGGGAAAACTGACAGTATGCGATTCGTTTCGGATCGGCTGCATCGGCCACATTTTCGAAGACCAGATCCTCGGACTGCTTGACGCTATTCGAGACACACTCGGGGTCATGAATGTCAGCAACTGTGGTCCCTGATCTGTTGTACGTCCTAATATCTCTATGCGTTATGTGACCTGCAATAATCGGAAGTACCGCTGGCCCGACAGACCTGTCGTTGTGATCTGCCTGGACGGCAGCGAACCCGGCTACCCGCTATCGGATGGGGGTGGTTATATCGACCGTGCCATTGAGAACGGTCAGATGCCCTATCTGGCTTCGATCAAAAACCGTGGGTTGTTTCGAACCGCTGATGCCACGATTCCCAGTTTTACAAACCCCAACAACATTTCGATTGTGACTGGAACAGCACCGGTCGTTCATGGCATATCAGGCAACTTTTTCTACGACCTCGGGTCCGATGCTGAAGTGATGATGAATGATCCCGAATTTCTACGTGTGGGTACGATATTCAAAGCATTCCAGGATCAAGGAGCAAGAATCGCCATCATCACAGCTAAAGATAAACTCAGGCGGATGCTCGGTCATGAACTCGATTTTGAACAAGGTAGTGCAATCTGTTTTTCCGCCGAAAAATGTCAGCTTACAACACGGAGTGAAAACGGTATAGACGATGCCGGCCAGTTGACTGACCTGCCACCACCGGATGTCTACAGCGGCGCACTGTCTGAGTATGTATTTTCCGCCGGTCTGACACTTTTGGATACCTGGTCACCTGACATACTTTACCTGTCGACCAGCGACTACATCCAGCACAAACACGGACCCGGAACCCCGGCCGCAGATGCGTTCTACGGCATGATCGATCGTCATCTTCTAGAAATGCAAGCACATGATGCCGTCATTGCCGTGACCGCCGATCACGGTATGAAAGCCAAACACGATTCAGCCGGACAACCGAATATTGTCTATTTGAAACCGCTCATCGAGGAACTATTACCTTCTGAGAGATTCCGAATCATCCTGCCAATCACCGATCCGTACGTTGTCCATCATGGCGCACTGGGTGGATTCGCCACGATCTACCTGGCCGATCCTGCCGATGTACAGCCGGTGTGCCACAAATTGTCAGCACACAAAGGAATCGAGCTGGTACTTGAAGCCCCGATAGCGTGTGAAAAATTTGCCCTGCCCCCAGACCGAGTAGGTCATATCGTAGTGATTTCCAGCACTGAGTGGGTTTTAGGACATTCTCAACAGTATCATGACCTATCAGCGCTCTCCGAGCCTTTACGCTCACATGGAGGACTGTCCGAACAGCGGGTACCGTTTATTCTGAACTGTCCGGCACCTCTTTTGGTGGCTAGCACCACTTTACGTAACTATGACATTTTCGACGCTGCACTCAACCACACGACTGTCTGAACGGATTCATCAATGCAGACATCCTGCCCAGAAAGCAGCACTCAGATAAGATACAATTCCGCAGCTCATCTGCCGATGTAGATTGTCCAGGAACCACGTCAAATTCACTGATTACCTACGACTCTTAAGGAGTTTCGATGACCATCCGACAAGACTTCGTCTATAACCGCAACTACACAGGTCAGGTGAAAGGTCTGATTCTTGACTGGAGCGGCACCACAGCTGATGCGTATGTGCTCGCCCCGGCTGTTGTGTTTGTCCAAGTATTTCAAAAACACGGTGTCGAAGTCGCGATGTCCGAGGCTCGTGGACCAATGGGGCTGCGTAAAGATCTTCATATCAAAGCAATGACCGAAATTCCAGAAATTCGGGAACGATGGCATGGCATTCACGGACAGTATCCTAATCAGGAGGATGTAGACCGGATGTTTGAAGATTTTGTACCCATGCAACTAGACTGCCTCCGTAATTACACAACGCTTCTGCCGCTGGTTGCCGAAACGACGCAATCACTGCAGAAACAAGGCATTAAGATCGGCAGTTCTACGGGATTCGTGCGCAGCATGGTAGACATCCTCGAAGAGGATGCCCGCAAACAGGGCTATACACCTGACGCTTCTGTTGCTGGCGATGAAGTTATCAACGGTGCCCGTCCAAAACCTTTCATGGTCTACCGTAATCTAGACATCATGGATGTTCACCCGATCCAGTCCGTAATCAAAGTCGACGACACGGTATCAGGAGTTGGAGAAGCCCTGGAAGCCGGCTGCTGGGGTGTTGGTATTGCACGCTATAGCAACTACATGGATATGGATACGCTCGAAGAAGCCGACAGCTTGTCGGAAGGCGAAATCATGCGGCGTTTAACACACACGCGGGACTTACTTCAAAAAGCAGGTGCCCACTACGTGATTGATACCTGGGAACAGATGCCGGACGTCATTGAGGATGTCAATATCAGACTTGGTCGGGGCGAGAAACCTTAAACCGGTTTCCGGTGAACGTTTACTAGACTTAAGACTATAAGGTATTAAGCTAACAACCGAAACGCCAACCAGATCAACAGGCACCGAAATATAAAAACAATTCGATGGCCGACCAACTACCGCTCCCCGTCCCCCACATGGATATCTGAAAAAAAACATTATGCAAGTATGAAAGTGCAGTTCTTGTTGGATTACAGGAAATAGCCGCGACCTTTGATAAACCTCCCGTGGTGTATGACGATTTTCTGCCCTTCTTCCCGGAGACCTCCGGCAACGATGTGAACGGTCTGGGGGAAAAAGACATCCGCAGACCCTCACCTTTCTTTTGGCACCCGCCGGATCAACATGCGTACGGGGAGCTTCAGCGCGAGGTCATAGGGATTCAGCGGCGGTCCCCTGACATCACAGCACACTATTCCCATAAAGCTCCCCGCGGTCCCACCCCAATTGAAAAAGCCGGGATCAAAATCGAAAAATCAGCACAAGATTGGACGGAAGCTGTGAAAACGTTTGCGCTCGCCCACGAGGGTGATCTCGTCGGGATCGCACGCATGGACCCGCTTTACGTCTATGAGGGCTATGAACTCACACATCCCTGGGTGGTTATTGTCGGCGTTTACATGGAACATGCCGAACTTAATAATTTGCCGCCATCTCTTGAAAATACGCGCAACCCTGTTGAAGTGGCACGTCAGTATAATCGAGCCGCCCGGGCATGCCGGGAGCTAAATAATTTCATCCTTACACAAGGATATGAGGCCAAGGCCTGGCAGGGGCCCTTTGCATCCGCCTTGAATATGATGCCAGCAGCCATCCAGGCGGGGCTCGGCACGCTCGGCAAACATGGCTCCCTCATTAATGAAGAATTCGGCTCGTCATTTCGCCTCTCCGCTGTCACCACGGATATGCCGCTGGTGGCGGACGCGCCCAAAGATATCGGCGCAGAAGACTTCTGTGCGAACTGTCAGGTCTGTGTCAAAGCCTGCCCACCTGACGCCATCTTTCATGAGAAGCAAATGGTGCGCGGGGTCGAAAAATGGTTCGTCGATTTCGACAAATGCATTCCCTATTTCGGCGAAGCGCTCGGCTGCGTCATTTGCATCACAAAATGTCCGTGGTCGACTCCAGGTCGAGCGCCAAAGCTCATGAAGAAAATGTTAACCAGGCGACAAAGGTTAAAGGCTCGGAAGTGAGCCCAGCCTTCCTCGGTCTACCCTCATATTACAAAAGAAGTTAGGCCATACAGACGTCTTTTATGATGGGGCATGTGCTTTCAGCATCCTGCAACATATCGCGGAGTTTTTGGCCGACTATTTCGATATCATGCTCAGCTGCGCGGCGGCGCATGGCTTTGAACCTACGCGCTCCCACTTTATTTTCCATCATCCAATCTTGGACGAACTTGCCGGACTGAATGTCCTCCAAGACCGCTTTCATGCGCTCCTTCCTTTATTAGATGCCCGTGGTGGCTATCAGCTCCGGATTCTGACTGTCATTGGGATTCCGACGATAGTCTATTACCTATGCTGGATTCCTTTGATCTTCACGCGACCGGTTTGTACGGTCTGGTCCAGTAAGCTGACGCAGGCATACAGTGCCTTAAGAGTCGGCACCTCGATCTTGGTTAACGCCGCCAGTTCGATCACCGCTCCGAGCATGCCTTCTATTTCCAAGGGCTTGCCTTGTTCGACATCCTGAAGCATTGATGTTTTATGCGGGCCTACAGCCTCTGCGCCGGCGATTCTTTTTTCCATTGGTACTCGGAAGTGGGCTCCGAGTCGCTCACCAATTGCCTGCGCTTCAGTCATCATATTCGCTGACAATTCCCGCGTCAGTGGAAATCGACAGATATCTTCGAGTGTTGAATGAGTCAGTGCGCTGATAGGATTAAAGGTCAGGTTACCCCACAACTTCAACCAGATTTCAGAGCGGATATCATCGAGGATCCGAGACTTAAAGCCAGCCTCTTCCAACAGGGCCGATACCCGGCGCACACGTTCACTTTCCTGGCCACCCAGTTCTCCAACCGGAAATCGATTGCCTTCTATATGCCGTATAACCCCCGGCTCGACGATAGTAGCCGCAGGATAGGCGATACAACCTATCAGGCAGTCAGGATCTATTCCATCGAATAGTTTTCCGCGTGGATCTACAGATCGAACAGGTCTACCCGCGTAGGGCCCCGAAAAGTTCTGAAAGTACCACCATGGAATCCCGTTCTGGAGGGTCACCATAATGGTTTCCGCGCCCATCACAGACGTCAGGTCAGCCACGATCGATTCAATCTGGTGAGCCTTAAGCGCCATCAAAATCAGATCCTGGGAACTCAGTTCGTTGAGCTTATCCGTTGCTATCAGGTCTGCAGAGATTGTCTCCTGATCCCCTTCTATCAACTTCAGCCCATGGGCTTTTATGGCCGCTAGATGGGGACCACGTGCGACAACGGAGACCTCATGCCCCGCAGCCGCTATCCGCACTGCCATGTAGCCACCGATCGCACCCGCACCAACCACACATACCTTCATCTAAACAGCCCCAGCTTCCTTGAAAGATGCTATTTCCTCATCGCTGTACCCCAAAATTTCAGACAACACTTCATCGGTATGCTCACCAAACAGGGGCGAACGTGTTACTGTGACATCGTTGTCCGAAAGCTTTACCGGGCATCCGACCGACAGGTAGGGCCCACGCTCGGGGTGATCACATTCGACGATAGTGCCAGTTGCACGCAATGATGGCTCTTCGGCGAGTTCCTTCATTGAAAGGATTGGTCCAACCGGTATATTCAGTGGGTTACATATTTCCATGACTTCGTACTTAGTCTTGGTCATGGTCCAATCCTCAATCGCAGAAAAGACCTCATTCAGGCGTGACAGACGCGCCGGTGGCGTTGAATAGTCCGGGTGTTCCTTCCAGTCCGGCTTGCCAACAACATCGCAAATATTCGCCCACACGGCAGCCTGAGTTATAAAGTAGGTATAGGCATTTGGATCCGTCTCCCATCCCTTGCACTTTAGGATACGGCCTGGTTGCCCACCGCCCGAATCGTTTCCGGCTCTGGGCGCCGCCTCACCGAATTCGATCTGCTCACCATATTGAGAGTACTCTTTCAATGGCCCATGCTGCAATCGTTGTTGGTCACGAAGTTTGACCCGACATAAGTTGAGAACACCATCCTGCATCGCGGCAAGCACTCGTTGCCCGCGGCCCGTTTTTTCCCGGTGCAGCAATGCCGCCAAAATACCGAAACCAAGATGTAGGCCGGTGCCGGAATCACCGATCTGCGCACCGGTTACCATTGGCAAACCATCGTGAAAACCCGTGGTAGACGCGGATCCGCCAGCACACTGAGCAACATTTTCGTAAACCTTGCAGTCCTCGTAAGGCCCTGGCCCGAAACCCTTAACCGACGCCATAATCATGCGAGAGTTAAGTTCCTGGATACGTTCCCAGCCAAAACCCATCCGATCAAGTGCCCCTGGAGCAAAATTTTCTACCAGCACATCACATTTTTTCACTAGCCGTTCGAGT
>Ga0208765_1000035_pt1 | contig 73876 bp, 67 predicted proteins | sample ETNtaG_2_FD_185783 | JGI IMG/M metagenome (GOLD analysis project Ga0208765, IMG submission 185783) | Marine microbial and viral communities from oxygen minimum zone, Eastern Pacific Ocean - ETNP201406SV203 (SPAdes) (version 2) | ecosystem: Environmental > Aquatic > Marine > Oceanic ...
TCGGGTGTTGCTGCTCGTGTTGTTGGGTCGTAGGTGTAGTAACCGCTTCCGTTCTTCTGTCCGCGTCGCCCGCTTTCACAGAGCAATTCGCGAACGGTAGATCCAGACGAAGTCGCTTCGTCCCATCCGATATCAAGTCCAGCAAGGTCGCTCATGGCAAACGGACCCATCGGTAAGCCAAAGTCGAACAAAATCTGATCTACTCGTGATGGGGCGGCGCCCTCTAAGATCATTTTTTCGGCTTCGATTCCACGCATGAACAGCATCCGATTACCGACGAACCCATGACAGACACCGCATAGGACTGGTGTTTTACCGATAGTGCGCCCTATGCCCATTGCAGTGGCGATAGCAATGTCTGAAGTCTCGTCACCACGGACCACTTCGAGCATTTTCATAACGTTGGCTGGTGAAAAGAAGTGCATTCCGATCACTGCATCAGGTCGACTAGTGGCGGATGCGATTTCGTTGATATCCAACGCTGATGTATTTGAAGCGAGAATCGCTCCCGGCTGACATATTTGGTCCAGTTGTTCGAAGATGGACTTTTTAAGGTCCATGTTTTCAAATACCGCTTCGATGATCAGATCGCATTCAGCGAAGTCGCCCATGTCGACAGAGCCGCTAATCAGGCCCATCCGAGTTTCGACGTCGTCGCTTGAGATACCGCCGCGGGCCGCGGTGCGTTCGTAGTTAGAGCGAACTACTGCTAATCCGCGTTCAAGGGCATCTTCGTCTCTTTCGACGATTGTTACTGGGATGCCTACATTCGCGAAGTTCATGGCGATGCCACCGCCCATGGTGCCGGCTCCGAGCACACCGCAGCGGCCAACATCTGCTGCTTTGGTGTCTTTGGGAAGGCCCGGAATTTTGAGGGCAGCGCGTTCGGCAAAGAAGTAGTACTGCTGTGCCTTTGACTGGGTTCCTTTCATCAAGTCTCGGAATAGTTCTTGTTCTCGTTGTAATCCGGCATCAAAATCCAGATTGACGGCTGCCTCGACACAACGAACGTTGTATTCGGGGGCGAGGAAGCCTCTGGTCTTTCTCGCTATGCCAGCTCGGAATTCGTCGAACATGGAAGGTGGTGTGTCGGCAAGCTTGTCGTTTCGATCGCGAATGCGAAGTAATGGCATCTTCTCTGCTACCGCCCGTCGAGCGAAGGCGATCGCGCCGGCCTGTAGATCTTCGACTATTTCATTGATCAGTCCGCATTCGAGTGCTTCTTCTGCTGTTATCGGTTCGCCACTGGTCATCATTTCCAAGGCCCTGGCAGCGCCGGTAATGCGCGGCAGCCGTTGAGTTCCACCCGCTCCTGGTAGAAGTCCGAGCTTTACTTCGGGTAGTCCGTATTTACTACTGCTAACACCGACGCGGTAATGAGCGCATAGCGCCACTTCGAGGCCTCCACCAAGCGCAGTCCCATGTACAGCGGCTATCACGGGTTTGGAACAATTTTCCATAGCGTCTTGAGCTGCTTGAAGGCTTGGAGGTTTAGGAGGTCCCGAAAATTCGGTGATATCGGCGCCAGCGATGAACGTGCGGCCGTCACAGATGACGACGATTGCCGAGGCATCACTACTTTCGGCTTGAGTCATTCCGTCTAGGAGCCCTTGCCGAACGTGGTGGCTCAGGGCGTTAACAGGAGGATTGTCTATGTGGATGAGTGCTACATCGCCATCGAATTCAAGACGAACGGACTGAGTTAGTTGAGTCATATGCACAAGGTAGGGGACAGAGGAGCTCGAAGTCTTATCGAGTTAGAGATCTGACCGAAATCTGATCTCGGGCTGTCTACATTGAGCTAAAGTCACCAACTTGAAGGGAGCTCCAGTGAGTGAGAAACCTGACCCAATGACAGTGCCTTTCGGCACCGTGTTTTGCGACTGGATGGCGACAGCGCCATCTGACAATGGTGTGTACCAGTACGCCGGAAAAGTGGAACCATACGGGGACTTCTCTATGAGTCCTGCGGCGCACGCACTCCACTATGGGAGCGCAATCTTCGAAGGTTTGAAAGCCCACAGACAGATTGATGGTTCTCTAGCGATCTTTCGCTTAGATGATCATGTTGCTCGAATGTGTCAAAGTGCTGCACAGTTACGGCTTCCAGTGCCTGAGGAGTCCCTTCTCCGTCAAATGATCATTGACAGTGTTGAAGCGAACATTGAGGAAGTCCCAGATCCTCCCGGTTCGCTATATGTCAGGCCCACGCTCATCGGCACTGAACCAAATATTGGGGCAGCGGCAACACCTACATCAGAGGCGTTGCTTTACATCGTTAATTGTCCGGTAGGTGATTACTTTAAGGGCGGGGTAAGGCCCCTCACGTTGTTGGTCGAAGAAGAGATACCGAGAACAACACCTCAGTTCGGAATGGTTAAATCCGGCGCAAATTACGCTATGGCGTTAGCGCCGACCTTGGATGCGATGGCTCGAAATGAAGCTGTCGACCAGATTCTTTTCGCCACAGGTGGAGATGTCACTGAAACAGGGGCAGCTAATTTCTTCTTAGCGGATGATGAGCGCATAGTGACCCGACAGCTTGATAGTTCATTTCTGCATGGGGTGACTCGTGCCTCGGTAATAACTCTCGCAGCTGACCTGGGATACGAGGTTGAAGAGCGACCTATTGAGTTGAATGAATTGCAAGAGTGGGCTGATCGCGGTGAAGCGTTTCTGTCAGGAACAGCAGCGGTTCTCTCGCCCGTTGGAACGATGCTTCGTGGTAGCGAGGAAATCATCTTTGGCGACGGCCAGCCTGGTGCCAACACGCTCCGGTTGAGGGAAAGCTTGGTGGCGATCCAAAATGGAAGCGGCGATGATGAGCACAGCTGGCGCACCTCTGTTCGAAGTTGACGTAGTAGTAATCCTCGAGGGGTTGTCACGTGGCGAATAGCGCAAAGGGCCTGAGTTTCGGTTGGTTGTCACCGGTAATAGGTAATCAATGGAGTGGTTACAAACCGATCGTGCAATATCAGTGTGAACACATTTTGCCGACCGTGGCTGAACACTTCGACAGTTTGTGGATCGCTGACCACTTTTATGGCTTTGACCAAAAGTCTGATCCATTTCTTGAAGCTTGGACAACTCTTACCTGGTGCGCAGCAAAATTTCCGGACATCGATCTTTGTCATCATGTTTTGGGTGTCGGATATCGGCCGCCAGCACTGACCGCGAAAATGGCCAGCACTCTCCAATTTCTTACTGGAAACCGGTTCATTCTTGGGATCGGAGCGGGCTGGCGAGAAGCTGAATACCTCGCGTACGGCTATGACTTTCCGAGGCCGAGCGTACGTTTTCGCCAGTTAGAGGAAGCCATCAAGATATGTCGGCTCATGTGGACAGAAGAAGATCCACATTTTGATGGTGAATTTTTTCGCATTGAGGGAGCGGATGCGCCGCCGCTTCCCGGCGTGGTGCCGCCTGTTTGCATTGGGACCTCAGGAGAACAGGTCGGTATACCTTTGGCTGCTCGACACGCTGATATCTGGAACACAGTTTGGCGAGGTGATTCGGATTCGTTAATCAGGAAACGGGACATCATGTTGCATGAGCTCGAGCGTTCCGGCAGAGCTCGGGAAGATGTCCAGTTTTCACTCACCATTGAACGAGCGCTGCCACAAACAGCTGATGAGATAGATGACTTTGGAACGATGTTGGCGGAGCTAATAGAGATAGGAATTGAACATTTTGTTTTAGATTTCGGTAACCCGGAGACGGCTGACGAAGCCGATGGTTTTATTACACAGGTGATGGGTCCGCTTCGGAGCTAATCTACGCCTCTTTGGGCGCCGTTCTAGGCTTGGTTCCTAACAAGCGTCGGACCCAGAGAGGATGTATGTATCTAGATGGAATTACGACTTCGGCAAGTAGCGATGGTTGGCGACCAATATGTAGAAACAGAGAACGCCCTTCGAGAAGTATTTGGCCTTGACGTCGCCTACCGCGACCGGGGAAACCGACCAGGAAGCGAAGCAGGAGTCAGTATTTTTGGCCTAAAGAACTTTGTGATGCCGATCGGAAACCAATTCCTTGAACTTGTCACACCCTTGATATCGGGCCCATCATCGGCGGGGGGTCGCTACATCGAACGGCGAGGCGGTCCAGGCGGATACATGTTGCTGTTCCAAGTGACTCGTGACGATTACGAAATTCATAGGAGTTATTTGGAAGGGTTAGGGGTGCGGGTGGTTGCCGGCGGAGACATCAGTGAAACAGGTAGCGACGCAATCCACATTCATCCAAAGGATTTGCCTGGGTGTTTGGTGGAGCTTCGATGGTGTGAGAATGAAGAAAGGGCGGATGGGGACTGGTGGCCGGTCGAAAAAGACTGGCTAGATCACAGCAACACGGAAGTTCTAGAAGGCATAGTCGGGGCAGAAATTCAGACCCCTGAACCTCTTCAACTGGCCCAAAGATGGGGTGAGATACTCCAGCAGGAGGTTCTCGTGGAGGGCACGATGCCGTCTGTCTCGACTGCTGATGGTCCCGTCCGGTTTGTGGAACCTTCGGATGGACGCCCGGAGGGTCTTGGAGGAATCGATGTCAAGGTACGTGATTTGGATACCGTTCTCCAACGAGCAGATAATTGTGGTCTACCGGCGAGTGAAAATATGGTTGAAGTATCAGGTTTGCGTTTCTATCTGAAGTAAAGGCTCAGTTCAGATAGATGTGGGTGTGCTCCCCTAATCGGGGAGCTGGTGCCATTGACCACCAAGGAGAGCTGCTCCTGAAAGGAGCGCCCGGGATCGTCACCTCGGTGGCGTCTTGCAGTTGGGTTGTTGTCCAAAAGTCAGCAGCTTCTAAATGGGGGTTATCTACGAGGGCGTCGATGGTGTTGACCGGAGTTATAGGTATACCTCGCCGCTGACCTTCCTCGAATAGTTCGAGTCGTGTTCCTTGTGTCGTGAGCTCTTCGACCCAGTCGTCGATTAGGTCCTTGGCCTCAACTCGAACAGCATTGTCCACGAAAACCTCTTCGGTGATGCTTTCGTTGCCTGTGGTTTCTGAAACCCATTGCGCCATTGCAGCCCAGTGCCTCGGCATGAGCACGATTATTGAGACGAAACCGTCCTTGCAGGGGTATAAGCCGAATGGGCGGCCGAGGTCTCGGCGGTTACCGGATCTTTCGCGGTGCACTCGATCGTCCATGAACATGGGAACCCCGGTTTCGGGGGCGATGGAAAGTGCCACTTCTTGCATTGATATTTCGACGTCTTGAGCGACTCCGGTTATTCGCCGTGATCGTAACGCTAGGAGGGTGCCCACTAAGGCAGATGCTGCAGATGCGTGGTAGGCGAGTTGCATGGGAGCTGCAGGGGCCACAGGAGGCCGGTTCGTGAAACCTGTTGTGTACAGGATGCCGGACGCAGCCCAAGCGACCAGGTTGGAGCTGGACCAGTTTCTCTTGGGGCCGGCTAGCCCAAACGGCAAGATCTTGGTCCGAATTGTGGTTGGACTGATTTCGTCTTGTGGTACTAGAGACTTTTCTGGCAATTGGTCTTCAAATACAACGTCCGCTTCAGCCAAAATTTGCATCAAAGCATCGGTGTCTTGCGGGTCTATGACCACGCTGCGGGTTCCCATGGCTAGATAACTCCACCACAAGCTGTTCTCGGGAGGTTCTACGTTATGGGCGAAGGGGCCAAGGCGTCTCAGTGGTGAACCGTCAGGCGGTTCTAATCGGATAACTTCGGCACCTAAGCCTGCAAACAGCCTGGTTGCGTAGGCACCTGCAAGGCCTGTGGTGTCAACGATTCGAAGTCCGTTGTAGGGGCCCGCCATCAGAGATCTCTAGCGTCTTCAGTGCCGGGAACTAAAAGGTGGATCCAATCATTCCACGGTCGTGTAGCGACCATGTCTGGCTCGAGCTGTTCGAAAGCACCTCCGGCTGAAATCAAGTTGTTGATTTCTTCCTCAGAGAGCCCAACTACATCAGAAAGGACTTCTCGGGTGTGTTCACCCATGGACGGGCCGGCCGCGGTCCAGCGCCCTGGTGTCGCGCTGAGCTTGACGGCACAACCACTAAAGACATCGCGGCCGAGACGGCTTGAAGCGGCCACCTGGTACCAGTTTCTGCTAGTCACGTGCGTGTCGTGGAGGAGGTCTTCGTTCGTAGAAACTACGTGGGCTGCGATACCTGCAGACTGCAGCCGGTAGGCAAGGTCTTCAACTTCAAAACTGGACGTCCAAGCTGCGATCTGTTCGTCCAGGCGGTCCTGGTCTGTGAGTCGCGTTGAGGGATTGTCAAAGTCAAGATCAATGGCTGAACCCAGCAGGGTGCGCAGCGCTGTCCAGTCTTCTGCTTCGGTGGCGCTAATAGCGATCCACCGTTCGTTGCCGGCGCATGGATAAACGCCTTGAGGAGCGCCCCACATTGAGCGATTCCCGATACGGCTGTACACAGTGCCGGTTAGGTCATAGTCCATAACGAAAGGTCCCAGTAGAGCCAAAGTGGTTTCGAATTGGCTGATATCGATGTGCACCCCTTCGCCTGTGATGTCTCGTTGTTCTAATCCTGTAATTGTCGCGATGGCGGCGTGTAAGGCCGACATGTAATCGGGTGGTGCGATGGTTGCGATGCCCGCGGGTGGATCATCGGCATGGCCGGTGAAGTCATCCATCCCGACTAGGGGAGCCTGGTTAGGGCCCCAAGCAACAAACGGGTAATAGGGCATGGTCTCGTCGCTTCCGAACCCGGGCAGTTGCACATAGACAATGTCGGGATTTACTGCCGCGACTGAGTCGTAGTCAAGTCCTAACTCTGTTAACGCTCGTGCACCGAAATTCGCGAGAAAAACGTCGCATTCGGCCAGTAGTTGTAAGGCGGCCGCCTTGCCTTCTTTGGTCTTGAGTTCCAAGCCGATGCTTCGTTTGGAGGCATTCATTTCTGACACATAAGGGCTCGTGTCCGATGAGATTGGAGCTAGGTCATCGCGGTCTTTAAGCCAGGCAGAACCAAGTATCCGGACCACGTCAGGACTCATCCGAGATTCGATCTTCAGCACGTCTGCCCCAAAATGGGCCATTAACTTGCCACAAAACGGTGAAGCTATTGCTATCCCTAGTTCAAAGACGCGCACGCCATTGAGAGGAAGGTCGTTCTCGGTGTTTGTCACTTAGCTCCCCCCGGGCTTATGTCGATACGTACCCTAACCTCTGATCTCGGAGGCGGGCTTGGTCTTCACGATCTTGAGGGTCTCCAAGTCCGCCGCCACCAGGAAACTCAATAATTAGGTGTCGTCCTGATGGCACTACCGTGTTGCCTTTTGCGGCTACAGGTGATCCATCGTCAAGGGTCAAATTACCCGTGAGGCCGTTGCCTCCACCGTGTCGTCCTCTCGCCGGGTATGTCACTCGTTCGAAGGTTGCGCTAAAGACAAATTCTCCATCGCCTCTGTGGCCCAGTTCGACTACTTGACCCAATCCGCCGCGGAACTCCCCGTCACCTCCGGAGTCTGGGCGAAATTCCTTTCGCCAAAAGACCAGGGGCGACACAACTTCGTTAATCTCGACCGGCATGTTCTTTACACCGCTCGGAAAGGCGGTTGCCGAAAGGCCGTCTTGGCCGGGTCGCGCGCCAGCGCCTCCGGAATTGAAACTCATCATCATGAATTGTCGTCCGGTTTGGTCATCCCAGTTCCCGCTGGCTAACAGGTTCCACAATGAGCTGGTGCCTTCAGCGGGGACTTTGTTTGGCACTACCTGACTTAGGCATCCATAGACAGCATCGGGAAGCATTTGGCCCATGACATGGCGGATGTTTACAGCTGCAGGGCGAGGAGCGTTCAGAATGCAACCGACGGGCGCAGATACCTTAATGACTTGAAGTGAACCGGCGTTATTGGGGATGTTTGGGCCGATGATGCACCGAACACCGAAGGATGTATAAGCATCGGTGTAAGACATCGGGACATTAATCCCATGCGGTTGAACGAGACTTGTTCCATCAAATTTGACGGTAACTCCATGGGTGTCGATCCTGAGTTCAGTGACGATGTCGAGTGGTTCGTCGACACCATCAACTCGCATGGTTGAATTCCATGTTCCAGCGGGAAGGCGACCTATTTCTGCCAACATTGCTGTCCTGGAAGTCTCGATGATGTATTCCCCGAGGTCGTCGAGATCTTCGAGCTGGTATTCGGTCATCATTTCGATCAGGCGTAGAGCACCGACCCTGTTGCAGGCTGCTAATGAGTAGATGTCGCCCATGACTTGGACGCTGTCTCGAACGTTCGATTCGATTATCCGGACCACATTTGGATCGAATACTTCCTCGGTCGCGAATCGCATGATTGGTAGTTGCAGTCCTTCATGGAAGATCTCGCGCGAAGTTGAACTAAATCCGACACCGCCGATGTCGACAACATGACTGGTACACGCAAATAAGGCGACCGGATGATCCTTGTAGAAAACAGGCGTGACGACTACGACGTCGAAAAGGTGACCGGTTCCTTTCCATGGGTCATTCGTCAGATAAATGTCGCCTGGGCGCATTGTGTGAATCGGGAACTCGTCAAGGAAATGCCCTACCGAAGCGGCCATCGAATTCACGTGACCTGGTGTGCCTGTCACTGATTGAGCCAGCATCCTGCCTTGTGGATCGAAGACACCAGCAGATAGGTCACCGGCTTCACGCGTCGATGTTGAGAACGCTGATCTCACCAACGTGGTCGCCTGTTCTTGGACGACTGCGATGAGTCGGTTCCACATGATGTCTCTTTGAAGGGTCCGTAAACCTTTTGAGGTTTTGTCGCCGTCACGTCCTGCTGTTATTTCACGATGCCGAATTCGGAGGTGACCGTTTTCGGTCAGCGAGGCACAGTAAGCCTGGGGGAGGAACGTTGTTGTTTGTTCTTCAGTGATCAGTGCCGGGCCATCGATGCGATACCCCTCGAGGTCTGCACGTGCAACCACTGCTGTATCAAGCATTGCCCCACTTTCAGGATCAGTGGTCTTAGTGGTGGGCAGATCTATCAGTGTGTTTGTGGGGAGTTCCCAGCCTTCTAACTTCGGTGCCGCTGGGGTCGAACTAACCGTCGCAACCCAGCTAAGTGTCTCGACTCCGAGACCTGTGATTTCCCGTCCATAGAGGCGTCGATATTCGTCTACGAAGGCTTCTTCTAGAACCTTTCGCAGATGCGCTGCATCCGGGGGAGGAGATGTAAAGATTTCGTCGAGGTCCAGGTCGACGGTAATTTCGTGACCTTGGCCTTCGTACCTCATGAACGCTTTGGCACTTTTGATCAAGTCTTCATCGTTTGTTGCACGACGTACGATTTCCTCGGCTTCGTCGAGCATTTCTCCCAACATGGTGGAGAGGTCATCGACGGCCAGGTCATCGAGCCGGGTATAGCGGGTACGAACATTTTCATGTGAAGCTGGGGCATGCAGAAACCCAATCGCGGAACCCACGCCAGCGCCGCTAGGAATGAGAACTTCGCTCATCCCGAGCTTCTCTGCGACTCTGACTGCATGTAATGGGGCTGCTCCTCCGAATGCGATAAGTGTGCCGTCAGTGATGTCACAACCCTGTTCGATGGCATGAACACGGCCTGCGCTGGCCATATTCTCGTCGACCGTTTCACAGATGCCGAAAGCCGCTGTGTCGGGGTCGAATCCACCTGTGGAAACAATGGTGTCGTTGATCACTGTTACAGCGGCTTCTTTCGAAAAGTTTAAATCCCCGGTAGAAAAACCTTCAGAGAGAATCCGGCCAAGGGCAACATCTGCATCTGTAACTGTCGCGTCAGCTCCGCCACGCCCATAGCAGGCCGGTCCGGGTTCGCTGCCGGCACTGTGCGGCCCAACGGAGATACGACCCAGCTCGTCTAATTTTGCGACGGAGGATCCACCAGCGCCAATCTCCACCATTTCGATGACGGGCAAGCGAAGGGGTAAACCACTTCCCGCTAAGAAGCGGTATTCGCGTCCAACTTCGAACTCACGAGAAGTTCTCGGCTGTGCGTCATTAATGATGCACAGCTTGGCTGTCGTCCCTCCCATATCGAAGCTCAAGGCTTTGTTGATTTCGAAGCTTTTTGCCAGTTCAGCTGAGAGCAGGGCCCCGCCCGCTGGCCCACTTTCAACTAAACGGACTGGGAACTGAAGTGCATCGTCGAGTGTGCCGAGACCCCCTCCGGATTGCATCAACAGCATTGGGCAATCCATACCCAAGGAACGTCGCCGAGTTTCGAGGTCTGTCAGATATCGGGTGAGTAACGGTTGGATGTACGCATTGGCGCAAGTAGTTGAGAATCGCTCGTATTCGCGGATTTCGGGACACACTTCGCTTGAGAGAGACAAGGTCACTTCTGGCCAATGTGATCGCACGATTTCTGCGGCTTGAATCTCGTGGCTTGAATTGAGGTAGCTGTGGAGGAAGCCGATGGCGATGCTCTCTACGTCGAGCGACTGCAATCGCTTCACTGACCGCAAAACAGCATCGGTGTCCAGGTCCTGGAGGATGGCGCCGGTTGAAGCGAGACGTCCCGGGATCCCTATACGTAAGTCTCGAGGTACGAGGGGCTCTGGTCGAGTCATCGCGAGGTCATATTGTTCGAATCGGTTTTCATGCGCCATTTCAATCGAATCGCGCATACCAGCTGTTGTTAAAAGAGCAGTCCGGGCCCCTCTCCGTTCAATGAGAGCATTCGTTGCGAGGGTCGTTCCGTGGACGAAGACATCAACGTCTTGGGGGGTTAGAGACGCGTCCGCCAAGACTCTTTCAACTCCCTCCAAGACAGCAGTGGCAGGTTCAACAGCCGTAGTTAAGACCTTTGCTGTGTAGAGGCCTCCGGGTGCTTCGAGTGCTATATCGGTGAATGTTCCGCCGATATCTGCTGCGAGGCGAACGGAAGTCATGAGATGAGCCTAGGGGAGAGTGTGGGGTTCACATTTCGAGGGAGTCAAGATGGCGCGAAATGACGAGTTTCTGGATTTCGGAGGTCCCCTCGTATAGTTGGTAGACCCGGACGTCTCTGTAAATCTTTTCTACAAGGTGGTCCTCAAGGAATCCTGCGCCACCATGGATCTGTATCGCCTTGGAGGCAACCCACTCGGCCATTTCGGAAGCGAAAAGTTTCGCCATCGATGCGGCCGCTGCGGAATCTTGTCCTGCGTCATGTAAGGCGGCCGCGTGTAGACACATCTGTCTGGCAACTTCGACCTTGGTCGCCATTTCAGCAAGCAGAAAGGAAATGGTTTGATGCTCAATGATTGGTTTGCCAAAGGTTTCACGAATTTCCGCGTATTCCTTTGCGAGGCGAAGTGCCTGGCGTGCTCCTCCCACTGCCTGGGCTGCAACTCCAATACGCCCAATCGATAGGTTGTTCAATGCGATGGATAACCCGCGGCCTTCAGGTCCCAGAAGATCCGATTCGGGTACTTCCATAGCGTCAAACTGAACCTGGCAGAGGTCGTTGGTTCTGTGTCCCAGCTTCTGCTCTTTGCCTATGACTTGATAACCAGGATTGGCAGTCGATGTAACGAAGGTGCTGATCCCTGACTTACCGGCTTCAGGGTCGGTGACGGCCACGATCATTGCTATGTCGGAGCTCTCGCCGCCGGTGATGAATGCTTTGTGTCCGTTGAGGATGAATTGATTTCCATCTCGAACGGCTTTTGTTGTGATGGCCGATGCGTCTGAACCGGTGTGAGGTTCAGTCAAATGAAAAGATCCCAACCACGTCCCGGAGCAGAGCATCGGCAGAATCCGCTCCTTCTGCTCCGAAGAGCCGTGCGCAGCTATTGCAGGTCCCAACAGCGAATTACTCCCCGACATCATGTTGCTGATACCGCCGTCTACAGCTGATATCTCTTCCATGGCTAGGGCATATGAAATGAAATCAAGTCCTGACCCTCCGTAACGGGGATCAATTGTTATCCCCATCAGCCCAATCGATCCCATCTCTTCGTAGAGAGACTTGGGAGGTCCGCCTTGTATCTCCCATTCCCGCACGTTTGGAGCGATTCGCGTGTTAGCGAAATCTCGGACTAGTTGCCGGATAGCTTCCTGGTCGTTAGTCAAAATCACACTGTGACGTTAGATCGCTGATAGCAACCTATGTCGGCGTTCTGTAGCGTTTGATACATGGCTTCCGGCGATAATCGACCAACACTGCCCAACGGACTAGACGGTCAGGGTCTTCGTATAGGGGTCGTTAGGGCTGAATGGAACACTTCAATCGTTGATCGACTGGTTGATGGGGCAGTAGGGGGCCTAGACGCTCTCAAAGCTACGGTCGTGGGACCAATCTCGGTTCCCGGTTGTTTCGAGCTCCCTATGGCTTGCCGAATACTCGCGAGATCAGGAGATGTTGATGCGATCGTCGCCACAGGGGTCGTAATTAGAGGTGAGACAACCCACTACGAAATTGTTTCAGAGGGCGCAGCGTCAGGTATCCAAGCAGTCCAACTCGAAACAGGTATCCCAATAGCGTTTGGAGTACTTACTGTCGAAACTGTTGAACAGGCTTTAGAACGATCCCAAGGGGAAGGGCAACACAACGTCGGTGAGGAGGCTGCTGCGGTTGCAGTAGAGATGGCTCGTTTGGTGGAACAGTACGACTGACTCCTGTGTGTTGCCGGCGGTAGCGGCTTTTGTTCACCTAAACATTGGTTACAGGAAGTCATGTTTCCGGTGCTGCTACGGTTCCTTAAGGACGTTCCAATAAGCGGCCGCTGAAAAGGGGAATCTATGCGGTATTACTCATGTGACTCGCACGTCGTCGAAGCAGCCGAAATTTATGATGGTTTGACAGATCGTTTCGGTGACAGAGCACCGTTCATCGAGAAGGATTACCAAGGAAAGCCTGGGACGTGGCTCGTTTTGCCGGGCGGGATGCAGACCTTGCCTGTGGGACGTCTGGGTATCGCCGGAGCGCGACTAGATGATCCCGCCACGCATGAACGAATTGCAATGGGTTACGACGGTTTCAACCCAGGTGTGATGGATCCGGTGGCGCGTTTGGATGAACAAATTACCGACGGAATAGTTGGTGAAGTCATGTATCCGAGCCTCAGCATGTTTACGTTCGCTATTCCTGATGCCGAGGTGCGCGATGCTGCATTCCGGCAACATAACGATTGGGTGCTTGATTATTGTTCGGTGGATCGAAACCGCCTGATTGGGGTTGGATGCCTTCCGCTCCCTGATGTTGATAGGGCGATAGCGGAGATGGATCGTTCAGCGGGACGCGGTGTTAAGGGTTTCGCGATTCCTGCCCACGTAGATCCTGCGTTGCCGTATAACGATCCGACTTTCGACCCATTTTGGGCGAGGGCTCAGGAGCATGGCGTGCCATTGACGATGCATATCTTCACAGGGCAAACCCTTGATGGGGGACTGCCAACGCATTGGGGGACCCCCGGCGGCAACTTGAAGGGCTACACCCTCGCGCACACGACAGCGGTTAATACGATGATCGACATCATCTGCGGTGGCGTGGTGGAACGGTTTCCTCAGTTGAAGTTCGTGATCAGCGAATACGAAACTGGGTGGGTTGCTCACACCTTGCAACGTCTAGACCATGCTGCGTACCGCACACCGTGGGAGCTTGCCGACGGGTTGACGATGAAGCCCTCGGAGTATTTTGATCGGAACTTTTGGGTGACGTTTGAAGACGACGCCGAAGGCATCGCTACACGACACGAAATTGGGATAAGTAATTTGCTTTGGGGCAACGATTACCCACACCACGACTCAATTTGGCCGAATTCTCGCCCTATCCTTGACGATATTTTGTCAGGCGTTCCTGATGACGAGCGCGAAGCCATGGTGTGGGGCAATGTCCTGGACCTGTATGAGATAGATCCAGATTCTTTGCCTTCTGCTGCTTAACGTCACTCCATAAGGTGCGCTAAAACAGCTTGAGCTACTCGTTTGCCGTCTTCCATCGGGCCGAAGTGCGTTAAGCCGTCCATAGTCAGCAATTTTCCATTCCCTAGATGGGACGCTATTGGCTCAGCCATGGCAGGTGGCAGTTCGTTGCCGGCAGCGACTGCCTTTCCGCGAGCGACCACAACGGGCGCTTTGACCGATTTCAGGGCAGAAAAGTCGGTCGGTGTTCCTGAGCTGAATATTTCTGCTTCGGTTTCACCCGAACAAGTCAAAGCCACACCCTCATCAGTGGGTCTGCTTCCCAGCTCCGCATAAGCCTTCACAGCGAGATCCTCGCACTGCGAGAAAGGCGGTTTACTCATCAAGCGGCCGATGAAGTCATCTAACGAAGCAAACTCTGACCTGCGGCGCCGTGCTGCTAGGACGAGCGGGTGTTCTCCGTCTGGGCGTGCATGCCCTTCGGGGACCATGACCGGTTCAAATAACCAGAGCTTCCGGAATGTTCCGGGGTTCTCAAGCTCTGTTCGAAGTAAAGTCGCTCCACCGAGTGAGTGACCCACCGCATCGATGCCTCCTTCACCAATTGCGGCAACGGCGTTGAGGACCTCTGCAACTAATCGAGGCCTGTCAACATCAAGTGGGGGATTGACCACCCTCGATGCTCCATGTCCTCGGAAGTCAAGACCGAAACACCGTCTTTGGCTCCGCAGAAAGGGGACAACTGTGGCCCACATCCCGGCGTTAAGACCGTTCCCGTGAGTGAGTAGGACCGGAGGACCCTCTCCGCCGAAGTCGTGAAGCACGCAATGCTCGCCGTCGTCGCCATCAAGGATCAACATCACCGTTGAGACTAGCGACGTGCAACAATGATCGGCATGGCAAGCTTTAAATCTGGTGACGTTGATCTTCATTACGACGAATACGGCGAAGGGTTCCCGGTTCTGCTGATAGCTCCAGGCGGCATGAAATCGGAAGCAACATTTTGGGATTCGACACCGTGGAACCCAATTACCCAGCTGAGCGACCAGTTTCGCGTAATAGCTATGGACCAACGAAATGCCGGTCGGTCTACCGCGCCAATCAGTTCAACGGATAGTTGGGATACCTATACAAATGATCAGCTAGCACTGCTTGACCATCTGGGCATCGACCGTTTCCACGTCGTTGGAATGTGTATTGGCGGACCCTACGTGATGGGACTGATCCAGCGAGCCCCTGAACGAGTAGCGGCGGGCGTTTTGTTTCAAACAATCGGACTGAGTGAAAATCGAGAAGCGTTTTTTGGCATGTATGACGGATGGGCAGCAGAGTTACGTCCAACGCGGCCGGAGGTATCGACAGAAACATGGCAACAATTCAAGATGAACATGTACGGCTCGGACCACGTCTTATTCAACGTGGATGAAACGTTCCTGAAGACCGTCACCACGCCCTTATTAGTGTTAGAAGGCAACGACCTCTACCATCCGTCGGAATCTTCGCTGCTAGTCAATGATCTTGCCCAAAATACGACGTTGATTCGGGATTGGAAGAGCGGTGAGGCCATGGAAACTGCTGCTCAACAATTTGCAGAATTTCTGGCGGTCCACGGATCTTGATTAACGTGACCGAGACAATTGACCTTGGAGGATGTGATGGCTGACCTTGCTGGTAAGACGGCAGTGGTGACGGGTGCGAGTCGTGGGATCGGAGAAGCGAGCGCCCGGGCTCTCGATGAACTCGGAGCACAAGTAGTTCTGAGTGGTCGAACTGTTTCAGATTTAGAGCGCGTGGCATCTGATCTATCGAACTCACCGGTTGTTATTCCGGCCGATCTTTCTGAGACAGGGTCAGGCACGAAGCTCGCAGAACTGATTCTCGAGCAGGTCGAAGGCGTCGATGTTTTAGTGAACAATGCCGGCATCCCAATGCGCAGAATGCCTGAGAAGTTAACCGAGGAAGAAATCGACTTGGTGTTCGCCATCAACGTGCGGTCTCTTCTCACATTGTCGATTGCTCTTGCCTCATCGATGAAGGCACGCGGCGGCGGTTCCATTATCAACGTTAGTTCGGTTGCTGGGATTCGCGGTCCCGGTGCTCGGGTTGCGTATGCGGGGACTAAGGGCGCTGTTGACGCGATGACACGGGCGCTTGCCTCTGATTGGGGGCCAGATGGCATCAGGGTCAATTCGATCGCCCCTGGGCTTATTGCCACAGCCATTTGGGAAGAAAGCCGGAATACTGTCCCCGGCTTGATTGAAGATATGGAGGGCCAGATTGCGTTGAAGCGATGGGGGTTCGGTGATGACATCGCCGACGTCGTAGCGTTCTTCGCCTCTGACAGCTCTAGATATGTCACTGGTGAGACCTTGGTAGTCGACGGAGGCCTAGCGCGTGTCAGTGCTTCAGCACAGCCTCAAGTGTTACCGGAACTAATCGAGTGACCTCCAACCTTCAGTTCGGGTTGTTCGATCAACTTGAGAATGATGGCAGCACTCCAATTGGGACTCAGTATCAAGAGCACTTGGAGTTAGCTCGCATGGCTGATCAGGCAGGGTTTAGTCACTGGTTTAAGTCTGAACACCACCATGTGCCGTTGGACATAGCTCCAAGCATCAACGTGTTTCTTAGCGCTGTGATTCAAGAAACATCCAAGATGCGGATTTCATCGCTAGTACACCTTCTTCCGTTTTACGAACCAATGAGGCTTTATGAAGAACTGTGCATGTTGGACCACCTCAGTGATGGCCGGTTAGATATTGGCTTCGGCAAAGGCATAAGCCCGCCAGAACAAATTCTTTGGGGGGTCCCTCGCGATGAGGCGGCCGCCCGCACCGAAGAAGCCTTGGATTACATCTTGTCTGCGATGACTCTCGTCGCGAAAGAAGGACTTGGATGTTTGTTCAACTACGACGGAACATATTGGTCAGCGACAGAACATCCCTTGGAGATTTCGCCGGTTCAACAACCACATCCTCCTTTGTGGCGACCAGGGACCTTGGCGACAGCGGCGCAAATGGGGGTAAGTACGATCATCCCTGGACCGATGAGTTCGATCTCAGAAAACGTTGAGGCTTACCGTGAACAGCAGAACCCAGACGGAGCAGGTGGCCACACGCCGATTTTGTCGACGTTGCGGAGGATCGTAGTTGCGCCCACAGAGGCCGAGGCAGTAGCAATCGCAGAACGTGCGTGGGCTACGTTCGATGCGAACCTCACCAAGCTGTTTCGGGAGTACGATTTGTGGCCTCCAACGATGGTCCCGAGTTTCTTGGGTGACACCGAAAAGGCCTTCGCAACAGAATCATTGGTAGCAGGAAGCCCTGCTCAAGTAGCTGAGTATTTCGAACGATTCGAAGAGGAATCAGGTCTTACACATGTCACGTTGTGTCCTGCCTTTGGCAATATCACTACAGATGAAGCACGCACAACCCTGGACTTATTGGGAGATGTGGTGATCGTTGCCTAGATCTGCAAATCAAGGGGTGAGGAGTCGAGCCTTTCAGGGCCATCATCGGTGACAAGCACTTGAATTTCTAGCTTGACGCCTTCCCCTCCGTCTCGCCGGCCAACAAAAGATTCAACCGTTAAAACCATTCCACTTTCGAGGGTTCCGTCGTAACCGAAGTCCTGCCAAGCCGATGGCATGACGATGTCGGGGTATTCGTCGCATTGACCGACGCCATGAAAAAGACACGAATAGTGTCGATAGCGCTCGGGGTCAGGCAGCATTGATTGAAAGGTCAGGTCGTGAAAGGAACGTCCCGCCTGCAACATCTCAAAGTTGGTTTCAATGACTTCTGTGGCGATTTGGTGAACATCCCTTTGGGCCGGAGTCGGGGCATCATTCCCTGTGACGAAGGTTCGCGAGATGTCGCACATCATTCCGTAGGCGCCGACTAGGTCAGTGTCATAGCCGATCAAATCGCCACGCTGAATGGTGCGACTGCTTGCCTCCTGCATCCAAGGGTTGGTACGAGGCCCAGAAGCCAACAACTGGGTTTCAATCCACTCACCAGCTCTTCTGATGTTTCCTGCGTGGAGTAGCGACCAAACTTCGCGTTCGGTCATGCCAGGCTGAGTGCCCTCTCTCAGCTCTTTCATAGTTGTTTCGCATGAATGCACAGCGCAGCGCATTGCTTTGATTTCGTCGACGCCTTTGATTTTTCGGGCTTCCTCCATGACCTCATAGCCGAAGCCGACTTCAATTTTTTTGGAGCCCAATAGTTGATAGCCGGGTCCGTGGAGAGTGTCGACGGCTAGCCGTGAATTCTTACCTTGGTGTTCGCGGACGACAGCTTCAATCTCAGACGCCCAGCGTTCAGCGATTTCGCGGTATCGGGAACCATTTAGAAAATAACTCACTCCCACGGCGGGCCGAACCTCGTCGACGACGTGTGAGTGACCGTTCAAGAATTCGGTGTTTGTGTAGTCCCACACGATTACGTAACCGTCGGAGGACACGTAGGCATATCGGGCACCGTTATGCATGACCCACAATTGCATGTTCGTCGTATCAGTCGCGTAGCGGACGTTAAGAGGATCAAATAGTAAGATTCCGCCATATCCGTAAGCTCGTAGTTGTTGAACTAGGCGGTCCAGTCGGTATTGGCGCATCACAGGTATGTCGGGCAGTGACAAACCAGCCGATGCCCATTCGCTCAAGCAGGGTTCACCGGGCCCGATGTTTAGGTGATGTCCCTCGTTGGCCGCTTGAATGAATTCTGGTGTGCCGTCACCTATACGGTGACGGGCTTGGGACAGAGCGTGTTTGTCTAAGGCCTTCTGAAGGCTGTTTGTGATTTTTTTGGACATCTCAGCCTCGCATTCGTTCCCCTGCAGGATCGAAGATCGGTTCGCTGGCCAACGTTGCGTCCCGCATGACACCCAAGATTTCGATGCGCCATCTTTGCCCGCTGTTCTCAAGTTCGGCCGGAATGTACCCCATAGCTATTGATTTGCCTGAATGATGGGCATAGCCACCCGAGGTCACCCACCCGACGACTTCATCGTCGAACCAGATTGGCTCATCTCCCAAAACGTCAGCCGCTTCTGGGCCCTCGGGGACATCCACGACCCAGGTTCGCAGTGAACGACGCTCGGACTGTTTCTGCAAGTCGTTTAAAGCGTCGGCGCCAACGAAGTCTCTATCTTTGGTTACGAAACGACCAAGGCCAGCCTCGTAAGGGTCGTAAATCGGCCGGTATTCTCGGGCCCAAGAACCGAAACTTTTCTCTAACCGCAAGCTGTTGAGTGCGGCGGAACCGAACGGTCGGATCCCTAGATCACGACCGTGTTCTAGGAGCAGTTCAAATAGATAGCGCTGATAACTGGCCGGAATCCAGAACTCGTAGCCGAGATCTCCGGTGAACGTAAGCCGGCCAACCAGGGCGGGAGCCAAACCAACTTCCAGCCGCCGAAATTCCATGAAAGAAAACGCTGTGTTTGAAACGTCTCCATCCACGCATCGTTCCAGTAGCTGTCGACTGTTAGGTCCTGCTATCGAAAGTCCGGCCAGTTCGTATCCAAGGGTTCGATAGGTGCAAGCTTCTCCGACCCAAGACCTAATTTGTTGGTCGAAATACCGTTCGTAGTACCTCTCAGCAATTCCTGATCCAAACAGACAAAACCGCTCCGAGTCGTTCGTGTTGCCAGTCGCACCGCCGATGACGGTGTTGAACGGGCCCTCTGCTTCACCGACGGACGCGGGAAGGCAACCGAGTGTCAGGTCTCCAATGATCTTCCCACTCGAGTTGAGCATCGGGGTTAAAGCGAGACGGCCTGGTTGAGGTATGCGCCCGGCCAAAATATGGGAAAGAAATTCCCTTGCGCCGGGACCAGTGAACTCGAACTTTGAGAATCCGGTCGTGTCGATCAGGCCAACCGACTCACGCACAGTTGCGCTTTCCTCCGCCACTGATTCCCAGGCGTTCGAACGATGCCAAGTCAGCTCTTCAACGGGCTCCCGGCCGGGTTTTTGAAACCACTGGGGCACTTCAAGGCCAAAAGAGTCCCCCCATACGGCGTTAAATTCGTTGAGTTGGTCGTGAATCGGTGTGGTTTGCAACGGTCTTCCCACTGGGAGAAATTCGTTGGGGTAGGTGATGCGGAAACGTCGACCATAATTCTCAGTGACCTTCTCGCGTGTATAAGTTGACGTGGAGAAGTCTCCATACCTACTGACGTCCATACCCCAAATATCGAAGCCAGGATCACCCTGGGTCATCCAGTTCGCCAGCGCTAATCCAACTCCCCCTGACTGAGATAGGCCGGCCATGACGGCGCAGGCACACCAATATCCGGGAAGACCTCTTACCGGCCCGAGCAGCGGGTTTCCATCTGGGGCAAAAGTGAACGGGCCGTTGATCACTTGTTTCAGGCCCGCATCTGCGAAGATCGGGAAATGGGCGAAGCCGACATCCAGATTGTTGGCGATGTGTTCAAGGTCCGGTGCTAGTAGCTGCATTCCGAAATCCCAAGGTGTCTCTTTGGGGGACCATGGCCTTCCATTGTGTTCATAGGTGCCAAGAAGAAGGCCGCCGCCTTCCTGACGCATGTAGATCTCTCCGCCGAAATCGATGCTGTGAAGGATTTGGTGTCCAGTATTTTGGTTGTATGCGGCTACTTCAGGTAAGTCTTCGGTCAGGATGTAGGTGTGTTCCATCGCCAGGACCGGCAGGTTGAGGCCGACCATCCGTCCAACCTCACGGGCCCACAGCCCTCCGGCATTGACGACGTGTTGGCAGTGGACTGTGCGGAGTCTTTCCCCTGTACTGGTTCTAATGGTATGGACGAGCCAACCGCCATCGGAAGCTTTTTCTAAAGCGTTAACCCACGTGTCGCGAAAAACGGCTGCTCCGTTCTGGCGAGCCGCCTTAGCGAAGGCATGAGTTACGCCAGACGGGTCGACATGACCTTCGTGAGCGTCGTACATGGCTCCAACGAAGTACTTCTCGTCAAAGATGGGGAGAAGCTCTTTGGCTTCAGAGACCGACAAGAGTTCGGTCTCCATACCTAAGTAGCGGCCTTTGGCGTGGGCGCTACGAAGCCAGTCCATGCGCTGTTCGCTATCGGCGAGCATGATTCCACCGGTGATGGTGATTCCGCAGTCTTGCCCCGATATTTCCTCGATCTCCTTGTACAACTCAATTGTGTATTGCTGAAGTTTGGCGACATTGGGATCCCCGTTCAGGGTGTGCATCCCGCCCGCCGAGTGCCACGTCGATCCTGCGGTAAGTTCAGTCCGCTCGAGCAGTACGGCATCCTGCCAGCCTGCGGCTGTCAGATGATAAAGAACACTGGCGCCAACAACGCCGCCGCCGATTACGACGACCTGTGCTTCACTGGGGATTTCGTTCACAAATAGCGGCCTTTCCTAGTAGTCGGTGGCGACGCCACCCTCAGCCACGCGGCGCTCTACGAACTCATCGAGTTCAGCTCTCCGCTCGGCTGCCATGGGTGGGTCGACGTGGGCGGCAAGCACGTCGTTAGCGAGTTGTTCGGCGCGTTGGTGAGCCTCCAATCGCCCCGACTCGTCCCATGACTCAAAGTTGCTCCACCTTGACACCATCGGTTGAAAGTGCTCGGTGGCATAGCGTTCTTGTGTATGGGTTGATCCAAAGAAATGACCTGCTGGACCGACCTCGGCAATGGCCTCAACGGCGAGTGTTGCATCGTCGACGGTGATAGGGCGAAGCATTTCGGTGACCATGTTGAGGATGTCGGCATCAATGACGAATTTTTCGTACGACGTCAATAGGCCTCCTTCCAGCCAGCCGGTTCCATGGAGCAGCAGGTTCGCGCCACCCATTACCGCACCCCAAATAGCGATCATGCTTTCATAGGCAGATTGAGCGTCAACACTATTTGACGCATTCACATTCGACGATCGATATGGCACTCCGTAGCGGCGAGCTAACTGTCCACCGACGAGACACGCCTTCCAATATTCGGGGGTCCCAAACGCAGGACTACCAGAACGCATATCGACGTTCGAGGTGAAGCCACCATATGCGACCGGTGCTCCGGGTCTAACGACTTGCGTGTAAGCGATACCGGCTAATGCTTCTGCGTTTTGAAGCACAAGAGCCCCAGCGACAGTGACGGGCGCCATAGCACCGGCCAGTGTGAATGGAGTGATGATGATCAGCTGATTCCGAGACGACATCTCCTGGATACCATGAAGCATTGGGGCGTCGTACCGTAGCGGAGTGCTCGCGTTGATCACAGAATACAGGCATGGTTCGAGTTCGAACGTGGCGTCGTCGACACCTCGCGCTATACGAACCATCTCTAGGACATCTCGATTGCGTTGACGGCCGAGGCTGTAAACAAAGGGCACCTTGTCTGACAGCGTCAACATGTCGTGCGTGGCTTCTAGATGTCGAACTGAGGGGTGAATATCCATTGGTTCAACGGGATAGCCCGCAACAGTGTGGACGGCGTTCAGGACCTGCCCCATCTTGATCAGGTTGCAGTAATCGACGCGGTTACCGTCGCGACGTCCACGGCCAAGGCCCGTGACAAAGGGGGGACTTGCTACCGAGGTGTAAATAATGTGGTCGCCGCCAAACGTCAGATCGCGGTGAGGTTCTCGACCATGGAGGGTGAATTGCGGCGGAACAGTAGCGAGAAGTGTTTCAATTAGATCGGGATCGAATTTGACGCGGTCGCCTACGACAGTTGCACCCGCTTGCGAAAGTTGTGTTCGCGCTGTGTCGTCGAGAAAGTCGATCCCTGTAGTACTTAGCACTTCGAGGGAAGCCAGATGGATCGCCTCAAGTTCATCCTCCGAAACGGCACGCAAGGGATCGAATCGCATACGAGGTTGTTCCCATGGGGGTTGCTCGGCCACAGGGTCGCGTGTCTTTAGACGCTTGGAACGATCACCGCGTTTAGCCATGTCGGTAGGCCGCGAATTCGGCCGAAGGATGTCGCGTTGAGATCACTGATCCTTACCTAAATCTAAGGTTGCGAAACTCTATACCTGTCCACGGGTAGGAATGTGAGTGATGGTGCCAGAAAACCTCAGAGGGCGGGGCCGAAGCCCCACCCTCAAGAGTGCTATATGCGCTCTCTGGTGAGAGCAACTAAAAGCTTGATTTAGCCGGCTGCGCGAGCAGCGTCAAGCCAAGGATCGACCTTGTCGCGGTTCCCTGCGATCCAGTCAGCGGCGAGATCTTTTGGATCAGCGCCTGCAGCTTGCTCAACGTTGGCTACGGAGACATCCATGACCGAAAGCACGATCTGCTTGAACAGCTCTTCAGCTGCCGGGTTTTCAGCAAGGAAGTCGTTGTTCGCAGCAGCTTGAATATCGGCTGCCGCCCAACCAATTGGGCAGAGACCCTCGTCGTTTCTAGCAGGACACATGTCTTCGCCAATAGCGGCCGAACCGGGACGTTGATCCCAAGCTTCGCCACCGTCTTGGTTGTTCGGGTTGGAGTCATCAAGGATATAACCATGTCCCATCCAGTAGGAGTTGTCACCTGGGCGGATGGTGGTGATGTAAGCCGACGGTGTCCAGGTGTAGGCAAGGACGGGGAGGCCCTCGTTGACCATGTCAGTCGCCTGAGCCCACATTGGGTCATAACCGGCTTTTACCTGAACGATGTTGTCATAGCCACCACCAACGAGCATGGAGTTAATGATGTTGTCGCAGGTCCAGTCTTCTGGACAGCCAAACATGTCGACCAAGCCGTTGCCAGGATTGGCATCGGTGGCGTCATAGGCAGCGATCGCGTCAGCGTTGGTATTGAGATCTTCCATGGTGTAAACGCCGTATTCGTCAGCGAAGCCTTTTTCAATCAGGAAGCCCTGAAGGCCACCCGCCTGAATCTCCATACCGAGGACGGTTACCGCGTCACCAATTAATGTGCCATCGGTTCGTTCGCCCAGTAGCCAACTCATGTGACCTGGCATCCAGGAGTTCGCCCAGAAGTCCATGTCACCTTCGGCCATAGCCATGAAGGCGTTTTGCGGTCCGAGTTCCATATCGGCGGATTCGGAGACTGTGTACCCGAGTTCGCGCAATAGAGCGGTGAATATTTCAGCCTGTACGTAACCGGTGCTCCAGGAAGCTCGACCGGAAGTAACACTGACACCATCACCTGGGGTCATGTTGACTGCCGCTGCCGCTTCGGTAGTTGCAGGTGCAGAAGCGGAAGCTTCTGCATCTGAAGAGCTGTCGGAACTTGAATCGTCATCGCTGCCACAAGCAGCAAGGATCAAAAGCGCAGCTGTAGCTACTGCTAGCAAGCGCGTGAGTGATTTCTTGTTCATAAATGGGGCCCTCCCTAGAGTCCCTGGTTAATGCGGTCCTTGGGCAGTGCCCAGACACGCCAGTTCAAGGCTAGTCGCTACAGGACGTGGAACGGTACTTTCGAGCCTCGAACGGTAGTTTTGTAGCGGATCTGTTATGTATAGACCTGTTTCCGGTCAAATTCTGAAAGTGTTCCTCGCGCGCTCCCAGCGACCGTAACCCCAGCAAACAGCAGAAATAGGGCACCAACGCCTGCAACAAGGTTGGTTTCCGCCACTCTAGAAATGCTGCCGATCCATGCAACGCTCATAAGGAACAATCCGAGCCCAAGGCCACACACGATGGAACACCACTTATAAAGGAAGAGTTCGTCCTGTGAGAGGAAGCCAGAGGCCGGAATTACCACTGCAAGTGCTAGCAAGCCCAAGACGAGAGCGACCCACCCTAGGCCAGCACCTTGGTCGGAGTAGCCGTCATGGATCACGTCACCGGTCCGCTGCGCGTAGGCGATCAGGGCTGTGAATTCCGCAGCGAGGCTTCCAGCCAGGGCCAGGTCACCAGCAGCCTCAGCGGCTTCGGCCTTCATGACGATATCGTCGAGCTGAACTCGGAGTTCCGGCCCGATAACCGAGTCAGCGCGGGTGTCGAATGTCCAACCCGAATAGCCAGCCATCACGATTAAAAGTCCCGCGAAGGACACCCCGATTAGACGTCCCCACCTGATTCCAGACGCCAATGGGCGTCGCGCCCCCATCGGGGCGTTCCAAACCCAAAGCACACTTCCAGCGGCCATGAGGACACAACCAATCAGGGTCACATAAATTCCGTACGACCGCGAAAATTCACTGGCCACATCTGGCGGACTGGCCATTATCGAACAAACTGCTGTGACCAGCGCTGCGATACTAAAAACAGTCGCTCCATCTGGGCCGAGCCATCGGTTCCTCTGACCGGGGGACCGGACTGTTGCATACACCGATCCGGCCAAAGCAAGTGTGCACATCACGATCAGGATCCCGAACCAGGAGCCGCCTGACGCCGCCAAACCATTGAACGTTTGGTTGGTAAGGCTTTCGTCGGCATATCTGGCGTAGGCCGATATGTGACCACTACCTCCATTCCAAGGGAGAAGCACGCCCAGAAGAGTCGCTATAGCCCCCAGCGCGGCTACCGCAACCCCGGAACGTTCGGCACTTCTCAGAGGTTCGTATTGGGCCTCTTGGTCGGATTCGCCGTCGATCTGAACCTTGTTGAGGAGATCTTCGTTCTCCGAGTTAGACAAAAGCAACTCAGGGGTCTTGGTGTTTTTCCAGGCCGCTGTAATTCTCCCAAACAATCCACCTCCGTCGGAGTCGTCGGGTTGGGTGAGGCGGTCCAACACCACGGCAACGATAAAGAATGCAAGCCCGCCCGAACCGGCTAAGGCAATGTCCTGGTTGGCAATAGCGCGATACAAGAGCCTGCCCAAACCACCGGCGCCCATGATTGCAGCGATACCAAGCATTGAGATGGCAAGGAGCAGCGTCTGGTTGATACCCGTCATAAGCGCTGCCCTTGCAAGAGGCAACTGCACATCTGTCAGGACACGCCGCTCAGACGCCCCGTACGCGCGCGCAGCTTCCACCACATCTTCGGGCACTTGCCGAATGCCCAAGTTGGTTAATCGAATCAGTGGAGGTAGGGCGAAGACCATGGTCACCATCGTCGCGGAGACGAATCCAACCCCAAAAAAGAAGACAAACGGCAGCATGTAGACAAACGAATGAACGACTTGCATGGCGTCGAGGACCGGACGAACGATACGCCAAACACCGTCCATTCGGCCGCAGGCGACTCCGGTCGGAATGCCGATTATCACGCACAGGATCACAGCGACCGCGATGAACCCAATGGTTCGCGCAGTTTCTTTCCAGTACTCCTCACCCAACAGGCCACAGATGGTCAGTCCAAGAAATGAGCCGATACCAACTTGCAGGCCACGAAAAGCCCAACCAGCGATCAAAGCGGCAAGACAAACGGTCATCCATGAAAGCCCAAGAAGCCAATCATCAACAACGACCCCAAGCATGGTGTGGAATGGCCATTTGATGACATCCAAAGTTTCTTTCATATTGAGGTCTACCCAGACGGTGATTTGTTCAACCCAATCACCGACAGGTATCTGCCATCTGTCCAGCACGGTATTTTGACGCTGGTCCCAGTCTTCAATGCTTCTGTACCAAATCACAGCCACAAGGCCGGCGGCGCCTCCGACGGCGTTAACCACCCGTCGTCGTCTCGCTGATCCCAGGATTATCAGTATCGGAACAGCGAAAACACCAATCAAGGCAACAAATTCGATAGCTGACGCCACAGCATTAGCAACTGTGTCGCCTGTTTCTAGGTTCGTGACCTTTCCGACTGCACGGTCGACAAAGTGGCCGGTCGATTCTGCGTAGAGATTCATTACATGTACACCTCTCGTTCGAATGCGTCGGCCAGCGCCTCAACACGTCCGAGCTCTTCAAGGACCGCAGTGGGGTCCATTCGGCCAACAAGTTGCCCACTTTCGTCACAGCATGCAATTGGTAACCCTTTACCGGCATCGGCGTATAGCTCGTTTAGCGTTTGGGACGGGGTGGCGATTGGGACGTCGGTTCGCATGGCGCTCGCCAAGGTCGGCACGCCCTGCGTGGCGACACGCTCTACGTCGCTTCGTGTAACCAGGCCTGCACATTTCCCTGAAGCGTCAACTACTAATCGTTCACCAACATCAACCAAAGCCTTAACGACTTCACCGAATTCGGCATCGATATGGACCGGGTCAGGCGGCACCATGACCTCTTCGACCTTGATCACCCGTCCTTGATCGACATCTTGAACGAATTCAGCCACATACCCCGTTGCCGGCTGCGTCAGAATTTCTTCTGGCGTGCCGATCTGGACCACCACTCCATCTTTCATGATGCAAACTCGATCTCCGATTCTGAGGGCCTCATTCAAGTCGTGGGTTATGAACAAAATTGTTTTGTGGACTTCGTCTTGAATGGCCATCAACTCGTCCTGCATTTGGCGCCGAATCAACGGGTCAAGCGCGCTGAATGCTTCGTCCATCAAGAGAATGTCCGGGTCTGAGGCCAGTGCCCGAGCCAGACCGACACGCTGTTGCATACCGCCGGACAGTTCGCTCGTAGCATTATCGGCGTAGGCCCCGAGGCCTACTAACTGAAGTGCCTTCATAGCTGCTGCTTCTCGTTCGGTTCGATCGACTTTCTGAACCTTGAGACCGTAAGCAACATTGTCCGTAACGTTGCGATGAGGAAAAAGCGCGAAGTGTTGAAACACCATTCCCATTTTTTCTCTGCGAAAGGCCTGAAGCTCCTTACCTTCTAGCCGTTGGACATCGACCCCGTCTACAAGAACTTCGCCGGAGGTTACGTCGTGCAGTTTGTTGACAGTTCTAATGGCAGTGGACTTTCCAGACCCTGAGAGTCCCATCACAACAAAAATTTCGCCTTTTTGTACCGAAAAGGAGACGTTGCTTAACCCAACAACATGCCCCGATTGTCTTTGGACCTCATCCTTGTGCACCCCATCTTTGGCGAGGTCGAAGGCTCGGCCGCGCGGTTGTGGCCCAAAAATCTTGTATACCTCGTTGAGGCGGATGATCTCTTCATTTTCCGGCATTGGGGTCACATGGCCTTTCTGTCGGGCGTCTCAAGCGCTCAAGAACCGCGAAGAGGCAAGGGCCAACATAACAGCGGTAGCGGCCTTAGGGGTTCATTCCCCTTATGTCGAGGTAAGTGCTCATCCAATCGACTGGACTTGTATGGGCTGTTACCGGATCTAGCGCTTCCACTATTTGCGGTGGTTTAAATCCGATATGGCCTGTTGGGTTACCTGGAAGTTGAACTCATCAAAACAAACGAGAGTGACTGCGTGCATCGCCGACCTATCAAGGTTTTCTTCGAACCAAGAAGCGATCGCAGACACTGCTATTGGAGCAGCCAATTCTTTCGGAAAGCCATAAACGCCGGTACTAATCGCAGAAAATGCGGTCGACGTTGCACCAACATCAGCCGCGGCATCTAGGGAGGACGTATAGCAATCAGAGAGCAGGGTTGCACTGTGGACAGGCCCATGGTGCTCCCAAATCGGCCCAACAGTATGGATAACCCACTTAGCAGGAAGGTCACCTGCGGACGTCACCACAGCTGAACCGGTAGCACAGGGACCATCCTGATCAATGATCGCTTGACACTCGCGGAGCACAGTCGGGCCCGCTGCCGCGTGTATCGCTCCATCGACGCCACCGCCCCCAGAGAGTGCGCTGTTGGCAGCGTTAACAATTGCGTCAACCTTCAACGTCGTGATGTCGCCCCGTATGACCGCAAGAGCACCCGCTCCGACGGCTTCATTCAAGGCGAAAGCCCTCATAGTTATTCTCGGCGACTTGTCTACATTTCTCGGCATATGGGGGATAGCCGATGAGGGGCATGAAGACACGTGTCTTCCCCGGGATGTTCGCACCCAAATACCAGGAATTGCATGTTGGATAAAGAGTCTGATCCGCGATCGAATTAACGTGGTCCACCCAGCTATCCGCAGCTGTTGCGGTGGCCTCGATGCTGATCAGGTTCTGCTGTCGCATGGCGACAAGACAATCCCGAATCCACTCCACGTGTTGTTCGATAGCCAAAATCATATTGGTCAACACCGACGGGCTGCCGGGCCCCGTGACGGTGAACAGGTTCGGGAATTCAGGAACACCCAGCCCCAGATAGGTACGCGGCCCTGCGGACCACGCGTCTTCGAGTGTGCACCCACCCTTGCCGGTTATGTTCATTTTGAGCAACGCCCCGGTCATGGCATCGAAACCAGTGGCAAAGATCAACGCATCGAACTCGAAATCCTGGCCATCTGCCCTCAGACCCGTCTTAGTTATTTGTTCGATGCCACCGTCTGAGATGTCCACCAAATTGACATGTTCGGAATTGAAGGTCTCGTAGTAATGCGTATCCAAGCAGGGCCGTTTGCAGGCGATCGTGTTTGTTGGAGCCAAAAGCCGAGCAGTCTCCGGATCATCTACAACCTGACTGATTTGGCCTCGGACATATTCGGCGATGCGCTCATTTGAGGTCGTATCAATTCCGATATCGGCGTAGGCACGGTAGAAGCCGAAGCCCCCGTGTTCCCATCTTTCATCCATGCGAGCGTCAAATTCGGAACTATGTGCCTCTTTAGCTGAATCTTCGTTGGGTGGGAAGATGGAGAGGATTCCGGAACGTTCGATTCTGGCTGCGTGCCTGAGTTCGTCGTAATTTTCTTTGGTTTCGGCTTGAACCCGAGGGTCCAACGGTTGGTTCCGCGCGGGAACCGAATAGTTAGGTGTCCTCTGAAACACGGTGAGTTGCGACGCCTGTTCAGCGATCACCGGAATCGCTTGAACTGCGGAAGATCCAGTTCCTACCACAGCGACTCGGCGTCCTGAAAAGTCGACGGTTTGATGAGGCCATCGGCCCGTGTGGTACACATCGCCTTCGAAATTGGCCAATCCTTCAAAATCCGGAAGGTTGGTAGTCGAAAGGCAACCGGTTGCTGCTACGAGAAAGCGCGACCGGTAGGTATCGCGGTTAGTGGTAATAGTCCAGGTGTTTGTGATCTCGTCGTAGTCAGCAGCTTCGACCGTGCTGTTGAAAGCAATGAGAGATTCAAGGTCGAATCTGTCCGATACGTGCTCGGCATATTTCAGAATCTCAGGTTGACCCGCATAGCGCTCTGTCCACTCCCACTCTTGTTGAAGTTCTGGGTCGAACGAATAGGAATATTGCAAGCTTTCGACGTCGCATCGTGCGCCGGGATAACGATTCCAATACCAGGTACCTCCGACCCCGTCGCCTCTCTCGACACCTTTAACGTCGAAGCCTTCTTGTCTCAACAGGTAAAGGGAATAGAGCCCGCCAAAGCCGGCCCCAACAACAACCACATCACATTCTTCGACCAAGCTCACAAGCTAACCCCCGTTTCTTCTCTTGAAATTAGCTTGTCTCAAGGTCGAGGGTCGGCTCTTCTAGTCACGCACGTCCATCGATTTCTCCCCACTGCCTCGCGGATGGGATCTAGCATCCTGATTCGATCCACTTGGAGACGATAGTGAATTACGAGAGAGTTAAATACGAAACGCCCGCCACCGGTGTGGCACGCATCACCCTGACCAGACCCGAGGCTGCTAACGCGCAGGACTATTTGATGTTGTCGGAACTGAACTCGGCATTTGATGAGGCGGCCGGTGATGAAGCCATCCGCGTCATAGTCCTGGCCGCTGAGGGAAAACACTTCTCATCGGGCCACGACCTTGCTGCTCCCGAACCGAATATGGAAGATTTCCCGACCGTGGGAACCCAATGTCATTTCGATGCTGACGGGACAGAGGGATATATGGCTCGAGAAGCAGAAATGTATTTAGGGCTGTGTTGGCGATGGAGGAATCTAGCTAAGCCGACAATCGCTCAAGTTCAAGGCAAAGTGATCGCTGGCGGTCTAATGCTGGTTTGGCCGATGGACCTCATAGTTGCATCCGAAGACGCAACATTCAGCGACCCTGTGGTCGCATTCAATGTAAATGGCGTCGAATATTTCGCGCACCCCTTTGAAGCCGGCACGAGATTGGCGAAGGAAATGTTGTTTACCGGTAGATCCTTAACGGCAGACGAGCTCATGGATAGAGGTATGGTCAACAAAGTTGTTCCATTAGCAGAATTAGAAGAAGCAACACTGGAGTTAGCAGTTCACATAGCTAAGCGTCCTATGTTCGGTCTCACCTTGGCGAAGCAGAGCGTGAACCAAGCCGTCGACGCCATGGGCATGTACAGCGCACTACAGGCAGCGTTCAGCTTGCATCATGTCGGTCATAGCCACAACATGGAAGTCCATGGGCGGCGTATCGATCCGTCGGGCATCGATGTCATTAGGTCTGAGGCGTGACCGAACCTTGTGACTTAAGCGCTGTTGACGCTCGAAGTGCTATCTCCGCGCGGGAACTCTCCCCAGTTGAACTGACTGAGTCGTGTCTGCAAAGAATCGATCGGTTGAATCCAACGCTTAACGCGATGGTTACTGTTTCTGCAGAATCTGCCCTACAGGACGCCCGCGTGGCGGAAGACGCTATAACGCACGGAAATGGGGACGGTTTGATCCACGGTCTACCCGTCGCCATCAAAGACTTACAGGACACCAAGGGCATAGTGACGACTTACGGGACATCGTTTTATCGCGACCATGTACCCAACGAAGATGCTGGCATCGTGGCTCGAATACGCGCTGCCGGGGGGATAGTGATCGGTAAGACCAACATTCCCGAAATGAGTATCGGCGCTAACACGATTAACCGGCTTTTCGGCGCGACCGGTAATCCCTACGCGCCGGAGTTGACATGTGGGGGATCATCGGGCGGCTCCGCAGTTGCTGTCGCTACTGGTATGGCACCACTAGCAACCGGTTCTGACCATGGAGGCAGTCTGCGAATTCCGGCCTGTTTCAGTGGAGTGGTCGGGCACAGGGCAACACCGGGCACGGTCCCACATGAGAGCCGCACAATTACCCAAACCAATTACAGCCTGCAAGGCCCCATGGCGAGAACCGTTGATGACGTAGCGTTACTCTTGGCAGTCATCTCAACTCGCGATCGGGCAAGTCGACGCGACCCGATGAGCTTCCCGCTCGACGGGAATGGATTTCTCGATCTGGCGTCACCCACCATTGAGAGTCTTCGGATTGGTGTGACCGCTGATTTCGGAGGTCTCCTCGTTTCCAACCACGTCCGAAGGGAGTTTGAGGACCGAGTTGCTTATTTGGTGGAATGCGGAGCGGAAGTGGTTGACCTGTCTCTAGATCTGACCGAGGCCGTTGAGGTTGATTGGCAGCTACGGGCAGACATTTTTGCTACCCAATACCACCGGGATATTGCCGACTTTGATGAGAGTTTCAATCCCAACGTATTTCGCACCTATGAGACTGCGCTGTCGACCACAGTGCTCGAGATAGCGCGAGCTCGCAGAAAGCAAGTTGATCTGTTTCGTAGAGTTGATGCAGTCTTCGATGAAGTCGACATCGTCGTATGTCCCGGAGTCAGTGTTCCACCTTTCCCGTGGTCGTCTCTTCATCCGACTGAGATTGACGGAGAGAAAGTCGACAACTACATGGCCTGGCTGAGTCTGACGAGTTGTTTGACCGTCGTCGGACACCCAGTTACGGCGTTGCCGGCCGGTTTAGATAGCAGCGGCCTGCCGTTTGGAATCCAATGCATCGCCCCCATGTATCAGGATGCCACCCTGTTGACAATGGCTAAATCCCTCGAAAATAGCTTCGCAGCATCAGCTCAGTATTTAGTGCCGAGACCCGATCATCAAGTAATAGAGAGTTCAGATCCACAGTGCCAGGAACTAGGGAAGGCAGCAGCCATAGCGGCGGCGGGCTAAATCTAAGCAGGGGAGCCCACAGCGACTGATTTGAGAATCGCCTCCACAAATAGCTGTCGTTCCTCAACGCGTGCTTCGTTTATTTGCCAATCGTGGGACACAACGAATTTCGCCGCGCCCGCTTCCTCCATTTTCTCAGTCAGCACCGCAGCAGCATCTGCTTCCGCGAATTCCTGTGCCAGCTGCAGATCGTAGTAATTGGATGGCTCTCGAACATGAACGCGAAAGAGACCCCTTCTCGGGGCACTGACAGTGGTTTGTTTGACCAGCCGGATCACCCCGGTAGCAGCTCCATAAGCATTCGCTACTTCGGAATGTTCTGGGACGGTGCAGTCAGTGCCAAGGTTCTGACCGAGTTGACTCTGGTACAAAGCTGCCGGTGCCCCAACTGCAGTTAATGTCTCATTGATCTCCGCTGTAATGTCGAGAATTCTCCGCTTCTCAAGACGGGTCTCTAACTGGGTTTGAGCATTCAAGGCTGATTTGAGATGGCCGATTGTCAACCCATCATGATCTGCAGCAGCGATCAGGATCGTTTCGCTTATCCGCGCACTTAGTAGTTTGAGCACCAGGTCCGCGAACAACAATCCGCTATCAGCGAGTGGTTTACCAAATCGATCTAACTGTCGGGCAAGAAGGTTAGAACCGAAGTGGGCTGGCTCCGCGCCGTATCGATCATCCAACTCGAGGACATGTGCAGCATCTGTTGGGGTGAAAGCTGCAGCGCCTACTATTCCAGAGGCGATTAACCGGTTCAGGGCGTTGCGCTGCAAACCAGAGGTAATCACGTCCTCATACCGGCCACCTAGGGGGCTTTCCTGCAAGGCTTCGAGAATCGTGGCTTCAGCCGAGGATTGAGGGATCCAATTGTGGTCCTGCTCGAGGAGCCAAAGGTAAATCCCGTCGCTTTCTCTTGCTACCGACCGGCCGAGTTGGTCCTCCAACATGGCCTGGACCTCGGGCCTTTCCGAGCATGCTGTAACCAACGGGGTGACTCTTCTGGGACCGATTAAGACTGGTTGGTCGCCGAGCGGTGAGGGTTGAACGTGGCTGTCGCCGCCGATGCCCTCTGTATGGACCCGCACGGCATTCACCATGGTTTCATGCCCACCAATATTTGCACCAGACGGGGCAGATTCAGGAAATCCGTCAGATATTGCTGCGACATCGGTTGTCGTGCCGCCGATATCTACGACCACTCCCTCCCTAACGGAGTTGAGAGCAGCAGCACCAGTAGCACTCGCGGCCGGACCGGACAAGATGGTCTCAATTGGGCGCGCCTTAACAAAATCTGAAGACACGAGGGATCCGTCTCCCCGCATGAACATCAGCGGACAAGTTAGCTCCAAGTAAGTCATTGATAATTCGACGGCGGCGACCAATCGATGAATGAGAGGTACCAGTCGGGCATTAAGCAAGGCTGTTACAGCGCGCTTTGGAGCGTCGAGTTGGCCTGACAACTCGTGGCTCAGAGTCACGGACTTTCCTGTTGCCTCAGTGATCGATCGGGCTGTGGTGAACTCATGTTCGGGGTTGCGTACACTGAACGACCCGACGATCGCATATGCCTCTAACCCCGAATCGTGTGTGGTAAGCCAATCGTTTAACGGTGAGAGGTCGAGTGGTTCAAGCTCTATGCCATGAGGGGAGTGACCACCAGCTACTTGAAGGATTGGATTTGCTGGAATCAAATGATCTAAACCTCTCCTTTTCGTTGCAGTCTCATCAAGGCCAATCGTTATTAGCCCTGCTGGGCGACCGCCGCCTTCAACGAGAGCATTTGTCGCCAAGGTGGTAGAGACGGCGACCAAACAGACGCCCGTCGATGGAACGACACCAGTGGCGAATATTTCATTTAATACTTCCGTTACGCAGCCACCTAGGTCACCGTGGGTCGTTGGGACTTTCGCTTTAGCTATGACTTGTTCGGTCGACCGGCAGTAGACAACCGCGTCCGTATAGGTCCCGCCTGTGTCAATTCCGATCGTGAACTGGCCGTTCCCTTGCATGGATGGGTATTTTGTCACCGCATCACCGGTAAAGGCCAGTAAATCTGCAGTTGGTCTGTCCTCGGCGTAATGTCTTGAGATGCTCTTGGAAAGTGTCCGTGTCCTCGATTTCACCCAATATCTATCGGGACCAAGCGCGACTCGGATGTTGGCTGAACTGGGCGCTGATGTAATAAAAGTCGAGTACGGACCGCATGGAGATCCCAGTCGGACACTCCCATTTGTGTCGGACAGCGGGTCGTCTTCTTACTACAGCCAACAGAATCGCGGTAAACGCTCCATCTGCCTCGATCTCGGATCCGAACAAGGCTGTGATTTAGCGCGAACTTTGGCGGCACAATGCGACGTGGTGGTCGAAAACTTTGGGCCCGGTGTCATGGATCGTCGTGGTTTGGGCTGGGAGAGTCTCAAGGCCGAAAACCCTAAATTGATTATGGCGTCTATATCGGCATTCGGTAAATCAGGCCCCTTGTCGCACCTTCAAGGATTTGATCTGATTGGACAAGCGCTCTCCGGGATGATGCACCTCACTGGTGATGCCGATGGGGCGCCTCAATTCACTGGCTCACCGATATCAGATTGCGCTGCGGGGCAAATGCTATTTGGTGCTATCGGGCATGCACTATTTCATCAAGAACGAACAGGGGAGGGCCAATATATAGAAGTGACACTGGTTGATCCTCTGTTCGCGATGCATTCGATAGCGGTCCAAGGTCATAGTGCGAGCGGCGGACAATGGAGCCAAGAACGCTCTGGTCGACAATTCAGCATCGTCGTTCCTTCAGGCACCTACAAAGGACCCGAAGGATGGATCGTGTTGCAGGTGTTAGCACCCCAGTGGCAAAGGCTCTGCGACGCGATGGGTGACAGCGATCTAGCCACCGATGCTCGGTTTTCTACGGCGGAGGCACGAATTGCGAATGCTGCAGAACTCCTCAGCCTCGTCGAAGAATGGATGCAAGGATTCGGGAGCGACGCGGAGCTCCTCTCTTACCTTGAGGATCAACGCATCCCGGCTGCACCGGTTCTAAGTCCCGAAGAGGCGATGGTGCACCCCCACTTCACCGAAAGGGGTATGGTCCGAACCGTAGTCGACCCGGCTTTTGGTGAAATTACGGTGACTGGTCTGCCGGCCAGATTCAGTTCGATCGAAATCCCAGCTAGCGAACCGTTGCCGCCCTTCTTGGGCCAACATAATGCAGAGGTATTGTCGGAAATTCTCGGGATGTCAGACTCAGCAATCTCAGAATTAGAGCATCGCGGGGTATTGCTTTCTGGCGCTGACGGAATTCCAGAGTGAAATGACACCCAGCGTCTGATGGGTAATGATCATGTCAGTCCCCAAATCAGGGTCGACTCTATATACCGCAGGGAGGGCTAACGATGGCGATTGCCTCAGTAAAGGAAATGGTCGAGGCCGCTAAAGCCGAGATCGACAACATTTCACCCGAAGAAGCATCGAGGAGAGCTGTCGACGAAGGCGCTCTCATCGTTGATATCCGCGATGTGCGTGAGCTGCAACGCGATGGAGCTATTCCTGGGGCTATGCACGCCCCGCGAGGGATGCTGGAATTCTGGGTGTCACCAGACTCTCCGTACACCAATGAAATATTCGGCGAGGACCGCGAATTCGTGCTGTGCTGTGCCGGTGGGATGAGGTCAGCCTTATCTGCTAAGACCCTCAAAGACATGGGCATGGAGAAAATCAGTCATATCGAAACAGGCTTCGGTGGATGGCAGGCCGACGACATGCCGACCGAATCATATGAAGAATGGAAAGCTAATCGCGTAAGGTGACCCGAGAGATACTCAACCACCTCTTCAACCTTCACCAAATGCCAACAGGCCAAGAACCAGACAATCAGAAACTCATTACCGGCTACTGCGAGCCATGGTCACTTCGCGCGGGTGAAGAGATTAAGTGGTTTGGGTCGAGTCACATAGCCACTTCCGGAGTATTAGAGGTCGTTCGTTTGGACTGTGGTGACCCGACCCGGAGCGGTCCGGGATTTGCCGAACAACAAGTAAAGGAAATCGGATCTCTGGCCGTCGATCTGGTCGAGCAACCGTTGATTCCTGGTTCGTACGCCGAAGCACGATTACCCGCTGTCACCGGTTCCTTGGAAGTAAGTCTTTGGTTCCAACCAACACTCCTCAAACGCGACGGTGTTCTTCTGTCGTTGAGCTCTGGTGTTGACACCATCGAAGTTTTCAATAACGGCGACACCTTGATGGGCAGCTTCGGCGAATCCGAAGACCGGATCCGTGAACGGCCACTGGAACGGCATCGCTGGTATTTCCTAGAACTCAACATTGACTTACATGGCCTGTCCGTCGAGGTAAAGGTCATGTCACCAGAGACGGCCTCGCCAGGGCGGGACCTGCTCCAGGCGGGTGAAGATATCTCAAAGTTGGAAATCCCCGAGTTCTCATTCAACGAGCTTGTATTTCGTTTGGCGGCAGGGACGAGCAACAGTCGATGGGACGGCCGCATCGCAGCACCCACGATTGTCGCTGACGACCGAACATACCAATGGGCATTTGACGATGACATGGAAGGGCCAACAGTCCGTCCCACAATTGGTGACGTCGCTCTGGAGCTAAATCAACTACCCGCTCGCGGCGTGACGGGCCCGACATGGACGGGTCAACATCAACGTTGGAGTGACAATCCTTCAGAGTGGAACGCCATCCACTTCCATCATGATGATTTATACGACGCCGCCTGGGAACCCACCCGCAAAATACGTTTACCCGAAGGCCTGGACAGCGGTATCTACTGCTTCCGATTCGAGTCTGAACTGGGCCTTGACCGAGTCCCCTTTTTCGTGAGGCCAGCCGTAGGGGCCGACTGCGCCGATGTCGCGCTGTTGATGCCAACGTGCACTTACATGGCATACGCCAACCATCGGATGCTGATCGAAGGGGCCGATTTTGTTGGGGCCCGTTCGAATCTTCGTCCGGAACACCAGTACTTGGCCGATCACCGCGAGGTTGGATTAAGTCATTACGAAAAACACCCCGACGGTAGCGGTGTGATGTTCAGTTCAAGACGTCGACCTGTGCTTCAACTTCGCCCTGGGGCCGACGGTTGGAACTTCACGCCTGATACAGACATCCACGCATTCTTACTTCAAACAGAAGTAGGTCACGACGTAATTAGCGATGAGGACCTTCACGACGAGGGCTATTCGGCGCTCGCCCCGTATCGGGTAATCGTCACGGGGTCCCATCCGGAGTACTGGTCGACTGAGATGCTAAACGCCCTCGATAAGTGGCAACGCAACGGTGGCCGCCTCATGTATCTGGGTGGGAATGGGTTTTACTGGAGGGTGTCTTTTAGCGATTCGTGGCCTGGTGCTATCGAGTTGCGCCGCGCTGAAGATGGGGTTCGGAACTGGCAGACCGGTGACGGCGAGAACTATCACGCGTGGGGAGGCGAGTATGGAGGTCTTTGGCGACGGAATGGCCGTGCCCCTAATCAGCTGGTTGGGATCGGATTCGCGGCCCAGGGCTTCGAGAAAGCGACCTTTTATCGCGTCGACCCAGAGGCACATGATTCGCGAGCGGCTTGGATCCTGAATGGGATAGACGACGAGGTAATCGGCACCTCGGGTCTCGGCGGGGGAGCTGCTGGCCAAGAAGTAGATCGATATGACGAGAAGCTTGGATCTCCTGGCCATGCGGTGATTCTTGCATCAGCCACAGATTTCGGTCCTGACATGCTGCGAACCAAGGAGGAATTCGAGGGAACGGTTGCCTTTCCTACACCGGACCCTTACGTTCGGGCGGACATCGTGTTCTACGAGACTCCTGCAGGTGGCGCTGTCTTTAGTGTTGGGTCAATTTCTTGGTTCGGTGCCTTAGCCCGTAACAACTACGACAACGACATTTCACAGATCACTCGAAATGTTCTGGAGCGATTCCTGGACCCGACCCCGTTCGAGGAACCGGCACAGAGGAACCGCTAACCCTTTTTGATCGAGGCGAGAAGGTCCGCTATTCGGTTATCTGTAGGGAAGTAGCCCTCTGGGACCGCCACAGTCGGCTCCGTCGAAGAATTCGGGTCCGAACCAGCAGTCGTGGCTGGGGTATCGGGCATATCTTCTTCGTCGCTTGTCGGTTGACTTTGGGAAACCTCAGGTGGCGCAGCTTCTGCATCAACATCAATTCCTGCGTCTTTTCGAGCTTCCCGCGACTTTGCTGTGAGCGCGGCCAGGCGCGGGTCCTCGCTAGTGGCCCCTGACGAGGCCTCCGGCTCAGGGGCCGGAGCGCTGGTGGCGGGAGGAGTCTCATCCACCGGAACAGGTTGTGGGGCTGGAGCCGCGGGAGCTTCGCTAGCTGCCACCGGAACGGCGGCAGCAACAACTGGTGGGCTGCCGTTCTCTGTCACTGATTCGCGATTTTCCTTGAGGAATTCCCAAGCGGCCGGAGACACGAGCTTGCTCTCGGCAACAGACATCGCATTGACGCCGTTTTCGAATTGAATTCGATATCGAACGGTCTTAATTCCTATCGATCGACCTACTTTGCCGGCTGTACCCGCTGAGACTCCAGGTAAGTCGTCGATCACTACAACACGCGCCCCCTTTTTGAGGGCGGAGCTTTCAGGTGCCATAACCGAATCGTAGACCGCGATAGGCGCACCAATACAGTCAAACGAAGGATTTAACGCAAAGGGCAATCAATTGAAATACGGGTGTGATGGCCGCTCCGTAAGATACCTACGCCCTTCGCCACAGAGTGAGAAGACGAACCCTAAGCTGCCCTTCAGACTTCGGAGGAAATTTGATGCCACGAGCACTAGTCGTAGGCGGCACAGGGCCCACTGGACCACACATCGTTAACGGCCTGATAGATAGGGAACTTGACGTCTCCATTCTTCACACCGGAGCGCACGAGTCGCCAGCAATTCCCGAAGCAGTGGAACATATCCATACCGATCCGTTCGACATCGAGAAAACGCGAACAGCGCTAGATGGCCGAACGTTTGATCTCGTAATAGTTATGTACGGTCGACTACGAGAGTTGGCAGAGTTGTTTGACGGACAGGTCGAAAAATTCATCAGCGTTGGGGGAGTCCCCGCCTACACCGGATGGGGAGACGCAGATGCCTTGTGGCCCGCAGGGATGCGAGTTCCTACTCGGGAGACGGCGCGATTAGTAGTAGACGAAGGCGCAGATTTTGCCGTAAACCGAAAAGTGGCCAACATCGGACGCACAGAGGTGACGGTGTTTGACTGCCATCCAACAGCAACGCACCTGAGGTACCCGTGGATCTACGGCCCGGGCCAGGTAGCAAGTACCGAATGGTCGATTGTGCGACGTGTGTTAGATGGACGAAAACATCTGATCTTGCCAGATGGAGGCATGACCCTGCAGTCACGGGCCTATTCAGTCAACGCTGCGGAAATGTTGTTAACAATCGTTGATAAGGCTGAGATAGCAGCCGGCCAGGTTTACAACGCTTCGGACGAGTGGACTCCGACGCTGTTGCAGTGGGCTGAAATCATTGCGGCTTCTTTGGGTCACACGTTTGAGATTGTGAGCATTCCATGGGAATACGCCACGCTGGCTCAACGTTTGACACTTCGCGGCACACCTCACCACCGTGTCACCTCAAGCGAAAAGGCGATATTCGATCTGGGCTATAAGGATGTAGTCGATCCAATTGATGGGTTGTCAACCACAGCTCGGTATTTGGCGGAAAATCCACTGGATCCCGGTGGCTCGGCTGAGCGCTCCCTTTCGGACCTCTTCAACTATGAGGGCGAAGACCGTCTGATTGAGGTATGGAAAGAAGCGATGGACCGTGTTGGGCCCGTTGCTGGCGAGGTCGACTCGGGCTTAACTGACCGGTACTCGGCTGCGTTTGATGACAGTAAGCGGACTGGCTGGACCACGATCCGAAGGTAAGGGATCAGAGGGTGGGAGCCTGCCGACTGAATTCGACGACTTCGTCCAGCCAATTATGAAGTGCAGACCGGGATTCCTCGGGAATGGTGTTGTTCTCCAATTGAGTTACGTTCGGAATGCCTAAAGTGACTTGGTAGAGCCGTTCGGTTAGGACACCGCAGGTCTGAAGTAGTTGTTCTCGAGTGTTTTCACCTCCGCGGGGTCCCGGTGTAACGCTGGTAATGCCGACGACACGTCCGATCAGACTGCCCGCTCGGAATGGCCGCGATAACCAATCAATAGTGTTCTTTAGTAACCCGGGAATCCCGTAGTTGTACTCAGGTGAAAAGATGAGCACCAATTCACTATCCAGAACTGCCGCCTTTAGGTCCGCCACCACTGGAGGGTCACCAGCATCTTCTACATCCTGATTAAAGGGCGGCACCACAGCGAGGTCCGGTTGACGAATAGTGAAGCGATCCGCGAGGTGGTCAGCGGCGCAATCTGCGGCGGCTCGGTTTAAAGAGTTCTTCCGCAGGCTGCCAACCAATATGGTGCACTGTCGCGCTTCAACCATGGGTGGAAATCCCTCCGTCTACTGGCAGTGTCACACCTGTCAACCAGGCACTTGCGCGACTTGATAAGAAGATGATCGCGCCCACGATGTCTTCTGGTGTCCCAATTCTGCCTAACGGAGTTGAGGCGACAACGCCGGCGCGACGATCGGGGTCGTCAAGCATGTAGCTCATCATCTTCGACTCGAAAGGTCCTGGCGCAATGCAATTGACATTTATGTGGTCTCGAAGGAGATCGTGAGCTAAATGGCGGGTGAGCATATGTACCCCGGCTTTGGATGCTGAATACGAATAATTGTCTCCGAAGGGCACGCGCAGGCCGTCTATCGAGCCAATCATTATGACGCGAGATGGGTCATCTGTGCTTGCGGCAGCTCGCAGTTCGGGTAACAGGTCTTGTGTCAGCATAAATGGTGCCTTCACGTTGACGTTGAGGACCTTGTCGAAGCCGCTCGACGGAAAGTCGCCGAGAGGAGCGCCCCATGCCGCTCCAGCATTGTTGATTAATAGATCAAGTCGACTTTCGGTTGCGCGGAATTCCTCGACGAAGTCGCTCCTACTGGCGTCATCGCTCAAATCGGCGGGTATGGCGGTGCAGTCGCCGTATTTGCTTAACTTTTCTGCTGCATGCTGGCAGTCCTCGATCTTCCGAGACGTTATGTAGACCCGAGCCCCGTTGCGTAAAAGGCCTTCACTGATCATGTAACCGATGCCTCGACTACCTCCCGTAACCACCGCAACTTTTGACTCCACATCGAACAGGTCCGAAATCTTCATATTCAGGACCGTAGTCAAACTTGAGGCACCTACGCTCTTTGGACATCCTGAGGTGATTCTCGAGTGGGGTTAGTCGCCGTTTGAATGAGCGTCTGTGTGGACTTCGGTGGCTTTGACAGTCACCCATATTTCGGTGCCTTCTTTGAGTGCAAGTTCAGCGGCGGCACTAGACGTGATGTCCGCATAGATAGTCAACGGGCCCGACAACGACACCCGTGCAATATCGCCAAGAAATTGAACTCCTCGGACTCGACATAGCCAGCTATTCCTGGGACTACCAACAGGTCGTTCGGGGAATAAGGCGACCGCTACCGGGTTAATCATGACGGACACCTCACCGTCCGTTTGTAATCCGGCCGTAGCTATTTCTGTTCCGTTGGGCATGACCACCGAGGATCCGCGTCCCGCGCCGCGAAAGATGTTCCATCCCATGAGGTCAGCGATCCATCGAGATTTAGGTTCCGACTGGATGGCCGATGGTGAGTCAAACTGAGCAACGCGACCGTTTTCGAGAACTAACACCCTTTGTGCCAATGCAAAGGCGTCTGCGGGGTCGTGGGTCACGAGCAAGGCACCAGACAGATTTTCCGAGAGGGCAGTGCCAATCAACTCTCGAGCTCTGGACCGCCCGGCGATGTCGAGTGCCGCTAGCGGTTCATCCAACAGCACCATTTTGGGATCGGCAGCAAGTGTTCGGGCTAGGGCCACCCTTTGTATCTGCCCAGCGGATAGTTCGGAAGGGTATTTCTCTAGCAAATTTGATACTTCCAGCGTTTCTATCAATGACGCCAAGTCCGCATTGGGTGCTGCGCCGAACTCAATATTCCCGGCGACCTTCAGATGAGGAAACAAAAGCCCATCTTGAAAAACCATTCCAAGGCCGCGTCGATGCGTAGCCGTCACTATGCCTTCGCCGGGTGCTTCGAAGGTTTCACCGTCGACCAATACCCACCCTGATTGGAGGGGCAGCCATCCAAGCAAGGCGTTTAGGAGGGTCGTCTTGCCGGCCCCGTTCGGCCCCATGACAGCTACGACCTCGCCATGATGAACCTGTAGCTCGACGTCTAGGTGAAGGTCGCCACGGTCAAGGACCACTCGGGCATCCAAAAGAAATTCAGGACTAGTACTCATCGAACCGGCCACCACCGATCACGTAGCGATACCAGGATGAGAAGAGATACCGAAATAAGGACGACACTCATTGCTAGGGCAGCATCTCGGTCTGTCTCCAAAGCGACGAAAACGGCGAGCGGCAGTGTCTGAGTTTTGCCCTGAATATTTCCGGCGAATGTGATGGTCGCCCCGAATTCACCTAGAGCGCGAGCCCACCCCAGAAATCCACCCGCTATAAGTGCAGGTCGAACCATTGGTAGAACGACTCTGAAGGTCACTCTTGATTCATTCGCTCCCAGCGTGGCGGCCGCAAGTTCGAACCTTGAATCGCTCGCTCTTAACGCTCCTTCGACCGTGAGGATCACGAAGGGAAGGGCCACGAACGTGTTCGCCACAATGACACCTGTCAAGGTGTAGGGGAGGACCAGGCCAGTAAGGTCAGAGACCGCCGAACCGACCAATCCGTTTCGCCCAAAGGCGAATAGCAGAGCTGCGCCCCCCACGACCGGCGGCAAAATCATTGGCAAGACTACGACCGCACGAATGAGTGATGCGCTGAACCCGTTCATTCGCGTTAAGTACAAAGCTAAAGGTACTCCTAACGCTAGGGCGGCTAAGGCCGCCGCGAGGCTTGTAATGAGCGAAAGCAAAAGGGCATCGGTCACAACCTCGCGGGTCAGCAGGTCGACAAGTCGGGACCATGGAACCCGCCACAATAGAGAGACCAGGGGTGCGCATATAAACAGTAAGGCGCCGAAAGCGATTACTCGGATTCTGACTGGTAGCTGTGCCCTCATGGGACTTCGAATCCGAGTTGTCTTAGTTGTTCTTGACCGGATGGAGCCGTAATCAAGTCGAGCAGCGACGCTGCTTGAGTCATGTCTGGAGTATCGCGAGCCACGGCGAGAGAATAGAAGGTGACGAACATTTCGGCGCCGCTGTTTGAGATCTCGCCGATTTGTGCTTCAGACGACAGAAAGTCTGTGCGATACACCAGTCCGAAGTCCACTTCACCTCTCTCCACCTTCGCTAGAACTGATCTGACGTTTGCTTCTCGAGTAAAGGAGTTCAGATCCAGGCCAGTTGCCGCAGCGAATTCTTCCGCTAGCTGACCACATGGTGCGGAGATAACACAAGCGGCTCCCTGAAGGCGGCCGACCCTAAGGTCCTGCATTGAAATATCTGCTGCTACTAGTTCGGGAGACACCACCACCGATAATGACGTGCTTGCAACTTGGACAGGCGGTAAGAACGACCCAAAATCCTGTAGGCGAAGCATATAGTCGGACCCCGCCAAGATGACTACGTCCGCTCCAGCACCTTCCTCGAGCTGTGAAAGCAGGGTTCCACTCCCCGCTATATTGATTTCCAGACCGCTCCCCGGGTGAGCAGTCATGTGGCTTGCAGCAATTTGTTGGATGAAGTCAGTCATTGATGATGCAACGAATAGACGTATTCCGTTCTCCTCTGAAGCGCATCCAGTTCCGAACATGCAGCAAAGGGCGATCACCGTGGCAAATGATCTGATGGCATTTTTTGTTCGGCGCGTCGCTGTATACAGCGTTGTCATCACTTCTGGATTCACGTTCGTCTAGTTTTCATCTATGGCCACTTATTTGGACTGGTACGGCTGCGCAACATTTTCATTGCGCACTTCTGGGTTGACAATCTTTCTTGACGCTTACATCGACCGCCCTGAGGGAGCACAAGGTACTGGCCTCACAGCTTCGGACATTACCGAAGCTGACTACATACTGATCGGTCATAGCCATTTCGACCACCTCTGGGGTGCTGAGCGCATAATTGAGAATACCGACGCAACTCTCATCGGCTCATATGAATCCGTTCGGGTGATGGAAACACTGGGAGTACCCCTCGATCGTATGATTTGTGTCGCTGGTGGCGAAACGATTGATCTTGGGCCAGGTGTCACAGTTTCAGTGCATCCAAGTCAACACTCCTGTGTATGGTCGCATGCACAAATGGACGAACCAGACGTCGTCTGTCTGGGGGATCTGGGTGTCCACTGGCACGAACAGCAAGAGCGTTTCGTGGATCTGATGAAATACCTGACTACCGAAACATCTGAGGCAACTCAGGCTCATCTGAAAGAGTCGCAGCCCGGACATAGCGATCGCGGAGATGGTGGTGCGCTGATTTACGTGATTGAAACACCGGATGGAAGCGTGCTTTTCCAGGACACTTCAGGCAGGTACGACGGGATTATGAGTGAACTCAAGCCTGACGTCGCAATCCTCGCAGCTGCCGGGCGTGGAAATATTGATGGGGAGCCTATCCAGGGTTCCCTGGCACAGTTCGTGGCACAGCAGGTCGAACTACTCCATCCCAAATCGGTTATCTTCGGACATCACGACGACTGGATGCCAGGTTTCTCAATTCCAGTTAACACAACGCCCATTATCGCTGAAATCAAAAAGCTTCCCATTGACGTCGAGGTGCTAGAACCCGACTATCTCGAGGGAACGGAGATCCTGCCTCTGTGAGTGCCGAGTAAAGTCGAGATGTGCCAAAACTTCAACCAAGCCAAGTCCACGATTTCATTGTCCGTACCTGCGAATCATTAGGTAGCGAAAGCCGAGAGGCGAACCTGGTGGCAGACCAATTGGTTCAAGCGAATCTCGCTGGACATGACTCGCATGGCGTCGGGATGCTTCCGTCCTATGTCGATGGCGTACTCAACGACCGTCTAAAGATCAACAGCCACCCAAGTGTCGTAGTTGACTCCGGTTCCCTCCTCACCCTTGACGGCAATGCCGGCTACGGGCAAGTCAACGGCTTTGAAGCAATGCAAATGGGCATTGAACGGGCTGCAAGCTACGGGGTAGCAGTCGTCGGCCTGCGGAACAGCTACCACATTGGCCGTATTGGTCATTGGGCTGAACAATGCGCGGCCAGCGGATACGCATCGATGCATCTCGTCAATGTGATTGGTCATCCTCCGTTAGTAGCGGCCTACGGCGGCGCTGAAGCGAGGTTTGGGACGAATCCATTTTGTGCAGCGGTACCGGGGCGTGATGGTCGACCCGGCTTCTTGCTCGACATGGCTACGAGCATCATCGCGGGCGGAAAGGCGAGAGTCGCTGCAAATAAGGGCGAAAAGGTGCCACCGAATACCATCATCGACATCGAAGGCAATTTGACGGACGATCCCAATGCGTTTTGGTACACCGGCCCATCTGGTGAACGCGGGGGAGCGCTTGTTGCGTTCGGCGATCACAAAGGGTCAGGTCTGGCGATCATGTGCGAGCTTTTAGGCGCAGCCCTATTGGGTGGCGAAACCGCTCACCCGAAAAACCCAAGAGATGGACGAATCATTAACAGCATGTTGTCGGTGATAATCGACCCAGGAGCGTTGGGTGACGCCGAAACTTTCTACGACGAAATCGAACTGTTCCGCGATTTTGTACTCGATTCACGACTGCGTTCCGACTGTGACCAGATCCTGGTCCCCGGTCAACCCGAGGAACTAGCACGCATTGACCGAGCCGACGGTTTCGAAGTTGATCCCGTCACCTATGAGCAGTTGACGACCAGCGCAGAACGAGCGGGTCTTGCGTCAAAAATGATCGAAGACCTGATCGGCTAGACGGCGCCGTTCAACCTAAAACGTAATTACAGTTCGAGCGACTGTTCCTTCTCGCATCCAGTTGTAGCCGTCGTTGATTTGGTCAAGCGAGATCGTTGCGGACACCATCTCATCCAGGAGTAGCCGGCCACTGAGATAGAGATCGATCATTTGGGGGATGTCGGTTCGAAATTGGTTAGACCCCATCATTGAACCTTGCAACTTCTTCTCACTCAGTAAATCAATCCCACGGATTTCAACCTTCGTGCTTGAGGGGACCATTCCTATGACTGTGGCAGTGCCGCCAATCTCAAGCATCTCAAATGCCTGTTCAGCGGTCTCTTTAAGGCCAATCGCTTCAAAGCTGTACTCGACACCACCACCGGTGAGTTCTCTAACGGCCTCAACGACGTTTTCGACATCGCCAGCATGGATCGTGTCAGTTGCACCCATCACCCGAGCTGTCTCAAGGCTCTCAGCGTTCATGTCAACCGCAATAATTCTCCCTGCTCCTGCAACACGTGCGCCTTGAATCGCCGACAACCCGATCCCTCCGCAGCCAATAACACACACGGTCGCTCCAACCGGAATTGCTGCGGTCCGGACCGCAGCGCCAAACCCTGTAGTTACACCGCAGCCGATCAAACAGGCTTTCTCTAAGGGGACGTCCGGAGTCACTTTCACGACGCCATTCTGGTGGACCAGCATCTCTTCAGCGAAGCCACCCAAGCGAGCCATCTGGTCGACTGGAGTGCCATCTTCTCGTTGTAACCGTGGCCCATCATCGCGGCTACGCGAAGTGGCACGACCGTTCGTGCAGCGATGCGGATTACCTGAAAGACACTGCCGGCATTGCCCGCAAAAAATAGACAAACATGCGACCACCGGGTCGCCTGGTTTCACATAACTGACATCGACCCCTACCGCCTGAACGATCCCTGCTGATTCATGTCCCATCACTGAGGGCAGTTTCGTCCTGAAAATGCCCTCCATGAAGTGGAGATCTGAATGGCACAAGCCGGCTCCAACAGTTTGTATCAATACTTCCTGCGGGCCAGGTTTATCGATGACCAGGTCTTCGATGATTAGATCACCGGGTTGTTCACAGAGTACGGCGGCCTTCATTTCATACCTCTTCTTCTGTTCAGTCGAACTGAACTTAGAGACTATGCACTGTGACTACTGCTTGCGACCGATTCAGGTTCTATCATTCAACTGGGGCGTTGCTGCCCCGGGGTTAAATGTCTTTCGCACGCCAAATGAGCTCGGATGACAAATCCTCAGCGCTAGGTCAAGGCAAAGGGAGGCGACATGGCAAACGACTTGGGTCATCTACCAAAAATCGACCACTTGGATGAGGTGAACACAAAGCGTTTGGAGACGTGGTACGCAAAGGCCTACCAAGACGACAATCTTTTCCGCACCCTAGCCAGTGATGAACCGACTCTAGAAATGTTCCTCAGCTGGGTGAGCATGGTGTACGGAGGTTCGTCAGGATTAGACAAGCAGATGATCGAGCTTTGTCGAATTCGAATGGCCAACGTGAACGAATGTTTTCATTGAAGCATGGTTAAAAGCGCATCGTTGGTGCGCACCGGACTTACGGAAGAAATGATCGGACAATTGGCCGACTATAAAAATTCGGATCTTCCTGATGCCTGGAAGTCGGCGTTGTCATTCAGCGACCACCTTGCAGGTGCCCCAAAGGGCCCAATCCCAGACGAAATGCATCAGGATCTTTCGAAACATTTCTCAGCGATCGAAGTTCTCAGGCTAGGGGCTCTCCTAGCTGTGGGTAGCGGATGGCAACGGATGATTGAAGCCTTCGAAATCAGACCCGACCATTACGAAAAGGGGCAGGCCGGGCCCTGGTCAACTTGACCTTGACCGCACCGAGATCAAGATGTCTTGCAACCAGCCGAGATGAAGGCGCCTGTGAGTAGGTCTTCCAATTTGTCCGGTGATTCGACCAGTTTCTTGCGCCTCCAACCGGCGGCAAGCCGTTTTCAGTGGTCATTGCCGGTTACTGCTGAAGTCGCGGGAGCGACGGGCACACTTCACGGCGGATGTGGGTTAGCAGCTGCCGCGGTAGCTATGGAACGGACCACCGATCGTCCGGTCTCGTTCATCGCCGGCCAGTACCTTGCAAGGGCGCCTGTTGGATCAGAAGTAATGATCGAAGTCGACGAACTGGCCGTTGGAAATCGTGTCACCCAAGCTGCTGCCGTGTGCAGCTGCGATGGCGTAGTTATTCTCCGAGCATCAGCAGCTTTGGGCGGTCACGACCTTGGTGTCGACAAAGTATGGCCTCAACCTCCTGAGGTTCTTCCTCCCGAAGAATGCCCTACTCGGGCTCCAACTTCAGAAAGTGGACACTCGTTTACCGACTACGCCGACATCCGCCTGGCCGGGCAATCCCCAGGCGACCCAGTTGTCCACTACTGGGCGCGCCTCCATAGTGGCATGGCTTCATCTCCAGAAGCTCTCATTGCGTTGGCGGATCTCATTCCGAGCGGAATGAGGGTCAGCCTCAACATGGGGTTTAAGGGGTCGAGCTTGGATCACACCGTGCGGATTGCCTCTACCGAACAGAGCGAATGGGTTCTGATCCGGATCGAAGCCGACGCTATTAGGAACAGCATCGGCCAAGGGAGGGTGAAAATCTATTCTCAGAACGGCAAGCTATTGGCTACCGGGAGCCAGTCGTTCGCTATCTCAGCCATTACAGGCCCACTAGACCGTTAGGTATTGAAATATGAGCGCTTTCGTTATTTATCAAGGCGACGTCACCGACGAAGTCACCTATGAGGAATATAAGGCTCTCGCGTCGAAGACGGTAGAGGACCACGGGGGGACGTATCTAGTACGCGGAGGTTCCTGGACGTCCCTAGAAGGGCCTACGCCGCCAGCACGGACCGTAGTGATCCGCTTCGACTCGGTCGAAGCCGCAACCCAGTGGTACCAGAGCTCTGACTATGAAAAGGCACGACCCATTCGGCAAGCAGCTAGCGACGGTTCCCTGTATATCGTCGAAGCATGAGGTGAGGCGTCGCCTTAGCCGCGACCGATCAACGGCATTTCGTTGGCCATGATTGTCATCTGGGGCACATTCACGTCAGGGGGCAACTCAGCGAGGAGAACAACTGCGTCAGCTACATTAGAGACGTTCATAGTTGACTCTTCCCGGATTGAACCGTCGGCCTGCAGAACGCCGTGCGTCATTTGATTGGTTAATGGGGTCAACGCATTACCTATGTCGATTTGGCCGACAGTTATACCGTGCTCGCGGCCTTCCAAAGACAGGGCTTTAGTCAAACCCGTTATAGCGTGTTTGGTTGCGGTATACGGGCTGGAAAACGGGCGCGGGGTCTGAGCCGAAACTGATCCGTTGTTGATGATGCGACCACCTGCTGGCTTCTGTCGTTTCATGCAATCGAAAGCCGCCCTGGAACAGAGCCACGTGCCCGTGAGATTGATATCTACCACGTCACGCCAAGCATCCACCGGTAACTCCTCGATTGGAACGGGAGGCGCGCCAATCCCAGCGTTGTTGAAAAGCAAATCAACCCGGCTAAACGCTTCTACCGTCGAACTGAACAACTCCTCGACGGCTGTCGGTTTCGAAATGTCGAGAGCGAGCGACAGATTGGGGTTCCGCATCTGTGCAGAGGCTTCTTGCAGCGGTTCTAGGCGGCGTCCGCAGATTACGGTTATCCAGCCCCTGCTATCTAATGCCTGTGCTGCCGCCGCACCTACACCTGAGCCGCCACCTGTAATGACAGCCACCTTTTTCTGGTTCGGTTCCTTCAACCTAACTTCTCCCTCCCTGTTTTTGGAGCCGGGCCCATTCGTCTCGTAGGCCTACGGTCCGATGGAACAAAAGTTCGCGATCTGTATCAGCGGCGAAGTAACCAAGTCGTTCGAATTGAACGACTTGCCCAGGTTCCACATCTTTGAGAGCAGGCTCAAACTTGCAATCCTGCAAGATCTGGCGTGACTCTTCGTTCAAGTCATCGACCGGGTCTCCCGTTTCGTCACCCGGTAGTTCTGTCTTAAAAAGACGTTCATACAGAGCGACAGAGCCATCAACAGCGTTAGCCGCATCGACCCAATGAATCGTCGCCTTTACCTTCCGGCCGTCGGGAGCTGCCCCGCCAGCGGTTTCGGGGTCGTATACGCACTGAACCTCGATGGGCGCGCCGTCCTCGTCGCAAATGACGTCTGTACACGTCACTAGGTAACCGCCGCGAAGCCGCACCTCACGGCCAGGTGCCAGCCTGAAGTACTTGGGAGGCGGCGCCATCTTGAAGTCATCATGTTCTATCCACAACTCACCGCTAAACGACACTTCTCGAGAACCTTCAGATTCGTTTTCAGGGTTGTTAACCAAAGTTCGAACATCTCTGATCGGCTGGCCTGCACCATCAGTAGGCCAGTTTGTGATGACCAGTTTTAAAGGATCAAGGACGGCCATCCTCCGCGAAGAGGAGGCGTTCAGTTCAGTTCGAACGAAAGATTCAAGCAGTTCTATATCGTGTCGCGCATTTGTGCGGGCTACGCCAATGAAGCTACAAAACTCTCGAATCGCGGTGGCCGGATAGCCACGCCTGCGCAGCGCTCGTAGCGTCGGCAGCCGGGGATCGTCCCACCCGTCGACGACCCCCGCGTCGACAAGTTTTTTTAATTGGCGCTTGGAAGTGACTGTATAGGTGAGTTCGAGCCGAGCGAATTCTGTTTGGTACGGCGGTGGCGAATCGAGCGGTAGCTGGGCCAAGTACCAGTCATAGAGGGCTCTGTTGTCGGAAAACTCCAACGTACACAGCGAGTGTGTAACCCCTTCGATCGCGTCGCTCTGGCCGTGGGCCCAGTCATAGGTTGGATAAATTTTCCAAAGTTCCCCTGTGCGGTGGTGCCTTTCGTCGCGAATTCTGTACATAACTGGATCCCGCATTTGCATGTTCTCATGCTGCATGTCGATCTTGGCACGCAACACCTTGCTCCCGACAGTGAATTCGCCTTGACGCATTCGTTGGAACAAATCGAGGTTCTCTTCGGTTGAACGACCGCGAAAAGGGCTTTCAGTCCCGGGGCGACCAAACCCTCCTCTTTGTTCTGCGATGTCTTCTGCGTTTTGATCGTCGACGTAAGCCAACCCCTTGGAGATCAACAGTTCTGCCCAGGTGCACAACTGATCGAAATAATCAGAACTGTGGTGAATAGCATCGGGAACAAAGCCGAGCCACGCGAGGTCCTCGATAATTGCGTCGACGTAACTGTGGTCTTCAGTCGACGGATTGGTGTCATCGAATCGGAGGTTGCAGCTACCTTGATTTTCGGCCGCTACCGCGAAATCCAAACAGATCGCCTTTGCATGACCGATATGAAGGAAACCGTTGGGTTCTGGTGGGAAACGGGTTTGGACGCGACTGTGAAATCGACCCGAGGCAGCATCTGCCAGCAGGAGATCTCTGATGTAGTCACTCCTTGGCTTTTCAGCGTCTAAGCCATTTTCAGTCAACGAAGCCTCATTTAGATTGGACGCGGCGTGCCCGGCGGGGCCTTGCTAACGCTACCTCGCCTACTGCTGCGAAGAAGCCTCTATTTGCCCTAAATGCTTCGGAGGCCATTTACCCGGGACCACGTTTTCTGTCAGCAGAAATGCGGAGACCGATTCAAGCTGCCCAAGGGCGCGTTCTGCATCGTCGTTACCAAGAGTTGATGCGATCTGCTCGGCGTTTCTGTCTGTTTCTGCTTCAATATTCTTTCTGACGGCACGGCCTTTATCTGTGTGTCGACCTTGCGAAGTTATCCAGCCAAGTTCCGATAGGCGTTCTGCTTCTGCACTCCATTCTGGCGAGGTCCACCCACGAATTTTTTGGATCACCTCTGGTGTGCCACGGCCGTCTGCTGCCATCAGAAGGTGCGATCCAAGTCCTGATACGTCGGCTGAGCGGAGTGCTTGGTTGTGACCATCAAACCTGTACTCGCGCAATAAGGTCGAGGCATGCCAGAGGGCCAGGAGTGGATTCTCGGGCCATGGTTCGTCGGCCCATGCTGCGAATAGGGGTCGCTGATGGGTGTCAAGTTGTGGAAGCGACAGTTTGAGGAGCTCGACTATGTCAGCTAGGTCCTCATCCCACTTGTAGTCGGTGAAAATTCTGTCGAACGCGCGCGTGAGGATGCTTATTTGCTTGGCGCGAACATCCGCTGGGGACATGACGTCCCAACAACTAGGAACTGACCGTTCGACCATGCGGGGCGCGAAGTTGAAAAAGGTTTCAGTGACAAGTCCCGCAGATGCTGTCCCGAGGGGAGCGGAGCGGTAGGCGAAGTACGCGTGCCACCACCCCTTAAAGCCAAGTTCAGTGAATTCGCTGATCTCTGGTGCATAGTAGGCACAGGAATGCAGAGGCTCCGATGCGGCGGCGAATCGCCTCGAGTAAGAGGGGGAGCCAGTCATCGGATGGGAGACTGGTTCTGCTTCTCGATCCCTCGCCGAAAATCTGACGCCAAGGAGACCCGGTCGACACTTAGATCCGTGTTATAGGTTTCCCAGATTTCACCGTTGACTGATTCCATCGAGAGCAGAACTATTGCTCCTTCAGGGCCACCACCCTCCACGTGCGCTTCATCGCCGTTATGGGTGCTGTAGGTGCCGGCTGGTCGACTGTCAATCAGTCGATCACCATCCGCCACATCAAAAATCTGGTGTTCTCCTTCCAACACCAAGGTCTTCACAGGTCCAATGTGGCGATGTGCAACACATTTAACGTGCGGCTCGAACTTGAGTAACAACTGAACAAACCGGTCTTCGGGGTCAACCTCCAACACGTTGTAGTAAAAACCTTCAAAGCCGGGGAACTCAATCCAGATCATGTTTTCCGAAAGCAAAGAATGGACCATCAGGGCCTCCGCTCGCTGTGGATCGTCACGATGCTAGGGCAAAGAGGCAACAGTTTGTTACGTCTCAACCTGGGGCTCCTTTGGAAGCCCTAGGACCCTTTCGCCCAATATGTTTCGTTGAATTTCGTCTGTCCCGCCTGCAATCGATTGGGCGGGTGTAGATATTAGGACCTCTGCGATCAATCCTTCGAGCGGCGAGTTTGGGCCATTCAACATTCCGTGAGCACCCGCAATGGAGGTGTGAGCTGCGTGACTCGCCCGCGCAATAACGCTCATATTCAGCTTCGCTACAGAGCCTTCAGGCCCTGGTGGCTTACCAGCCAGGCGGGCATCTCGACCTCGCTGAGTTGTCCAAACTGCCGTGCGTCGGAGTTGTTCTACCTCAGCAACATCTTGACGTGTTAAAGGATCCGAATTAAGGCCCGACCTTTGAGCCTCCGAGGCAACTAGTTTTGGTCGCCCTGCTCGCTGTGGGTACCATCGATATGTCGAAAAGTACTCGTCAGCCTCTGCTTGGGCTCGCTGCACTAACGGACTCTCCAATTCCGGGAAACGCGGTCGCGGCGTAGCAACGGCGCTTCGTTCATGAGCGAGGGTCGTCAACGCGACACGCCACCCGTCACCTGAGTTGGCAATCATATTCTCCATGGGCAAGCGGGCGTTATCGAAAAAAACTTCATTGAACGAGGAATGACCATTCATCTGGTGCAATGAACGCACTTCGACACCGTCTTGCTTCATCGGAATCAGGAAATATGAAATCCCTTGGTGCTTGGGCAGGTGGGTGGACGTACGAGCCAAAAGAATGCCGAAATCAGCGTTCTGAGCTCCTGAGTTCCAGACTTTCTGTCCGTTGATGATCCATTCATCACCGTCAAGTTCAGCTTTGGTTGTTAACCCGGCTAGATCAGACCCTGCACCGGGTTCGCTGAAGAGCTGGCACCATTTGTGTTCTCCAGTCAAGATCGGTAGCAGATAGCGATCTAGTTGCTCATCGTCAGCCCACTCCAACAGGGTCGGTGCAACTAGATACATGCTGACTCCAGCCGCCACACCCACTGCGCCCTCTTCAACAAGGACTCGTTTCGCCACCGCATCCATCTTGAGTGGCGCCTCTTTACCGAACCATTTCCGAGGCCATGACGGGCAACCCCAGCCACTATTGGCCAATAGGGTGCGCCATTCCGTTAAGTCGGCCGTGGGACTCCAATTGGCTCGAACCCAGGTGCGAAGCTCGGTCACCAAGGCCTCTTCGGTAAGTCCGTCACCATCCATTGAAGTGAACAAACGCTTCGTCAGGTTTCCTGCGTCCAGGTTTGAATTCGGTTCCTACGGTGTAGGCAACCGGGCTCAGCGCCACTTGTTGGACCTTGCTGTAGGGGATGCCCAATATTTCGGCCACGTCTTCTTCACGTTGAAGGTGAACCGTGGTCCAACAAGTTCCCAGCCCGCGGTTTCGAGCAGCGAGCATGAAGCTCCAAGCGGCTTGGATGACCGAACCCCATTTGACCGCCTGTGTCATAGCGTCGACCCCGTCGAGCCGTCCGCTGATGCAGGGAACGAAAATTGCCGGAACATCGGGGAAAGTTTCAGCTAAATGTCGAGCGGATCCCATCATGTTGAGCCAAGAAACTTGGTCGCCGGCGTCACCTTGTTTTTCGGCAGATGCATCTAGGTATTCGGCAGTCACCATGGACGTCCACACTTGCTGATAAATCAAACCGACTTCGCGACATTGGTCCCGATCGTTGGAGACAACGAAATGCCAGTCTTGGCGGAGGGATCCAGTTGGAGCCTGTAAGGCCAGTGCGAGGCAGTCCCGCAATACGTCCTCACCAACTTCCCTTTCGAGATCTAGTCGACGGCGAACAGAACGGGTTGTTGCGAGGACTTCATCTGCGCTCAATTCGAGCTTCATAATTTGGATCCTTTGTGTATGTCAGGCCGAGAATTGAAGTTTGGCGGTGCCAATAACGCCGGTTCTGCCATCTTCAGCGGTTATGGCCAAGTCGAGTTCGACGCTCATAGTGCTGTCATCTATGTCGGTGACGGCGCCAGTCATCGTTATGTGCGAATCGACAAGAAGCGAACCACGAAAGACGGTATCGATGCTTTGAATCGACGAATTCGGAGCCCATCGGTGGATCATCGCTGCCAACAATCCTTGGCTCATTATTCCAGGCACAATCGCTGCCGGAAAGCCTTCTTTCTTCGCCGCTTCATGATCGATGAACCGTTCAAAAACGTGTTTTGCGGAGTGGCAAAAGTTAGTGACTCGCGCCATTGATACATCCGGCGTCTCCGTCGGCAGATCGTCTCCTAGCTCCACTTCATCGAATTTGAGAATCTTCACCATGGTTAGTCGGCCTTTTTGATCATTTTCCAGTCGACAGTCGATACCAGTTCGCTGCGGTCGTTGCGAAATTCCATGCGTTGAACAATGAAGATCATCGTTCCGCTTCGCCCGGTTTTGTCGAAGATGTCCGCAATCGTTGTCGTGGCGTTGAGGGTGTCTCCTGGGCGGATCGGAGCGTGAACATCGACCTTTTTCCCACCGTCAATGCCGAAACCACCACCAATCTGGGGAAAGTTTTCGGGCAAAACTCTGCCTGACATGCAGTGGGTTGTGAAACCTGGGTGGGCTTGAAAATCAGGGTGCTCTGCGTCTGTGAACCGGGGATCGGTCTCCCCGCATGCTTCCGCCCAGGCGATCATGTCGTCCGTATTCATTTCAAAGGTGGCCCAGTCGAACTCCACTCCGACCCAATCATCTCGGACTGAGGCGAGATTCTGTGCAGAGTTGGCTTGATCCATTTCTTCCTTCAATCAGAATTTGTGAGAACAGCGGCGGTGACCTGGCCCAGTTGCGAAGGTAACACCTAGCGACAAAACCCGCTGGATTCGGTAATGATTACTCTTATGCCCACAAAAAATGGTTCCTCCCACGAAAATCGTATCCGTAACGCCTGGGCCGGTCGGATTAGTGGGTGCATGCTCGGCAAACCGATAGAGCAACTGTCGATGCGCAAAGGGGCTGCAGAATTGGAGGCATACCTCACCGATGCGCAGGCCTTCCCACTCCGCGACTACGTGCCCTACCGTCCAGATCTCAACGACTCAATAGAGCACCCCAATGCCTGTAAAGGGATCATGGTTAGCGCTATCCCAGACGACGACATCAACTACACGGTTATTTCAGTCATGCTCCTTGAAGAGTACGGCCGTAATTTCACTACAGCCGACGTTGGTCGGATATGGCTCCGCTACCTACCCGGAGCAATCGTCTACACAGCTGAACGCGAGGCATACGTCAAATTGTTAGAACGCGCCGGCATGCGATTCGCATATGGCGCCGAACCAAACATGGATTTAGAAGAATGCAGCGACAACTCTTACAACGATTGGATCGGTGCCCAAATTCGTGCGGACCTATATGGCTGGATTAATCCTGGTGAACCGAAAACAGCGGCTCGCATGGCACAGACAGACGCAAGGCTGAGTCACCGTGCGGAAGGTGTTTACGGTGCTGTCGTTGTAGCCGCCGCAGGAGCCCTAGTTGCTACTGGTGTACAACACGATAAAGCCTTCGAAGAGGCCGCTACCTATATTCCCTCTGATTCCGATTGTGCGGCCGCCGTACATCTCGGTTTAGCGACCGCTCAGGATGCAACACCGACGAAAATACAGGCGACCTATGAAGGCATGTCACCGGTCCATACAGTTAACAACCTCGCCCTCGTTACGTGGGGGCTTGTCCGGAACCCAGACGATTTCGGAGCTGCAATTGGCGACACCGTCTCCGGTGGATGGGACACCGACTGCAACGGAGCCACTGTTGGGGCCCTTTGGGGTTTAACAGGCCGGAAGGTCCCATCACCATGGATTGCGCAGTGGAATGACGTCATCGAAACAAGCTTGGCTGGGTTGTCGTCCTTTAAGTTGCAAGACCTTACGGCCAGGACTGTTGCCTTGATCGACTAGTCCGTAGAGGGCTGACGTAACGAAACGGGCTCAAAATTTCCGCCCTCCAACGCGCCCACCAGGTCACCAATACCGTTAATTATTTGGTCCGGAAAGTTAGTGGCGCACAAACCGACGCGGCTGACGACATGACTATCGCTGCCCCCGAACCCCTTGTAGTTGTACTTCGATGCCATTTGGACGGACAGTTCATCTTCGCCGGGAATAGAGCCACCGTTCAAGACCTCCACTGTATGAACTCCATCGACTTCACCCCGCTCCTCGTAATGAGAGAAGAGGCCAACACGTTTCCGCCCAGGGTGGCAGGGTGCAGCGAACGCACCAGCCCTCTTACTTGCGTCAAGGACATCGCTGATAGGTAATCGGACATCTGTGAAGTCGATCGCCGCTTGCAGGTCTTCGTTGACACCGAAAACGAGAATATGGCCGAAATCGCTTTCAACCTCGCTCGCCTTCAAGATCAGCAGCCCGTATTCGTCCTCCAAATGCCTATAGTCCGACTCTGCGTCGAATTGACGATGCTCGGTCAGCACGAAGCCGTCTAGCGGTAATTCCTTTTTACGAATCCACTTGCAGTAGTTCTCTACTTTGGCCCGTCCGTCATCAGACTTAACAGAGTGGGTATGGAGGTCCAGCAGCATAGAAGTTTGCGCCTAACTGAGGCGAAATACAGGGATAGCGAACATTTCCGCGTCATCACGGGTTTGTGAAACGTAGTCAACTGTCACTTGTGCGCCAATGGCGACGTTGTCGGGGTCGCAGTCCACTACCACTGTCAACATTCTTGGCCCTTCGTCCAGGTCGACGTATGCCATCACGTAGGGACACGCCTCAGCGAAACCCTTCGCCTGGTTTTGTTCGGTAACGGTGAAGCTATATATCTTCCCTAACCCAGATGCTGCGAAATGCACCAACGTTGAACCGTCAAGGCAATGTGCGCACACGCCTCGCGGTCGATGCTGGACCAAGCCACACGTCTGGCAACGTTGTAGCACCAGCTCGCCGCGACCAGCGCCTTCCCAAAACCCTCGAGATTCCCAGCTAGCGAATGGAAGTGGGTGTTCGATGGCACTCATCGGTCAACTCCGAGAATCAGGGTAGCGCCGCTGTGTTTGTCGCCTATGGTGCCGCCAGTGCCATGAGCAAGTGCCAGTTCAGCGTCCGGCACCTGCCGGGCCTCGCACTCCTGGCGGAGCTGTTTTACGGCTTCAATGACCAAGAAAATTCCTCGCATGCCGGGGTGGTTGGATGAAAGGCCGCCGCCATCGGGGTTCACGGGCAACGTTCCACCAAGAGAGATACCTCCGTTAGAAACGAAATTCCCGCCTTCGCCAGAGGGACAGAAACCTAGATTTTCTAAGGTCGCGAGCACCGTAATTGTGAATGAGTCGTAGATCATCGCGAGGTCGATGTCAGAATGTTTAACCCCCGCCATCTCGAAGGCCCTCGCCCCGGATTGTTTTGCAGCGATAGTAAGGATGTCGCTATACCCGACGCCCTGATGTTGAACGGCCTCTCCGCAACCCAGGAGTTGCACCGGCGGCTTCGCAAGATCTCGCGCTCTCTCAAGAGATGTAACAACAACAGCTCCACCGCCATCGCTGATGATGCAGCAATCAAGTAAGTGGAGCGGTCGAGAAATCATTCTGCTTTGCAATACGTCGTCGACCGTGATCGGATTCCGCATCTTCGCAAGCGGATTAAGGCCCGCGTGTTGGCGCATCGTCACTGCAATCTCGGCCAACTGTTCGCTCGTGGTGCCGTAAGTAGCCATGTGAAGGTTGGCATAGGTTGCGTAACTTCCAACTGTTGTCATTCCGTAGGGCGCCGAAAATGCGGCATCGGGATTGCGAGAGCCTCCAGTACCGCCGGTACCTATCGCCATCGAGTTTGACGCAGCCGTGGAGCCATAGAGAACTAATGCAACCTGACAGAGACCGGCATTTACTGCTGCCGCTGCATGGGTGACGTGCGCTACGAAGGAGGACCCTCCGATGTTGGTTCCATCCAAGTAGTCGGGGTATAAATCTAAATATTCAGCTAGGTCGACTATGCCCATCATCCCCATTGACATTGAGGCGCCAAATAGACCATCAACGTCGGTGCGTTGAAGGCCAGCGTCGTCGAGAGCTCCTTTAGCCGACTCAGCCATGATCTGAAATTCAGTTTTATTTGGTGAGAATCGACTTGGATGTTCGTAGACACCAGCAATAGCCGCGCCGCGAGGGAAGGCATTCTTGGTCATTGGTCTTTGCGCCTGGTTGAAATTGTTTCCTCAACCATCGCGCAGAAAGCCGCAGGCGATTCTTGGGCGGGGTGTCTACCTACCTCGGGCATCGTTACTACGGCTCCATCAGCGATGCTCTCAGCGAATTGGTAGCTACTACCCTTGTGTCGTTCTTCTGTATGTTCGCCCACTACCACGACTGTTGGGCAAACGGGGCGAGAGAGATCCACTCGATTGTTCCAATCCGACTGAGCTTGGCGGGCACCTAGGGTTGCTCGAGGATCGGTCGTCACCCAATGACTGAAGGCTTTCCTCATCATCTTTTCGTCGGGGTCTGGGGCGTAGCCGCTCGTGTCGAATTGGCGACGCGCCTTGCCGGATGTGATTTCGCCAAGGTCGTGAAGCTCTTCCTGTAAGTCAACAGCGGGACCAACCGCTCCACAGCAAATTAGATCCGAAACATCTACATGACCGTTAGCCGCCAGTTCGAAACCAACCGCTGCCCCTAGGCCATCAGCAACCACGACAAGGGCCGAAATTTCCCACGGGGATATCAGGGATTCAACGTGAGCAGCCATTGCCTCCACTGAACCAAGGCTATCCAAGGAGCCGCTTCGACCATGGCCGGGCAAATCAAAACTGACAGGCGAGTTGGTAAGAACCAGAAGGTCCATGAGGTCACCAAAGGTGTTGCCATTCACACCAGCGTCATGAAGCAGCAGGATTGGCTGTCCCTCCTCGAAGCTTGGCGGAGAACCAGGAAGAGTTGTGTCTCCACGGTGGTGCACGAGGGTAGCGATCCCGTCTACATCGAAGTACTTGTCTGGCACGTAGCGAACGGTACCGGAACTATCACGGTCTATGGAGCAAAAACGTGAACTTCCGGCAGGGCCTGCATCTCAAACGTTGCTATTCAGTACCTCTCGGAAGGGAAGAGCTTTGTCTATTTCGGGTTCACGCGGTAAACCGAGAATTCGCTCTCCAATAATGTTTCGCTGTATCTGGTCTGTCCCGCCTCCAATAGAGGTAAAAAAGGCGTTCAACATCGAATAGGTTGCATCAGCGCCCTCTGAAGAGGTGTCGCCTCCGAGCGTCGCCTCGGCTCCGAGAATTCGAGCTTGAAGACTTCCAGCGAAGTGCAACATCCGGGACATGGCAAGCTTTCCCAAGGAAACAATGGGAGTCGTGGTGCCCTGCTCGATAGCCGCCTTAGCTCTTCGATTATTCCATTCGTTTAGGGTGCGCCATTGATGGAGTTTGATTAGCTGTTGTCGTATATCGGGGTCCTGCGTAAGGCCTTTCGTTCGCGCCAACTCGATGAGAGACAGGTCGGGAATCGGCGCTGGAGCTTCACTGTCTGCGTTCCGTGCCGCGCGGATGACATCCGACGAACGTCGTTGTTGGGTAGCACCCATAGCGGCTCGCTCATAGGCAAGTGCAGATGTAAGCACCCACCAACCCTCGTTCAACGCTCCGAGCATGTGCGAATTTGCGACGCGAGCGTCGGTTAGGAAGACTTCGTTGAATCGTGAATCGCCCGTCGCTTGGCGCAAGGGCCGAACCTCGACTCCGGCTTGTTTCATCGGCAGAAAGAAGAATGAAAGGCCGCGATGCTTCGGTTGGTCAAGATCGGTTCGAGCAATCAGAAACGCATAATCGGCTTGCCTGCCGCCAGAAGTCCACACCTTCTGCCCGTTGATTATCCATTCGTCGCCGTCACGTACCGCCGATGTTCGGACCCCGGCGAGATCGGAACCTGCGTTAGGTTCGCTATAGAGCAGACACATTGAGGTCTTGCCAAGTAAGAGGTCTCGAAGTACCTGTTGTTTGAGTTGATCGCCGGCATGAGATGCGATGGTCGCGGCCCAAAGGTTGACGACATCTTGCCCCCATCCTTGGGCATCGTCACCGCCAAATACCGAGTCATTCGAAGCGGGTTGGCCAGATGACTTTGAGGGGTACCTCGCCGACCGAAACACGTTATCGGTTGCTCGTGCATCATCGGAGGAAAGCCCCCGTCCGAACCATTCCTTGGGCCAGGAGGGCGCTGCCCACCCTGAGTCAACCAGCTTCTCCAGCCAACCCATCTTGTCCTCGGAAGGCGGGTTTGCTTCCAACCAAGTAGCGGCCTCTTCGACGACTGACTCGCTCATTGCTCGGCGGCAGCTTTTATGCCTTCCAAGGTGGCTTCAATCGTGCCCTGAACTGCAGCTTTGCGTCCCGCTAAACCTTCCTCATCGAGTTTGGCCAAAGAGGGTGGTAGTGCCATGACATCCCAGACCTCCGTCAAAGTACAGCCGGTAGCGGACTCCTCGATTTGGTACGTCCATCGAACAAATGGGCCGTCATCTGGAGCCGCAACGAATTCAAAGCACTCACCCGGGTTAGCGATCGTTATTTCCACCGGTACAGACCACTCAAAGGCTTTGATTCGGTTGGTACCGAGAAAGCGGGATCCAACCTGTCCGGGTTCGCCGTTAGTCCATTCGCCGCCTATGTTTTCGGTGCTCCACTCGCCCATACGACTCAGGTCAGACACGAGCGCGTATATCGCGTCGGGTGAAGCGGCAACATCTGTTGAAATCTCGAGGTGCATGTCGTGAACAGTCATGCCGTCACGCTAGTCCTCGGGGTTGCCCGCCGCGAATTGAAAACCTGAATATTTCGGTTGGTCGATAGCGACTTGGTTGACCACTGACTCGCGCAAATACACATGAAGGTCAGGTTGATCTAGTTCCATGCTTCTATCTCGTAACGCATGCACGAGTTGCCACCGCAACTCGTCCACGCTGCCCCTGGTGTTAAGCAGGCCGCTGAGAAGCTCAACTTCGCGTTCGAGCAACGCTGGCCCAAGCGAAAGTTCCCGCCCGACGATGTCGAGAGAGTTGCCAGCTACGCGGGCGAGAAAGTTGGTTCGGCCGTCTGTGGCCGACATTACGTCTTCGTGCAGAAAGTCACGAACGCTGGTTAACAGTTCATCAAGCCGTGGCATATCTGATTGCCGCTCCGGCCCAAGAGGTCGGACAAGCTCGACAACGCCGGGTATTAATAGGTTCACGCAGTCGACCTGGCATTCTGACGAACGTCTGCCGATTGCAGGGCGTTCGACTGTGGCATCAGGTCCTGTTCGGTACTGATCAGCCATGCCTAGGCAGCCAATAGCCCACCAGAAGCTGCCGAAGACCTCCCAGAATCGGACTGCCTCCCGGTTCACCACCCAACCTGATTCTGCCTCATATCCCTTGATGAGGTCTTCAAGCTCTCCGAAACCACCTACCTTTAGTTTTCGTTCGCCGAATCGCCACGAATTTGTGCAGATCCATCCGATATCACGCATCGGATCTCCGATGTAGGACGTCTCCCAGTCCAGGACAGCTTGTAAACCTTCTTCGGCGTTAACCATCAGGTTTCCGTTGCGGAAATCGTTGTGCACCAATCGGTACTCCGTCTCCTCCGGCAAGTTTTCTTTAAGCCACCGCCCGGTGAAGTCGATCATCGGCTGAGCGGTGTTCCAATCTCGATACCTACCCCAGGCCTGATCCACGTATTCGGCCGCGCTCAGAACTTGGAGGCGTCCTCGTAAACCTGTTGCGTCAACGTCAATTGCATGAATCTTGGCGAGCTCACGCCCACATTGTTCAGCGAGAAGCGGCCGCACACCGTCTAAGTCGCTAGAGCGAACGATGCGCGAACCGAGGGTTTCGCCCGATAGCCACTCCATCACGAAACCAACACCGACGCCGTCTGCCGGTTCCAGTTCGTAGTGAATCTGGGGCTCGGCTACGCCGTGGCCTTTCGCGGTGCGCATTAGGAGCGCCTCAGTAGCTAAGCCCACGGCACTCACATTGTCTCGATCTATGCCGCCAGCACCGCGTCGCATGCACAGCAGTTGCTCTCCCGAGGGGGTAGTGATCCTCAAACGGTAGGTTTCCATACTCGCGCCACCCGATAAACGTTCAACCCCGATCAGGTCTAGGCACTCTGGCAATTCGCGAATAAGTGTGTCTTTTAACTTGTCAAAGAAGTCCGGCGAAGACGCCATCGGCCTCAACCCTTATCGTGTTGCGATCCGAAGATCGTGGGCGCTCCACTCCGAGACCAGTCAGGCGCTCCGAGTATCTGCCGACCTTCAACGGTCACGCACTGCTGAGAGGTCCCGCCGACAACCGCACCGCTCAGAGCTCCGGTAACGCCATTGGCGCCAATATGAGCTATCGGATATGAGTCAGCACGGGAATAGGTTTGCAACAAGAGCGGTCGGGGCTTTGTCGAATCATTTGGCACGGAGCCGTGAATCATGCAGCAGTTGTGAACAGTGACGGACCCGGCACAACCTGTCAGCCAAACCATCTGATCGAGGTCAAGATTCGCAACGTCGGTGGCTCTCATTGATCCAACCCAGTTCCCGTTGCTTTCGTATTGGTCATAAAGCTGACCCTTATGGCTACCGGGGAGTACGCCCATGGGGCCCATTGAATTGTCGACGTCGTCAAGGTAAACCCCGATGGTGAGGGGACTGAAATCTGTGTGTGGCCAAAACTGGATGTCCTGGTGCCATTTCACTTCCTCGCCTCCGTCGGACCATTTGTAGTTCAGCTTTGAATGGTGATAGCGCGCGGGACCACCCAGGATCGCGCAGGCGAGCTCCGCCGCTTCTCCCTCGAGGGCAAAATGCCGGAAGACCTCATGGCGATCGACGGGGGAGTTCAAACGCCGAATGCGTGGCGCAGTAGCCGAATGGCCTGGTTCCAGGTCCAAGACTTTGTCGGATTCGGTCATGTGCTTACTAATCTCGACGAATTCGTCCGCTGCTGTTTGAAGAGCGGACAGGGCTGCGTCACCGACGAATCGATCCAAATGCAAATAGCCGTCAGCCTCGTACGACTCCAGTTGCGCTGAAGAAATAAGATTGCTCTGGGCACGCTGCGACTGCACGTTTGAATGATACCTCGGCAAGTAAAGGCACGTCCTATACGCGTTTTGTCCCATATGGTGGACCCAATGGGAGATTCGGTAGTGATCAGCGGCGGTTTGTTGTCCGGTAACACGGGCGAGCAACCCGTTGACCTGCTGGTAGATGCAGGAATGATTGCCGAGATCGCTCCGGCTGGAACCTTAAAAGGCAAGGGCTTAGTCGTCGATGCTAGCGATGCTCTGGTGCTGCCGGGTTTCGTCGACATACAGGTGCACTTCCGAACTCCCGGGGGAGAAGAAAGTGAGGACATTTCATCTGGAGCAGCTGGGGCGGCATTGGGCGGGGTGACTGCATGCGTGATGATGCCGAATACGATTCCCACCATCGATAGCGTTGCTTTAGTCAACGAGGTTTTGGCAATAGGCCGCACTACACCGTGCGATGTGCACACTTCGGCGTCTGTGACTCAAGGCCGCGAAGGACGCGAACTCGTCAACTTCGGAGATCTTTATGCAGCGGGTGTTCGGATATTCACTGATGATGGCACTGTTGTCGATGATGCTGCCTTGATGGAGAGGGCACTTTCTGCGACCGGTGATCTCCCGGGATCGGTCATTAGTCAGCACGCTGAACACTCCGCGATGGTTGAGGGGGGCGTCATCAATGATGGAGCAGTAGCGAAACGACTCGGATTAAAGGGGCGTCCCCGGGAAGCCGAAGCGGTAATTGTTGAACGTGACCTGCGGTTAGCCGAAGCGACAAAGGGTCGGTATCACGTGTTGCATATTTCGACCTCGTTGGCTGCTGATTTGGTTCGGTCCGCTAAGTCCTCAGGCGTACGCGTTACAGCTGAGGTCACGCCCCAGCACCTGATTTTGACGGAGGACGATGTTGAACGCCTAGGAACTTCCGGGAAAATGAATCCCCCTTTGCGGACCGCTGGCGATATTGAGGCATTGCGTGCCGGCATCTTTGACGGCACCATCGATGCTGTTGCTACGGATCATGCACCACATTCGCCAGCCTCCAAAGACGTCAGCTTGGCAGATGCTCCGCCCGGAATGCTTGGCGTCGAGACCATGGCATCAGTCATCTGGACAGAATTTGTTGATAGCGGATTGATGAGTGTCGAACGCTTCGTGACTCTGCTCTCGCATAGCCCGGCTCAAATAGCGGCTATGGAATCACAAGGTCAGCCAATTCGGGTTGGTGGCCCGGCCAATATCGCTGTCTTTGACCCCAAGATGCAGTGGACTGCTGATCATGGCAGCCTGCAGAGCAAGAGTGACAACAACCCTTGGATCGGAAAGCAACTGGTAGGGCGTGTCCGCCACACTATTTGTCGCGGTCAACTAGTGGTTGCCGACGGTGTCCTGATTTAAAGCAACATTCAATGACCTGAGAACGGCTCGACGTTTGCTGTGACTTCTGTGTCCGCTCTATCGTCGTGGTGATTGGTCGCTGATCGCCGATCTCAACCAAAGGTCAAATATGTCATTCAACTTTGCGAATGTTAACGGTAAGGCAGCCCTCGTAGAGGGCGACAACTTTTACGATCTCCTCAGAATATCTGAGGGACAAATCAGCGAGGATCCGATGGTCGCGATCCAAGACGTCGACGCTCTCGACGAATTATCGGCACTTTTGTCAGATCATGAAAGTGACGGGATGATGTCAGAGTCTGTTGTAGGTCCGCCGGTACCGCGGCCTCGTAATTCCTTCGGAATTGGCCTCAACTACAAAGATCATGCGGCTGAATCAAAGATGGACCTTCCCGAGATCCCGGTCGTGTTTTCAAAGTATCCATCATGCATCTCTGGTCCCTTTAGTGATGTGGATCTACGAACCGAACGAGGGGATTACGAGGCGGAGCTGGTTGTTGTGATTGGCCGACAGGCCCGCGACATAGCCGCAGCGGACAGCTGGTCTCACGTGGCTGGGGTAACCGTCGGGCAAGACATCTCAGACCGACGACTGCAACTTGGCGCTCGCCCACCGCAGTTCGGTCTCGGTAAATCCCGGGATAGTTATGGTCCTATCGGTCCGGTATTGGTATCACCAGATGGCCTCGACAACCCTGATGATTTGCATATCACATGCGATGTCAACGGGGACCGCCGCCAGGATGCTCAGACGAGTAGTTTGATTTTCGACGTTTCCTTCCTGGTTAGTTATCTATCAGAGGTCCTCACCTTGGAACCGGGAGATTTAATCTTCACGGGCACTCCTGCAGGGGTCGGAATGCCAGACAAGCGGTTCCTCGTTCCCGGTGACGTGATCACCACCAGCATTGACGGCATCGGGACGATGGCCAACGTTTGTCGTTAAAACGCTGTGTGTAAATGACGAGGACTAGCCACTCGCCGTTCCCTACGGGGTCGAGGGCTACCAGGCACCGCGTTCTCTTAGCGCCTCAAGGTCATCCCAGTCATATCCTGCTTCCACGAGGACCATTTCTGTATCTTGACCGAGTTGCTGGGCTTCAATTCCGTGGCGCGTTGGGGTATCGGACATCTGAATCGGGCAGCCAACAATATTGACCGTACCAAATTGTGGATGTTCGACTTCTACTATGTAGCCGTTAGCGAAGGACTGTGGGTCTGCTGCTACCTCATCGTGCGAACGCACAGGCGAGAATCGTTGTTCTTCGGCGCTTAGTCGTTCGCTCCATTCGGCGGTTGAACGCTGACTAAATATTTCGAGGAAATCTTTCCGCATCTGGCGGCCTATTTCCTTGGTCACAAAATACTGGTTATAGGTAGGGTGATTCACCCAGTCCGGCCGTTCGATAGCTCGGCACATGCCTTCCCACAGATGTTCAGGGCAGCCCGCCATGGCCAAGGCTCCGTCCGCCGTCGGAAAGACGCCGTAGAGAGCATGCACTAATGGATGTCCTCCATTGGAACGTCCAGCAAGTTCACCCGTCAAGAAATAGTGGGTGTATTCGGGTGCTTGCATCCAAATTTGCCCTCCCAGAAGGCTGACGTCAACCCGTTGACCGCGTCCAGTTCGTTCCCGGGCGAACAATGCTGCCAAGATGCCTGTTTGTAGGTTCTGGGAACCGCAATGATCAGCTAAGAGGGTCCCGGCGGTAGTGACCGGCTCTCCATCGTTGCCAATACCAGCTATCACGCCGCCAGCTGCTTCTCCGACGATGTCAGCACCCTCTCGTAGCGAATCGGGCCCTGTTGGACCTAAGAAACTGCCTGCTGCCCAAATTATCCCGGGATTGACAGCAGCGAGGTCGTCGTAACCGAGACCCCACTCGTCCAAGGTGCCCGGTTGAAAATTCGAAAGAACGACGTCTGACACCCCTACAAGCTTCAAGAAGGCCTCGTGGCCAGCTTCAGTGCGGAGGTCAAGAGTGACTGAACGTTTGCCGCGGTTGCACGCCTCCCAAAACGCAGACGTGCCGAGCCCATCAAGAACCCCTACATGTCGGCCCATGTCTCCAATTTCAGGCAATTCGATCTTTATGACCTCTGCGCCTAGATCGTGCAACATGGCCGCAGCCTGCGGTCCTTGTACAAGAGTGGATAGATCTAGGACTCGAATTCCATCTAATGCTCCTGACATTTCAACCTCTCATCGGGTAGAAGATACGTAATGAATAAGTGCCATCATCACAAAATGTTGACGTCACCGTAGCAATCCGGAATGGACCGATGGACCAAGCGGCTGAAGAATCCGACAAACAAATAGCCCTTTTAACCAACAAGGCGGCAAATCGCGGGCGGGCGGAAGCCAAGGGGCACATAGTTGCAGAACTTCTGACCTCACTAGGCCGCCACGTCGATCACGTCTTGCCGGACGACATTCAAGGAACATATAGAGCTGTACGAGAGGCTGTTTCCGAAGACCGCCATATTGTCGCTGTTGGCGGTGATGGCTTCATTCATCACGTCGTCCAAGGGTGCGCAGAAACATCAGCGACACTGGGGATCATCCCCGCTGGGACTGGAAACGACTTTGCGTTCGGCCTTGACCTACCACAGGACCTTGACAATGCTGTCCGCTCAGCCGTAAGCCCCTCCCAACGGGTCGATATCCTGAAGTTTGAGAAGCCAACTGGTCAGAAATGTTACGGAGCTACGATCGCTACAGCAGGCTTTTCAGCCACCGTGAATATTCGGGCGGACGCTATGGCTTGGCCACGGGGCCCCAGTCGTTACACCCTGGCGACCCTCATCGAGTTATTGCGACTTCAAAGGTACGAACTGCAAATGGTGGTCGATGGCGTTGAGGTGGACGGTCAGTGTCTAATGGTTGCCATTGCCAATACCAGGGCCTTTGGCGGGGGAATGCAGATAGCACCAGACGCCAGTCCCACCGCAGGTCACGCAGATATCGTTGTGATACGAGACACATCGGCATTCAACCTGTTACGAATGTTGCCGAAGACCTTCAAAGGTGGACACATCGGGCACCCGGCGGTTGAAGTTCGTACTGGTCGCGTTATTCAACTCGAATTGCTCTGCACGGACAGAGCCAAGTCCGGCAACCTGAGATCGGACGGCGAAGATGTGGGATCGCTCCCGCAAACGGTTACTGTTGTCCCTGGAGGGTTACGCGTTGCGGGAATCTCCCCACCGTTGACCGTTGCCGGCGAGGCTAGAGAACACACCGAATGAGCAAAACCGCTATTGCCTCAACGACAGAGGCGGAAACTCGTACATTTAGCGTGTCGATGGTTGTATCGGGCGTTAGATGCGGATTGACCTATGTCATCCTGCCCTTTTTGGCACCGCTAGTGGGGGTCGGATCCGGGGTTGGTCCGTGGATAGGTCTACCGCTCGGAATAGTGGCAATCACCGCGAATGTGTTCAGCATCAGGCGCTTTTGGTCAGGAAATCGACGCTGGAAATTGCCGATGGCAGTCATAAACCTCTCGGTCATCGTCCTTCTCCTAGTCCTCGTAGCAGGTGACTTGAGTGAATTGTTCGGCTAACGAAGCGTTGTGCGCTACCTACTACCCGTCTCCCGGAGTGGCGCACCATGACCGCTGTTTGGTGTATCGATTTAGGTGCGGGGGAGTGTGAAATTAAATGGAGTTATATTTCGCAGACACCATCGAACTTGAGCACATTGAACTCTTGGAGAGCCGAGGACATAGGTGTGTGGTCGCGACAACCGGCGACAAAAAAGATCTAACGCAGCAGCTCGGAAGAGCGGAAGTTCTAATTGTGAGAAGTACTGCTGTGAGCCGTGAAGTGATCGAGTCAGCTCCACAGCTGGGACTGATCATCCGAGCGGGCGCTGGGACGGACACTATAGATGTAGATGCCGCGAGTGAATACGGGATCTATGTATGCAACGTCCCAGGTCAGAATGCTGCAGCCGTTGCTGAATTGACCCTGGGCTTAATTTTGTCGCTTGACAGACGAATCCCTCACTCCACAATGGATTTCCAAGACTCTGTTTGGGACAAATCCAAATACTCAGATGCAAGTGGCCTCAAGGGAAGAAATATTGCCATCCTCGGTTTCGGAAGTATCGGTCTTGAAGTGGCACAAAGAGCAAAGAGTTTCGGACTTCACATTCATGGTCTCTCTAATGACACCAGAAGCGTTGAAACTACGGACATCTTGGCTGAGCTTGGCGTTTCGTTACATCAGTCCTTGGAGGAATTGTTGGAGGTCTCAGACATCGTCTCATTACACCTCCCCCTCACGGACCAGACTGAACAACTGGTAGATGAAGCGTTTCTCAGTCAGATGAAACAGGGAGCCATGCTCATCAACACATCTCGAGGCGCCTTAATAGATGAAGAGGCACTTGCTACGGCTATGACTGAAAAGGGGCTGAGGCTCGGGCTGGATGTGTATGACGCCGAACCGAAAGATGGAACTGCGGAATGGGCGCCTTCAATCGCATCTATGGAGAACTTCGTCGGCACCCACCACATTGGAGCCTCAACAGATCAAGCAAGGTCGGCAATAGCACAAGGGGTCTTTGTGACGATCGCTGCATATGAGACAGGTCTTCCTCCTAATTGCGTCAATATTGCCGACCGCCCGTTGGGAGAATGCGCTATCGCAGTCCGACATAGGGACGAGGTAGGGGTACTCGCCGCCGTGTTGTCGTCTCTGCGCACAGCGGGTATCAACGTTCAGCAGATGAGGAATGAAATTTTCGAGGGTACCGGCCCGGCGGCTGCCGTCGCGACGATCCGAGTATCACAAGGTCCCGACGATTCCGTGATTCAAGCGCTCCAAGGTATCCCGAGCGTCATAAAAGTGGATGTGTTGACGTCCTAGCAACCAGAGAGCTAGTCGCTGAGCTTGCTTATCGCATCGGCGCGCCACGCTTCGGTGTTTTCGATTTGGTTGAACGTGAAAATATGAAGGCCTCGGATATCTAGCGGCTCAAGTTGTGCGGCTAGGGGGTTCAACAATTTGTTGGGGTCGTAACCACCAGGGGCGAATAGGCGAGCGAGTGTTGATTTGTTCTTTTGTAGAAATCTGAGGGACGCGCCAACTCCGAGGCGTGTGCCGATTGATAACAATTTTGCGCGGTCAACCGCTCCGGGAATTCCCAGATGAACGGGCAGCGTCAAGCCAGCGGAGCGTTCTGCTTCTAACCAGTTCCGAATCGCATCAGCATCGAAGCACATTTGGGTTGAGGCGTGTCCCGGAACGCCCGCAGAAGCCAGAAGTTCTTGCTTTCGGTGAAGGCTTTCGGTCAGGACTTCTAGGTTGATAAACGAATGCCCATCCGGATAGGCCGTCACTCCTATGTGTTCAAGCCCGTGGTCCAATTCGAGGATGGATTCAAGCACCTCGATCGAATCGCGGAACGGCCCGAATGGTTCTGGCGCGTCACCTCCGACTAGGAACAATTCCGTGGCACCAATATCGGCTAATCGACTAATCAATACTGCAAGTTGTTCTCGGCCCGTCACCATTCGTGCAGCTAAATGGGGGACAGGCTTCAAGCCTCGATCAGACAAACTTTTGCTCAATTCCCAAGTGTCTTCAAGGGTCTTGGCCGGCGAGGCCGTAACCGAAACAGACGCTCCCTCAGGCAAGTGCGGGAGCTGAGGATCAAGGTTTTTGAGGGGAATCACTTCGAATCGTGCTTCTATCAACAGCTGCCGAAGGTGGGTACTGTCCGCGGAAGGATTTCTTTGGTGACCGAAGAACGACAATCCTGCTCCTCTAGCTCAAGCCGACGATGTTGCCGTCGCTATCAATATCAATGTTGTGAGCAGCCGGACTTTTGCCCAAGCCGGGCATCGTCCGCATGTCACCACAAATAGGGTAGACAAAACCGGCACCGACTGAAGCCCTGACTTCACGAACCGGGAGAGTCCAGCCAGTTGGAGCTCCTGACAGTTTGGGGTCGGAGGAAATTGACAAATGCGTTTTCGCTATGCACACCGGAAGGTGTCCGAAACCGTTCTCTTCGTATCCCGTCAATTGCTTGTTAGCTTGAGCGGTGAATGACACGTCCTCGGCGCCGTAGACGCGTTGAGCGACGGTCCGAATCTTGTCCCGCAGCGACAGATCGTCGCTATAGAGCGGCGAGAACGAACTCTCCTCGTTTGCGGCCTCTGCAACTGCCTCCGCAAGACCCGACGCGCCCGCACCACCATCAGAAAAGTGTGTGCAACGCGCTGACAGGGCGCCGTATTCGGCAGCGATTTCAGCTATTGCGGCGAGGTCAGCTTCCTTATCGTCAGGGAATGTATTGATGGCGACAACTGGCGTCACTCCATGAATCTTCATGTTCTCTAGTTGCTTTCTTAAGTTGTCACCACCCGCATGTACCTCATCCGGATTTTCGGCAAGTAACTCCTCTGGCAGGGGACGCCCAGCAACAATCTTGTGATTACCCGAGTGAGCTTTCAGGCCGCGGACGGTCGCTACCAGCACAGCGGCGTCGGGCTTAAGTCCTGAGTATCGGCATTTGATGTTGAAGAATCGTTCGGCTCCCATATCGGCACCAAAGCCCGCTTCTGTAAGTAGAAAATCGCCACTTTTGATGCCTATTTGATCAGCCACGATCGAAGAGTTACCAGTCGCTATATTCCCGAATGGACCAGTGTGGACGAGAGCTGGGGTTCCTTCGAGCGTTTGCATCAAATTTGGCTTGATAGCTTCTCGGAGGATCACCGTCATCGCGCCCGCAACTCCGAGTTCTTCCGCTGTGACAGGCGTATTAGCTTTTGTGTAGCCAACAACAATGTTTCCCATCTTTTCTCGGAGGTCCTGCAACGACGTTGCTAGCGCCAGAGCAGCCATAACCTCTGATGCCGCGGTAATGTCAAATCCGCTTTCTCGGGGAATGCCGTCAAGTCGGCCTCCCAGGCCGAGGGTGACATTGCGTAACGCTCGGTCGTTGATGTCCACGACTCGACGCCAGGTGATGTTGTGAAGGTCAAGTTCTAAGTCGTTGCCGTGGAAGAGGTGGGCATCGAGAACAGCTGCGCACATGTTGTGGGCAGCTGTCACAGCATGCATGTCACCGGTCAAGTGCAGGTTGAACAATTCCATAGGGACAACTTGGCTATACCCGCCGCCTGCGGCTCCGCCTTTGATTCCGAAAGTCGGACCCATCGATGGTTGTCGGATTGCGATGGTCGCGGTTTTGCCGATGTGCTTGAACGCCTGACCTAGACCAACGGTGGTGGTTGTCTTGCCTTCACCCAGTGGGGTAGGCGTAATGGCGGATACAACTACATACTTCGCATCTTCCCTGTCCTTCATGGCCTCTATAGCTTCGAGCTTTATTTTTGCGGCACCGGTCCCGTATAGCTCCAGAAATTCTTCTGGGATCCCGGCTGAGGCGGCCACGTCTGGCAGTGGCAACAGGGTTGCGCCATTTGCGATTTCTAGGTCGCTGGGGATTGGCATTTGCTGCTACCTCTCTCGTCGCTGATACGACGGGCGCCGAATTTTACTTCGTAAACGGAAGATCGTAGACAGTTCCGTCGGTACAGGGTTATTGTTTCACCTAGTGGAACAGTTCCATGATACAGAATACCTCGCAGGCAACCCTGGTTGTTCGCTTTGTAGCTGGTGGCGTTGAACTGACTAACGTAGGCGCCGTGCAAGTACCGTCGACTTCGCCAAGTGTGTGTTCACAGATTAAAGAGGACCAAGAGTGAGTGATTTCCCAAAACAAGCCCAGTGCGTTGTTATCGGCGCTGGCATCGTTGGCAACTGTTTGGTTGGTCATCTGAGCGAGATGGGTTGGGAGGACATCGTACTTCTCGACAAGGGTCCGCTCCCGAACCCTGGTGGGTCAACTGGCCACGCCTCCAACTTCATATTTTCGGTCGATCATTCCAAGGAAATCGTGGACCTGACACTAGAGAGTCAGCGACAATACGAAGAAATGGGCCTTCAGAACACATGCGG
>Ga0208765_1000037_pt1 | contig 71651 bp, 67 predicted proteins | sample ETNtaG_2_FD_185783 | JGI IMG/M metagenome (GOLD analysis project Ga0208765, IMG submission 185783) | Marine microbial and viral communities from oxygen minimum zone, Eastern Pacific Ocean - ETNP201406SV203 (SPAdes) (version 2) | ecosystem: Environmental > Aquatic > Marine > Oceanic ...
ATCGAGTTCGTATTTGTGTAGTATCGAAAGGAAACTTCCAACACGGTGCACATCGAGTTCTTCATCCTCATCTTCATCTTCTTGATCGAGTTCACCTTGATCAACACCCTTCAGTTGATTGATGAGTGTATCCAACTCTAAGTCTTCTTTGGCCAACTCCTGGCGAAGCATTGCAAGTATTTCCCCCGCACCAACTTTCTCCTCTATTTTCTTCCCAATGTCCTTGGAATCTGTGGAAGAACCTCGCATTTTCTTCGTCCACACAGAGAATTTTTTCCTGAACGCCTGCAACGCGTTTTCGCATTCTCGGCCAACAGCAATACTGGTGGAAGCCCCCTCTTTCTTCTCCATCTCATCACAATATTCTCGTAATTGATCGATTCCAGATCCAAGCATTCTGTATGTCAAATGCCGATTCAGACTTCGCAGTATTCGATTAGGTAGATTGTGTGCTTCATCCACAACGACAATCACATTTTCCAATTCGATACCCATCGATGACAATGATGCTTTCCGCACGCTTTCAAGAAACATGTGATTATAATCACAAACCAAGATGTCCGCGTCGGATGCTGCTTCACGTGCTGCGGCCCACGCACAAATTCGTCGCTTCTCGGCAAATTCAATTGAATATTCTACATGTTTAGGCTCACTCATAATTTCGTTGATGAGTCCAAATCTCCGGTTCGAACGTTCGCTTTCAGCAATTCCTTGTTCACAAGAGCACTTCCCGGTCTTTCGATCGACATCTTTGCACATTGATTCGCGACCAATGATATCGACTAGCGTTACATCCCGACCATTGCCCTTGAGCCTCCCATTGATTTTGCGAACAGTATCAACAACGATTCTGTGTTGTGACTGCCGTCCGGTGAGGAATAGTACTCTTGCACCTGTTCTTGATCTGGCTACTGTGAGTGCAGAAGCAAGAGCCGCAGCAGTCTTGCCGATACCAGTTGGGGCATTGGCAAGAAGAAATCCACCCGCTGAAATGACCTTCAAACCATCATTGATCATGTCAATCTGCCCTTCCCGAAGAGAATCGTGCGCTAGAAATCGCACGTCTGGGGTCAATTCCTCCGGAGGCATGGAACTCGCCCTGTCACTCGGCCCCCCTTGAAGATTACACCTCGAACTTTCGAAACTGACGTCCTACCTAACCAGTAGGGGGGTCCCCGCCCGAAGGCGGGGAGGGGTTGACGAGTGTCAAGCATCGTCGAGGAAGGGGGCCCCCGATGTTCGGGGGCGGGGTGTGTGTGAGCGGAAGAATGCCTTCATTGCCTCATTGGCACGAAAGCGGAGTTTGGACAGGCCCAGAGTGAGGACCGCCTCACCCGCGTCATCCATCAAGCCGACTCCACGGCTGTGTGTAGACTTCGCACGAGCTCTGAGCCCTGCGAAGCCAGGAGAAGTTGCGGAGGGGCTTTCAGGCCCCCCCGCGTTGTGCATCCCATCATTGTACGTTGCCACGTCTCTCGCCCCTGGTTGGTGCATCTGCCTAACTAAGCAGTGTGATCCTCATGTGGTTGCGTGTTGTCACGCGAAGTCTCCAAGCGCTCTTGTAGAGCCTCGGTAATTCGGTCTGGCTGTGCCAGTTGGAGGATGTAAGCGTCGAGTGCTTTCTTGGCGACAGTCGAAGCATCATCACCGTGCATACGGTAAATCATCTCCAGTCGCTCTAGAGTTACTCTACCGATTTCGAACTTGACGGTTCGTACATCGGCGTTAGAAGGTGTGGACTCGAGGTAGGAGTGAATCGCAGCACGGATGACATCTGAGCGGTTTCGCATCCCATCGAATCCCACTCGCTGATCGATTAGCATGAGGTGGTCCTCAGGGACTCGGAGGCTGGTCATCTGGCTGGCTGGCATGCGGCATCACTACTCTGGTTCTGGGCTACGAGGCTGGCAACTCGGTATTAAACGTATTGCAAATTGAAATACAAATGAAATACGATTGGACGGGGATTTCAATGATCTCTTATCAGCATACTGCGTCCCATCTGGGTGCCGTGGATTTGGAAAAATCACATTCGATAGTGCATTATTGCATTTGTCGCGACAACATAGATTTCATCGATAATGCAGAGGGCAGGATTTGAACCTGCGAACCACTGAGGACTGCGACCTGAACGCAGCGCCTTTGACCAAGCTTGGCGACCTCTGCCTATTCCTAGAGACACAATCTCTCCATTTTAGAGAAACGAAGTGTACGCAGTCGATGGCATTCGGCTTATACACACGAACCGGGTCGACCGGTCATGGCGCTATTGGGAACTCGTGGTCTTCACCTCTATCTACGCACGCTTGAAGCTGCAGTTGAAGATGACATTGTGACTGATGATGAAATGTCTATTCTGAAAGTCATCGCCCGAGCCTTTGCCCTACCTGGGGATGTTATGGCTGAAGCATGGGATGTCCTTCGAGATCAAATTGACAATCCAGTTGCCCCTACAAATGTACACGCGTATGAGATGCGACAGATTGGAGATGCTACGACCTATCAAACGGCATTGATTGCTGCACTAGTGGATGAGGTAATCACTGAGGATGAATGGTCAATGCTCGATGTCATGCGCCGAGTTATGGGAATTCAGCCGGAAGAACATGCCCTGATTGAAGAAGCCGTTCGGGGCATGGCTGCTAATGTAGAGGATGGCGAATCCTTCGTCTCACGCTTAGATAGATACGTCACTCTCCACCCCTATCGCTGAGCGCATCCCTACGGGATGCGCAGTAACGCTCTTGATGGGTGAGGTCTGTCGGGGAACCGATGCACCCTCGTTTCGTTGCCTTCCTCCTCGTTAGTTTGATGGTGATTGCCCCAGCAATAGGATTGTCAGAATCTCTACTTGAGGAAGACAACATTCCTGAAAATTCCGCCCGCTCGACGAACAACGCCCTGCTCTGGGGGGCTCACGTTGCAGGTTCGGGTAGCACCGACTCGGTGATGAGCATCGAAATGGATGCAATGGGTCGCACCTATGTTTGTGGATATTTCTACAATACCGCAACATTTGGCAACATCACTTTGAGTTCCTACGGAAGTTACGACATCTTTGTTGGTCGTTTGAGCAATGGAGCCTGGGATTGGGTTCAGAAAGCGGGCGGCACCAATAGCGATCAATGTCATGATATCGCAGTCGATGATGGGGGCAACATCACGATTACAGGATATTATTACTCATCAACTTCGGCCAACTTCGGCTCACAATCAATGTCCGGCCAGGGCAGCAACGACATCTTCATCGCACGTCTTGACACTAATGGAAATTGGATATGGGCAAAATCCGCTGGGGGAACCAGTTCTGATTACGGATATGGCGTGGCCATGGACAATTCTGGTAACGCCTACCTGACTGGTTACTACTACAACACTGGATATTTTGGTTCCATTACTTTGAGTGCATACAGTTATGACGAAGCCTTCTTGGCGAAATTGGATAACACTGGAAACTTCGTTTGGGCCAAGCGCTTCTATGGTTCGTACTACCAGCGAGGGCGAGACATAGACGTCAATGCCAATGGCGATATCGCAGTGACGGGTGAGTTCAGTTATCGCATTAATTTCGCTGATGCTGGTGGGCCTGAATTGGTGCCCAGCTATTCTTCCCAGAGTTATTATCGTGTTTGGGTAGCAAAATTCTCCAATTCAGGAACACTGACATGGGCCAAGATGGCTGGATACCTTCAGTCATCCTACAGTTCCTACGGAGATGGAGTGGCAATCGATGATTCGGGCAATGTTGCTGTCACCGGGCGGTTCCAATACTTGATGGATTTCAACAGTAATAACAACCATCGCATGTATGCGTACCAGCAATCCAACAACTGGGATTGCTTTGTGGCGAAATGGGATGCCAATGGGACCTATGAATGGGCCCAGAATGCCGGTGGCTCGAATACGGATTATTGCTACGATTTGGATATGGACAAGACATCAGGCAATGTCACGATTGCTGGAATGTTCTACAGCACCGCGTGGTTTGGTAACAACCAACTTTCATCGTCCGGATCCTATGATGCATTCATGGCCCACATCCCATCGACCGGTGGCTGGGACTGGATGAAGAAGTTCGGCGGCTCAAGTTCAGAGTATGGTTGGTCGGTCGCCATGAGAAATGGAATGTATGCCTTTGGTGGATATTTCAATGGCATGGCTACTGATGGTTCGGGGCAAATCTCCTACACCACCGCGTCGGGTGCCGATGGATTCGTCCTGATGTTCGGGGCGGATCAAGATGGCGATGGGATAGGCGACCAAATGGACGATTTCCCTTGGGAGCCTTCACAGTGGCAGGATACCGATGGTGATGGTTATGGCGATAATCTAGGTGGTTGGCAAGGAGATAGCTGCCCAACCGTATATGCCACATCAACCCTTGATCGCTATGGTTGCCCTGATGCAGATGGCGATGGATGGTCCGATGAAGGCGACGATCTCCCGTACGAACCCACTCAATGGATTGATGGCGATGGGGATGGATTTGGTGAAAATCCAGAAGGTGTCACACCTGATGCTTGTCCAATTGAATGGGGCGATTCTTGGAGAGACCGTTTGGGTTGTCGAGACTTGGATTCAGATGGTCAATCGGATTTGAATGATTATTTCATGAATAATCCTACTCAATGGTCAGATTCCGACAGCGATGGTTTGGGTGATAATTGGGGCGATGGTGCTTGGAACGAAACACGTGCTGAGCATTGGCCAGGGATGTGGATTGAGAATGCCACTATCGCTGACCCTACACCTCTCGATTACGATGGCGATGGATTTGAAGATTTGAACGCCGGAGGGCCATGGGGCCCATACGATGACTGTGAATACGAGCCAGGCACATCGACTCGCGATCTTGTCGGGTGCCCCGATGCAGATGGCGATGGATGGTCCGATGAAGGCGATGATATCGATGACAACCCCACTCAATGGGAAGATCAGGATGGCGATGGCTATGGTGACAATGAATTTGGTACAGAATGGGATGCTTGTAACGATCGCCCGGGCACCTCAACCCGCGACCGATATGGATGCCCAGACAATGATGGCGATGGATTGTCCAACGACAATGATGACTGCCCATCATTGGCGAGTCAATTGGATAATGGCTGCCCCGATAGTGATGGTGATGGCTGGGTCGACGAAGGCCTTCCTGGACAAGTCGATGATTGCCCTGAAGATTGGGGGACCTCTACAATTGACCGAAATGGTTGTCCTGACGCAGACGGTGATGGCACTTCAGATGACAACGATCCTTTCCACTTAGACCCTACACAATGGTCTGATGAAGATGACGATGGATATGGAGATGAACCAGGTGGCTATCAAGCAGATGATTGCTTGAACTGGGCCGGAACCTCCTATGAAGGCGGAGTGTATGGATGTGCAGATGGCGATGGCGACGGCTGGGCTGACCAGATTGACCTTTGGAACACCAACCCGTATTTGTGGTCAGATACAGATTTAGATGGATATTCAGACCAACGTGGAGACCCCGAGTTGTCTGATAATTGCCCTGATGACTATGGCACAAGTACCCGCTTTTACCTTGGCTGTCCCGATATGGATGGCGATGGATGGCCAGACACGAAGGATTCCGATACCGACGGCGATGGATATTCAGACATCACTGAATTGAGTGCAGACCCTCCTTCAGATCCCCTAGACCCGCTTTCAACACCTGCTGATGATGATGGTGATTTTGTTGCCAATCACGAGGAGATTGTCGAACCGGCTACTGTGGATGATCCAATCATACAGGGTGTCATCGTTGTACTTGCAAGCGGATTACTGCTCACATTCATCATGGCATGGACAATGTTCGCCTCAGGAAAGGGCAAGCGTCGAGAATACGAAGGCATGTTGTTGATGGTTGAGCAAGCTGAAGGATTCTCTGGGTTGGCTGCAGTTGAGAAAGAACTTGACGAGATGCTTGAATCCAACCGACTTGGTGCGGGACAGGGATTACTTCTCAAGGATCGGCTCGAATCCCGTAGATTTACTCTTGAGGATGACATCTCGGGTGCAGGTTCCCACCCAAGTAGGGGCACCGATTCTGGTTCAGATAATGATTTGGCCATGATTGAGGAACACGGCAAAGTCACCTCTTGGGGCGAAGACTCGTCAGAATGGTCTGCGGAGCAGCAAGCGTGGTACGAAGAAGCCAAACAATGGGGTGGATACTACGATGCTGATGGTAATTGGGTTCCACTACAGTAAGTGGTGTTAATACTACACCTACTTGTGAAGAAAAACGCTTTACTGCGAGCACATGATTGGAAACAAACCGCGTTTAGTTTGGGGCTCTGATGCGGACCCTTCAAAAGGGGGTCTGGGGTCGCCGGGCTAACCGAAGTGGTGGTCAGAACCCCCTCGGAATCCTGCAGGTGAAATGAAAATGCACCCTGAAATGAAGGCAATTTACGACAAGGTCGTTGCTAGAGATCCGAACCAGCCTGAATTCCATCAGGCGTGCCTTGAGGTCCTTGAGACCCTCGGGCCAGCGATTGATGCTCATCCTGAGTATATTCCAATCGTTGAACGAATTTGTGAACCAGAGAGAATCATCCAATTCCGAGTCACATGGGTAGATGATGAAGGCAAGCAGAATGTCAACCGAGGGTTCCGCATCCAATACAATGGTGCGATTGGCCCGTACAAAGGCGGTCTACGATTCCATCCGAGTGTGAATGCAAGTATTCTCAAGTTCCTTGCCTTTGAACAGATTTTCAAGAATAGTTTGACCGGACTACCTCTTGGCGGCGGTAAAGGCGGTTCAGATTTCAACCCAAAGGGCAAGTCTGACGGAGAAGTCATGAGATTCTGTCAAGCCTTCATGCTCGAATTGTGGAGGCACATCGGACACAACCTCGACGTGCCTGCCGGTGATATCGGAGTGGGTGGAAGAGAGATTGGTTACCTGTTCGGAATGTACAAGCGTCTTCGAAACGATTTCGAGGGCGGCGTCCTAACTGGAAAGGGTCGTTCCTACGGTGGTTCACTGATTCGTCCAGAAGCTACCGGTTACGGATTGGTATACTTCGCGCGCGAGATGCTAGCCACCAAGGACAAGTCGTTCAAAGGATCGACAGTCGCAATCAGTGGTTCAGGAAACGTTGCACAGTTTGCCTGTGAAAAGGTCCTCGATCTTGGTGGCAAACCAGTGACCATGAGTGATTCCAGTGGATGGATTCACGACCCGGCCGGTATCGATAGAGAGAAGTTGGCTTGGATTATGGATTTGAAGAACAATCGCCGAGGGAGAATCAGCGAATACGCTGATAATTTCGACGGAGTGACCTTCACCAAATCACAACCAGACCCCTCAGTCAATGGTCTATGGGCCGTTCCCGTAGATGTCGCTCTGCCTTGTGCAACACAGAACGAACTCAATGGCGATGAGGCACAATCTCTGGTCGATGGCGGTTGCACTGCTGTTGCAGAAGGTGCCAACATGCCATGCACACCTGAGGCAGTCGAAGTTTTCCAAGAAAACGGGATACTATTCTCTCCAGGTAAGGCGAGTAATGCTGGTGGCGTCGCTACCTCAGGTCTTGAGATGAGTCAGAACAGCCTGCGCATGAGTTGGACTCGCGAACGTGTCGATGGTGAACTCGAGAACATCATGATTAGAATTCATCAGAACGCTTACGAGACTGCCGAGAAGTTTGGCCGACCCGGAGATTACGTGTTCGGTGCTAACATCGCTGGATTCCTCAAGGTCGCTGAGGCAATGATGGCGCAGGGCGTCGTTTGATTGCCCTAAATATATCCTGGTCCCAGTAAATATACCAAGGCCATTGCGAAGGCCAACAGAGCGAACAGTATGTCTGCAATCATTCCGATAGTAGTCCCACTTGTATCAGCACCCGTTTGCTGTTGCCAACTTGATTTTCCACTGTAATAGATTGCATCTAGGACACAAGCAACCCCGACTGCACCACAGCACATTGAATTCCCCAATCTGTATGCTATTTCTGATCCATCAATTCCCGAAATGAACGCAAATAATAGGGAAATAAGAATCCCAATTCCCAAGACCACATATGAGATATGCCTGTAATTTGGACTTGGCTTGAACGCTGGGGCTTGAACATAGATGACTTGTTGGTTGGTTGGTTGCCCTGCGAGGACTTGAGGCTGTGTGCCTCCGATGATAACCTGTCCAGCGGGCTGATTCGATTCGCCCCCCCAGGGTGGTTGAGTCTGCATGCTTTCACCTAGATTGCCGTTGGTGCGACGTGATCATCGTCCTTGTCATCAGGTGTGCGAACACGGTTCCATACACCAGACATGAGATCTCCATGATGCTTCTCACAATAGTGGAAGCGACGGTAAGCCTCTCGGAATGAATAGGCCTTCTTTCCAGTAGCTACCAGATATCCTTCAGGGGATAGGCGCGAGACCGTTGTTCCATCGCCATCACAACCAGGGTAATCGCACCGTGGCATTGAATCACCAGACATGTCTACCCCTCACTCTCCTTCAATCCTCGTCCGGCACTGCCGGCTCAATCACAATAAGAGGCACGTTTGCCTGAACATTTACCCCATCTTCACAGTGAACGGCAATGACCGTGCCAGAAATTGGGGCTGCAACCTCATTCTGCATTTTCATCGCTTCAAGAATTAGTACCGTCTGCCCTTCTTCCACTGAATCTCCCACACTCACTTCGACAGTGACCACTTTACCGGGCATGCTGGCACTTACTGTACCACTACGCTTCCGACTGCCACTCCCTCCTCGCTTTCGGATTGAACTGGTTTTCGATTCTGGAATCAGGAATTCAAAGGTCCGCCCCTCAATCGTTGCTAGATATGCCTCACCCTCGATTTCAACATCGACATCAAACTCCTCACCATCGATGATTACTTTCCGGATCACACCCACGAAATCACCTCCAAGTTGCGCGTTTCTGACGCGATTCCATCAGATTCGAAACTCCCATGTGGGTTCTTCGATGATCCTGGCTCCAAGCCGAACCCAACTGACGACCCAGAAAAGCACGTTCATCTACAGATTCAATCATTGACAAGACAGCTACCAGAGCGGCAGCCCTCAGCAAGTGTTCACGAGCATCAGGCTCTGGCGATTCTTCTCTTTTCGCTGGTTCGATGTCTCGCGCCGCTTTGAGAACGCCTTCAAGAGATTCTGCATAGGATTCGGACGACATCAATGAACCTCACAAGGGGATGTTTCCGTGCTTCCGCGAAGGTCTTGTTTCCTCTTTATCGAGTAGCATTCCAAGAGCCTTGATGAGGCGACGACGAGTATCGCTCGGCTCAATTACATCGTCGATATAGCCCATCGCTGCTGCTTGATACGGATTGGCAAAGCGTTCAGTGTACTCATCGACCAATCGTTGCCGTTCTTCATCTGGATTTCCTGCCGCTTCAATACGCCGCCGATGAATAATCTGGACGGCACCATCTGCGCCCATGACTGCCAATTCTGCCGTTGGCCATGCCACGTTGTAATCTGCGCGAATGTGCTTGGAGCACATCACATCGTATGCACCCCCGTAGGCCTTTCTCAAAATCACTGTCATCTTTGGAACCGTGGCTTCAGAATAGGCGTAGAGAAGTTTGGCGCCATGTCGAATGATTCCCCCCCATTCCTGATTGGCACCAGGCAGGAACCCTGGGACATCGACCAGAGTCACCAGGGGAATTCCGAAGGCATCACAGAATCTGACAAAACGTGCGGCCTTAGTTGAGGCATCAATGTCCAAACAGCCAGCGAGAACTTTGGGTTGATTGGCCACGACACCAACTGTTGTACCATCGAGGCGCCCAAATCCAACGACGATATTTCCAGCATAGTCCGATTGAACCTCCAAAAATGCGCCCGCATCTAGAATTGTCTCAATTACATCGACGACATTGTACGGCTTGTTGGGATCTTCGGGAATAATAGAATCCAGTTCCTGGCACAGTCGTTCTGCTGAATCCCCTAGTGATTTGTTCGGGACACCTGAAAGGTTGTTGGATGGCAATAGGCCAATCAAATCTCGAGTTAATTCTAGTGCCTCCTCATCGGATTCGGCTGTGAAGTGTGTGACTCCTGACTTACTGCCATGAGTATTTGCACCACCTAGGTCTTCGAATGAAACCTCTTCGTTAGTGACCGTTTTGATTACCTCGGGGCCGGTGATGAACATGTGTGCGGTTTGATCGACCATGACGATAAAATCGGTGATTGCGGGGCTGTAAACCGCACCCCCTGCACATGGGCCCATGATTACACTAATTTGTGGAATCACACCACTTGCTCTGACATTGCGGAAGAAAATTTCAGCATATGATCCCAAACTGGCCACACCTTCTTGGATTCGAGCACCTCCTGAATCGTTTAGGCCGATGACTGGGGTGCCTGCCTTCATTGCCATATCTAGAATTTTGCATATTTTCAGTCCGTGCATCTCGCCGAGGCTACCCCCATACACTGTGAAATCCTGAGCGAAACAGTGGACGGCCTTACCATCAATCAGTCCATGGCCACAAACCACGCCATCTCCTGGGATGATGTTGCCTTCCATGCCGAAATCTGTGCACCTGTGCTCAACTAGTGCATCGACTTCTTGGAATGTACCATCGTCAAGCAACATCTCAAGTCGCTCTCGAGCAGTCATCTTGCCACGATTGTGTTGCGCATCGACACGTTGGGAGCCCCCGCCAGCCTCTGATTGGGCCTTGCGACGACGCAGTTCGTCCAGTCGCTCGTCTGCGGTTTTCATCGTCCTCAAACCCCTCGTTATCACAGTCCGCCCTTGAAGATAGCCCCCTATGGGGGCTCTTTTTGCCATCCGTGGGGTTCAAGGGCACTCCACCGCTCGACTAATCATGGCAACCCCATTACGAATCGTCATCGCCAAGCCCGGCCTTGACGGACACGATCGTGGCGCAAAGGTGGTCGCTCGAGCTCTCCGCGATGCTGGACATGAGGTGATTTACACCGGCCTTCGTAGAACTCCTGAGCAAATCGTGCGAATCGCCATGGACGAAGATGCCCAGGTTGTCGGTCTTTCGTCCCTTTCCGGTGCACACGGTTTCTTGTTCCCAAGAGTATGTGAATTGCTGCGTGAAGCCGAACTGCAAGACATCGTTGTCTTTGGTGGCGGCATTATTCCAGAGCGAGATCGCCCCCAATTGTACGAAGCAGGTGTCGCTGCAATTTTCGGGCCTGGAACCACCTCAACCGAGATGGTCGAGTTTCTTGAGGGCCTGGGGGATTGAGTATGAATCGGCGCGAACTTGCGCGTGCCTTATCTTCAGCAGAGATGATTACGGCGCCTGCACGGCCACGGGAACCTTGGCTTGTTCTGGGTGTAACCGGTTCTCCTGGTGTAGGTAAATCCTGTTTGGTCGACCGAATTGTATCGAATTGGTTGGACCGAGGGGAGAGGGTAGCAATTCTGGCCATTGACCCTTCATCTCCTGTGACAGGAGGCGCCCTTCTGGGGGACCGGATGCGTATGGCCTCAGTCGATGCTGGAGAAAACGTATTCTTTCGTTCTATAGCAACAAGAAACTTGCCAGGGGGAATCCCAGCCAGATTGAACAGCATGGTCGATTTACTGGTTCACGAAGGATGGACTCGCATCATCATCGAAACCGTCGGTTCAGGGCAATCAGAGATTCGAATCGTTGCAGTTGCAGATCGTTTGCTCTTGGTCGAAGGTCCAGCACGAGGGGACGTGATTCAAGCGGAAAAGGCGGGTGTACTCGAATTGGCCGATCTCATCGTAGTCAACAAGAGCGATATCGAAGGTGCAGATCGAGTCGCTGATGAAATTCGACTCTCACTTAATTTATCTGAAAACGAACCAGCCCCCGTGATTCTTTGCTCAGCCGAAACTGGTGAGGGCATTGAGTCACTCATTTCTACTCTCGATTCACTTCCGGCCGCTAGGGGCCCAGCAACCGCTAGGGCCCGTGAACGGCTGTTGGCTGCTCATCAAGAATCCCTGCTCTTGCACCCCGAATTCGCCGATGTACTCAAGTCCTTGAGTCAAGGCGACGTGTCCATTGAAGATGCATTAGACATTCTTCGGCAGGGTTAGAATATGTCAGAAATTGAGTATGAAGCTGATCACGTCAAACACAGTGTTGGAGGCCGTTCAGGGCATATTTTCCGACGATTTTTCCACATGGGGATGGCTGCCATTCCGTGGGCGTATTATGTACATGGGGAGTCTATTGCCGACCTAATCTCCGTTACTCCCTTGCAATTTGTGTCCGTAATCGGAATCGCCGCAATCATCCTAGAAATATTCCGAATGAAATTCGGTATCCTCATCGTTGGCCAGAGGGAATACGAGAAGCACCAGACCAGTGCCTTAGCATGGGGCGCAGTATCCATTGCCTTGACAATTGTCGCACTTTCTCCTTGGGAAGGCTCAGGGGATAATCACGCGGGGTGGTTGACTATCCCAATCATCCTCTCGCTCACATTCGGGGATCCTGCAATGGGTGAAGCACGAAGAATGGGAGTGGATAATCGCACAGTCTATGCAATAGGAACCATCATTTGTGGACTAATTTGGATTGGATGCGGGTATTTCTTAGGCACTCCGTACTGGATGGCTCTTCTCATGGGCCCATTGACAATGGCAGCCGAATTACCGAAATTGAAGTGGATTGATGATAATGCTACAATGCTTCTGATTCCATTGGCGGTTGTACTCATCATCGCCCCGTTCCTCTGATTGCTCTTCGCTCTCTCGCTACGTTTACAAAGCGAATTCTTGTGGCCCAACCATGTCCGAAGACTTTCAGGCACCATTGACTGATGATGCACCCAGCCAAGGTCTGTACATCTTCGCGTACCTATTTTCCCTGCTTGCCTTGGCTGTAACAATGGTTCTCTACACGTAATTGCTGAAAATCATCTCAGCGCCTTGAAATGAATTGAACCCACCCCCCTGTACATGTGCGGCATCGCAGGTCTGTTTGGTCCAGACGGGGATGACGCCAGTATCGCCCATTCGATGGCTTCATTGTTGGCACACAGGGGTCCCGATGGCACTAGGTCTTGGGCAACCCCTTGTCGCCATGGAGGGATTGGTTTTGGCCACACGCGACTTTCTATTGTCGATATTTCAGGTTCAGATCAACCGTTGTATTCGGACAATGGTTGCGTGCTGATTGTCAATGGAGAAATATACAATCACAAAGAGATTAGAGAAACATCTGGTCACTATCCATGGCGTACAAAGGGTGACGGTGAAGCTATCCTCTCAGCATATACATCTCGCGAAGATTCTACCGATTGGCTGAATCGCATCGATGGAATCTGGGGATTTGCACTTTGGGATCCAACAACTGAACACCTCATCTTGTCACGAGACCCGATGGGCGTCAAACCATTGGTTCGAACATTAACTCACGACGGAACCCTCTTGTTTTCTTCCGAAACCAAGGCACTCCGTGCGCATCCGAGTCACACTCCCGTATTGGATGAAGAAGCCCTAGTCGCTAGACTGGCCTTCGAATATCCATTGGATGACACTACATTGTTGAAAGATGTCCACCAGATTCGCCCCGGAACAGCAGAAGTGTGGGCTTTGAACGAACATGGCGCGCAACTTCAATCGGTGACGACCTATTCTCGCGATATCGTTTCACCATCCGATAATTGGGACATCACGAAGGCCCCAGCCCTATTGGAATCGTTAACCAGCAGTTTGGCTGATCGACTGATGTCTGATGTACCGCTTGGCATTGTTTTGAGTGGGGGCCTTGATTCAGCAATGGTCGCTGCGCTTGCCCATGAGGCTGCTGAACGTACGGGATATCCGGTGCCTGCCTGTTGGACTGTTGCCGAATCGGAAGACAATCCAGATTGGATGGCCGCGGCTGAGGTTTGTCAAACTCTTGATTTGGAACACCACCAACACATTTTGGCAGAAGACTCCTTTTCCAGAGCGCTTCCAGATTTGGCGTGGTTCGGTGAAGATCTAGATATTACCGTATTGTTTTTCCAGCCGTTGTTCAAACATATGTCTGAATCCGTAACCGTTGGATTATGTGGCCAAGGTTCCGATGAAATCCACGCAGGATATCCTCGATATCAGAACTTGTCTAGTCACCGGAATCTCATTCGTACACGTCTTGAGAATTCCCAACATCCATTTGCAAACAAACTCCTCAATACAATCATCGAACAGCCTGGTTGGACTGGGGCTTCGCATCAGCCAGACGTGGTATTTGCGGATTTGGCAAAAACACTCCAGTACGAACTTGACCACGGTCAGTTGACAAATTTTCAATTGCGCCTAGTCGATCGACATTCAATGGCCCACGGATTTGAAGTGCGAGTCCCATTCTTGGGTTCAGCACACCGCAATACCGCACACAGTTTGCCCTTGGATTGGCGACTCAGTGGGTCACGTGAGAAGATTGCATTGCGGGCTGCCGCAAATCAAACATCTTTGCCCAAGTCGATTGTCAACCGACCCAAATTACCTGCGGGACGCGCCACTTCACCCACTATGATTAACAATCTACTTGCAGAATTGGACGGACATGCCAGACAATATGCAAACGACATACCTTCGATGACAAAGATGTTTGATAATCAACTCGAAATTAGCCTCGGACTCCGCCTCTTTCGGTCAATGCACATTACTGATGGCGGCCTCGGCCGACATGGCAAGGATTTGATGACTCTGCTGGAGGATGTGGATTGACATCGTACCGTGGCCCCGAAATTCTTGCTAAATTAGAAGCGAGAATCATCGAAAAAAAGGATGATTTGGAGGCTTGGTTCGCCGCAAAACGTGCCGAATTCAAAATGCCAATCTACGGCTCTGTCGACATCCGTGATGCCAATTGGAAGGTAGCGGTCGTCGATGCCAACCAGTATCCGGCCGGATTCAACAATCTCAACGATGGAGACATCGGTGCTCATCTGAGTGCAGCGATTGGCAATCTACGACACGTCCACATATGGCCCGAATCACATACAAGAAATCCTGCATATTCCAAGAATATCGATGCATTGTCGACAATTCTGGAAAACGAGGGTTATGCGGTCTCCCATGGAATTCTTGAGATAAAAAAAGGGGAACCGGTGTCATACAAAGGTGCGGTGCCTGATCTGATTCTACTCAACAATGATCTCACCGAGGGCCCCCTGCCCAATCTCGGTGTGCCGGTCCAGCCACCGCCGCAGATGGGGTGGTACCAACGTCGCAAATCGACTCATTTCAAGACAGTACAACCATTTCTGAATGAAGTCGCCGCATTATTGGAGATTGACCCTTGGTTGATATCTACTAATTGGATTATCTCAGAAGAAAAATGCTTGGAGAAAGAAACCTGTAGGACATTATTGGCCGCAGAAGTCGACGAGTTCCTCGCACACTTACAATCAAAATATGATCAGTTTGGCATTGAAGGTAAACCAACACTCTTCGTCAAGAACGATGCGGGGACCTACGGACTCGGAATCTTAGAGATTACATCAGGCGAAGAACTGTTGAATCTATCAAATCGAAAGATGAACAAACTGACCTACGGAAAGGGCGGTGCCAATGCTGAAGATTTCCTCATCCAAGAAGGAGTTCCAAGCGCTCTTTCCTGGGACAACATGGTCATCGAACCGGTCGCATATTGTGCCAATGGGCGAGTGGGCGGGTGGTTCTATCGAGCCAATGAGAAAAAGGGGGAGATGTCCAATTTGAACAGCCCATCATCGACATTCATCGACCCGAGCCAAATTGAGGATTTCACAATTCAATCGAGACGGAATCACTGGCACATGCTAGTCGCCGAAATCGCCATGTTAGCAATGGCCGTTGAGGCCACGTCATTCGACTGAGTCCTCTTCTTCTAACTCGGGTGGTGTGTCCATCCCCATGATTTCGTAATTTGAAGGAAATAGTGCGACCAGAACACCGGCAATGCCGGTGACCAATGCCCACCAGAACATCTTGTAGGCAATAGCCATCTCTAACGCGATTGCAACCAGCAGTAAACCCCCCAGATTGGAGATCCACACTAATCGCTTGAAGGTCGCAAGGCCCACACCCTTGGTAGTCCCCGTCATTGAATCAGGTCCGAATTCCGCTCCGAATCGAACTGGGTCTTCATCCGCCATGTGCATACCCTCAGTTGTTGGTTTTCAATGGTTTTCACCGGTCAATCATGATGATAGCGTCGGTCGGACAGGCCAGAACACACAATCGACATCCGGTGCATGGGTCGCGCAGAATCTTGGCTTTGCGATTCACATCGATATTTAGAATTGGACTGGCCATTGGAGTATCGTAGATTTCAATCGCCGCATCATCACAGACCATGTTGCATTGGTCACAACCGATGCACAATTCTTCCTTCACAAAGGCGACCGTTCCAGGCCCACCCTTTACCTGCTCACGCACTTCCGTGCGCATCGAATTCAGGGCAAGGCGAATTCGCGCAGCCTCTCCCAGACGGCGGGCCTCCAACTCCTTGCGTGAAGTCATGGTTGCCCGGGGGCGGCACATCTTCTCAAGACTTCCCTATGCAAAGAAGCTCAACCAGAGTGGGTGAATGGACAAAAGAACGGCAATTGCAAAGCCACACAGCGTTCCCTTGGCCATGTTCGGCCGGTCATATCCCATGGCAATGAGGATTAGAAAAAATCCGATGATGAAATCGCAGACCATGCCAATCCATGCGGCCTTCCATGACAATCCTATTGCGACGGTTGCTGTAGCCAAAGGTCCGATGATGAACCCAGCAAACCAGTCGCGGTCAATGGTGACCAAATCCCTCACGCCTGCTTCTTCGCCTCAACTTGTCTGGCGAGGAACGAGACCACATCGAGAATCTCGAAGTCGTGTTTTGGATCCCCTTCAAACTTCAGGCATTCAAAGTGAGAGACACACTTTGGACAGGATGTGAGCATGATGTCTGCCCCAGTGGCTCGTACTTCATCGAATCTCTGAACGCGGAGAGCTCGACTGTCCTCATTACAGGACATCATACTTGAGACACCACAGCAGAGGGCATCTTCCTTATTGTGTTCCATTTCGACCAAATCCACTCCATCGACAGCAGCCACCAATTCACGCGGCCCTTCATAAATCTCCATCTGTCGACCCAGTCGACAAGGGTCGTGATAGGTCACAGTAACCTCTTCATCGGCCTTTAGGTTCATGTCAAATCCATTCTCAGTGAGGAACTCAGTGGTGTGCATGACCTTAATTCCCTCAAGCTCGTAATCCTTGGCGAAGGTTCGGAAACACTCTGCACAACTGGATACCAAGGTATCGATTCCACTGGCCATGATTTTCTTCTGATTGTATGCCTTCAATTTCTCAAAGACCTCATCCATGCCCTGCCACTTCTGGTCATGACCACAGCACTTGAGGAAATCACGACCCAGATAGGCGACTTCCTGTTCCATTTCTTCGAACAGTGTGAAGGCCGATGTCGTTGCATCTCCAAGATTCATCTCGCCCTCATTGACGTGACTGAAAATCATCTCTTGATCTAGGTAATCGACACAACCTGGATAATATCCAACATTGGAATCAACGGGGTAATCTTCGACTGAGATGAAATCTGAATCCCTCTCGTCCTCTGCCTCTGCGGCGAGAACCGCCTGTAAGACTGTGTGGGGGATGTTGGATGCGGGTGGGCCACCTACGATGAGTGCTCTTCGCATATCCACATAGGAATCGTAGTCAACCAATTGTGGACAGGCATTAGTACAAGCAGAACAGGTCAAACAGGAGTACATTGGCACCCCATCATCCTCATTGTTCCATGTGTTGTAAATGATGTTCAATTTGTCACCGGCATTGAACAGTCGAACTGGACAGGCATCATCACAGAGATCACACCCGTAGCATTTGTTCATCTCGTACTCATAGCCACGAGCCATACTACGCATGAGCATGAATACGATTGCACCGACACCTAAGCAAGGAATGAACAGAGAATAGATGAGTTTCGCATCCAGACTCTTGGGATTTTTCTCAAAGGTCGGATTCTCAACAATATACTCGGAGAGGCTGGATATGTCAAGTCCGATATCTGCACGCGTGAGATTCTGGGGATCATTTCGATTCAATGCCTGTCCATTATCCCCCATCAACAAAGGCTGATAGGCGATTACATTCACACTGGCAAAGACTGTGTATGACGAGTTTACTCCCGTCCACAAGGTCGAAAAACTCACCATATAATCACCAGGGTCTAGTTTCAACATGCTGTTCTGGCAAATCCCTTCACTCATGAGGGCGCCGTCTGAATCGGTGACAGTAACCACGCCGGCCCCTTCGCCGATGCCCCATTCACTGGAACGTTCGGAACAAGCCAAGTCAACATAGACGGATTCTTGACCAAAATCTTCGATTTCCATTGGCCATATTCCAGAAATGGGAACCTCCCCGGTTGAATCATTTCCTGGCTTATCCCATGTTTCAGAAACACCATTTCTACCGATAGATGAATCTGTGTGGTGATTGGCACCACTGAAATCAATCAGATTCACCTGAGTAGGTTGAAAAATACCCCAATTCATGAAATGACTCGCTGTGACCATACAGAAATCCGAACGGCTATACGCATCTTCGCCCTCAAACTTAGGATCCTGCCACACTTCGTTTGCAATACTGTCTTCGTAAGTCAGGCAGTTTTCTTCTATGGACTCCCAATGGTGACCTTCGTTGATATCGACCAGAGTATCTACAGGTTGCCCTCGTAATTCTTCCAGTGTTTCGATATCATCCATCGCCCCCAGTCCACCTTGGTCCCAGAACCCATTGTCGTACACGGGCCATGTGACTGTGCATAGTAGAACAGTTACAATCAGTGCCCCGAGAGAGACTTGCTTGCCTAGTTGGGGTGTAGTTCTGGAACCTATTGATTTGACCAAGAACCAACGGATTCCCATGTACAAGGCAACCCATAAGAAAATCCCAGTTAAAATCCAAGGTACTGCGTTGAAGAGATCGGCAACCCAAGGTTCACGGGTCCCGCAATTCAGACCTGCATGTGAATTCAATTGACAGAAATCTGCACGATTTTTCGCATACAACTCAAGGAAGATATTGATGGAGAACACGCTGATGAACCAGACGTGTGCAAGATAGATTGCCCCCCCAGTTGCGAACCAAGGATCCTCGACACCGCGCTTTGAGCGACCTCCAAGGAACGGAGGGAGTGTGAGAATCATCACTGGAAGTCCAGTAATGGCTGCTCCCCACCATGCTGCATTCCAAGCAATTACTGGTTGGCCGAAGAATGCTCCAATTGGCCCAGCAGGAATGTCAAATTGAGGTAGATATTCACCCCATCGCAAGTAACCGTAACTGAACAGAACATACCAGTCTGGGAATACGAATCCAGCTTGAGCATAAGGGTCGGCTGCACTGTGTAGAGGGGGCGGAATCAGCCACGAATAGAAACAAAGTACGGCCATAACTGCCGCCAGAACAATTGCATCTCGTAGTACTTCATGCGGCCAGAACGCATGCCCGACGAATACTCGCCTACGTTCGCTATCTGCAGATTGCAAACTTTCCTTCTCTCGAACGTAAGTGTCAGCAATTCTACCAAGATTTTCAATTAGCCCCATTTTTCTCACCTCCGATCAATGTGGCTCCGCAATACCCTGTACCCAGACAATAAACAAGTGAACGATGATGAGTGCCGTGACAATGACTGGCAAGATGAACACATGCAGGAAGTACATCCTAGTAACCGTCTGATAGGAAAGGCTGGTCCCTCCGAACATAGCGCTCGCGGCCCATTGACCAATCAACGGCGTACTGTTTGCCATGTTGATGCCAATGGTTGCCGCACCGAATGCCAGACTATCCCAGGGTAGTAGGTATCCCGAATATCCGAAGAAGATGGTGAAGAACATCAATCCAACACCAATGAGCCAATTCAGTTCGCGTGGGTTGCGGTAAGCACCTGTGAAGTAGACACGACACATGTGTAAGAAGACCGCTGCGACCATGAAGTGAGTCGCCCAATGATGGAGTGAGCGGATAATATACCCAAAGGGTAACTGTGTCATGATGAATTCCATGCTTGAGTAAGCAGGAGTCGGATCACCCTCTCCACCCGGCACATAGTAAATGCCGAGAATGGTGCCAGTAATCACAAGGATGATGAATGCAAGGAAGGAAATTCCACCCAGACAATACAATGGATACCAATACCATATGATTCGCAATTTGTACTTCTCTGCGTGAGTCAGCGGCATCTGACGATGCATGCTGTGGTACGCATCTCTCGACATCGCCCAATAATCTTGAACTCGGAAGCGAGTATCTAACCAAGAGAACACCCATAGGAATGTTTTCTCTACTAATCCGAGTTTACCTGATGATTCAACAGCTCGCAATATCTCCTTACGAGGCATCTCTTCATTCTCCTTTCGAAGCGTGAAGGCGACAATCACCGTAATTACGGCGATGAAGAGACCCAATAACCAAACTTGCAGCATCATTTTCACCTCAATCGCAGAATGTGTACCACTCCTGGTATGTGTCTAGCCCAACAATCACGTCATCTTCGACGGTAAAGGGGATGAGGGGGAGTCCAACAGGAGCCGGGCCACCAGTCAGGCGTACACCGAAGTAATCGAATGTTGAACCATCATTTCGATTCCGGTTCGAATTCTTCTCCAGCATCGTGGGGTCATATCGAGAGGAATGGCAGATACAGAACAGTTTGTTCCCACCTGCATCTACTCCTCCGGGCAACCAAGTATCTGACGTGAAGTCGTTGGCGACCAATTGCCAACCTGGGATACAACAGAGATGGGGGCAACGGCTGAACAAGAGTAGGATATTATCGTGCGGTTGCAAAGTCAAATCTGGACTTCCATCCTCAAGTGTTACATCGAAGATTTCACGACCGTGACCGACAAAGGAACCAGCTGCGTTATAGCCACTACCATACTGAATTCGGGGCACACCCTCTGAAGGGGGTTTGGATTCATTTTCTTCATGTGGAACATAGATGATATTGATTGGCAAACCACTCCAAACACCCTGTGCACCGGCCATGCCGGTGTCTGAAGTTGCTGCTTGGGCCACTAAGTCGGATTTCTTCATGACTTCTAAGTGCAGGTTTCCATACCAGACTGTATCCTCTTGGCCCTTGGGTACCCAATACTTGACTCCTGTATCTCCTTCACCTGTCGAGGCTTGCCCCATCAGGAATGAAGCAAATCCTACAGCGCCCAAACTCGCCATGGCAATTACCCCGCCTGCAGCGTTGAATGTGTATTTCATGAATCGGCGCCGATCCAGCGTCGTGACTTCACGATCAGAAGGTGCCTCATCTACCACACCGGGGGCGGGTCTAAGTCGGAATTGTCTGGCCATGATTACACCTCATATTTGACCCAACTTTCGGGGTCCTTCGGTCCAATGTACTTGTTGCGTCGATGCTTGACAATAATCGTATCCGGCATGACCCACTTGAGGTAGACTATACCCATGATGATGAGTGTGGTAAACATCATGGCCATGAAGAAAGATAGCAATTGTTGATCCCAATGGTTGAACAGCCCGTAAGTCAGGCCCCCCGACCAGTAAATGGTCCAGAAAAGACCCCAAACAAAGACGATTGTAACTAACCACGAGGAGGCACTTGGTGAAATGCTCGAGCGCACAATGGTACCCGCTTCGGGGGCATTGAATACCCCATGGTCAACCGCTGTCACATACTCTTCTTCAGTGAGGTTGACTCCATCGAGAGCAGCTCTTGCATCCTCAAGACTAACCTCACCTGATTTGACCTGCTTGAGCAGACGCATGACAATATCATCGCTCAAAGTTGATCACCTCGACGCAGGTGCTTCATGCGAAGTCTGACTAGATTTGACCTTCCTTCGTAATGTCGGCTGAATCCATATCGTAGGAAGAAGCCACAGAACAGGATGACGGCCACGACGGCGCCAAATCCGAGAAGGCCAAGCCAATGGGCACGGAAGGGAGCCCCCATATGGTGTAAATCGACATGACCGCCTTCAGCCTCGGGTGGAGCAACATCACCATTGCCAGCAAAGATTGTCCGGGTGCTGCCGGAATCCACCCCTTCACCTAATGAGAACGATAGCCGATTCCAAGAATCCCCAGCAGGACTTCCATCGCCATCGACGCTATTTCCGGCCAACCAGAATGTCACATCCCCGCTCCCAGTTGCGGGTGCAGTCCATGCAATCATCCAAGCACGATCTGTCGGGTTACTACCGGCGTCGGTGTGAGTGAGAGTTAATCCATCATCTCCATTTTGCACCATGTCCTCATATCCACTTCCTGCCGACAATAATCCCTCAGAGACTCGTAATGAAAATCCGGCGGAAGCAGTGCCTTCAATTTCAGGGCCACCAATGATTTCGATTTTGAGCGAATATTCTTGGCCCGCTTCAAAATGGTAGGGCACATCTGCAATCATGACGGTCACAGAATCATCTGGAGCAATAGCATTGCCTGAATGGCAAGTGCATCCCGTCTTGGCAACATCAGTTCCACCTTCGGCTTCATCGCCCGTTATCCCGACTGGACGCGCTTGGGTTGAACCAGCAATCAGCAACACGACGAGCAGTCCGACGAGGATGTGCCGGACACGGTGTGTTGATGTTGGCATAGTATTGACTCACCTATGGTGAGCGGTCGAATTGAATACCCTCCATAAACGTTCCCCGCTCGGCACGAGCAAAACACCCCGCAGTACATCGAATTTCGCGCGCCCGCGACGCGAGCATTCAGGCGCAGTTCTGAATAGCCCTAGGCACCTCCCAAGGCCGATGGCAGAGCGAACATGGGAGAACACATACGAACTCACCGATGAGCAATTAGAGCAACTTGAGGAGGCTGAGTCTCTGATGGAAGGCATGGATTTAACTGGCGCCGAGGCCGTTCTTCTAGCCATGCTGGAAGATGCACCCGATTGCATCCCCGTTCTCTCCAATCTCGGGCATCTCTACGGTAAACACCTTTCCGAATTTGAGAACGCTGTTGGGTATTATGATCGCGTGTTGGAAATCGAGCCAGATAATGCTTGGGCTCGCGATGCTCGACGACGGTATTCGCGATACATTGGCCGCGATTGATTCGCACAATCCTCATGACCCCTCGCGTTCAAGCCGCTCCATGGAGGAAGGCGAACTGCTCATTGCCGGCGTCGGCAGTTTGGGTTGTGCATGGGCCAAAGCGGCCCAGGCCCGCGTCGCCAAATGGGTCGATTTGACCCTGATTGATGCCGATGATTCCTCTATGGGTGGCGTTCGTCATGCGAATTGTTTGTTGCTGGGCGATTCGCCCTCTGAAGTCGGTTGTGCGGGCATGCCTCAATTGGCTGAAGCAAGAATGCGTTCATTGCAACCCATTGCTTCCCATTTCCTCGAGAAGGCCGAACTGGTACTTCTTCTCACTGGCTTGGGCGGGGGATCCGGTTCTGGTGCGTCTGTCGAATTCGCACGACAGGCAGCCCAAGCTGGTTGCTTGGTGATTTCAGTCGCTGCGATGCCCTTTGAAGCCCAGATGGAGCGCCAGAAGATTGCCGAAGACACGCTGCCACGTCTATCCAAAGTCAGCCATGTCTGCGTTGAACTTAGCCTAGATCGTATGGCTTGGCAAGCACGAGAGAGAGGCGTGGATTGGCAACAAGGATCGGCATGGGTTGGCGAACTCGCTGAAGGGTTGATGCGTACCCTCGCAAACGTCGGTCTCATCAATCTGGATTTGATGGATCTCCGTGCCATCGTTTCAAAATCAGGCGGCTCAACCCTTCTCGTTGCCGAGGGTCACTGTGATGAGGCACAGGAACTCTATCTGAGGGCGCGCTCATCCCCTCTTGCAGCTATGTCAGTGGGCGGGGCGACGGGTTGCCTTCTGCAGGTTGAAGGTGGCCCTCACATGACACTGAAACAAGTTGAAGCGGTCGCGGATGCCTTCACTGACGGCCTTTCAATCGACGCTCAGGTCATCATAGGTGCCCGAGTCTCCCCCGACCTTGAAGAACGAATGCGAGTGGTAGCTGTAGTCAGCGGTCTGCCACGTGGCGCTTCGGATGGATTAATCTAATCCAAATCGACCAATTCAATTTCATCGTCTTCAATGACCGGTGCAGGGATATCCAATTCCTCTACTTCGATAGGTGGTGTGGAATCTTCTACAACCTCTTCTTGTTCTTCAGTTTCAGCATTCTCTTCAACACCTTTTTCTTCATCCCTGGCTAAATCTAACCACCGTGAAAGTTGCCCTATCCTCCAAGCATGAATCCACATCATGGTTCCCGCTGTGATGAGGTGACCGATGCCGATGGTTGCAGACATACCAATGACCCCTATTCCTGTATCATCGCCAAGTTTGGAACCTAGAACTGCAATCATCGCTATTGAACCGGAATATGCCATGCCGAATGACAACCCCCAGAAGATGGCATTCTGTTTGGTGAATAGTTTGAATCCGCGGCTATGTGTATTTTTGGCCAGACTCCATATGGCCGCAATCACAGTCATGACCATCAATACAAATTCTTCAACGATTAGGAGAACCCCCCAACCATCGTCAGTGAATCTACGTAGGGCACTGAGCAGATGCCAAGTGACGAACAATTGCATGAATAAGCCCCAAGCAAACCCGAAAGAGGCGGTGTCTTTTCGTTCGGAATCAATGACTCGACGTTCTGTTGTGTACCAGAATAGAATGGCTTGAATGGCCACAGCAGCAATGGCGAATGTGATTGGACCCAATTTCTCAAAGAAACTCATTTCTTCGGTATTTTCCGCACCTGAAACGAGGGCCCAGTATGTTAGGGCAGCAAAGATTCCGATGATGGCCATATGCGCTGTCGTCGATGTCACACGTTTGGATGTCCGATGAATCGAAGCGATTCGAACCGCCCGACCCTCGACAAAAATTCGCAGACTGGTCGCCAAAGCACGCCCTTGGGCCAGTGACCAAACGACAAACAAGCCACCTAGGGCCATTGCCCAATAGTTGACTTGTTCACTACCTGATTCTGAACTCAAGTATCCAGCGATGAGGAGGAATGGGACTAGCCCTAGTAGAATAGGAGATATCCATGAGGTAAATACTCGGATGAAGAACAGCATCACCCTTTCCCCGAAGGCTGTGTCCTTGGGGATTGGTTGGAAATGGCTGAATCGATGGATGACATCCATTTCCTGCATCCAAGCTGTGAGGGCGTAACCAATCGAGAGACCCACATATCCTGCGATCCCAATTGCAAATAGGGAAGGTGATTCAGACGCCGAAAGTAGATAGAAAATTGTGCCGGCCAAACCGAGTAATATGACGTGAGGCAGCGTAGAAGGGCCTACGAGATTGCGAACAACATCCGTGATTGTTGGCGCTTCAATGACACCCTCGGAGTCCTCCATCAATCTCTGCGAGTGTGCGAGGCCTGTTAAGTCCGACGACTGTCGGAGTGGCATGGCGAAGCGTTTGACAAAGGCTCTTCGTGCCAAACGTCGATGGGTTGGATTGAACGTTTCAAACTGTGAAAATCGCGACGAACTCGAGGCAAAGATTGCAGAACTTGCGCCAGTTGGAGATTGGAAATTGTATGATTATTCCAATGGAAATGCTATTCTTAGAATTCTACTAAAAGATGAGAAACAGTGGCGCAAAATTCTCGATCGACCAGATTCGGAGATACATTCCGTCACCATGTCCGGAAAAATACGGTTGGTTAGAGAAAGGCTAAAAATATAGTTCAAATGCTCGTTCTATAGAATTATACAAAGTCAATATTGGGGTATTCTCTTCAGCCAAATTGATGTGCCTAGCCGGTTTGGGTAAGGTATGGCTGGAGGAGGGGATGCACCGAGTGTCGCCGTCTGGGACATGGCAGTGTTGGCCGGTGCAGCCCTCGTCATTTCGACGATTGTCATTGTTGCATGGACTCAACCCGTGACCTATGAATTGGGGGGCGGCCAACAAGAAGTACTCTCAATCCATACCGGTCTTTCTGAGGCCTCTCTATCATTCGACGCAGCTTGCATTGATGTTCTGTGCGAACCACTGTCGGCATGGATTGTTCCGCATGATGGGGAAGAGAGTTGGGATGGGAGTTTGGATGGTGCCCAGGAGATCAATCTCTTGAATGCCAATGAGACCGAATCGTCTAGCAGTTTGAATGATCCACTTTCATCCGGCGAATATCGAATCATCCTCGAAGGTGAAGGCGAGTACACATTTGAAGTCACGATTAATAGAACAATTCCACATGAGTACGTACCTGCTATAATCGGTGCACTACTCGTAGTATGGGGCATCTGGAGAAAGCAACAAGAACAAATAGATTAAGTCCAATTCCATTGGATTTCCCCGGTAGTTCTTACAACGCCTTCGTTAGTTTGAAGGCCACCAATATCGTCGAGACCATATGATGTTGGAAAACCCTCAGACAAGGTCATCCTCATGGATGTGAAAATAGAATTCAATACACAATCCACATCGTAATCATCAATCATAGGATGAATCTCTAGCATAGAGGCAACCGATGCGTGAATGACTGGAATTAATTCTTCTATGGATTCCGGAAACAGTTCATTCCAACCAATCGATTCGGCAAGTTCAGCGACAGATACTCTGTTCATTCCAATGCCCAAAACAATCTGCGCATCATCTCCTTGGGTCCTCCCTTCGACAAGAATGCCACACAATTTCCCTATCCTTGCCGATGTTCTCAACCATACATCATTGGGCCACTTTACGCGAATTCCCATATCTTCCAAAGCCGAACCATGAACCCAAGAGTGGCTCGGAAGTCCGAGATCCATAAACACTGCTAGTGTATCTAATATGGCCACAGTTGATGCCAATTGTATATTCTCTGGCCCCCTTTCTATAGAATTTTTTGACAATAACCAACTGCCCATCAAACCACCGGGTGAATTGCACCATTCTCTTCCCGCGTACCCGCGCCCTGAAACTTGTTTTTCTGTACTCACGAAGGTTCCTTGCCCTGCATTATCCATTTCCAATACACTTTCATTGGTTGATTGACACGATTCCAAACGAATCATTGGGGCGTTCTCGAATGGACGCCAACATGCGACGACAGTGAGGCGTTCATCCCCTAGTATCGTGTCCGACACATTGCGGGTGGCCCAGCCCGCTTTCCGCCAACTGCGGCTCAGATTGTGGCCGATTTGATTTGAACTGTGTAACATCAGCACGATTCCCCCTGAATTCAGTAATGTTGGATTCATAGATATGGCATCCAGCAATTGTTGGGATTCACCCTGGGCGATCAGAGCGGAATCCTCCATTGGGCCGAGACTTTCCTCTGAATCGGGTTCGATGTATGGCAAATTCCATGCGATAACATCCACGCCCTGTTTTGGTTCCCAATTGCCAATGTCCCCAGGTCCGCCTTCACGCACCTCAGTACTCCATTCAATCTCATGTTTCGCCGCATTCCCTCTTGTGGCAGCAACGGCTAGAGGATTGACATCACAGGCACTCACTTTCCAACCCCGTAATGATGCAGCGATAGATACAGCACCACTACCGCAGCCAATTTCAAGCAGACTCTTCCCACTTGTTCCCCTCAGCTTGGCAAGAGTTCGATCGAGTAGCCCTGTATCTTCTCTCGGAGGATATACGGTGGGGGGAACGTCTAGATTAATTTCATACAGGCCGTAGGCCTGCCACTTGACAATGGTCCCGGATTGCTCCGTTAATTCGATCTCCCTTTCAACGGACAACTGCGACACACATCCTCGTATTTACTCCCGAATTCGGCCTCTATTTGATGAAGATTCGCCAAACCTTTATGTGAAAATTTCTCCACGGGGGATACAGCGGTTCCTCCCCCGGAGTCGCTAAATTGGTTCCAGCCACGGGCATAGCCTTGGGCGTAAGGCTTTTGAATACCCCGTCGGTCCGCGAAAGGCCCAGAGACAGCCATGGGCCTGTAGCTTAGCCAGGTAGAGCGTCCGGCTTTTAACCGGATGGCCAAGGGTTCGAATCCCTTCAGGCCCGCTCTATCTCTGGCCGGTTGCGGGTTTTTTGGCCGTAAGGGCAAACGGGGGGTCGTGTTTTGGTCGTAAAGAGTTCAACGAAGAAACGTCTGGTTGAATTGGGTGTGCCTGAAGAGCACGCCCACAAACTTGCAGACGATGCAAATATGGATGCTATCAAGCAAATGAGCGTCGAACAGGTTGCAAAGAAAATCGGTATCGACATCGACAGCCCAGAACTTGAGAAGATCATGGGCATTATTCGGGAACAAGGGACCCGAAAACGAACTCGTTCACGACGCATCACCATTTCACAAAAGGCACTTGACGACGACGACATCCCATTGGGTGACGACCGATTCAATGTTCTCAATCATCACCTGGTCCCGCACCACGAACTCTTGCCTGAAGACGAGGAGGCAATCACCCTTTCTCCATGGAAGCTTGAAGTCCCCGATATATCGGGAGAGGGCACACGGTTGGCGAAGGAACTTCTACCAAAGATTCTGATTACTGACCCCGCCGTTCAAGTTCTCAAAGAAATGGCTGAGATTGAAGATGCTGAACTGCCAGCTGGCTGGCTCACGAACCGAGTTGTTCGGGTACAGCGCTACAGTAGATCATCTGGAACAACGACCGCATATCGACTGATTGTGGAGGAAAACTGAGGAGCTGATATCATGAAGGAAATTATTGAGAGTTACTTCCGAGAACGTAGTTTGGTCAACCACCAACTCGCATCATACAACGATTGCATCCCTTCGGCGGATTCACAAAACAGCCGTTTTGAACGCATCGTCAGAAACATTCGCATTGGCACAGATGAGATTATCGAAGACGACGAGGGTGGCATCATCAAACTCGACGTTCTTGACCACGAAATCCAAGTCCGTATGAAGAACATGCAACTTGGACCACCCACTATCCGTGAGGCCAACGGTGCTGAGCACCCATCCATCCCACTCGAATGCCGTCTGCGCAAACTCACCTATATGTCTCCAGTATACCTTGATTTCACCATTCATCGTGACGACCTGCCACAACCAATCGTAGAAGATAAGGTTCAAATTGGCAGCGTACCAATCATGGTTCGCAGCCGACGCTGCAATCTCAATCCCGCGCACATCGACTCGAACCGAAACCTGTCTCCTGAACAGAGTGAAGAGGACAAGGAACACTATCACACTCTATTGCAGGGAAAGGGCGAAGATCCCTATGACCCTGGTGGCTATTTCATCATCAACGGAACAGAGCGCGCCCTCATTTCCATGGAAGATTTGGCCCCCAATCGAGTCACTGTAGAAATGAACAAGCGTTATGCCCGTAAAACCGAGGTTGCCAAGATTTTCTCACAGAAGGATGGTGTTCGTAAACCATTGACTGTTGAGAAGCGAAAAGATGGCATGCTAATGGTAAAAATCAGCAGTGCCGGAACTACCGCAATTCCCGTCGTTTTGCTCATGCGCGCACTCGGCATTGACAATGACCAGGAGATCTTCCAAGCGATTGCTGGACCAACTGAAACGTTCAAGTTCATCGTTGCCAACCTGAATGAGGTCAAGGACAACGATGAGTATAATGTCGAAAATCAAGAGGAAGCCATGCAGTGGTTGGAAAAGAAATTTGCTGCAGGTCAACAGAAGGAATATCGTGAACAGCGAATTCAGAATCTTCTAGACAAGGAATTGCTACCTCACCTTGAAACGCCACTTTCAGACAAGGATAAAGAGCGCATCGGCCAAGATTTAGAAGCTCAAGCGCAGGAGAAGAAAACTCGCAATCGAAAGAAGAAGGCAATCTTCCTCGGTCGTATCGTTCGACAGGTTCTCGAGATGGCCATCAAAAACAAGGAGCCCAATGACAAAGATCACTATGCCAACAAGCGTGTACGTCTTGCTGGTGACCTCATCGAAGACCTGTTCCGCGTCTCCCTACAACAATTGGCGCGTGACCTGAAGTACCAACTTGAGCGCCACCACAATCGAAAGCGTGACCTGAAGATCACTTCGTGTCTGCGCCCCGACGTCCTGACCTCTAAGGTCATGCATGCCCTGGCTACTGGAAACTGGGTCGGTGGCCGAAGTGGTGTCAGTCAATTGCTCGATCGTACAACATTCCTGTCCGCTCTTTCGCACATGCGTCGAGTAACAAGCCCTCTTGTTCGCAGCCAACCTCACTTCGAGGCACGTGATTTGCACCCCACACAATGGGGCCGACTGTGCCCCAACGAAACACCTGAAGGTCAGAATTGTGGCCTAGTGAAGAACGCGGCTCAGATGATTGACATCTCTGAGGCCGTCAATGAAAACGAAGTCAAAATGTTACTTGAAGAGGCCGATGTCGACCCCAACCCTGTCGGTTGGGCAGAAGGTGCTCGTGTTCACGTCAACGGTGACATCTTTGGGCTACATATGAATCCACACAAACTCGTTGAACACTTCAAGCGTCGTCGTCGAAGTGGACGCATCCGCTCGGAAGTCACTATCAGGCACGACGCACCCAACCGTGATATTTTCATCAATACCGACAAGGGACGAATTCTCAGACCTCTCCTAGTTCTCGATGGTGGAAGTCTTGTTCTATCGCAGGCCTATTTGGATGGATTGCGTGATCGCACCATATCCTTCAGAGACCTCGTCAACGAAGGCATCGTGGAGTGGGTGGATGCAGAGGAAGAGGAAGACCTCCTCGTCGCACCCCGTCCATTCGACCTCCCTGACGTCAGCCCGAAGAATGGCCGCCCCATCAATCCCGCCAATGTCAAATGGACGAATATGGGTGAAGAAGGGATCTCACACGCGAAATTATCTGCAGAAATTATCATGCCCAACGGAGAGAAGAAGATTGAGAAATTCAAGATTCCACTCAATTATTATCAAGAAGATCCCAAGGAGGGCATTACATTGGAGAAACTTCGACGCAAGGAGAAGAAGACCGGCGATGTCCTAATCTATACTCACGTCGAAATCGACCCACAACTCATTCTCGGCGTCTGTGCAGCTCTTGTTCCATACCCTGAACACAACTCAACTCCACGAGTTACGGGTGGTACCGCCATGGTCAAGCAATCATTGGGCCTCCCTTCCTCAAATGGTCGCTTGCGCCCAGACACCCGACAGCACATTCTGCACTACACGCAGAACTCTATGACTGGCACTCGTGCCATGGAAGCAACGAATTTCATCCGCCGACCAGCAGGACAGAATTTCGTCGTCGCTATTCTAAGTCATCATGGGTACAATATGCAGGACGCCGTCGTAATGAACCGCGGTAGCATCGAACGTGCATTGGGTCGTTCGACCTTCATTCGTACATACAATGCCGAGCGCAAGAGATTCCCCGGAGGTCAAGTGGATGAAATCGAAATCCCCGGCACCGGTCTAGATGAAGTCAAGGGATTGAAAGCGCCTGAATCATATGCTCACCTAGAGAACGATGGCCTACCAACTCCCGAGACTGAGATTAGCAGCAAGCCAGAGGATCGTGACCGAACTCCACAAGTTCTGGTTGGCAAGACCAGTCCACCGCGATTCTTGGAAGAAACCCACGGTGCATTCCTACAGGCTCAGGAACGCCGTGAATCGAGCATGAACGTCCGCCATGGAGAAGGTGGGTACGTGGACAATGTGTTCATCACTGAATCCCTTGATTCAGGACGTCTGGTTCGAATCACCATGCGATCAAATCGCATCCCAGAACTTGGCGACAAATTCTCCAGCCGACACGGACAGAAAGGCGTCATCGGTCGATTAGTGGATCCAGAAGATATGCCATTCACTGTAGATGGCGTGGTCCCTGATTTACTCATCAACCCTCACGCCATCCCATCGCGCATGACGGTCGCACACATCTTGGAGATGATTGGTGGAAAAGTCGGTGCCATGGAAGGTCGACTCATCGATGGAACGGCCTTCGACGGAGAAAAGGAAGGCAGTCTTCGTGAAGGATTGCTTCGCCACGGATTTGCCCACACGGGTCGTGAATCCATGGTCAACGGTGAGACAGGTGAAGAATTCCCTGCTCAGATTTTCGTTGGCGTCATCTACTACCAGAAGTTGCACCACATGGTAAGTGGTAAGATACACGCACGAAGCCGCGGGCGTGTCCAGATTCTCACTCGACAACCGACAGAGGGCCGTGCTCGCCAGGGTGGCCTCAGATTCGGTGAGATGGAGCGCGACTGTCTGATTGCACATGGTGCTTCAATGGTCATCAAGGATAGACTACTGGATGAATCGGATGGTTGGGAACTCTACGTATGTGCCGAGAGTGGCCACATAGCGTTCTGGGATTGGCGTAAACGATGTTATGTCAGTCCAATCCACGGGGACAAGGCGGAAGTATTCCCTGTATCAACATCGTATGCATTCAAGCTGCTTCTGGATGAGATGAAATCACTTGGAGTGGCCATGAGACTTGAACTGGAGGACCGAAGATGAACCGAGACGTTGCAACCATTCCGAAGCGCATTGCTTCCATCAAGTTCAGTTTGATGGATCCAAACGAAATCCGCAAGATGTCTGCAGTCGAAGTGAAGACTGCAGACACCTACAAGGACGATGGGCACGCATACAGACAAGGTTTGATGGATAATCGCATGGGCGTTATTGAACCAGGTGTACGCTGTGAAACCTGTGGTAACAAGCACGACGTTTGTCCGAGCCACTTTGGTCACATTCAACTCGAATTGCCCGTTATCCACATTGGATTCACCAATCTATTGAAGACGGCCATTAAGTCAACATGTAACACTTGTAGCCGCATCCTACTTCACGAGCGAGAAGGAACCCATCCAAACAATCCAGAGAAGTCCGAACAGGATTACTATCGTTTCCGCGTGAACGATGTCATACAGAAGCACGGTGTTGGTTCAACTGAATTCAGCAAAGTCATCAAAGATATCGTCAAGGAATGTTCGAGCGCAAAGCGTGCAGTATGTATGCACTGTGGTTCCGAACAGGGCAAGATTCAACTCGACAAACCCACAACTTTCAAGGAAATCATGCAGGCGAAAGCAGGCACATCAAAGGTCGAGAAAAAGTTGAATGCTCGCGACATCCGAGAATGGTTGGAAAGAATTCCCGATGCGGATTTGATTTTCGTCGGAATGGATCACAATGCCAGCCGTCCCGAATGGACGATTATGCGCGTATTGCCAGTTCCTCCCATCACAGTTCGCCCATCCATTACTTTGGACAGTGGCGATAGAAGTGAGGATGACCTTACTCACAAACTTGTGGACGTTCTACGAATCAATCAGCGCTTGCGAGAGAACCGTGATGCTGGTGCCCCTCAACTAATTGTTGAGGATTTGTGGGAACTACTACAGTATCACATTACTACCTATTTCGACAATCAAACGGCCGGCATCCCTCCTGCTCGCCACCGTTCGGGTCGCCCGTTGAAGACGCTAACGCAGCGCCTCAAGGGTAAGGAAGGCCGTTTCCGAAGCAATCTTTCCGGAAAGCGTGTGAACTTCTGTGCCCGAACTGTCATCAGTCCTGATCCAAATCTTGGCATCAATGATGTTGGTGTTCCGGTACAATCTGCTAAAGAACTGACTGTTCCAATTCGAGTCACTGGCCGAAACCGTGAACAGTTGCGACAGATGATTTTGCGTGGCCCTGATATTCACCCCGGTGTCAATTACATCGTTCGTGGTGATACTCATCGTGTACGAATCACTGACCGAACCAAGTTCATGTGGTCCGGATTCCGTTGTCACAACCCCGAATGTCATTGTGGCGATGATGACAGAGGCGAACCCTACCCAGGACACCGTCCAGATCTCAACGAGGTGCTTCATGCACCCAACTTCCTGCCAGGCATGGAGATTCAGGAGGAATTCAAGCGAGTTGAAGGGCAAGAAGATGCTCAGTCAAAGTGGATTCCGAATCTTGCGGCAACCATTGCTAACCTCCGCGGAGAGGACACCAATGGCAAACAACTGGAATACGGAGATCCTCGCGCTATTATCTACCAGCGATGGGCATTTGAACGTGAAAATCCCGGCCAAGAATTCCCGCCCGAACTTGAGGTTATTTGCCCCCATTGTGGTAGTCCTGAAATTTCTGAAGAAGGTGAACGCAGCAAGGTCGAAGATCGCCTTGCAACTGTGGACCTTGATGGCAATCCAAAGCCGGGTATGATTGTAGAACGCCACCTGATTAACGGCGATGTTGCAATCTTCAACAGACAACCATCCCTACATCGTATGTCGATGATGGTTCACCAGGTTCGCGTAATGGAAGGCAAGACCTTCCGATTCAACCTCGCTGTCTGCACCCCTTACAACGCTGACTTCGACGGTGACGAGATGAACCTTCACGTGATTCAGTCCGAAGAAGCTCGAGCAGAGGCTAAGATTCTCATGCGTGTTCAGGAACACATCATCACACCACGTTATGGTGGCTCAGTCATTGGTGGTATCCACGATCACATCTCGGGTGCCTACCTGTTGAGTCACAACAACCCCTTTGTCTCCAAGGCCATCGCACTCGATGTTCTTGGACAGATTGGTTGGTCCGGAGAACTCCCCAAGGAGAGTGTGGTGGACGGTGTTTCTGGTTTCTATGGCATTGAACTGTTCAGTCTAATCATCCCAGGAGGATTCAATCTACGTTACACAAGTCGTAGTATGGACGAGGTCACGATTGAAGGTGGCCAAGTTCTCGGTGGAACTCTAGACAAGCGTGCCGTCGGCGCTGAAGACGGCCGACTTCTTGACGCAGTTGTACAAACACATGGCACAACTGAGGGTGCAAAGTTCATCAATCAGATGACGAAACTCACTATTGGAATCTGCACCGCCATGGGCTTCACCACTGGAATCGATGACGAAGATCTTCCGGCAGCAGCAACTGAAGCCATTGCTCAGCGAAATGCAGAAGCCAGTGATGCTGTCGATGCCGAACTCGAGAAGTTCGGTGCTGATGGCCGCAAATACGAAACTCGACCCGGCCGAACTCCACTTGAGACCCTTGAGGAGAATATCCTGCAGATTTTGGATCAATGTAAAGCAGAAACAGGTACGGTGGCCAAAGATCACCTCGCCGATGACAACCCTGCGGTTATGATGGCTGTCTCTGGCGCCCGTGGTTCCATGGATAACTTGGCCATGATGGCAGGTTCAATTGGCCAACCAAAGGTCCGTGGCAAGCGCTTGGAACGTGGTTACAATGATCGTGTGTTGTCACACTTCCGTCGTGGGGCCAAGGGTGCGAAGGAGAAAGGCTTCGTTGCATCTTCCTTCAAGCGTGGCCTTGAACCAACTGAGTTCTTTATGCTCTCTGTATCGGGACGCGAATCCCTTGTCGACACAGCGGTTCGTACGAGTAAATCTGGTTACATGCAACGCCGACTCATCAACGCAATGGATGACCTCAAGGTATGGAACGATGGGCAGCATTCTGTGCGAAACACGGCAAATCGAATCATCCAATTCCAGTACGGAGAAGATGGCATTGACCCCTGTCGCTCATTGAAGGGAGATCCGGTCAATGTCAACCAAATTTTGGATGACGTCCTCGGGGGTGGCAACTGATGGTAGTTAAGTCAGCAACAAAGAAGAAACTCATGGATATGGGTGTGCAAGAGGAATTCGCTCACAAACTTGCAGATGATCGCAAGTGGGACGATGTGAAAATCCTCTCACCGGGGGAAATTGCCCAGATTTGCGGCCTCTCTTCCGAGGAGGCCACTGCCATCCACAACACACTGCAAGCCTTTGGCAAATCGGGTGGTTCCGATTCCAGTTCAGCCACGACTACGGTAGTCAGACGCAAAAAGGCTCTTCGACGTACAGCCCAAAGAGAACTTTCTCTCCAGGGATACGATGTGGAAACTAAGTTTGAGACCATTGGTCGTGATATCGACCGAGAAGATCCAATCTATCAGGCTCTGGCCAAGGCAGCAGAAAAGGAAGGTCTCCAACTTACCGAACGTTTGCTTGAGAACCTCTCTGCAGGCATCCGTGAACGTGGAAAGGCAAAATTGACGCCAACTCAGGCGAAGAAAATCGTCACCGAAGCGGCAACCCAATCTGCACGCGCCTCTGTTGATCCCTTTGAAGCGGTTGGCATTGTCACCGCCCAATCAATTGGAGAACCAGGAACTCAAATGACCATGCGAACATTCCACTATGCTGGTGTTGCGACAGTCAACGTGACTCAGGGTCTGCCTCGAATCATCGAGATCGTTGACGCACGCAAGACACCGAATACTCCGACGATGAATATCTATGTTGAGGAATTGAACGCTAAGGGCAAGCCATTGGCAGCAGACGAGAAAGCTGTACAAAAATTAGCCGCATCTCTTGAAACCACCACAACTCAGGATATCGCAGACATCGATGTTGAAGTTGCTCAGCGTTACATTATGCTGAAGCTCAACAACTCACACCTCAAATTGAAGAATATGACTGGGGCACAGGTTCGCGACAAGTTGTCTCGAGCTCTCCGATTGTTTATTGCCATTGAAGATGGTTCTGAATCGAAGCCAAAGATTCTGAAGATTATCCCGGGGGTTGCTAAGGAAGATGATTTGAAAGATCTCGATACCAACCCTCCTACATACACTGAACTTCTGCAACTAGAAGAGAAGATCAAGTCACTTCGACTGAAAGGTGTCAAGGACATCAATCGTGCGAATGTTCAGAAGGCTGGTTCCAATAATCCGATGGCGAAAGAAGGCGAATTTTACATTTCGACAATCGGCTCCAATCTATCCAAGGTCTCAGACTTCGCCGGAGTTGATCGCAGCCGCACCTATACCAACAATATCACCTCAATTCACGATTACCTCGGAATCGAGGCCGCACGTCAGGCCATCATTAACGAGTTGATTCTCACCCTTGAAGGCGCACGTTTGGATGTCGATGTTCGACATCTGCTTATGGTCGCTGATGTCATGACCAGTGAAGGCGAAGTTCGCGCCATCGGTCGACATGGTGTTTCTGGTACCAAGCACAGTATCCTTGCCCGCGCTGCGTTCGAAGTTACTGTGAACCATCTGTTGAAGGCCGGAATCATCGGTGAGCGAGACAACCTCACTGGTGTTGCCGAGAACATCATCGTAGGCCAACCGATTGCTCTTGGAACGGGCAGCGTCGAGTTGTTCTATATCCCCGAAAATGAGTAATATTCACCCATGAGAAGCATTAGTGGAGAATGGAGGAATATGAATGGACTTGAGCCGACAACTGAAAACCGCAATTAAGACTGGAGATCTGACTTTTGGTCAGAACCAAGCATCCGATGCTTGCACCAACGGAGACGCTAAGTTACTGATTTTTGCAGTAAATTGCCCGCAGGACTACATCGATGGATTACGGGCACGACATCCTGATGTCCCGATGCATCGAACTGATTTGGTAAATCGAGAATTGGGTGCTGCTTGTGCAAAGCCATTCCCAATTAGCACCATCTGTGTTCTGAGCGAAGGTGGTAGCGAATTGCTCAGCCTCCAGCCGAATCTTGATTGAGATAGTGTAAGTCACCTCACAGTCCTTTTTTGGACGGAGTGTTCAAGGGTGGTACGGTCGCCGTAGGCGACCATGGAGTCCTTGATTCGAGATTTACTCAGTCAACTCGGCGCTTCATTAGACCCCTCTCCCTCGCATACCCCTTGTCCCGGCATTTCCCTCCTGGGTGTTCTCAGCAATCCACCTGCCACCCAAAGTGGCCCCGCGTTGTCAATTGGAACACACGTGTGGCATGCACATGATGGGTGGGCGCCATTGGACAATCTTGAGATTGAACGTTGGTTGGTCGACACTCCTTCTGGTTCCCATTGGCTTCTTTCTGAACGCCCACTTCGTTTGGAGCATAAGCCACATCGTTCGGATGTCGAATACGAGGTGTGGGGACCTGATCGGTTCGCCCAATGGTTGGGTGAGGCCGTTCTCAACGGGGATTTGAATGCCGACATACCGCAAGCAATCCCTACATCTGTAGTCGAAGTTGAAGAGGTAGAGAGAACAACTCCATCTCTCAAAGAATCTGGCCCATCAGCACTACGCCCTCAAATTGAACTCGAATCAATCTTGGATAAACTCACACTCACTCACGCCGAACCCCGCCCAGTCCTCCTCACTGCGAGAATTTGGGCCGTGACGGGGATATTACGAGGCCCGGAAAATGCTGCTGAAAGACAATGGTGGGAATTGCTTGAGGATCCTTTCACAGGGGAAATCGATCATCTAGGATCTGTAGAAACATTGGATTTCATCCCTAACTTAGAGAGACTGGAACCTAAAGTCTGGGCAGATGAGTCCGAAATAGCCCCTAAATTGGCAAATTTTTGCGAGGAACGACGTCACTATACAGTGACAGAATCGAGTGGCCCAAACCAAGTTCAGGGCAGCGTCCTACATTGGTGGAAGTTAGACCCTTCTAGTGCTGAGATGACACCTAGATTGGCCCTACTACCTGCTTGGCAACTTCGTATTCCCGAACGGGGAATGGCCCTTGTACATGGCCTGACTGGCCAATTGATTCCGCTGCCGTAATCAAGTTACAACTTCATCTAGGCGATCTTGTTCAACTGCCCTACGAATCTCCATCGCGATTCTACGTCCACTGCTCATAGGTTTACGCCACGCAGCATTGCCGTAAGGATGACCGACATTGACGTGGACATTGGTGCCACCACCTAATCTCGGTGCGACGTCATAGATGTAGTAGTCCATGTCTTTGTCAATACATGTCTGTAAGCAGAATGGGCCGATGATGCCAGGGTCGTAATGCTCTTTGCTGGCCTGAATGAATTTCTCTCCGAGTTCAAACGCTTTCTCTAGCAAACTCTCACGAATTGTAGCTGTATTGTGTCCGACAACCGTCATCTCGGGAATTTGTTGATGTGCAGGCATCGTCATCTGTTGAGGCGCTGGTAGGCGAACATGACCATCAAGTGAAGATTCAAATCTCCAATCGACCCCCAAAAGTTCGAGTTTTGGCATATCCTCCTCAAGTGGACTATAGAAGAAGTTTAGATTGAATACTGGGCCGATTACATAACGCTCAATTCGCGCCCCATCTAGGCTCTCTTGATCGATGACCCCTTCTTTGAGCAAAGTTCTCGCCTTTTCGTTGTATTCGTCAAATGATGAACAGGTAAAGAAACCACGTTCCAATTTCTTTTGAGCATGATGTAACTTGACGATAGCCAAACAATCTATTTCCTCTGGATTTTCAATTGCTTCAGGGTAGGGCAATCCTGCTTGTTCTAGAATCCAATAATAGTCCTGTTCTTCAGTCCTTTCTTCCATTCGCAGCATGTTTCGGCTCCCGAACATTGGAACTCTGAAATCGTTCTCAATACTCTCAATAGAACTGTATGAGGTAAAGGAACGATTGGGGATATACACGACATTTCTATCGCGCATCTGTTGTTGAAAATCTGGTTCCAGGACATCATTGAACGAATTGAGAACAATGGCCTTGTCGACCATTCCACGAACAACCCGCCCTGATGAAGTACGTTGGGTTCTGAAATAATCAGAGTAAGTTTTTTCACGACCCTTTTGACAATAAGCCACAGTCGGAAACCCTTCTTCAATCGCCCCATCACAGATGTCAAGTGCACTATGGCTGGCAGTCATTCCGATACGTAATTTTAGACGGTCATATTCCTCGAGAATTGACTGTATTTCACCCGCACCAATCATGGTATCAACCGCCCCGTTGTAGGGCCATCAACTCGTCAGTAGACAAGGTCTCCCCAGACATGAGTTTAGACATAAGATCCTGAACTTCAACTCTAGCTGGAACTTGAGACTTGTCGCCCGTATCTATGCCCTTGTCTTTGTTACTCTTAGCACGTAGTATGTCTTGGATTGAGTGTAGACACCGTAGACTGACAATATAGGACTGATGTTCTCTGTCCGCTTCACGCTTCACACGGCGAACCTGAGCCTGGCTGGCATCGGCTTTCTCACGCAATCTATCCACCTCATCACTCAATTTAATCATCAAATCATGGGCTTCTTGTGCAGTTTCCGCAGCGCTGGTAACAGTCTGATGAGCAACCTCTTGTTCATCAATTGCAAGTCGTAAATTGTCTCTCGCATCTTTCAACTCAACATTCGAATCTTCTTTCTCGGACATCTTGCGGAGTTTACTCTGCGCCTCCTTAACCTGTTGCACAAATTTCTCTTCATTCTTGCCCAGAAACAAGCCTCTCTCAAAATCATTTTCGAGTTTCTCGATTTTTCTCTTTAGTGAGGCTGGCGTATCTTCCTTGTCTCTTCGGCCACGTCGATCGTTTCGGTCAGTACGTTCTGGTTCAGGGGACAATTCACGTAATTTTTCTTTGGCCTCGCGAACGCCTTGATTCTTATCTGCCCGTTCTGATTTCGCTTCACGTACAGCGCCATTCGCCTCATCTCGAATGCCCTTTTGACGTTGAACCTCTGAAATGAGTTCGCGAACCTGTCGGTTGAAATCGTTGCGTGTACTGAGGAATCCACCGACATTCTTGTTCAATTCATCACGAGAATCCCTTTTTTCAGATGCTTTACGGTTGACAATTTCTCTCATTTCCTGTAAATTCGGAACGATGCCATCCATGTGAGATCACCATATTGGCCGACGTAGTCAGGCCTTCAGTCAACCACCCCAAATGGCTGTGCCATATAATCGCTGCTCTCCGTTCATCGCCCCCTACGGGGGCGTTTTCAGCCGTTGACAACATTTGGAGAGAACGATTAAACCCCGTCTGCAAGACGCACGAGTTGATTCACATGTTTATCGATGGAATGCCTGGAATGGACCGAGTACTCGCAACGGATGTGAACCCCCCTTACCTGACCCTAGTGACCGGGCCCCCCGGTTCGATGAAATCTTCATTTTGTCTTTCACTGGTTTCAAACCACCTGCGCCAATCCGGTGGTTTTGGATTGTATTGCACTGTGGAAGAGACCACAGGAAGTTTGCTCCGTTCTTCCCACTCACTGGGATTGTCATTACCTCAAAATCTACAAATTACAGATTTCACTGAGTTGCGTAACGAGAACGAAGCGATGGATTATCTGAAATTCACTCAGAAGATGATTGAGCATTTCAAGAGAGAACGAGGGGACGCATTCTCTGTTTTTGTGCTAGATTCGTTGGGCGCGATTTACAGTTTGACTAGTGTCGATGAAGAAATGCGCAAGAGGATGTTCAAATTCTTTGAATTCTGCCGTAGTCAGAATCTGCATACATTCGTGATTACCGAAAGGCAGGCTGGCGAACATGCAGAACTTGAGGGTAATGAAGGATTCTTGGCAGATTCAATCCTGAATCTGGGCTTGGATCGACGTAATGGCCAGATTGTTCGAACCATGCAGATTGAGAAAATGCGACATATCCGACATTCCATGGAGAAACAGGCTATGGAGGTCACCAATTCTGGTCTAGTTTTACTCGGCCCCTTATTCGATTAAGCTAGATCGATTATTCGACCTGCGGTATCCTGTAGTAGATTTCTCAGTGAACCAAGATTTGTATTTGATTCAGCCTGAATCAAAAGTAATCTATCTTCATCTACGCGGTGTGATAGCATCACTGCCTCACTGGTACGAATCATCATTCTAGCAGGAGTATCTTCAACGAGAACATCCAATCCAGTCCACATTGCAACTGCTGCCTCAACGTCATGTTCGGCGGGCGAAAAATCGATTGGTAATGCATCAGGGCCAATGAGAGCAACCCATTTTACACCATCTTGATTGAGTAAATCCTCCATGAGGCGAGTTCTCATGATTGGGTGCGAGTCTAAGGCAGGGCATCATTGTGACGCTGCTTCAGAGAGCAATGGACCCCGCATCAACCATCCATCGTGACCACGATAGAAGCCTACTATCCGTCCCTTCGGGCGGAGTCCACGTCGGTGGTACATCGAGATGGCGACTACATTGTCTTGGCGCACTTCAAGTTGAACGGTTCGAATGCCGCGCGTCTTAGCCGCAATAGCAAATTTCCGCCAACCTTTCGCTCCAATCCCATTGCCTTGGAGTTCGTTGGCAACTGAAAATGCGAGTACGCGCGCACATTGATTGGACAATCGCATTACCCACAGTATACCTTGATCTCTTTCCCCATCAGTGAGGATCCATCGTCCGAATTCATCATTCAACGGAAGATTTTTGAGCCGTTCGATTTCGTACGTTTCACCTGTAGTTTCCAAAATCAATTCACGAATATTCTGCAGACGACCCCTACTCCACTCTTTGAGTGATGGAGATGGGATCCAATTGAGCCCTGTCACCGGACATCACCTGCGCCGTTTTTCCCTTTCTTCTGGATTGAGGGAACGTCTGCGACCACGCGCTGCGCCAACCTTTCGCCGCTTCCGCTTCTCAGGTTCAGGCACAGTCTCACTACTAGTCTCTTCAACACCAGAAAGGGCCCCAAGACCACCACTGTTCAACAAGGCCCCCAAATCTTCCAACGTAAGTGCACCGCCTGTGCTTGCACGAGCCTTTACCTCATCTAGACGTGGGCCGATTTTTCTTCCGCCCCCTGCGCCCTTCTCGGCTTTCTTGCGAACCCGTGCAAAGGCTTCAAGACGCCCTATTTCTCTGCGCATCTTCTTGAGTTCAGCTCGATTTGTATTGATGGTTTCCAACATTTTTGCAATTCGATCGTTGAGGTTACGAATTTCTTTGGGGTTTGCCTTCTGATCAGCAACCTCTTCTCGTGCTTCTTCTGCGATTGATTTCCTCTCAGCACTCAACTTGTCGAGTTGCTTCAATTTCTCTTCTTGATTTCTCAGCAATTCGATGTATTTCTGGTGTAATTCATTTCCACGAGATTTCTGAGCATACATTGCCTGCAATTCAAAGAAAAATGAAAATAGTTTAATTTCGTGGTCCCTATTGGGCATCTTGCCTAAATCATTTGGAATGGTCGCCAATCTCCTATGAGTTTGAGCCAATCGTTCTTCGATGATTTCTAACGGGGGTGGCACATTTTGGTTGATTGCGTCACGTTCTTGCCGAACCACTCGCGATTGTTCGCGAACAGTTCTAAATTCATTGAGTACAGTAGTTCTCTCCTTGCTGATTCCACGCGTTGACGCTTGGATTGCACGAAGTGATTGAACTAGTGTAATTTCTGCCTCGCGTTCCTGTTCAACCCTTTTCATTTCCTGTTCAGTGGCTTGCTTTGATGCTTTGAGGGCCTTAGTCATATCACTAATTTCGGAATCAGAAAGATCTTCAAGATCGTCAAACAATCCTTCCTTTGGTTTTGAGCGCTTACGCTTACCCTTCCCCTCACTCATTCTTCTTCACCACCGTCTGGTTTTATGGAAATGGGCAATTCGGCATTACGCCGGCGTATACTTGAACCTCCTCCAGATTCAACTTGTTTGGCATTTCGTAGCAAATCATCCAGGCCATTTTTGATAGCAGATTCCCAGTAAGATATGGCCGACTCGGATTGTTTGATGAGGGCCCGAGAGCGCTCTACTTGGCGCATTGAATTTCGCAATTCAACTCTCTTCTCTACAAATGTGGCATGAATTGGTTCATTTTTCTCAACATGCGTCAACATCTCAAGATGCAATTTGTCTGCCAGTTTGAACAATTTCTGCATTTTTCGACTCGAGTCAACGTATTGCGACATCTCAGGGTTGTCCTTTCGACGCCTTTCTAGCCAAGCATCATTTTTTTGCAAGAGAGCCTTTCGTTCAGCCAGCAATTTCCGTTCGTCAGTAAGTGACAGCGCTTGCTTCTCGATTTTCTCCTCTACCCTCTCAAGTGCCTCTTCGAGTTTCTCTTTTGCCCATTTTGGATCAAGGCTCTTCAATCCCCCAGTTTCGTCCAATTGTTCCCTCAGTACACGTGTTTGTTGTAACAACTCGCGTGCTTCTTTCTGAGCTTCATTTCGACTGTTTTTCAGTTCAGCGACTTTATTGGATTCAGTATCGCGAGCCAGCCTCAGCTTCTCGACTTCAGGAGCAAGGGTATCCGCATCATCTGTCATGCGAGTTTCAATATCGGGCAATGCCTTCGCAAGCAACCTTCTCCGCTCAAGAATTTTTTCGGCAAGTTCCTCCGGTTTGAGGGCGAGCAGGCCTGTCAGATTCATGCAGAACGACTCGCGGAACCACAGGTTCCGCATAAAGGTTCAGCGATTAACCCGCTCAAACAAGGCAAGGGTCTTGAACCGTACGTGGCCAAGCGCACGCATGACCGTAGGTCATGGACGTGGCATCTGGGTTGCCGTACTCCTACTTTCTTCACTCTGGGTCCCATTTGCTTCGGCAGCAGGCGGAGGCCTCCTATTGACGGGCGACAGTTTCAGCATCATCGGAGATCAAGAAATGGGGGCAGGGGACGTCAATATCAGTGTGGATGTCGTGGCCCACGATTCTAATTCGAACGGATTCTTAGAAATGACATTCACCGCCGAAGACAACACCCCATTGGCTTCAGATAACCGTTCAATCAACTTATTGGCAGACGAATCAATCACCGAAGTCTTCGATTTCGCTTCAGTTCCAATCGGCACACATACCCTCTCACTCCAACTGTGGGGCGACGTTGGCGTTGGTTTTGAAAACAACATGACACAAATTCAAGTTTTCATCCAAAGATTATCTCCAGGCAACGCATCTATAGAATATTCAGGTGATTGGACTGTTGTCCCTGTCCATTCTGATTCCGGTGCAGCGAGTGGAAACAACACTCTGCGGGACGGAGATCATGCTTGGGTGATTGCAACCGTCGAGAACACAGGGGATGTCACATGGTCAGGCAATGCCACATTATCCAATCAGAGCTCTGTAATTTCGATTCTGGCCCTCAACATCGATGGTTTGTCTACCGCGTCCGTGAATTTCACCATTGGTCCATTGTTTGAAGGAACCACCACCATTTCGATTGATTTGATTGAGGATCAAACTTCTGTTGCATCCGACTCGCTTATTCTCGATATCGGTCCACCACCATTGCCGCGCCCCCTGCTATTGATGGCACCTGAGTCAACGGACCCAAATCTTGGTGATTCCGTGAATTGGACAATTTCAACTGAAAATTCCGGTGAATCGCCATTTGAGGGCAGCCTCTACTGTAGTTTTCCTTCAGGAGTCGAGATTCTCAACCAATCCATTTCAGTCCCCCCTGGACAAAATCAAACTTGGATTGTCATTTTGGATGTTCGCCCTGGCCAACTCGATTGTTCAGTAACCAGTTCCCAACGCTTGCATATCGATTCGATTACATCAACATCTCATGTCTATGATATGTCGGCTGGACATCTGATGAGAGCTGGCAGTGATGGACTCACAGTCACCGGTGGTCCATTCCATGTGGGTGATCCCATTCCATTGGCCATTCTGATACACAATGGTGGCGATTTTTCAGGTGCGGCTTCCCTTGAAGTCAGAGAAGGTGATTCCGATGGCAATAACATGGGTTCTTGGACTTCCTTGGAGACTAGAACATTGGAGGTAGGTAGCAGCCTAGAATTGGGTTCACAACACATTCCTATTGTGTCAGGTGAGAGACAGATTGAATGGCGAATAGTGAGTTCAGATAGCCTTGTCTCCAATGATCTGTCGGGGATTATTTCACTCATCGTTCAACCTTCTCAATCCCTAGGTGTCACAATCTCTTCATTGGGGTGGACACTCAGTGATGGATTGGAAGTCGAAGTCACGACCTCCCTCTCGTCTGGCGAGAGTCGTTTGGTGTTGCTCGATGTTGGAACTTCAGGATCGTCTGGAGACGATTCTCAGATTTCAGTTGAAATCCTCCTTTCCCCGGGTCAGAGAACACTGACCTACAATCTTGGACATCCTACTTCATCATCACTCGCAACGGTCGAACTCACACCTATTGGTTGGGTGTCAACTTCAATTGCGTACGATGAGATTACCTTGGTTCGGCCCAATCCCCAAACCTCTGTAATCCTCAATTCGGTAAGCCCTTCAAATCCAGCCCAGGGCGAATCGGCAACAATTTCCTATTCATTAGTCAACCAAGGGGGCGGTGATACCTTGGCCGGCGAACTAATGCTCATTGATCTGAAACACGAAGGTGAAGTTCTGTGGACTGGACCGGCACCGGTTGTCACTTCAGGCGAGAACACTTCCGCTTCATTCTCTCTTGAACAATGGCCTGCCGGTTCTGTGGTCGATCTCAGATTAATCTGGCACACCGCTACAACAGATGCAACTGGTACCAATTCATTCCTATCTGAATCAGCACAAACAACAGAGCAAGGTTTCACAATAGATTGGCTTTCTCTCATCTATGGTTCTCTTGCTGGTTTATTCATCGGACTTGTCACACGCACCGTAATGCGTGCTAGGGCCGGTAAACCATTGCTTCCTCGAAGTGAACGTGGGGGGCGAATGTCCAAACCCAAAAAATCCGTTGCGAAAACAGCTGATGAAAAAGTCGAGGTCGCCTGTCCAGCATGCGATCAGAGACTCAGAGTCCCATCGACATACAGTGGTACGGCTCGATGTCCAGCATGTGCACAAACCTTCCCTGTGGAAGCTGCTGAAGAAGAAGTTGCAGAATCTCCAGAAGTTGAAGATGAAATCGAATCCGTTGAGGAATCTGTCGAGGAATCGGTTGAATCTGTGACCGAAGTTGCACAACCCACCCCCGTAGTCGCAAAAGGAGAAAATAAATCCTCATCGTCTGATGATGTCATCCATTGTCCAGATTGTCAACAGAAATTGAAGGTCCCCTATGATCGACGACCTGTCCGTGCACGCTGCCCGGCGTGCAAGTGTGAATTCCGTGCATTGAAGGGATGATTCGTTTGAGTGAACCGATTAAAGAATTTGAGGAGATGTATCTCAAGACCCTCTACGAATTTTACGTTGAAGAACCACAACAACCCATTCGTAACAGTCGAATTGCTGAAACCCTCGGTGTGAGCCAAGCAGCCAGCAGTGAGATGGTTCAGCGCTTGGCAGGCAAAGGAATCCTATACCATATCCCCTATCGAGGAGCTACGCTGACAGAAGCAGGGGTTGAGGCAGCAGCTAGAATAAAGCGCCGCGAATGTCTTATGGAAGTCTTTCTCATCCGTATGATTGACTACAAGGGCGACGTTAAAGCCGCAGCTTGTCGCCTTGAACATGCTTTGACGGATGATCTTGAATCAGCCATCGATCGATTGTTGGGTTATCCCGAGACTACCCCCGATGGGGAAAAAATTCCAGTTGTGTCCCGAAAAATTGAACCCATTACCAATACAATGCTCCTCCCTCTTCACGCGCTTCCTGTTGGCCTGTCTGGCGAGGTAGAATTGTTGGTTCTTGAAGGCGCTGACGTTAGAACCCTCGAAGGTCTTGGTATTGCAGTGGGTTCTACGATTCAATCCACGGATGAAGGATTCACAGTCAATGACCAAGGAATCCAAATCACACAGGCATTATCTGCTCGAATACTAATTCGGACCCAGTGAAATTTTGCTGGCGCAACGGCCATATGCGCGCCTGCGTACGCGGACCCATGGGGGCAGAGAAAATCACCACAGAGGATGCTCTGGATTTGCTTTCCCCTTCAGAAGATGCCCTTTCAACTGAAGATGCGATTGCAGCAACCCGGGCGCCGGCTAATTCTGGCCCCACTCTATCTGATATTGAGGCTGTAGAGAAGCGTATGGACAGACTCCGTGCTCGGGAGCACCACCTCCTTCGATTAGACCGCCTTTTCCTTTCAAGGGGAATCCACCTTTCTTTGACATTACCAATTTTCGCACTCGCCTTACAGTTGGTGGGTCGACGCTATGCCGAAGGTTCCCCCGATTGGTGGATTTCCAGTGTCGAATCCGGATTCCCGGAAGCGACCCTTAGCATCGTCGCTGGTCTTCTTGCCACCATCATTCTCTTTGCGTGGATGGTTTCTCTGTTCGTGGTTCGGGCATTACACAACACTTCACGCAAGGTTTTCCTTGCTGAAGGCAAATCATTCATGCTTAGGGGTAGGCCCTTTGAGAGCCTACACGGTTACGAAGCCATCAATGATGTGACTAGAATGGCCGTGACTCGAGTTTCGGGCGTCCTCACCATCGTCACATTCTCTGCCTTGGCTCAATTGGCGGCAACATTGGAAGGCGGACTCACAGAAGGAGGGGGGGTATTAGTGGGGTTGGCTATTGGAGGTACTTTTGCTGCGATTGGTTTTGATCTTCTTCGCAGTGGGTCGCACCACAATACCGTGGAACGCTGGGGATTATTGGAGGCATACGAACCACCTCTGCATCCATCCTGCCCCGATCGCGTTTTCACTGAAATCCTCACCACTTGGATGGACCCTGTTCTTCGCGCTCGTTTTGATTCACACATTCAATCACTTCGAGATGGGTTGCAGCCAGGAAAAGACATCCATTCAGCTATTGAACATCTGTTGCATATGCGTTACTTGGAAGCATTGGGTGAATTGACCAATCGTCAAGTTCGCCAATCGATGGAATACTATTTCCGCCTCGATAGGGTTCCTGAATTGTTTGATAATGACTGGTTTGATGAAGAGACTTGGACCAATCTTTTCCTGCACATCAGGGAAAAATGCTCCCCATTCTTCCGCCTACTCTCTAGACTCCAACATGATTTATCTGATGATCTTGAATCATTGCGGGCAGACACCCTTCACTTCGATGTTGATATGCAAAACGTTGTCAGTGGAGCGGGCCATCTATTCGCCTATCTCCACAATAGTGGTGACGAGCGTCGAACCATTGTAATCAAGATTCAAACTCCTGATTTCCAGCCCCATGAAAGTGCATTTACTCTAACTCTGGAGTCCAGTACGGCGCTTACAGGAATTGACGCACATCTTCCAACACGTTCCAACACAACCGATGATGTTCACGATATATTGGCCAAAATGATGGATCATGGAGAAATGATATGGCAAACTCTTCTTCCTCAGCACGATGGTGAATCTACCGTCTCAGTAAGACTTGAAGACACGGATGGAAATCTACTCGGTGGCAAAGTTCTCGCCGTTCAAGTTCGACCAAAACTCCAAGATCGAATCCGTCAGCGGGGTGGAATGGCAGCGATTGGAGCTGGAATCTTTGCAATCCTCTACCGGATTGTACCATGGGTCGCTTCACTCGCCGCATTGTGATTTGGGCCCCTTTAGGGCCCATCGGTCGCTTCAAATGGGGAGGTGGGTTCGGACGACCATGACAGATGCGACGGAGCCCGACGGCACCGATGCCGACCTCCGTGACGAATTGAAGTCCATGGAGGCCAAACTCCGACGCCTACGTGATATTCGCCAGCAGCATAATGATGCAGGTAAACGCAATGCTGATTCTCGAAACGCCATTCAGAAGGAGTACAAGAAACTCCGTGAAGAAATCGATCAATTATTGGCTGAGAACAAAGAAATTCGCAACAAGGCCAAAGCACACCAGGCAAGGCGTGATGCCATCCAACAACAGATTCGTGAACTAATCGGGCAATCCAAGAATTCACGGGGAGAAAAAGGAAAGAAATCCCCAATACTTGAACTGAGCGAAATTCAGTCTCAAATAGATAAATTGGAAACAACACTCGAAATTACCGGGATGACGTTGGACAAGGAGAACAAAATCTTGAAACTCATCAAGAAACATAGCGTTCGCAAGAAAGAACTGGAACCTTTGGTCGAAGAGGCTATGCGAATCAAGATTGATATTGACAATATCGAGGGCAGCATCAAAGAATTGAAAATCGAGGCTGACGCTGAGCATGCGGCCATGGTCGAATTTCACAAAGAGGCTGACGAATTGTGGGAGACCATCAAACCGCGTTTCGAAGAACGTGATTTCAAGAAAGCAGAAGGTGATCGATTGCACGAAGCATTCCTTGAATGCCGCAAAGAGGCTGATGATGTTCATACTCAAGTCGTTGAGATGCTCGAACAAGTCAACCAAATCAGAGACAAACTCAAACAAGAACGACTTGAGGCCCAATCGTGGATTGATGACCACAACGAGGCAGTCCGCAAAGCACTCACAACACCCGATAAGGATGAGAAACTTGCTGGGACATTGACTCAAGCGCTTCTCGCTGGCTCAGCGGTTAGTTTTGGAGGAAGTGAAACCGGGACAAATGCAAATACACGAACTGATGGCCGATCCTCACGAAAAGCCAACATGCGCCGTGGCGGTGCAGCACGCGGACGTCGTGGTCGGACCAAGACGCCTGAAGAATGAATTGAGATTCAATACATGTCCGGGCGCATAATAAAATAGGCCCAACCCGCCCACCAATCATGCGGAAATCTTCGGGCCCGTATCGGACGTATGATCGTTCATGGGAGGAGATAGAGCGAATGCTTGTCATTGCCGAAGAACGAGTCGATGAATGGCAGGATTGGTTTGAAACATGTCGCGAAGAAGGTGACCGGGAGGGCATGAAAGAGGCAGCCCGCAATTACAAGGCACTTCAGGGCGTTGTCAAATGCCTCAAATGGGTGCTGGGGGAAGAAGGTGTACCCAACCCCTTAGAATAATCACCAACCTCGCTGATCCATTCGAACATCGAGGGTTTCTATTTCCAATCCATCCATGGCTCGGCCCGCCATCATCGCGCTAGCCTCTGCAATTTTTTCTGCATCCTCAAAGTGATGTGTTGCCATGACGATGGCTTCTGCAGTAGTAACTGGATTTTCAGACTTGAATATCCCTGAACCGACAAAGACACCATCCATCCCATGACGCATGAGTAGGGCCGCATCGGCAGGAGTAGCTATGCCCCCTGCTGAGAATGTGACCACTGGCAACCTTCCCATTTCTCGAACTTCACCAAGAACCTCAAGCACACTGGCGTGAACATCATTAAGTGAACCAAATGGAGTATCTACAACATTCAGCACATGCTCGGATGCTTCTTCTAATCGGCGGAAGCCATTGCTGATGGTCGCTGCAATAGTCTCAAATTCTTGTGATGAGGATCTCTGAACTAGGCCAATCTCTGCCGCTACAAGGCGGGCATGCTGTACTGCAGCTACCACATTCCCTGTACCTGCTTCACCTTTTGTTCGAATCATTGCAGCACCTTCGACAACTCGGCGCACAGCTTCCCCTAGGTTTGTACATCCACAAACGAACGGAATCGTAAATTCATTCTTTGCGATGTGGTAGAACGGATCTGCTGGAGTCAACACTTCGGATTCATCGACCATATCAACACCAAGCGCTTCCAATACACGAGCCTCTTCATCATGTCCAATACGCGCCTTTGCCATGACGGGAATCGTCGTTGTCTCGATAATCCCATTGATGAGATCAGGGTGACTCATCCTTGCAACGCCACCATCAGCACGAATATCGGCCGGCACCCGTTCTAGGGCCATGACGCTGGTCGCACCTGCATCCTCAGCGATGTGCGCCTGTTCCGGTGTGACGACATCCATGATGACGCCACCCTCTTGCATTTTAGCAAAGCCTCGCTTGAGCAATTCAGTGCCCTTGCGCATATGGGTGAGGTCGATAGACATATGATTCGGTCCTTCGACCAATAACGCACATTAGAACCTTCGTCAGAGAACTAGTCTTCGGCTAGAATGGGTGAATCACCCTCTGCGATTGGCGCATCCTGACATTCTGCCTCATTCCGATCAGTCCATTCCTCTTCCCCATCCGGGACGTCAGTGTCTGCGAAAATGGCTTCAACTGGACATTCTGCGATACATGCACCGCAATCAATGCATTCATCGGGATCAATCACGAGATATGTAGGGAGTTCTCGAAACGCTTCGACAGGACATACTGCAACACAATCTTGGTACTTGTGATTGATGCATGCTGATGTAACGACGTGGGTCATGTTACCGCGTGGATAGCCAAACCAATATGAAGCCTTGGAACCAAAATGTACTGAATCAAATCATTCTGAGTCAATTATAGAGTTCGGCAATCCCAATTCAGTAGCTATTATTGAAGATGATTCCAACATTTTTCTGGCATTCTCTAAGACATCTTGGCCAGGATACACTTCCAGTTTTATCCTTCCTTTAACTTGTTCTTCAAATCCCTCTGATAATTCTATAGAGCCGCGAACTAGTGATGAAATATCCAATCGAATATGAAGTACATTCTCTTCATCAATTCGTGCAATCAAATCATCGGATTGCGCTAGGTTTGACAATAATTGTGCACCGAGGTGAGGGATACTTTCTCTGGCCGCCTTTTTTCGATCGATTTGGGCCCGCAACATCGTCATTCGTGCACCGTGATAGGATTTAACTTTCTCACGGGAAATTTCTGCTTCGCCACCAGTAAGCCAGTTCAGAGCAGCAGCAATGGCTTCCGTGGAAGAGACACCACTGGAGGTGGCATACCAGGTGACATTGTGCACAGACACAACCCCTCGGTGGTGAATCTAGCCTATGACCCCTACGGGGTCCAAGCATGGCGTTCAAATACTCGGGGCAGGTCGGCGGCTCGCTAGTGGGGTAGCCCCCGCGATAATCAGGAGATGAAAAGTCATGGCCAGTAAGGGTGCATCATCACGAGCAGCAGCTCGAAAACAGAAAGACAAATGGAAGGCAAAACGATGGTACACCATCAGAGCCCCTCGACAACCTTGGCATTTCAAGGTCATCGGTGAAACCCTAGGCGAAGAAGACGAACTCCTGATTGGTCGCATGTATGAAATCACACAGCAAGAAGTCGATGGTGACTTCAGCAAGATGCATGTCAAACTCAAGTTCCGCGTCACCGAAATCGTTGGCCAAGATGCAATCACTGAATTTGCAGGTCACGAAGTTCTGAAGGATCACGTACGACGCCAAGTCCGTCGATATCGTGGCAAAGTCGATGATGTCATCGATGCAATTACTGAAGATGGCTATTATGTCAGAATCAAACCCTTCTTAATCACTCAAGGCCGAGTCAAGACTAGCCAGAAGAAAGGGATCCGGGATGCATGTCGCGAAGTCATCCTTCAGGCGGCGGCCAGAAACACATGGATGGCCCTACAGAAGCAAATCCTATCTGGTGAACTTGAACAATCGGTTGAGAAGGCTGCACGCAAGGTTGTATCTGTGAAAACAGTCTTCATTCGAAAGAGTCAACTCGTCCAAGAAGGCGTGATTGTAGAAGATGGACCTACACTCGATGAAATTCTAGATAATGAGTCCAAAGCCGCATCTGCGAAGAAGGCTGCATTGGAAGCCGCAATGGAAGATGACGATTCTGAGGATGAAACTCCAGACGTTCTCGCTGCTGCCGAAGCCTCTGCAGATGATGCGGATGATGCAGATGAAACGGAACACGACGCCGAAGAGGTTGACGATGCTGCAACTGAGGAAGAACCCGCTGAATCTACTGAAGATGCACCAGACTATGCATCGTTGAAGGTCGCTGAACTGAAGGAACTTCTGAAAGCAGCTGGTAAACCAGTCTCAGGTAAGAAGGCCGAGTTGATTGCCCGCTTGCAGGAGTAGGTGAGGCCGCATGGCCCGTCTCACAGTCCTTTGCGGTACTGGGATGACTGAGTTGGCCACATCGACTGAAGGAGCCACGGTTGAAGAGTTCCGTTCCGATACCCCGTGGGGGGAAGTTCCGTGCACCCTAGTCAGAATTGGAGGGCACGAAATTCTATTCATTTACCGACACCACAATCTAGATGGAAGCGTGAACCCACCCCACAGTATTGAGCATCGCGCCAATGTCCATGCAGCAACATCATTCGAACCATCTGTGGTAATCAGTGTGTGGAGTGTTGGTTCAATGGATGCTGATTTTCCGCCTGGTGTGGTTGGCGTCGCTGACGATTTACTCGATATCTCAGGAACTGTTTGGACATTCCATGATGACTCAGCCGTTCATGCCAATCGAACAGAAATGTTTGATCGGACATTATCTGGGATTGCAGCCAACGCCCTCAAGCCGCAAGATGGGGCTGGACCCAACGCCTACAAGCAGGTGGTTGCCCAAGCCAGTGGCCCACAATTCGAGAGCCGGGCCGATGTCGAAGCTTACCATCGATTGGGAGCGACTTGTGCCAACATGACGATTGGAGGAGAGGGGCGATGCCTTTCGGAAAAGCCTCAATCCCACGTAGGCCTACTTCTATCGAGCAATTGGGCGGCTGGAAAAGATCCAGATGATGCACTTGCTCCGGTGAATCATCACGCCGTGGAAGACCTAGCAGCATCCATGCGGGCGCGCGTTTGGGATGCAATCATGGCAATTGCCACCTCACAGTAGGTTCATTGGCCTCTGTACTGGTCCTCTCGATATGACAAGGCCGGTTAGCGTAGATGAATGGGTAGAGGTTGAGGCTGAACAACAGCCCGATGGTTCATGGCAGACGATGATGGGGCGGGTCGCACAATTCCACCACAAGCACGATTTTGCCAGTCCCGAGAACAATGGACACGACATGGGCTATCGTTTGGCACTGGTCATCGAAGAATTGGGTGAATTGTCTGCAGCTATCACAAAAGGAAAACCCAAGGAAGAGGCTGCCGAAGAATTGGCAGATGTATTCATTCTCATGCTGGGCAACGCACTGGCGATGAAGGTTGATCTTGAGGTGGAATTCCACAAGAAGATGGACCGAATCATGCAACGCCCCGCCAAGCGTGGAGGCATGGGCATTCGTGTAACTGAATACACCGATTCTTGATTATTTCTGGCGCTTGAATAGAACCATCATCTTGTCCGGTCCGAGTTCACGACCGGCTATGCCACAACCAACCGCTTCCCAACCCTCTACTCCCAACTTGTTGAGTTTGTCATCAGTGATATCAATGAGTTTCCCTGTCACGATTTTGTATTCCCATTCCACCATATTTGGGGGTGATTGCGAGGGCGCTTTATTCTGTTCCTGCGTCCGTGCGAGACATTGAGGCACCTGCCTCCATCAATCCCGCTGCAGGGCCTACCGGCAAATCCTCAATCTCCCCTTCAGTGAGCGGGCGCACCTGCACGTTTTCAGTGAGAATCATCGAATGCCCATGGGGGTCCATTAACTCAAGTGTCGCCCCCCTCTGCCCTTCTCGAATTTCCACCATGGTTTGTGTCAATTGTGTCAGTTCAGAAATGGCCTCATCATTGGCCTCTACGGCGGCTTGACGTCCGACCATATCAATCACATCCTGAAACCGATTGAGAACTCCTTCGATATTGGACACATATCCAGTCGAATGTGACCCTGGCCTGACCTCTAAATCCAATTCCAACAAACGAACGGTACAGGCAGAACCTCGGATGACTCGCACCTGCAAATCCTCAATCGAATCAATTCGATAGGTTTGACAAGATCCTTCTCTGGCCACCGCGGGGATGAAATCGGTTTGACGCCAGCCACAACCTGGACACGTGAGTGTGACTTGTGTATGTTCGCCGAAATAGGCAATTTCTTCGGTATGTGCAAGCATGGATAATCCTTCATCGTAACCGCAGATGACGCAGGAAACCTCGATTGTACTCTCCATGGTAAACTGTCCTCCTCTTGGGGTTTGAACCTATGCGTCAGGTGCGAACACTTCGTTCTCCACGCCCTTCAGGGCTGCAAAACCAGACGGGAGCAATATGAGTCGATCATCACCGACCTGAATCAAGGCACCACCGAGATCCCCCTCAATCAATTCCTGTAACCGAGCAACACAATTGGCAAACTCAACCTCTCGATGAATGAGGCGCTTCAATTCGACAATCGCCACATCTCCAGCCGCCACCCAATCAAATAGCGCTTCAATTCCAGATGAATCTTGTAAAACTGCACGATGAATGATGGCCTCTCCCCGCATAGAGGGAACTGGCGCATCAGGATAGAGGTCGCCTAAATCGTGGTAGGCTTGGGCTGGAGCGACCGGTTCAGGTTGTGATTCAGCGATAGATGGCATGTCCATCCACCTGGGTACATCTCCTTCCTCCATGGTGGGTCCCGAACGGTGACAATCCTTCAATCCTCGGACCCATTTGACTTCATAGGTTCAAGAACCGTCGCGACCCCAGACGGTCCGAGGTGCGACCAAGGGGACGTCAGACGAGGGATTCAAAAGGGACCCTCTTCTCGACACATCATCCCCGAAGCGCATCTGCGCGGGTTCTTGGAGGATATTGATATGGATGCGGACATGGCTGCGGTTAAGACTGGAACGAGTACACTAGGAATCTGTTTCGATGGCGGAGTCGTCGTAGGCGCGGATCACCGAGCAACTATGGGGCACTTCGTTGCCAATAAGAGCGTCCAGAAGTTGTTCAAAATTGCTGACAACCTCGCATTGACCACGGCTGGCCTTGTCGGTCACGCCCAATCCCTTTCTCGAACCCTCGCGGCAGAGATGAGCCTGTTTGAACTCAAGCGCGGTCAGCAGATGACTGTCAAGGGTGCTGCGACGATGACTGCCAATATTCTCGGCGGCCGCCCTCATTGGGTTCAATTGCTCATTGCAGGTGTGGACGATACCGGTGGCAGCGTCTATTCCATTGACTCTGCTGGTGGTTCTATTCCTGACGAATACTGCGCAACTGGCTCCGGTTCCCCCTACATGTACGGTGTATTGGAGGATCAATTCAAATCCGGTATGACCGAAAAAGAAGCCCTCAAAGTGGCCGCAAAAGCCCTTCTTGCAAGCGCACAACGAGATGCTGCTAGCGGTAACGGCATGGATTTAGCCGTCATCACCAAGAAAGCAGGATTCCGTCTGCTCACTGAGGCAGAACTGACCGCACTTATCCAACTGTGCTAATCCCTTCCCGGCGCACGCGCCGTCCTCGCACCCATCCAGTGGATGGGATTGTGATGCAGTGTGTTCCCGGGCCGAAAGGAGGTTAAGACATGCGTCTGACATTCCAACAAGTGAAAAAGAAAATTGAGAGTATGGTGCCCTCGGGTATCGATTATGACGTTGATCTTGAAGCGGCAAGCATCGCCATTATTACACCTGAACCAGAAGCATTCTCTGGACAGGATAGTTTGGCGAGCAGGATTGCCAAGACCATCAAGCGCCGAATCGAAATTAGACCCTCGCCAGATATTTTGATGAACGCCAAGGAAGCTGAGTTAAAAATCATCGAAATGCTTCCAGATGAAGCCGGACTAAAACGAGTTTATTTCGATGGTGCCATCAGCGAGTGTACCATTGTTTGTGATGACCCAGGGGTAGCTGTAGGTCCGAAGGGTGCAACTATTCGTGGCATTCGTGATGAGATTGGTTGGATAATACGCACTGAACGCTATGCTGCAGTCGAAAGCAGGACCATGCACAACATTCGCAAATATCGACAAGAAAACGCCGAAGATCGCAAGGCATTGCTACGAAAATTCGGTACCAGAATTTACCGTCCACAACGCCAGGGAGAGGCATGGTGCCGCCTGACAGCCCTCGGCTCTTACCGGGAAGTAGGGAGGGCAATGCATCTTGTTACTACCAACGAATCCAAAGTTGTCGTAGATGTGGGTGCCAAACCGACAAACAATCTCAGTGAAGTTGCTCCGTTCTTCAATGCACCAGAATTATTGCCATTTGAGAATCTCGATGCAATCGTCATAACCCACGCACACATTGACCACATCGGTCAACTACCTGTCATGTACAAGTATGGATATCGCGGACCTATCTACTGCACACCTCCTACCCGAGATTTGATGGTTCTTTTACAAAGTGATTACATCAAGGTCGCCGCTGCTGAAGGCAACCCCCCTCCATATGGGTTGGGCGATGTCCAAGAGATGATCAAACACATCGTTGACGTTGAATGGGGAAAGACTCTCGACATCGCCCCGGATATCAAACTCACCATGTACAATGCAGGACATATTCTCGGTTCTTCTTCCCTACATATGCACATAGGCGAAGGCAAGCACAACATCGTATTCAGTGGTGATATCAAGTACGAAAAATCGTGGTTGTATGATGCTGCTGCCGTGCGATTTCCTCGTGTTGAGACACTAATCCTAGAATCGACGTATGGTGGGGCTAAGGATTTCCAACCGACTCGTCAAGAGGCTACACAAGAATTGCAAGATTTGATTCAGAGGGCTTTGGCACGAAAGGGCAAGATTTTCTGCCCAGTATTTGCTGTTGGCCGTTCCCAAGAAGTGATGATAGCAATTGACCAACTCTTCAAATCAGGAGAATGTGATCCGGTAACCGTCTGGGTCGACGGCATGATTACTGAAGCGACGGCCATCCACGCAAGCCATCCTGAAGCCCTCAACCGTGAACTCCGAAAGAAGGTGCTCAAAGGTGGCGAAGAGAACCCATTCAATTCTACGTGGTTCCGCGAGGTTAGTGGTCGCGAACAACGCGAGAGTATCTTGCTCGACCCGAATCCCTGTATTGTGTTGGCCACATCTGGAATGATGACTGGCGGCCCCATTGTCGAGTACTTCAAAAACTGGGCCCCTGAACCAAATAACACACTGTGCTTTGTTGGATACCAGGCAGATGGGACATTGGGGCGACGCCTACAGAAAGGATTCCCCGAAGTTCCAATCAATGATGGCGGGCAGACACACATGGTCTCCATTGGATGCGATGTGGTTACCATCGATGGTTTCAGTGGACATAGCGATCGTCGACAATTGATGGACTACGTCAAGGCGATGAACCCGAAACCTCGAACCATCATCTGCCACCATGGTGATGCTCACACTTGTGCTGAATTCCGCAAGGATCTCGCCAGTACCTATCGCATCCGCACATATGCCCCGAAGAATCTGGAAACAATTCGTTTGATTTAGAGTACGGGAACATCAAATCCGACTTCAGCAGGGTCTGGTAATGTCTGTGCTTCAGTCTGCTGTTCGTGAATCTGTTGATTGGCCCCACTTCCTGTATGAGAAGAAATTTCCTCTTGCTGGAAGAATGCCATGACAGCACCGGCTGCAAAAACGCCGGACAGCGCCAACAATGCCCAGGCATTGGCCCCCACGGTTCCCTCATTCACAATAAGCAATATTGAGGCAAATGCAAGCATAGCAAACGTGAGACCGAGAACCTTGGCCCGCGGGTTCCCCATGCAACCCCGTCTACCCTGCCTTTGATGAACTGAACGCTCCTCCGCGCGCCATGGACTTCAACATCGGGACATCCTCGGGCTCGCGCAATCGGCCCAAGCCAGCAACCCCTCGTGGAGGAGGTGGTTTTGCTGGATGGCTGATGACCGCCGTGGCTCCTTTCGGTGAAAACGAGGAACACGCGATGGATCAAGCACTGGTTGAATTGGGTCTAGGGGATGCCCGATTGATTCGCGGAGAAGGTGCAATGCTACCGATGGGATTTGAACCAGGTTCCCCCCAAGATCTACCGATGGGCACTCTAGTCGAGTGCCACTTATCCAAAGCCACAGTTGATGGCACAGGCATAGCATCTGCTGGTGTCGCATGGGCACTTTGTACTACCCCGGAGGGTGATGAGTGTGCGATTGTCTCTACGATGTCTCATCAAGGTTCGATGGAAGAATGTGAGGCGGAACTTCGTCGCAACCTTCAACGAAAACTCGGCAACCGAGACTTAGAATTGCGCAAAGATGACGACGGCCGCGCCTTGTTCGAATGTGCCGTCGATGAGATTGAGGCACAGGAAGGATTCCACGGGGTCGTCCTGGCTGCCTTGATCCTGCCAAACAGTCTCAATCTCGGTGGTTCAAGTGGTCCTACGCGATCCAGAAATTCGGGTGTATCTAGCATCGGTGGAAGCCTCGGGGGTCCAACCGGGTTGAGTGGAAGTGGAAAGAGCGATTTTGGATTTTGAACGCAGTATTCAACAACCGCCGCATTCTGAGTACATTCATGGAACCATCTTGGCTCGTGTTGATGTGCCAATCCTGTGAACAGGCATTCGGTAAACCAAGACGTGGGACTGATTTGCGTTGTCCTCATTGTAATCATCCAGAATCTAAGATTTTATCTCGTCACATGGATGCTAGCGAAGCAAGCGATGCTGTTTCATTGGCCAACGTTCCCACTGAGATTCGCGACCAACTGGCGAACTGGATACAAAAACAACCTCGGGATATCTCGGAATCCGAACCGGTTGATGGTTTCACCATTCTTTCCCATGCAATTGATGAAGACGGATTCATCACCCTAGAATCTCTGAAGAAGGCTCTGAGTGCACTGAATTCCCCCATCGATGCTGAGGCCTTCGCCGAGGAAGCATCTGCAGAGGGTGAACTGCTCAGAGTGGATTCGAATCGTTGGAAACGCACATGATAATGTTCATGTCATTTGAGTGACGCGACAGCATTACTGGACCCGTGGGTTAGCTTGGCTATGCTCGATGCTTTGGGAGCATCAGACCTCGGTTCAAATCCGAGCGGGTCCACTTAATCTCCGATAGTATCGTTGAGAAATCCCTTCGCCCGTTCTAGAGAATCAGCACGGGCTGCGGGATTCCCCTCCACATGCGCCCCTCTGTTTCGTAAAATTCTGATAATCCATCTACGCTGCCAGCGCTCGTTCAGAGGCAATCGAATACCAAGACACAATTTACCTGACATGTATCCATTCTTGTCTATTCTAGCCGTTCGTTTCCTCAACCGAACTGCCTTGGGAAGCAAAGTCAACTCTTTCTCACTGTCAAAGGAGTGGTGCGCCCCTGGATAAACCTGCAAAGTAGCATCAGGGAGTTGGGGCATTAATGCTTCAACTAGATGAAGAGGTGTCCAATCATCAGCATCTCCGTGCAGAATCAAAATTGGTGAGTCTGACCATTTTTGGATATCTGGGCGAATGTGAGCAGCTGGATAGAATGGTAAATGAGCATCGAATGGGGCTCCGAGGATTTCGATGATTGGAGACCATGCAGAGTACAGAGCAACAGTTCCACCAAGGCTCCAGCCTGCGATTGCAATCTTGTCAATCCTAGGGTCTTGTGCCAACGCAGAACGTGTGCTAAAGGCGTCAACAAGCATCATTGCATGAGTTACAGAGAGTTGGTCGTCAACGGTCGAATCAATTTCTCTTGAGGTGAATGAATTCACTTTGCAAACTGCGAGCCCAGCATCGAGCCAGCCATCGATGTGATCTTGATGGTGGTCCGACCAACCTTTGCTACCGTGAAGGGCAACCACACATCCAAACGGTCCTTCGCCTTGCGGAAGAAACAATTCAGTCTCAATCATAGTTTCAGGTGATTTTTCCAAACCGGTTAGGATGTGGTGGATTTCAAATGGGCTTGCAGATGTATGCCAATTTATCTCCGGAATCATCCTTTCATCTCCAAAATGCAGATTCTTCCCAGGGCAATCCAACCGCAATCCCCAACAGTTCTAAAATCACATAATTCCAAATGAAATAGATTGCAAATGTTGCAATCAGCGCAAGCATCGTTGTATTTACGATTCTTCTCTGTTCCCGCTTTGCCTGATCAATGGTACAAATCCCTTGATTGTTGAAGTGACGATAAAGGCCAATAGACAACAACACAATAGTCAATCCATACAATATCCATCGTGCTGAACCAAAGTAGAGGTCATTGGATAGTGCATCTCCTGCACCCACCGTCATCAACCCTAATCCAACCAATAGCACGCTGGGGAAGCAGCACATACTCGCCAAAAATGCCGAACTGAACACCCATCGCCACATGGAGCGAACCTCTTGTTCGGGACTCATGAAGTAACGTACCCCCTTCTTCGTTTTGATTCCTTGTAATCTAGGCCGGCCAAAATCATGAACGCAATGGGTGACGCCACTAGCAATGCAGGTTGCTGAAGAGAGAACAAGAGCGCCACCCATCCACCAAACCACAGTGAGGTCGCGACCAATCTGAGCAGTGGATGTGTATCTTTGCCGACGATGTACCAATCGATACCCCTTCTCCAGACTCCCTTCCAAAGCATCCAACTTACACTACCGAGAAATCTTGAGATTCGGATTCCAGATGTTTCATTGGCATAAATCGATTTGACGGCCACTTCTTCAATCCGAAATCCTCTGCGCCCGGACTCCATCAGCCACCAATTCGGATATCCATATCCTTGCCAGGTTCGCGACCAATCCCAATCCGCAAGCATGGTACCTGATGTCGCAGTGTATCCGCATTGCGAATCTCGGATGCGAACCCCAGAAGCCAGAGAGGTCAATCTGGATAGCCACCATGTCCCCAATCGTCGGATGAAGGGCATGCCTTTTGCCCCATCTGGATGCATCCATCGATTTCCTTTGACATGATCCGCCTTTCCTTCTAGAATAGGTTGAATGATTGCCGGCAAATCAACTGGATCCATTTGACCATCGCCTGCCATGACAACTACGACACAATTTCGACCAAAACGAGTGAGTGCCTGTTTACTTCCAACTTCGATGGCACCACCAACACCCAATCCTTTCGTCGGCACGACTTCGCCACGTTCACCCAAAGCCCCACGGGATAACTCTCTCGTATTGTCTGTCGAACCATCATCGATTACTACAATCCAATCGACATTATCTGGAATGGAAGCAATGCTCTGTGAAATGTGCTCCTGTTCGTTGCGCGCAGGCATGACAACTACCACGTGCATACCTGTGCGCTGTGAGACCGGTCCTTCAAGGCACGGTTTGACCGAATCATTCATCGACACGAGGCCCAAACGACAATCGATGAGGATTGTATTGGTGGTTCGCAACCAAGCATTGCGTATCGCTTCCGCCGTTGTTCGAGCCCTTGATTTCGCAGAACGCGTTACAATCCTCAATCTCGAAGAAGATGAGGAAACTTCTGTACTCGCTGAAAGCGCCGGTGCTGAGGTGATCCCACATAACGGTCATACCGATGCCCCCACAATTGCCAAAACCCTCATATCTTCAACAGAAGAAGAAGAGCGCACTGTCATCATATCTCTCGATGATGATTGGAAGTTGTCGGATATGGCACGCACCATCGGTCTTTCACGCCAAGGTCATGACGTTTTTATCGCATTCAAACACAGAACGATGAATCGCCGGGTACCCGAAAATCGACCCGATGCTCCCGTGGATTCAGACACCTACACATATGCAGATGCTGATATCCAATTTGCATACTGCTCATTTTCAGGATTGCAGGCCGTTGCCAGTCAATCTGAAGATTCTGTTCCGGCCAAGCTAGACAGTGAAATCGATGTCCGTGTCGTAGAACTTGACCCTCCCTCTGGCCCACCTAGGCGCGAATCATTGGCCAGTGCAAGTCGTTTCGCGCAATTCTTCTATTGGATGCTTGAAAGCAAACACCCACTCATTTTATTCGGCATCCCGGGCATTGTTTTCTTCTGGGTTGGATTTGAAATGGCCAATGAATTAATCAATTTCCAAGGCCCACATGACAGCGTTTCACTTGGCGTTGCACTTGCAGCCTTTGCCGCCACACTGGTGGGCGTATTTTCATTGACAACCAGCTTGATCCTCTATGTACTAGGCAAGCAAGTCAATCGGATGCCTAATCGTGCCCCCTTCAAATGAGAAACCATAGTCCCAACAACATGGCACTCAGAATGAACAAGAATCCCGCTTCAACACCTTTCCAGCGCTCTGACCACGATTCCGCATCACGGAGCTTCGCAGCTTTCCAAATTTCATATTCTTCATCAGTTAATTCTCGTTCCATCTGCAACCATTCAGACGAGACCTTCCATCGTTGCCAGACCAGCAGTAAGAGCATCACAATGAGGGCCGTGATGGCAATCTGAACCCACATGCCAAGCCTCAGGGTGTAACGCGACGACTGTCTCGAGGGAATGGGATGACTTCGCGAATGTGGTCGGCCCCAGACAACCAACTACAAACTCGATCGACACCTAGTCCAAATCCACCGTGAGGAACCCCTCCATATTTTCTCACATCAATGTAAAATTCGTAAGGTTCTCTGGGCGTACCCTCCTCTTCGATTCTCTCGATTATCTCACGCTCGGACCATGTCCTTTCTCCTCCGCCAATAATCTCGCCGTAACCTTCGGGGGCGAGCAGGTCATGACAGAGGACATACTTCGGGTCATCCGGATCTGGTCGGTGATAGAACGGCTTGGCTATTCGGGGATAGTGCGTAAGGAAATGAGGTACATCGAAATCTTGCGTGAGCACCTTTTCCTTTGAATAATCCAAATCTTGCCCCCATTCGATGTCGACACCCATTCCCTGAAGGGTTTCAACCGCCTCATCATAACGAATGCGCGGGTATGGATTGTCGGCATACCGGGCTACAAGTTCAAGATCACGGCCTAGTGCGGCCAATTCATCTGAGCGTTCATCAAGAAGCGTTCTAGCAATATGGCGAACCACTCCTTCTCCATGAATCATGACATCTTCGTTACCAGCCCATGCAATTTCCATTTCAGCGTGCCAGAATTCAGTCAAGTGTCTGCGAGTCCGACTCTTTTCCGCGCGGAATGAAGGTGCGACCGTGTACAATCTTTCAAGCGCAGGCATGGCGGCTTCGGCATAGAGTTGCCACGATTGTGTAAGGTATGCCTTCCTTCCAAAGTAAGGGACTTCAAACAAGGTTGAGCCACCTTCTACAGCACCTGCAACAAAGTTCGGAGCTTGATATTCCGTGAATTCCCGATCTCTAAAATAACCATGAATTGCACCGAACACGGAAGACCGAATCTTGAGCATCTGCGTCATCCGCGCAGTTCGAAGGTAGAGGTGGCGATTGTCTAGCAAGAACTCAGTTTCCCCTCCATCTGCGTTGGCCATTGCACTTTCAGTGATGGGGAATGGATTTTCAGGATTGACGGGGCCAACAACGGTCGCTGAATTTACAACCAGCTCATGGCCACCTTCGCTTCTTTCGTCGACATTCACCGTTCCATTGATGATGACGCTCGATTCAATCAGTGCACCCTTGAGTGCCTCAAATGTCTCATCCCCCACATCTTCTCGTTTAGCCACACACTGAATGCGACCCGTACTGTCTCGGAGAACAACGAACCAGATTTTGTTAGAACCCCGGGCACGGTTTACCCAACCCTTCAACTCAATCTGTTGGCCATCGTGGCCACCGGATTGAACATCGCCGATGAAGATGTCCTTCTGCATGACCGACCCGCCTAGCGGGTCGAGACAGACCCAGCATTTCAATGCCTCCGGTGCCTATGACCGTTGGACTAGATATCCTACACCATTCGATATTGGCGGGCGCTAGGGGGTTCGAACCCCTGGCCTACGGGTTAAGAGCCCGTCGCTCTACCTAGCTAAGCTAAGCGCCCAACCCGTCCACCGACCATCCCTCTATGAGGATAGCGCTTGCTGGATGTGTCACAGTCGCGCAGTCGGCTTGCGAATCAACTCACATCCACCGGGCGCAGCAAGCACCACAACATCTGCTGTATTCGTGAATAAACCGACTTCAACTACTCCGGCAATTGCACGAAGATCTGCTTCCATTTGTACTGGGTCTGAAATGTTTGGTCCAAAGTTAGCATCAAGAATCGGATTTCCATTGTCTGTCAGATAATCCGGACCACGAAGTTCAACTGGACCAGAACAAAGAGATTCAATTCGACGCTTGGTCTGTTCCCAACCGTAAGGATTCACTTCGATGGGAAGTGGGAACGCACCTAACACTTCCACGCGTTTACTGGCGTCGGCAACAACAATCATTCCACCACTCGATTCTGCCACAATCTTCTCGCGTAATAGAGCACCTCCACCACCTTTGATGAGGTGTAGTTCATTGTCAAACTCATCGGCTCCATCTATGACTAAATCTAGATGGTCACAAGAATCCCAATTAAGCATAGGTATGCCTTGCTCTATAGACAATTTTTCAGTTGCATCAGAAGTTGGAATTCCAGTGATTTCTAACCCTTCTTTCCGGATTCTACGACCCAGTTCTAAGATGGTGTATTTGACGGTAGATCCGGTACCAATTCCAATCTGCATTCCGCTCTCGACAAATGCACATGCAGCGATTCCAGCTTCAGCCTTCATCGCCTCCTTCTCCTCCGATGTGAATGGGCTCATTGCCCCTACCTCATCCGATAAGGGGCATATCCTTTCGCACGGTCCACAAAAGAAAATCGCCCCTTAAGGGGCGGCGATGGTTTCAAACACTTCCGGGTGCGTCGAACCGCCATGCGTTCCCAGCGTATGCCATGGGCAGTACCTCTACTTCTCACTTGGTTGATGCTCGGAATGAGCCTGTCAATGTTTGTTCAGGCTCCAGATTCGGCCCTTTCTGATTCACAAACGTCCATGGATTCAGGCTTGGATGAGCCCACATCGGTTTCGATCCAAGTAGCAGATGGAAGTTCATCAGCGCTGAAGGCTGAAGTTCCAGTGGGGCACACTGTCGAATCAATCGACCTCTCACTTTCGCCTGATGTTTTAGCATACAGTGACGGATTCACATGGTCCGACGAACCGGATTGGAATGCTTCTGGTGCTTTGCTAGACAGAGTCAATGTCAACGTCAGTGAAGGCATACAGTTGCTACCTCAAGAATGGATTTGGGATTTTGAAAATTCAAATCATGGCTGGTCTTTGCAATCATCCGGTGGTTGGGCATGGGGCTATGATTCGACGTTGGGAGCCAGTGGAGGTGTTCATGGAGGTACCAAAGCCATCTACACCTACAATGGAAATTATCCCAATTACATGTCCGGCACACACTGGGCGACAAGCCCAGTCATAGACTGTTCAGGATGCAGTGGGACTTGGAATCTGCAATACTGGAAGCGATTGGGTGTTGAATATCATGCTTATGATCACGCTTACGTCCAGGTCAAGAATGCACAGGGTAGTTGGGTTCAAATTTATTCAAGTTCCGGCACCATTAACGATGGTTCATTCCAACTCGTGACATACAATATTGCAAATTATGTGCAAAATAACCCAGCTTTCCGCATTCGATTTGGATTGGGTTCCACTGATGGTTCTGTAACATACACAGGATGGAATGTTGACGATGTCTCAATTTCACCAGCAGGTGGCGGAGGCGGTGGTGAAGAAGGGAACTGGACTAGCGCTAGATTCGGACCGGGTATCACTGGCGCACACGGCATGCAAGGGGATAGTTACGGCATCACCTCCATAGATGCCACAATTCCCAATGGTGCCGACGTCCGACTCTCTGTTCTTGATGGCGTTTCCAAAACGCCTATCCCTGGCTTTTCCGATTTGGAGCCGACATGGGTTGACCTTGGTTCCATCGATCCCGAAAAACACCCTAGTCTGCGCCTCAAACTGTACTTGGACGCCAGAGGGGGTGCTTCGACTCCAATCATACACAATATTCACATGAACCATCGATATGGGAATTCATTCTCATCTAATCCCTCTGAATCGGGTTGGTCAATGAGTGGGATGAATTGGAACAGTGGACAACTCAGTGGTTCAAATGGAGCGATTGCAACATCTCCAATGTTCACTTCCCATCGCCCGATTTCACAGATGCAGTTCTCATCATCCTCATCAGGTTCATTCAACCTTGAAGCTTCCTTGGATGGTGGGCCTTGGCAGAGTGTCGTATCTAGTGGAATCAGTGCCTTTGATGAATATGGGAGTACAATACAACTTCGCATAACATGCAGTGGTTCCTGTTCAATCACTGAACTCACATTGGAGATTCTAGGTGGGAATTTACCTACAAACCCTCGCTTCGACATTGGCCTAGACGGATGGTCTGAATGGGAAGTTCTCCACCCACATGTATCCCATTGGGGATGGCAGAACAGATTCACTAATGGCGACTTATCATCAGATATGTCGTGGGCAGCACCTGGACTGAAACAGGTTGGGTTGCTATTGCCCAAGAGTGGTTTGGAATCATTCTCTGTTGACTTGGCCCCATTTTCTTCCACACAACCTGTCGACGTCTCTCTGACCATTGGTAGCACGACCATTGGAACAAAGACAGTCACCTTCTCAACCGATTCAGAGACCTACACTCTATCTTCATCTGATATTCAAAGTTTGAACACAGAACTCTCCAACGCCAGCACGTTTTGGGGAGTAGGTAGTGAGTTACAGTATGCAATTGCGACCATTGATGTTGATGGCGTTTCAGGATCCATCAGAGTCGGTGGACTTTCAGCGATTCATCGGCCAACTGTCGATTTGTCATTCTCAGTAAATTCTGCCTTTGTCATGTCGATGAATCAAGCGCTTCCTAGCGCACAGATTCAATCCCAGCATCGCATGGTTCCGTTGACTCTTCAATCGAGTACACCTGGTGCATTTATTGGTACAATTACCGATTTGGTAACATCTGAAAATGTTCATCTTGATGCGGCATCCTTGTCGAACTTCACACAATGGGCGCCTGTAACTCCCTCTTGGCAATGGATGGAATTGGGCCTGAATTATTCATGGGGTGACGGAACTCCAGATCATCTGTCCGTCAGTGTCGAGACGGATGGCGCCCGTGCCTTCTACGAATTCCCGGTTGACGGCTCCATCTTTTCAATGACCCGAATAGATGGGACATCAATATCCCCTCTCCAGTTCAAGGATGCCAACGGAGGAGCAATCTTCAATCATGGTAACAACAATCTTGGTGTCACTTTACCATTCCAGACCTCTGCGAATCTTGATGATTCGAATCAATTCAAGATTAGCGCATCTCTGTACATGTCAGATGGTGCGCCTTCTCCCCCTCATATCGAAATCTCGGGTCAATCCGGCCAAGGCGTTGAGAATGATGTCCAAATTATTGATTGGGCCGTCTACAATGAACTTGGATTCGCCATCCCTACTTCGATGTCTTACCTGCGTTCAAACAGCCCTATTTCGGTAGTTGTCGAACTTGGATTTGAAAATCTAATCAACGATGAAACCAAGAATCCGCGAACTGGAGATGTCCGCATTCATCTACTAGAAAATGGTGTTGAAAAATTGAATACCACTACAATAGATGAAGGCACAGCAAGTTTCAATTTCAACACCCAAAATGGAACCGGTAATGCAACCTATTCCATTGAGGTAGAGACACTTTCGGGCCAAGAATTCTTTACTTCAATTGCCATGAATCGTACCTTCACTGTTGATTCACTCAATCCCCAGGTCGTCAATCAGAACATCGCCCAATTTGACCACCGCCTTCCTTCCCCAAACCAGTTGATTCAACTGGAGATTTACGATCGCCCAGTTCTTCCAACAGACCTCAGTCTGATGATTTGGAGAGAATGGATGGAAGATACCAACGTCAATGGAGTCATCGATGCTGACGAATTCACTCAAATGCCACTTCAGATTCCCAACGATTTGACCGCATCTAGTGGCAATTACACCCTGCTTCTTGACGACACAGCAGCAGATGACGGTGATTTGGTTGCAGGATATGTCATCGGAGCAGACCCTGCAGGGAACTCGATTACGGATGGTGGCTCATCCGGAGAATCCTCGCAACTATTCACCTACCAAGTATTGCCTGATGGCCCTCCCTTACTACCAGGGGAAGGTGGATTCGCAAATTCAGCTGACGGGCGTATGTCTTACCTCCACCCGGGTGTTGACTACGAATTTGGGTTGCACATCATTGAGCCAAATGGTTGGTCAGACATTGGGGAATTGCGACTACAGTTGGCCAGCAATTCGGTATCCGATACTCTGGCCATCGAATGGTCAGCATCCGATGGACACTGCGATGTCTTGTCTGACCACATCAATGTCGAACGTTGTGGTGTCAGGGCATGGACCGGGGAGTTGACACCGTTTAATTCAGATCTCGAATTCTTCCTCGAATTCCAACTCAATTGGACCCTCCCGCGTGAAGGCGATATGCGTTGGGAGCCATCCATAGAAGTCACTGACCGTAGTGGACAGGGAGCATGGCTTTCATTGCCGCAACTGCGTTGGCGATATTCACCCGATCTTGCAATTGATACTGATGAAATGACCCTTAGTATTGGAACAGGCACGTACTCTGACGAAGGTGCATGGGTTTCCCCTTCCTCGACAATTGCATTGACAGGAGGCATTCATTTCCCTGTCACTGGAGCCCGCCCGAGTGAGGATTTCAGCGTCCGAGTACTCTTGGACGGACAAGAATCCATTATCGAGAGTTCCAACGGACTTTGGGTGATTCAACTCTCTGCTCCTACTGAATCTGGTTCATATCCGTTGACTGTTGAGATTGCTAACCCTCCAGCGGGTGCAAACGATGTCACTGATACTGCTGCCGCCCTACGATGGATTGTTGTGGACCCTGAAGGTCCAGAAGTCGTTGATGTACTTGCCCCCAGACTTGACAGTATTCTGCCAATTGATGCATTATCTCAATTAGATATCGACATTCAGATTTCAGAACTGGAACAGATCGATGAGGAATCCCTCGTTCTTCATTGGAAGGTCATCCGTGGAACTGATGCATCCGCCACCCCTCTAGTCTATGGGCAGGCCCCTCTAATCATACAGGGCGGTAATTTGGCCGGTCAGTCAATCATTGCAGGAGTAACGTTGGATATTGAAGATTCGATTCCCGAGGAATTTTTCGCTGACAACCTACGATTCCACGTCTGGGTCGAAGGTCAAGACATGGCGGGCAATGCTGTTCAGACACCCATGGATACCAACCTTGAGAACAATCCATTTGCCACTTGGTCGATCGAACGTAGGGCCGCAGTCTTCGAAGTTGTTGACGGCGACATCACCTACTCCAAGTCCGGCGACATAGAGTCTGGAGAGAACGTCATGGTAACCATTGCAGTACGCAATGAGGGCGAAGTCGATGGCACGGTTCGCTTGTTCATCACCGAAGTTCATCTCGATGGCACCACCCGTGAATTGACAGCAGTCCCACTTGAGGACACCGTCCTCGCAGGTGAACGTGGACTAATCAACATGGATTGGGTTCCTTCCGAAAATGGACGACAGTGGATTCGAGTCACAATGGAAGATGGCTCTGTGGCCAACGGCCCCACATTGAATGTAGTCGCAGGAGAAGAACCAGGAATAGTCGGTTCAATCTTCGGTGGCGTCGATTTAACTTGGGCGATTCTATTTATCGGCCTCCTAATCCTATTGGCAAGTGTGTTGATGATTGCACTACGAAGTGGTGGCTCAAACACAGCATACCTCCACGAGGCAGATGATTATTGGGAAGATGAAGATGAAGTCAATATCCTACCAGCCGGGGCCACAGAAGATTCCCAGGGATTCCCCTTGGATTACCGTGATGAAACAGTTCGTCACGTCATGGCCCAGCATGGAATTACAGACACGATTGGATTCTTGCAGCATGCAAGGGGCTTCGATAAGGACGGCAATGAGTATCTCAACAAATCTGAATTGGATCAGGCTGCGGCATCTTTCGTTGCTGCTGGAAGTCTAGTCGAAGCTCAAGTGGGCAACGAACAGACCTTCGACACAGCGACAATGACGCCCGAACAACTCCAGTGGTATGAGGAAGCCAAGCAGTGGGGTGGATACTACGATGAGGCTGGAAATTGGATACCATTGTAGTTCCATCACATTGAAAACAGGGCCGCCACCCCCCTAGGTTGGGATCAGGAGGACCACTGACAGTGTACGACACTGAGGAAAGTCCCCTCTGCATAGGTGCAGGTGGCTCGACGCAAGGCGAGTGTCCGGGAGGGCAGGCTCTGTAGAAGAAACGAATCGGCTCGGGCGCACGATGAATCCGCAAGGAGGAGATTTCCCGATGCTGACTGAGACGAACACCCCCACCGCAGCAAGTCCAAACAGTTCCAATGACGGCACCGGAAGGAACGGGTAGGATGCATAGTTGAATGTGGTTAACCAGAAATGGCGAACAGAAAGGGGCTTACTCCCTGATCCCATTCAATCTGTCCTAGTGGTAACCTTGTCAATCGAGAGGGTAGCCATGCGACTACTCAAAGATACCTTGACTATCCCCCAGTGAGACATTT
>Ga0208765_1000038_pt1 | contig 70980 bp, 65 predicted proteins | sample ETNtaG_2_FD_185783 | JGI IMG/M metagenome (GOLD analysis project Ga0208765, IMG submission 185783) | Marine microbial and viral communities from oxygen minimum zone, Eastern Pacific Ocean - ETNP201406SV203 (SPAdes) (version 2) | ecosystem: Environmental > Aquatic > Marine > Oceanic ...
ACAGGTGGTTCCGGTAGCGGTTCCGGCCCCAGACCGAGAACGTCATCCAGCATGCCGGAATCATAAGCGTAAAAACCACCACCACCCACTGCCGCCAGTAAGATAATCCAGAGAAGTCCCTTGCTCCGTTTTTTTGGTGCCTCACCAGTTGCCTGGGCTACAGGCTGGGTTGCAGCCTGCTGGTCCAATGCGGGAAACCGACCCGGTGGCGGGGTAATACCGATGAGCCTCCAGGAAATCATTTCAATCTCTGTAATAAGACCATCTATGGGACCGCTGTAGGTGCTATTAACAGACCTGACAATGGCGCCATCCAAAACGGCGAACATTCTGACGTCAATGGTATAGCTGGAACCGATCTTACCGATGGAGCCGGTAGCCATCTGGGAAACACCCAGCAGTTTTCCCACCTCTACGGCACACTCGGAAGAGACACACCCTGTCTGCTGAAATCCCTGCTCATCCAGGATCTCCGCCATCTGGCCCCGCTCCACAATGGTGACAGCCCCTGTCCTAACCAGCTCCGAGCGCATCCTGTCCGTAAGTGTCTGCGCTTCCAGAGCGGAGATGCCCCGCCCCTCCAGGTCGATAATGGCCACAACCAGTTTACCGGAACCCTGGGTGTTTTGTTGCACCATCTGACCGTCCACCTGAGCCTCGCGCACATTCTGCTGTGCAACTGCCGGTACGGGTAGAGAAAAAACGAGCATCGTCCAACTGAGGACGACAGATATGGGTTTCATCCATGGTCTAATCATAGTTCTATCCTAATGTAAAGGTATGGTTCTAGAAAAGTATGTGCGCGAGGACACAGTTATTATTTTTCATATTTCCGCATTTTTCCCCGCGTTTGTTTATACTGACTAGTGCCCAATAATTTCAGTTATTGAATTTAAATGAAATTACTGTGATTTCTTGGCTCCATCCTCCTCTAGCAGTTCATCAATGAGAGCTGACAGTTCTCCTTCAAAATCTTCTCCCTCGTGGAAACCACGTTTAATAAGCTTTATGGTACGGTACTTATTTAAAACGAACAGGCGCGGGAGCATTTTGTCCGGCACGTACCTTTCCATGGCCATACCGTATGTGTCCAGCAATAACGGCATGGTGAGGCCTCGCTCCTTCAGGAACGGCTCCGGCTTGGGTGCGTCGGCGTACTGAGGCACGGAGCGTGTAGCGTCCGTGATGTCCACAAGAAAGATGCGGACTTCCTGATCCTGGTACTTCTGCCACAGGTTCTCCAGATGGGGGAGCTCTTTCATACACGGCTGGCACCAGGTGGCGAAAAAGCTCACCAGCACCACGTGCCGGGTAGGCTGAGATGCAGGGCGGGAAAGCCTTTCACCGGTCCACCGGGTCAGCAGTTCATATTTGCCGTCGAGGGTACGGAGGGCAAACCTGGGTGCCTCATCACCGATCTGCAGCTCAACAATTTCAGGTTTTGCCGGTTCTTTGTCATTTTGAGCGAAAATGTATCCAGGCGTTGTCATCATCATGAAAATGATAATTGTTTTCCGCAACATAGTTAGTCTCCTCAATTGTCTATTTTTTTTCAAATACATCAGTCGATAAGTATCATCACTTTGCAGTTGGACAGGAACTTACCGGAACTGTCGGCACCCTTCACACGGGATACATCACCAGCCGCAAGAACAAGATCGGCCTTGTTGGCTCCCTGTACACCAACACCCTTGACCACCATCGGGTTACCCACCACTCGGGGGTCCTGCTGGGCCTGTTCCAGATTCTTAGAGTAACCGGCTACACCGAACTTTACCGCGAACTCCCGGGTGAAGTTGCCCGGTCCGTATACAACACCACCGTTCTGATCGAGAACCTTTGGTGACATGGCGGGCCGCAATCCCAAGCCGCGGGCGTCCACAATAAGACCCGTTACCGTTCCCGGCCTTGGTGCGGCGGGAGCGGCGGGTGCAGGTGCTCCTCCTGCTGTTGGCGCCGGGGCAGGGGCAAACCCTGCCGCTGGTAAAATAACTTCAGAAATGCCGGACATGTGCACTTCCATCTCGATCTCAATTGATGTGTCGCTGAGATAGCGGATATCGCTATTGCTACCGCGCCCGTCTCCATCGATATCCCGCATACGGGCACCCTTCACCATCCCTTCAACTGATGTTTTTACAACATCATTTTCGATGGCTGCGCCCCGTACCGTCGTCTCCGACGAGACAGTAACGGCCATGACCGCTTCTAAAAGGTTCCGCATGGCGTCCACCTTGGCCGCCCTCACAGCCGTTGCGCGGGCCATCCCCGGGTTCTGTGCCAAAGGTGAAACAGCACCGATCCCCGTGGCTACAACAAATCCGTTGGAGTAGTTCATGGCGCCGTTATCAACCTGCTGAACTGCATCGTTGGAGCCCCAGCCCCAACCCTGGCCTTGGACGGAACTGAGAAGAAAAAAGGAAAAAGATAGAAGTGCTAAAGTGCGTTTCATCATGCCCTCCGTTATTGAGCGATTTGTGCTGAAATTCGGTTGCCGGAAAGACCCGTGACCTGAAGTGCCACACCCTGGGCCTGATTCTGCATAAGCGCCATGGCCAGATCCTGGGATTTTCCTTCATAAAGAATCTGGAATTCTGCTACGCCATCATTGAACCCCTTTTCAAAAGCGTTCTGAATGCCGGGGATGGATTGTGACTTCAGGTGGTTGCCAAGAGTCATGTAAGTCATGAAATCGACATTTTGAACCACGAGAAAAACATTGACAGCATTGGCCTGTTGGGTACTCCATTTCCTGATAAGCTGGGTAATAATGTCACCACCCAGTTTTTCCGCTGCCATGGTGACCGCGCTAATACCGGCGGTAGATGGAGAGATGTGAGGCTTCTTCCCCCGTGCCTGTGGGACAATAGCCAGCAGTTCACCCGTGTCCGCCCGGACAATTTTACCATTCACATCAGCCTGTCCGGAAGTCATGGTGTAGCTGCCCGCCTTTATCTCTCCCCCGGAAGAGATCTTGGCAGTACCAATAACAATAATATCTGCCCCCAGCATACCGGCTATCTTCGCGGCTGCTGTAACGTCTCCAGCAAGGGCCTGCGTGAAGTCGGCTTCACCTTTCATAGCCTGTACCAGTTGGCGATCTACAACATCAAATCCTTTATCATAGAACATCTTGATGAGCTGTGTTTCTGCAAAATCGCTGGGGACATTATCGATAAGGTTTTCTTCCCTGATCATGAAAATCAACTTCGGACGGTTCATGGCGTTCAGGAGCGTCTGCACAGCCATCTCGTCCTTCAGTACCTCGTCAAGAATTTCCGTCACTACCGCATCGATGGTTATGGTCCAGAGACCATCGGGCCCCTGGAATTTGTCCGTTACAGTAAATGTCTTTACAAAACCGTTTGCCTTGGCATAAATGTTGTCTGAAAAAAGAACTGAGTTTTTCACCACCGTCTCGGAGGACATAACGGTTCCGATACCGATCTCAACGGCGGCACGCTTCGCCTGTTCGATGGCGGCATCTTCCGTCATGCCGAAACCTTCGGCAGTGATGGATGATCCTTGTGCTGCCAGCGAAACAGCCAGCAGCCAGAGAATAACAGGAATTTTAACAGCGGCTCTCATCTAATACCCCTTTTTCGTCTAAACACCATGACTCAGTTTCAATATATCTCACTTATTACTCATTATCAATCATTATCGCCTGTTTTTCGTAAGTAAAACTAACCAGAAAAGATTATATAAAAATGTGATATGGATCAATAACATGAGTAAAGGTGTTTTTTTTGCGCCGGAAGGCGGTTATATTTTTATCGAATATTATTGGAGAGTGTAAAGATGAAAAAATTGACTGTCGCCGCCCTCGTTGTTCCCACATTGCTTTTTATTGCCGGGTGTGGCCCAAAAGCGACATCTCAGTCCGATGTGGACTCGCCCGAATACCACTACAAGGCAGGGATGCGCTACCTTGAAAGCGAAGATTACGAATCGGCCATCCGGTCATTCCAGCGCTCCGTGGACCTGGATAAGAAGTTCGCCCTGGGATGGGGTGGTCTTGGCCTTGCCTATGGGTTGACTGGTGATCTTAAAACAGGGCGCAAACATATGGATACTGCTGTGGGTCGGGGCAAGAAGAATCCCGACGTCCGGGTGCTGGCCGGAAGGCTATGGATTGCCCACAAGGATGACAGCAAACGGTGGTTGAAACGGGCTGTGGATGAATTTGACACCGCTCTAAAGCGGAAAGATGGCCACGAGCCGGCCATCTTCTGGAAAGGAATGGCCTACCTGTACAACTACGATTTCTCTCTGGCGGAAGCAGAATTCAGGACACTGGTTGAGAGAAAAGGCGAATATGCCGGAAGGGCCGACGAAATGTGGGCTCTTTCCCAGAAGATCGTCCGGGCCCAGCCAGGAACATCTGCCGGCAAGAAAATTGCTCTGAAATCGAAGATCAGCCGTGCCGATATGACTGTTCTTTTTATCGAAGAGCTGAACCTGACCGAATTGTTTAAACGCTTCATGCCCCCGTCCGCCAGTGGCGGCTTCCAGACGCCGGCACAGATGATGTCACAAGGCAACGCACCCCTCCCCGGAGATGTGCGGGGAAGCTGGGCCGAAGGGTGGATCGAAGAGGCCATGAAACTGGGTGTGGTAGAGGCCGATCCCGATGGCAATTTCTACCCGGCCGAATCGGTCACCCGGGCTGGCTATGCACGGGCCGTAGCCCGAATCCTTACCATGGTAACACGGGACCAGACCCTGGAGACCAGATATTTCGGGGAGAATCCCTCCCGGTTCTCGGACGTCTCCAGCTCTCATTTTGCCTATCCTGCCATGGCCCTCTGTTCGGAGCGAGGTATTATGAAAGCTGACCTGGTCACGGGCGGGTTTAATCCGGCTGGGAGCGTGGGCGGCGCTGACGCACTGCTCATTATCCGTACTGTGCAGACCTCTCTGAGAGTAACATTCTAATTCATTTTCAGAATTGATCTCACAAAAACCCCGCCCAGCGGGGTTTTTTGTTGCTGACAGAGGGACACCGCTCGCTTAAATTCCCCGCCTAGCCGTGATCGACGTTCACCCCATCAGGAACAGAGCCGACCTCAAAACTTTTATCAAGTTTCCCTGGGAAATTTACAGGAATGATCCTCAGTGGGTCCCACATCTCATTATTGACCGGCTGGAATATTTCAATCGCAAAAAGAATCCCTTCTTCCATCACTCTGATGCGCAACTTTTCCTGGCACGCCGGGATGGTGATGTAGTCGGTCGGATCGCTGCCGTCAGATATGAGCGACACCTTGAAGTGTATGATGATGATACTGGTTTCTTTGGCTTCTTTGAATCGATTAATGATCAAACTGTGGTAAATAGTCTCTTTGACAGTGCGGCCGACTGGTTAAAATCGCAAGGGCTCCGCCGAATGCGGGGACCCATGAATTTCACCATCAATGACGAGTGTGGGCTTCTGGTGGATGGCTTCGATACACCCCACGTCATCATGCTTACTCACAATCCTCCCTACTATCCACAGCTTATTGAACAGTACGGCTTTGAGAAGACACAGGATCTCTACGCCTACCGGATCGACAGGCCTGAAAGGACTCCCAAGCGCCTTAAACGCGCCATGAAAATGATCGAGGAAAGGCACGGCATCAAGGTGCGGCCTGTGGATATGAAATCGTTCGACGCTGACGTGGAAGGGTTTCATTCCATTCATTCCCAGGCGTGGTCGGAAAACTGGGGTGCGGTGCCTCTCACTGTGGAAGAGTTCCGCCGAATCGCAAAAGAATTAAAGCTGATTCTCGACCCCGAACTTATCTTCATCGTGGAAGCGAATGGTGAACCCATTGGCATTTCGGTAACCGTTCCGAACGTCAACGAAGCTCTGAAGCATGCAAACGGCCGCCTCTTCCCGCTTGGTCTTTTAAAGATTCTCTGGCATAAACGAAAGGTGGAATCGGTTCGGGTACTTATCATGGGTGTATTAAAAGAACACCGCGTGCGTGGTCTGGACGCCGCTATGTATTACAAGACAATGGAGGCCGCCCTTGATAAGGGGTATCAGTGGGGAGACATGTCTTGGGTTTTGGAATCAAACGTTCCCATGCGCCGTGTGCTGGAGCGGGTCGGTGCTCGCATCTATCGGACATACCGCATTTATGACCTGAATTTATCGTGAGAGCACTCGTAACAGGCGCTTCTGGATTTATCGGAAGTCACCTCGTAGATCAACTCATTGCTGACGGCCACCTTGTTACAGCACTTATCAGAGAGTCAAGTCGGCTCCGCTGGCTCAAGAACAAACCTGTGAAACTGGTGACAGGAGATGTAAGACAACTGGAGTCGTTGCAAATGGCGGTGGAACATCAAGATGTCATTTTTCACGTGGCGGGGGCTATCCTTTCTCCTGATACCCGTGGTTTTGAACAGACGAACCACTTCGGCAGTGAGAATATGATGGAAGCGATTATGACGTATAATCCAGATGTGCAGAAAGTAGTCTATGTCTCATCCCTGGCGGCTGGCGGGCCTACATTACCGGAACGACCCATTAAGGAAAGCGATGACCCCAATCCCATCAGTGCCTATGGGCGAACAAAGTTGGCAGGCGAAGAAGTGGTGTTGTCCTATGTTGACCGCCTCAATGTGGTGGTGATCCGTCCGCCAGTGGTCTACGGTCCAAGGGACAGAGGTGTTCTTAATTTTTTCCGCCTTGTGGCGAAAGGGGTAAAATTGAATCTTGGCTTTAGAGAGCGGTACCTTTCTATTATTCACGTTACCGATCTGGTGTCAGCCTTGGTTCTTGCAGGGCTCAATCAAAATTCTTCTGGATCATACTATGTGGACGACGGTACTTATGGCTGGACGTGGCTCGATCTACAACATCATATCGCTCATGCGATGGAAACGACGGCACGAACGTTCAGAGTTCCTCTGACTCCCCTGTTCATCTACGCTGCACTCTCCACAGCGTCACAGCGATTCTTCCACAGCAGAGGATGGATCAACCTTGATAAGTTTCGTGAAATGGTACAGCGGGCATGGTTATGTGACAGCTCCAAGATTCAGAACCAACTCGGATACAAACCCTCTGTTTCCATCGAGAAAGGGATGAAAAATACCGCTGAATGGTACAGGGAGATTGGATGGCTCTGAAGCTGAAACTTCGACCCACCGACTGGGCGGTTATCCTCTACAACCTCTCTCTCACTATATTTATCTTTACCGCCAGAAACAAGCTGGACAACTGGGATTACCTCATGGCCAGCCATCTCATCATTATGCTGTTGGTCTGGTTTATTTCATGGAACAAAAAAATTGTAGAGACACGTTTAAACCGCTGGGTAAGCCTCTGGTATCCCATAATATTAATCCTCTGGTTTTATCCGGAGTCGGGACTTTTGCGCCACATCGTCTTTCCCAGGGACTTTGACCCTGAATTGCTGCTTGTGGAAACAGAACTGTTTCCGCAGCGCTATTATTTCACCATTCCACTTTCATTCTCAGTTTTCACACTGGAATTCTTCCATGCCGCCTATTTCAGCTACTATCTGCTTCTCTGGGTACCCGCCATGATTGCCCATCACCGGCAACGCCCTTTCGTACGCGAATATATCTTTGTCCTGATGACAGCCATGTTTGTGCTATTCTGGATAACAATCGTCTTCCCTGCCAGCGGCCCCATTCCGCTCCGCGAACATGTAATACCAGAAGGCATCATATTCATTCCGCTCATGAATCTCATTTATTCCATAGGGGAAACAGGGGGGGCAGCCTTTCCCAGTACCCATGCGGCGGCAGCGGTTGTTGCTACAGTGTACGGTTGCAAGATGTTTCCAAAGGCCAGCCGTTTCATCATACTGTGGCTTTTTCTGATCCTTATTTCTACTGTTGTGTGTACTTTCCATTATACGATTGATACCATTGCGGGGATGTTCAGTGGAACCCTTTGTTTATTGGCTGGAAAGAAGCTTTATGAAAAAATATCCTAACATCTTTTTTCTTTTGATTTTTATCTCATTTTTCTCTGAGATCTGCTTGTGCCAAGGTGCCAAGAGCCGGTTTTCCGATCAGCAGATCGTGGCAATGACAGGAAGCTACCTGAAGCGTATGGCCGGCGCTCCTCAGTACGCTGGTGCAAAAGTGTACCGCCACCCGGAACAAGGAAAGATCTATCAGATCCATTTAAAAGTTGACCGTAACCGGGAAACGGAAGGGCTCGGGTACGCTTTTGACGTCATGCTTACCATGAGTCAATATTTCAAGAAACCGCCGAAAGTGTTTATGGCGGTCCTTCATTCCGACAACCGGTCCGCACCGCCTGTTATCTGTACCGGTAGTGCTAAATGCACTCAAGACCACTTCATCAGGAAAACAATCACTTATAAAGAGTGGTATACAAAGTGTATTCAGTTCCAAAAGCCGGAAACTTTAACCAGTCCCTGATCTTACCGCTATGAATGGTGCACTTCCAAAAGGGCGGCAGCTATTCCAAAAAATCCGCGGTGACTTCATCGGCCTCAATACACAGTACGGGGTCGTCAGTGGCGAAACCAGTACACGTGTCTATCTCGATTCCACTGCCACTACTCTCATGATGAAGGTAGCCCACGACGTTATGGAAGATTTTTACAAGCACTATGCTAACACCCACTCTGTTCTTCATTTCGGCGCCAAGATTTCCACCAAAGAGTATGCCTGGGCACATCAGCGTATCCTTGCATTCATGAAAGCCGATCCTGAAGTGTATACCTGCTTCTTTACCGGCAGCGGAACTACGGCGGGGATGAACAGACTCGCCCGTGTTCTCCGGGACATTCGTCCTGATAAAAATGTGGCTGTTGTCTCTATTATGGAGCACCACTCCAACGACCTCCCCCACCGGAAACACATGAAAGAGGTGGATCATATTCCACTGAACTCCAGAGACGGCAAGCTAGGCTGCGTATGTCTCGAGAGCCTGGAAAAAACATTGCAAAAGAAAGAGGGACGCGTCAATTATGTGGCCATGACAGGCGTCAGCAACGTTACCGGAATTGTAAACCCCATTAACGAGGCGGCGGAGGTGGCACACCGCTACGGGGCACTTTTTATCGTAGACGGTGCCCAGCTGGCAGCCCATGTGCCCGTAACAATGTCCGTACCTGACAATCCGGAGCAAAATATTGATGCTCTCGTCTTTTCCGGCCACAAGACTTACGTCCCCGGATCACCGGGCGCCGTTATCGCAAGGAAAGACCTCATGGAACAGATCGAGCCGGAAGAGGTGGGCGGCGGTATGGTGGAAGATGTCTTTGTGGATCGTTATGTGGTGAAAGAAGCGTTCCCGGACAGGGAAGAAGCAGGGACACCTAATATTCCCGGCGCTGTGGGACTGGCAGCCGCCGTGGATGTTCTGGACAGGATAAGCATGGAACTCCTCCGGGACGAAGAGACACAGCTCATCAATTCGGCACTGGATCAACTCATGAAAATTGAAGATGTGGTCATCTACGGCGAGACAGACACAGAACTGTGTGACAGGGTCGCCTCCATCTCATTCAACATCACAGGGTTGGATCACGGTTTGGTGGCGGCAGCACTGAACGACTATTTCAACGTTGCCGTCCGGAATGATTGTTTCTGTGCTCATCCGTATGTCAAGGAAATGATCATGGACGATCTTCTCGATTATGTTGAATCGGTAGATATGGAAGATATTGAGCAGGTCTATCAACTCAAACGCGGAATGGTGAGAGCCAGTTTCGCTCTCTACTCCACTGAAGAAGATGTGGCCGCCCTCATCATTGCTGTAAAAGATATCGCCTCAAGGAAAGATTATTACCAGTCCCAGTACGAGGTTGACAGCTGTGAGAACTACGTCCACAAAAGTTTTTGTTTTGATCACACTCAAACGTTCTCTGTTGAGGATTCAATCTCGGTCCTCGTTTCATAACTTTTCTGCCTGCGGATGATTCGCTGGTTCATCCCCTTTCTTTTTATGACTGTTTCCGTCTTCGGTCAGGAGATCGGGACGGATACCGAATCACTGTTAAAGCGAAAATTTTCTTCTACAACAAAACTCCTCCATAAACCGCCGCGACCTTTTTTTCAGGGGCGTCCCTATAATCTGGAATTTTTCTCTGATCTGCCGAAAGATTCCGTTGAGACACTGGCACTTTTTTTTAAAACAGAGGAAAACCTGGAATACCGGGAAGTGCCGCTGGAACCCTACCGGGGTAGGTACCGTTTCAGGTACGATCCTAGACTTCACCCCGGGGAAGAAATCACCTATTTCTTTGTGGCTGTCATGAAAAACGCCGGCATCTACGCCGTTCCCGTGGACGGTGACGGAAATCTGGCCCCCTACTACATCCGACCGGTGGACCCCATCAAGTATTACGAAAGTATTACGCCGAAGTGAACGTTGATGTAAGGAAAAAGGTCGAGACTCTCCGGAAACAGCTCGACCACCACAACTACCGTTACTACGTTCTGGATGATCCTGAAGTAGCTGACCAGGAGTATGATACCCTTCTTCGGGAACTCCAGAAGCTGGAACAGAATCATCCCGAACTGGTCACACACGACTCCCCCACTCAACGGATAGGTGCCCGGCCCCTGGAAGCTTTCGGCTCTGTGGATCACCGACTCCCCATGCTGAGCCTGGAGAACGCCATGAGTGACGAAGAGCTGATCGCCTTCGATGAACGAGTGAAAAAAGGTCTGGATGTTGATAAAAGCATAGAATATGTGGCCGAGCTGAAAATGGACGGACTGGCCGTTGAACTGGTTTACGAGAACGGCACCTTCGTCCGGGGTTCCACCCGGGGTGACGGATTTACCGGTGAAGGTATTACACAAAACCTCCGGACCGTCCGGGCTATACCCCTGAAGCTTAGGGACCAGAAGTGGCCCTCCTTATTTGAAGTCCGTGGTGAAGTGTTCATGGACAAACAGGGGTTTGTCCTTCTGAACGAACAGAGATTAAAAGAAGGTGAATCCCCTTTCGCCAATCCCCGGAATGCCGCCGCAGGAAGTCTTCGACAGCTGGATTCCTCCGTTACCGCCGGACGTCCACTGAAATTTTTCGCCTACGAATTAGCAGGAGCGACACAGCCTTCTCAGTGGGAGACACTGGAAAGCCTGAAAAGTTGGGGCTTACCGGTAAACGGCCACACCAAGCTGTGCGGGAGTATGGATGCTGCGGTCAATTTTTTTCACTGGTGGGAGAACGAACGAGAATCACTCCCGTACGAGATTGACGGCGTTGTTGTCAAAGTAAACGATTTGGCTCAGCGGGAGGCACTGGGCGTCAGGAGCCGATCGCCCAGGTGGGCCATCGCCGGAAAATTCAAAGCGCAGCAGGTGACCACCGTAGTGGAGGATATCATCGCCTCTGTGGGCCGCACTGGTGCAGTTACTCCTGTGGCAAAACTGGAAGCAGTCTCAGTGGGCGGTGTAACGGTCACCAACGCCACACTTCACAATCAAGATGAGATCAACCGTAAGGACGTTCGCATCGGTGACACTGTTTTGGTACAGCGGGCTGGAGACGTCATTCCGGAGGTGGTTAAAGTGATCAGCGAGAAACGTCCGAAAGAAACAAAGCCCTACAATCTACCGGACAGTTGCCCCCAGTGTAACGGTGAGGTTATCCGGCCGGAAGGTGAAGTGGTTGCCCGGTGTCAGAACGCTGCATGCCCGGCACAGGTAAAGGGGCGGATCGACCATTTTGTCAGTAAGCGGGCTATGAATATGGACGGACTTGGTACAAAACTTATCGATCAGATGGTGGAGGAGGGGCTCCTCCGGGACTTCTCTGACATTTTCACCCTTAAGAAAGAAGATGTGGCTGGTCTGGAACGGATGGCCGAAAAATCAGCTGAAAATCTCATGGACGCCATCAAAGCCAGCAAAATCGTTTCTCTATGGCGGTTTGTCTACGGCCTGGGAATTAGAAATATAGGGGAGCATCTGGCCCAGGTACTGGCGAACCGGTTTGGAGATCTGGATGCCATCATGTCCGCCGCGCCGGAAGAGCTTGAAGAAATCGATGAGGTGGGGCCTATCGTGGCCGCCTCCATTCACTCTTTTTTCTCCGGTGAGTCGAACAGGGCAATTGTGGAGCGGTGTCTGGCCAGTGGCGTCATACTTGAGAATCCACCGACCTTTTCAGGAGCAACACCCCTTGAAGGAAAAACATTTGTCTTCACCGGCTCCCTGGAAAAGTTCAGCCGAAGTGAAGCAAAGGAAATGGTTGAGCACATGGGCGGGCGGGCGGGCAGCTCTGTAAGTCTGAAAACAGACTATCTGGTGGCGGGGCCTGGCACTGGCTCAAAAAAAACCAAGGCGGAAGAGCTGGGTGTTCCCATCCTTACCGAAACCGAGTTTTTTAATCTCATCAATCGATGATTCGTCGTCTTGCCCTTTTTCTATTGCTTTTGTCACTTGCGTCGGCAAACTCACTTTCTGAACTCGACCGACGGCTTTCCGCGTCCTTGGAAGGGAGCAATCGGTTACCCCTGCTAGACATCTCACTTGAGGCTTTTGCTCTTACCACACCGGCAGTGGAATGGGGATGGGTTTTCCATCAATGGCAGACAAACAACTCCTTGGAACAGTATGATCTCTATAAAATTGGTGCTTTCAGTTTGCTGACGACTTACGCCGCTGCAGGAATGGTAAAGTACAGCATCCGGCGCGAGCGCCCTGAACGAAAGTATCAACCTCGCCTCTGGAACACACGGATCACACCCTCCTTTCCATCGGGACATGTGGCGGCATCTTCGGCCTGGGCCACTGTGGCAACTCATCACTTTCCCGAATCAGCACCGCTTCTGACCAGTTATGTAATCCTATCTATCTGGAGTCAGGTTTATGTCGGTAATCATTATCTCAGTGACGCCGTTGCAGGTACTCTCCTGGGATGGATGATGGGGAGGTTTGCTCTAGATAAAATGGGCACGAACAGTGCCAAAGCATCACCTTATATACAGTTTTCGTTCTCTTTATGATACATTTACACCGGAACAGGGGAGTTGATCTTTGCCCCTTTCAACAGTGTGGCTTACCTTAGAACCAAAATTTGGAGTCTACCATGGACATGATGAAAATTGAGAATACGGTGAACGACATTGTTCTTATTGTTTTGAACGATGCAACACCGTTCGATAGCGTTGGCATTAGCATCAATCAGTTCTATGCTCGCGTTGTAGGCTACGATGAATTCGGGGTGTGGCTTGAACATCCGCACTTCGAGGTTATAATATCAGAAAATGAAGAAGGGAAACCGCTTCCTCCAGACAAAGTGAAACGGGAGCATCACAACGCTTCAGTCTATATACCGTGGCGAAATGTGGCGAGCCTTGTTCATTTTCCACACCGGGAAGGGTTCGATTTCCCGTCACCTTTTGAGAGGCATATGGGTTTTTCCAGTGAGAAGAGAACAGAGGAGGAAAACTCCTAAGCCTCAACAGACCCGAATAGCGCTTTTCTCAGAAGGCGTGAATAGTGTTTCATCGGCAAAAAGGCCCTGAGCAAGATTCGGAGCCGGGCCTGCTTCCCCACCACGTAGCGGAGTTTGGGAGATTTACTTTCCACGATCTTTTCAATAAGTTCCGACACCACTTCCGGATCATCTCCCATCCCCACTGCTCCCCCCTTTGTCATTGCATCAATCTTTAGTCTGAATGCTTTTGAAAAGCGGGTATAGGGACTTTCCGCATTTTCAGCCTGTTTGGCAACGTGGGCGTTGGAAGTGAATATCTCAGTTTTGTAACTGCCCGGCTCCACAATCACCACATGGATACCAAAAGGTGCCAGTTCATGGTATAGCGCTTCACTGAATCCCTCCATGGCCCATTTGGAGGTGGCGTAGGCTCCCAGCCCGGGGATAGGTGCCCGTCCCTGAACACTGGAAATATTGATAATCTTGGCGCCGCCGTAATCAGCGGAACTCTTTCGCATGAGCGGTAGTGCTCTTCGCGTCACTTCCAAAACACCGAAAAAGTTCGTCTCCATCTGGTTCCGAAATTCTCGTTCCGAAACATCTTCAAAGAAACCGCCCAGGCCGTACCCTGCGTTGTTAATAAGAATGTCCAATCGGCCTTTCTCTGATTCGATTGTATTAATGGCGTCATCTATGGTCGCGTTGTCAGTCACATCCAGCTTAAGCAGTTTTACCTTTCCGTCACGTCTTTTCACCTCTACCAGCAATGCCTCCCTTTTCTGGAGATTTCGCATGGAGGCGTAGACGGTGTGCCCCGCCGCCGAAAGCCGTGCTGCCGAAAGCATGCCAAAACCGCTGGAACAACCTGTTATCAATACTACACTCATCATACTTCCTCTATCTTCACCTGAAATTTAGTCAAGGTTGGAAAAGCGCCATGCCAAAAGTACTTTTGCACCCTTCATGAAGCGAGTAGGTATTGACATTGGTGGGACGAAGATCGAGTGTGTCATCCTTGACGGTGACGGTCATGTTATGGCTCGGGAGCGCGTCCCCACTGAACGTGATAACGGTTACAAACATATTCTCGGCCAAATCTCGAAACTGTACAATAAGCTGAGCGATCAACTATCTGATGAATTCCTGTTCGGTGTCTGTGTACCGGGCCCTCTCACTGCGGACGGAGACAGATTGAAGCACGGCAATACTCAAGCACTGGTGGGCGAACCGCTGAAAGATGATATTGAATCAATTTTCGGTACCACACCCGTACTTGACAACGATGCTAACTGCTTTGCTCAGGCCGAGGCTTCACTTGGGGCTGGTAAGGATTTCAAGGTTGTTTTTGGCGTCATCCTTGGAACAGGGGTGGGGGGCGGCATTTCCATCGATGGCCATGCTTACCACGGGAGGCAGTTTATTGCCGGTGAATGGGGACACTCCCTCCTTTATCCTGGCGGGAAACCGTGCTATTGTGGAAAGTCGGGATGCGTAGAACAGTACATCTCCGGTCCAGCACTGGAAAAACGTTACAACGAAATGACAGGTGAAACAGGACTCGTTACAGATATTGCGCAAAATCCACCCGATGAGTGGAAAGAGGAGTTCCTAGACAATTTCGGCATGGCTATTTCAAACATTATTAACATCCTCGATCCCCATATTATCGTTCTGGGCGGCGGTGTTTCCAAGGTCAACTTTCTTTACACTGAAGGTCCCCAATACGTCCGTCGCTACTGCTTTGATGACAACATTACTACGCCCATTGTGAAAAATACCATGGGTGATTCAGCTGGTGTTTTTGGAGCGGCTTATCTACCCTGATCTCTTTCCGTTTCCCACAGTTTAAAAGAACGTAAATTCCTGCTGTGCCCGCCGCCATTGAAATCAGAGATCTACGCAAATCCTATGATGATACGGTCGCTCTTCAGGGAATCGACCTCACTATAGAACCCGGTGAATTCTACGGTCTCCTAGGCCCTAACGGTGCCGGAAAAACAACTACAATCGGCCTCATTACAGGACTTGTGCGGATGGAAAAAGGATCCATTTCTGTATTTGGAAAAGATATCATCCGGGATTACCGCTTCACCCGTTCTAAGATTGGATTATCACCACAAGAATTCACTTCAGACTGGTTTTTTTCTATTGAACGCCTCCTCATCTTCCAAGCTGGCTATTACGGAATCCCTAAGAAAGAAGCTGAGCCGAGAGTAATAGAGCTTCTGGAGAAGTTTGGACTAGCGGAAAAACGGGAAACCAAGATGCGGCAACTTTCCGGTGGGATGAAACGCAGATTTCAGATTGCCAAGGCGCTGGTGAACGATCCTGATATACTCATCCTTGATGAACCGACGGCGGGAGTGGATGTGGAGCTGCGGCACATGCTCTGGGATTTACTCAGAGAGTTACACCAGCAAGGAAAGACGATCCTTCTCACAACCCATTATATCGAAGAAGCCGAACAGTTGTGTGAGCATGTTTCCATTATTAATGATGGTTTCATAGTGTCTGAAGGGACTCCTCAAGAACTGATCAGTTCTCTGGGCAAGGGCGTTGTTGAGGTGTCGTTGTCCGGATGGGACGGATCTCATGAGGCACAAATGTCCGATTTCGATTTCGTATATGAGCCCGAAACAGACGGCGATCGTCTCATCTTCTCAGTTGACAATCCGGGAAAAGAATTGCCCCGCATCGTAGCAGCACTCAGCAGCAATGGATGTCATATTCATGAAGTCAAGATCAACAAGTCAAGCCTGGAAGATGTATTCGTCGCCATGACTGGGCGAGGTATCAATGATTAACTGGATTGGGTTCAGGACGCTGGTATTTCGTGAGATTACCCGCTTTTTTACTGTCTATCGTCAGACGGTGATCCCGGGTCTCATCTCTTCAGGACTCTACATTATCATTTTCGGACTTACCTTACAGCGCCGCATCTCATCCATCGACGGTGTCCCCTACACAGTCTACATCCTCCCCGGTCTCATCATGATGAATGTTATCACCAACGCCTACAATAATACTGCCTCCAGCATGCTGCAGATGAAACTGTTGCAGCAGATTCAGGACATGCTTATCACGCCTCTGAGTAATGTGGAACTGGCTCTCGCCTTTATCATCGGTGGTGCTGTGAGAGGATTTGTTAACGGAATCCTCGTCCTGCTTCTTGGAATTTTCATCGTGGGGATGCCGGTAGAAAAACCCTTCTCAGTGATTCTCATTATTTTTATGGTATCGTGGGCCTTTTCAAGCATAGGATTAGTCATCGGAATAATGGCCCAGACATGGGATAATATCGCCACAATGGTCAATTTTTTTATCACTCCTCTCATCTTTTTGGGTGGTGTATTCTATTCCATTAATATGCTCCCAGGCTTCTGGAGAACCATCTCACTGGTCAATCCTATCTATTATCTGATCAACGGCTTGAGGCAATCTGTTCTTGGTGTAGGAGATACACCTTTCTCAACCTCGCTGACAGCATCGATTATTATGACGTTGCTCTTTTCTTCAATCGGTATCTTCCTGTTCCACAAAGGGTACCGCATCAAGAGTTAGGTTGCTTCCGGCGGTGCGGCGCCCAATCTATTTCGTTCTCACTCTTTTCGCCTCGACAGTCCTTTCACAGGAGTCGGTGGTAGATTTTCCCAAGTGGACTCAGTACGGCAGAGGTGGCACGGGCCAACTGAACGACTGGGGCGGGCTCGGATTCTATCGCATTAAGCGGATCAAAGGGAACTCCTTTAACGACCTGCGACTTCTGGGCATGTTCATTCCAGACAATACCTTGGCCATTGCCCGGTACAAATCGAGCAACAAGTTTGATATATTCCCGAAACTCTATCGTTTTACTGTAACGTCTGTCCGAAAAAGTTCCGCGTCGGGTCTCAGAATTCGGTATCATTATAATCAGGGCTTCGGAACATTTCTTTTCGATCAGCCCCATACACACCTCACCTCTGAACTGGCCCTTTCTTACGATATGTCGGACTATCTCAATGACACCCGAAAAACTTCCTATCTGAAAGGAGGCCTTTTTTGGGACCTGGACATCGCTCGCACATCATTGGCCATCGATTTTGAATATTTCCATCAGATCAGTGATGTTGTTCCTAACGAGGAAACTTTGAGTCGTTACGAGCTTTCAGCGGAGATGAACGTCTGGATACGTGAGCCGTGGCTGGTAACTGCAGGTTATGAGGAAGAATTCTATATCACTGAAGAGAGAAGGAACGTCCGCTCCGTTTACCTGGCCGTTGGATTCAAGAAACCTCTTGCCTTCACCTTCTGACTAAAGTGTCTGATTATGCCCCGATACAGATAACTGAATGAGAGCCACAGGCCTCGATGATCTTATGAAAGGTTTAGATGTAAAAGTGGTGGATGACGTTTATTCCCGCGCCTTAGCCTTGACCCAAGACGGATAGTCACCCTTGTATCCTGCTTTCTCCTGAAGAGAGTGGACTTTTGTACGGACGGTATCCACGTCCACCCCGCTTTCAGGAAGTCGGTTATCAGCTACGTAAACTGCAACCTCCCTGGCGTGATTACGTGAGACGCGGATGTTCCCTTTCCCCGTAATGGCATTACCCACACCGAAAACATTATCAAGGCCGTTGACTTCTCCGGTCTCTTCGTTCTTGATGTCGTAAGTATTCCACTCCATTGGGATGCCTTCGATTGGTTCAGGAATACTTCCTATGGAACTGATAACCATGGAACTGTAGAGGTCATACTCCGTCCCTTCTTTGGATATAGCTTTATTGTCGACCACATCGTTTTCGATCATACGCAGTCCCACCAGACTACCCTCTTCCTCAATGATACCGACAGGCTGCGTCTGATCTTTGAAGCGGAAGAGGTACTTGTCCTGAGCTTTCTTCAGTATCTTTGCCCGAGTATCACGGATTTTCTGCTCTTTTTCGGGAGTTGCATCCGTCGGGATAGAAGTGAGCGGCATATTGCGCACATTTCGACGATAGAGGAGATAAGCACCTTCAAGATCCAAGTCTCCCCAAGTCAGGTCGAACTCCTCCAGAGCACCGGGTATACCCTTATGCTCAAGATCAATAGTACTAATTTCGATTCCCCGATCCTTCAAGACCTTCGACACAAGCTCTACCTGCAAAATCTTCGCCACATCAATTGAGGCTAATCCTCCACCTACAACCACAGCATTATCTTTTACAACTGTCTGTTCACCTGTATATGTGGGCTGTTCATTGTGATTATACCAGTAGACGAACGGATTCTGATAGTAGAAACCGTCTCCTTCGTATTGTGCAATTTCCTTTACAGGGAATGTCCTGTCCTTCCAAGCGCCGTTGGCCATGAGCACAGCGCTGAAACCCATCGTCAGAAGTTCTTCCACGGTGAGATCTTTTCCTATCTGTGTGTTCGGTAAAAATTCGACCAATTCATGACCGATACGAGTATCGATTTGTGCCATCTCTTTCTTACGTTGCTTCGCATGCCACTTGGGAAGACCATCCTCTATCTTTCCATAAGGAAGATCATTCTGTTCAATCACAACGCAACGAACGCTCCGCTCCGTAAACTGATACACCGCCTCTGAGCCTGCCACAGCGCCACCAACAATAGCTACAATCTGATTGTTCTGTTGAGTCATCTAAATCAGGACTGAAATGCACCGCTCAACCAACCGACAGATGCTTTCAGGTACAGGAGAAACCTTGTCCCCACTACCTGCAGTTTCTATTAGAACAGTTTCCTTAATCATGAATTATTTATTATTACTAAACCAGGCTTATTTGTGTAAATAAGAGACGGAAAATTAACGGGGATGAATCTGTTTTCCAAAGAGATCACACCGTTAAATAGCTATTAAGAAAAAATAATTTCAAAAAGCTTTCCGGAAGGAAGAAACGGAACAACAATTTTTGATCTCCCTTGTGAAAATCGCCGTTGATTCCTACCTTCCTTTGTCAGAGTAAAGAATATGGTTCCGCGGTATTTCAGGAGGACGGTTTGGATTGTCAGCTTTACTATCGCCTCCTTTATTTTTGCCCAAAATGACAAGGATTATGAAAAGTTAAGAAAAGCAATGGTCAAGACACAGATTGAATCCCGTGGTGTAAAGGATGAGGATGTTCTGTCCGTTATGCGGGACGTCCCCCGGCACCTTTTTATCGATGAATCGCTCTGGCCCAAGGCTTACTCTGACGGTCCCCTTCCCATCGGCCACGGGCAGACCATCAGTCAACCTTACATCGTGGCGTTTATGACAGAACTCCTCCGGCCCGACACCCACCATGTGGTCCTGGAAATTGGTACTGGCTCAGGCTATCAAGCTGCTGTGCTGGCGAAGTTGGTTCACCAGGTCTACACCATAGAAATAGTACCTGAACTTGGCCGCAATGCGAAGACGGCACTGAAGCGGCTCGGTTACGATAATATTTCCGTCCGCGTTGGAGATGGCTACAAAGGGTGGCCTGAAGAGAAACCCTTTGATCGGATCATCGTTACAGCTGCTCCTGAGAAAGTGCCTGAGGCACTTGTAGATCAGCTCAAACCGGGCGGCAGGATGGTCCTGCCGGTAGGGCCCCGGTGGTGGGGCCAAGACCTGCTTGTCATTGAAAAGGATGAGAGAGGAAAAGTGGTACGGAAGAATACCATTCCCGTCCGGTTCGTTCCCATGGTCCGCCAAGAAGAACGGAAGAACTAAGTCTCTTCTTCCGGCTCTAACGCCGCGTACTTCTGCCAGAATCTCACCGCCTCAGCCCACTGTTCTGAACTATAGTTCGCTTTGGTCCCGCCCGGGAGTTCCAGCTGGTTCCGCATCATGGTGACAGGCCCCATGGGCAGTTGATCCACCTCTTCAGGCACAGCCTGGATTGAAATCAGTTCCCATTCAGCGTCCGAAGTATTCTCATTGTTTTCAGCCAGTACGTCGTGGCGATATAGAATGAACTCCACTTTTCCCGCCGGCAGTGGTGAGCCCATGGCTGCACGGATTTGAATATAAGGCTCCTCCCCTTCTTGGCGCCGAACAGATTCGGCCTTCAGTTTTGTGCCCTGATCAATTTTTACATAAGGACAGACAAAATGGCTGGTCATCTCATCTGCGGCTTCAACAATCACTATTCCATCTCTATACCCTTCCCTGAAATATCCTGATGCAAAACGGTCTGAAGCGTGGTTCACTATCTCTTCAAAAGTGAGGTCTTTGGCGTAAGTTTTGCCTGATCCTTCAACCTGCCGCCGCACGAAATCGTTGATTTCCAACTGATTCATTTTTCCTCCCCAGGCCGGTATGCCCGTTCCAGGTTGGATTTAATCTCATCCAGCTCCAGCCAGACCGGTTTCAGCTCATGTCGGGTAAAAAGGGGTGACTGATCATCAAAATGGGAAGATGATTGATCAACAGCAGCACTTCCGAAGGGGTGACCGCTGAAAGATTTCATGTTTCCTTCTTTATCCCACCGCACAGCAAGAATATAGCTGTCTCCCGCAACAGCCACTTGTCGACCTTTTTCATCACCACGGGAGTAAACCGCTCTGAGAACATCAGGGCCGCCAGCAATGGGGAGGTTTTCTTTTCCTCGAACAAGCCTTTGTACTTCTCCCCATGTCACATCCAAACGGCCGTAATGTTTCATCAGAAAATCTGCACTTTTACGAACAGTTATCTCTAACTCTTCATCGGGAGGCATATCAAGATCCCGCCATAAATAGGAATCGAATTCCCTGAGCGTCAGAATACTGACCGCTGCCTGCCGATTATCAATATTCATCCGGTGATCCCATGAACCCATAAGTTTCAACGCCCCATTCACAAGGGGATCATCACTCTTTACTTCAGCGACTAACTTTTCAATGAACTGAACATGTTTTGATTGCTGAGAATAAGAAAGATCGAATTTCGCTTTAATAAATTCGTCAAAAGTCATTGAGTCATTATTGGTAAAAATTTCTTGGGCTCGAAGAGAACGATTGGTCTTATGAGTTTCGATTCCCATGGTGGATGAAAAAAGTGCGGGGACAGGGTTGTCGCCTTCCCCGGAAGACATGAACGGTGTGTGGTTACAGGTTTGGACAAAACCGGATGACGGGTTCAGCACTTGAGGAATCTCTGACAGCGGAAGAAACTCGTTCCAAACAACAGCGGAGGTGTCACCGGGAAGATAGTTTTGCCAATCGAAGGCTTCATCCCGTTTCGGAAACCGCCCATTATAGATATAGAAAATGTTGCCCTCTCTGTCAGCATAAACCGTATTGAAGCTGGGAATGGCCACCATTTCCATGGCTTCCGTAAACTGTGCGAGGTTTTCAGCTTTGTTCATTCTGTACCACTGATCAACAGCTCGAATGTCTGTCAAACTGGAATGGCGAATAGCAAAAGTACCGAAAGGACGCCTGATGACAGGGCCGTGGATTGACCATAAGCCTTCCCGGTTGATCGTCCATTTAATTGGCCCCCAAAGCTTTACAGTAATGGGAACCTTAAACTTTTCAAACTCCAGCCACTTGCCGTCATAGCGATACTTGTCTTTGTTTCGAGGATTGATAACAAGTTCATAGACGTCAATGAGGTCAGGCTGATTAACCGTATGGGTCCACCCTTTGTTATAATCATGGCCGACGCCAAAAACAGGCATGCCAGGGAAAAGAGCACCAGACACCTGCCACCCTTCTTCACTTTTTACGTGTGCCTCATACCAGGCTAAGGGACCGTTCCAAGGCTGATGCGTATTTGAGAGGAAAAAAGTGCCTCCATCGGCTGTCCGCGAAGGTGACACACCAAAACCGTTGGAGCCCACGGGTATTCCGCCGAAGGTGTCTGCCAGATGCAGTTCGTCGGAGGAAGAAGCCAAATTTTCGGGCCTTTGATTTCGCATAAGCCTGCGAATAACACCATCCAGTCCAAAAAAGAAGGTGGTTTTAAGAGAGAAACCTGCAACTATGTCCTTCCCGGAAACAGGGTAAAGATCGGCTGTTCCCGAATCGGGGTGGCGGGCAATATAATAATTAATTCCGTCGGCGTAGGCTTCGCAAACTTCTCTCACTTCTAGGGAAAGGTCCGTTTCATACTTTTCTTCCACCGTTTCATATAGCTTAAAAAGTTTGACTAGAAAATCGATGGGGGCGGATTTAATTCCCTGATAGGAAGCGAGAATCCCCCGAGCAGAAAGAAGAGAAATTTCTATGTTTTCTAAGTCATCTTCGGCGTGGGCGTAGGCGAGACCAAAGGCCACATCAGCATCGGTTTTACCGTATATGTGGGGAACACCCCAGGTATCCCTATAGATAGTTACGTCAAAACGGTCACCCAAATCTGACGGAGCCCGCCAGGTGGAAACAGAGGCACAGGATATAAGAAGTAAACTTGAAAAAAATAATGGAAAACGAAACCGGAACACAGTTTTTACCATCGATGGTAGGCGGGATGCCCCGGTTTCACCGCCACAAAAGTCCCTTTGCAAGTCGCACACACTTTACCGTTAACCACCAGCTCAGCTTCCGTCTTAGCCTTGTTTTCGGTCGTTTCCAATACGCGAGCCACAAGACGAATTAAGCCACCTGTAGGTGTCGGTCGCGCTAGCTTGATGGAATAGTCAGCTGTTACCGTGGCAGGCACGTTCTCCCTCCCAGCCTGTTTCATTAGATAATAAGCGGCTGTCCAATTGGAATGACAATCGAGAAGGGTACCGATAATACCGCCATTCAGGACGCCAGGCCACGCTTCGTGATGAGACTCAGGTGTCCAATCAGCTACTACCTCGTCACCCTCAACGAAACTTTTGATTTGCAGTCCTTTCTCGTTTGCCGGACCGCATCCAAAACAGACGTTTTCCGGAGCATACGTATCTTGAAGGCTTTTGTTAACAACCACGATTAGAACTTATGAATTTCATCTGTTCCTCAGGCTTCCTGAAGTTGACCACCTACCATATCTTTATATTTTTCCACGGAAACCATTTCGCTTTTTTCAACTTTCTGAAGGCCCCATCTCAACCATAGAAGGGCAACCAGTGCTGACACTAAAGTTGATATAAGCTGAGCAATCCAGATCCATTCCACACTCTTATCCAAAACAAATACAAAAAATGATGCCAGAGAAATACTCAAAAGTATGACCCTCAGGAAGGTGACAATAAAAATGGGCATTCCAAATCCCAACCCCTGAAGAACTCTTCCACTAATCATAGCGATCGGGATGAAAGGGTAGGAGAATACAATAATCCTCAAATACCGGGTACCTAATTGCACAATGTTATCACTATCCGTAAAAGCAGTCATAATCACAGGTGCTAGAACAAAGAAAATGAGTGCAAAGACAACTCCTATAACCGCTGCTCTGCTCATGCCATATTTGATGATCTGACGTACCAGATCTAACCGTTTTGCACCAAAGAACATACCCACAAGAGTTACCAGGCCCGTGGCGATAGATATAAAAGGAACAAACACGGCATGTTCCACCCGACCGCCAACTTGAAATGCTGCCACAGCATCACTGGTAAAGGAAACCAGAATTCGATTAAACGTCCCCCCTCCCAACGACATGATTACCATAGAGAACGACGCCGGCATACCAATGGTGAATATCTTTTTGAGAATGTTCATAGAAAAGCTGAAATCCCGTAAAGCGAAAGTGACGTAGGCATGCTTCTTAACAAAAAGTAGGTAGACAAACGCCAGCGCCACACATGCCTGACTTAGCACTGTTGCTAACGCTGCTCCCTGGACACCAAGTCCAAAACCGAAAATGAGAATAGGGTCAAGAATAATATTAAGAATCGTGCCACTACCCTGAATTATAACAGGTGTTTTTACATCACCTTCTCCGGAGAGAATGGAACGGAAGAAGACCGACAATACCATAAAGATATATCCCAAGACAATGATCCTGAAGTAAGACCACGCAAGATACTTCATTTCCTCCGGCACACCGATGATCGACAGAATGGACTCTCCCCAACGCAGTCCGGCGAAGGTGAAAACGACTCCAAGGATTATTCCCAAGACGATACCGTGTTCGGCGCTGTTGTCGGCATTCTTTTTATCTTCGGCGCCTATGAACTGCGCTACAACAGCCGTTACGCCGGAGCCTAGGCCAAAAGTGATTCCGAGACCAAAGAAAAGCAGCGGCATATTAAAGGCCAACGCCGTTAGTGAATCGGCACTCACTTGACCAACAAAAATCATATCAACGATCATGTAAACTGTCTGAATCATCATCCCAAACATCATCGGAACGGCAAGTTTCCAGAGAGCCTTTTTGGGGTTGTCGATGAACTCCTTCAAGCGGGATTGTTTTTTTTGATTCTTCATTATTATGCCGGCTCAGGATCTCCCCAGATGAGCTGATATTATATTGTTAAACCTGCAATACTGGAAAAGCCCAAAATCCGCCACAAGTTTAACTCTGACTCAATAGTGATAAAACGGTCTTTTTCCGGCCACCCGAAAAATAACTAAAATCGGCGGGAGAAACCGACACCTAGGCTCATGCCGCCCACACCACTGTTCGCCATGGCAAAACCTACTGAGACCCTCTGCAGACTGTATCCAAAGCCGAGAGAGAAACCGGAGGCGATATCCCGCCATAGTTCTCCCGTCTGAAGATCGGAACGGAAGGAACTTGTGCCAAGCTGTAGAAAAAGTCCTTTCGGCAACGCAAACTCACCTCCCAATCTGAAAAGACTGCGCTGCTCCCACCAGACTGCATCGGCAGAAAGAGTGAGCGGCAAATATTCCATTTTTCTTGTGACACCTAGAGCCACAGATGTGGGGATCATTTCCGTATGCGACGTGTACTCCTGAACGGTGGTGCCGAGGTTACGAACAGAAACACCCAGTGATGTTTCAAGCTGCGGTATGGTCACTCTGCCGCCCAATGAAACAAGGCCCAGTACAGCAGTGACATCTCCTACACTGCTTTGAAACATTCCCGCTGATATACCCACATCAGCCAATGGAGATAGACTTTTTGCCACAGCTACGTTGAGCCAGGCATCACCGGCGGAAAACGAACCCAAGTCGTTGCCATCGCGGTCACGTTCTTTGAAATTCCCATAGTTGACACCCCGAAAAGTGGCAGCTATGGACACCCCTTTCACAGTCATTCGCCACTCAGCTAACTGAGATTGAACCGTAGCGGGATAACGTACAGCCGAAAGAATCAATGTTTTCTCTTTGCCTGACAACAGGGCGGGATTCAGTGATGAAACATCCGCCCCAAGAACGTCCGCTACGCCGCTGCCGGACATTCCGAGAGAGCGAACGTGATAGGAAATGTCGAGAGACTGGTAAGAAGTTTGCGCCCAAGCGGATCCCATGAGAAAAAAAATTAATAATGTTTTCCGCATTATTTTAGAGGAGAGATATGGGATCAACATCCATAGTAACCCTGACATTTCCTTTCTTTCCCTTTTGCTCTGATCCGGTGAAATGCTGTTTCAGGAATGTATGAAAAAGTGCGCCGTTTTTATCCTTCTGTTTCGGTGATTTGAAAATGATCTGATACCTGTAGTTCCCACGGAGACGCTCCACGGGGCAGGGCGCTGGCCCCATAATCTCTAACCATTGCGGTTTTTCACTAATCTTTTTCAGGTGATTCTCAGCTGTTGAGCAGACCTTTTTCTCATCCGGTCCGGAAAATTCTACTCTTGCCATCCAACTGAAAGGAGCATACATCAGTTCCTTACGCTCATTTAGGCAGATATTGTAGTATTTTTCAATATCAAGCTGAGACGCGGATTTTATAGCAGGATCATCAGGATGGCTGGTCTGTATAACTGCTTCTCCAGGCTTGTTGCCACGGCCTGAGCGGCCCGCCACTTGGTAAATGAGCTGAAAAGTCCTTTCCCCGGCCCTGAAATCGGGCAGAAAAAGTCCTGTGTCAGCATTGACAACACCCACTAATGTGACGTTAGGAAAGTCGAGGCCTTTGGCAATCATCTGAGTTCCTAAAAGAACATCATACCGTCCTTCACCAAACTCCTTTAGAATTTTAGCGAAAGCTCCCTTCCGGCGGGTGGTATCCATATCCATCCTCACGAACTGAATGTCAGGAAATTTGCGTATGAGAACTTCTTCCACTTTTTGAGTCCCCGTTCCGCCAAACCTTAGTGTACCATCACACTTGGCACAGAGCTTGGGAACAGGTTTCTGAAAATTACAGTAGTGACACTTCAGTAACGAATCTGATTTATGAAACGTCAGTACGATCTGACAGTGGTTGCACATCTCCACTTCACCACAGTCTACACAAGTGACCACCGATGCAAAACCCCGCCTGTTCTGAAGCAAAATCACCTGTTCCCCACGTTCCATCCGCTCAGCAATTTTTTCAGTCAGTTCTCTTGAGAGAACAATGGAATAATCCTCCAAAACGGCACGCTCTTCATTCATGTCCACCAGATGGACTCTGGGGTAGAGCGCATCACCATACCGGGATGTCAGCCTGATATAGTTCAGCTTGTTCATGGCCTGATTGTAGTACGATTCCATACTCGGTGTGGCACCGGCAAGCAGCGTGATGGCTTGGCTCAGTTTCCCCCTCATAAGGGCTACATCTCGGGCATGATACCGCGGAGCGGGGCTCTCCTGCTTAAAGCTCCCCTCCTGCTCTTCGTCAACCACAATGAGGCCCACCTTTTTCATGGGGGTGAAGATAGCACTCCTGGCACCCACCACAACCGAGTACTTCCCGGCGCAGATCTGGCGCCACGTCCAGCTTCTCTCAGCAGATGTCATACGGCTGTGCCAGATGGCCACCTCCTCACCGAACACTGACCAAAACCGTCCGGCAATCTGGGGCGTAAGGGAAATTTCAGGCAAAAGAATGATGGAGGTCCTGCCGAGCTGTTGCGCAGCTCGTGCCAGATGAATGTACACCTCCGTCTTTCCACTGCCTGTAACTCCATGAAGTAATGAAGCACTGTACAGACCTTGCTTCATAGACTTCATTATTTCGTCAACAACTGCCTGTTGCTCAGTTGTCAGATCAATCTTTTTATGAACAGAAGTCACTTTAAGTCCGCCCAGCTCCGGTTCCCTGGTAATGGCCCGAATTGCTACAAGGCCCTTTTTTTCAAGAGATCGGCAGACGGCGGAAGCCCGGTCAGAAACATCAGCAAGATCTTTTACAAAAAGTGTCCCGCCCCGGTTAGATATTGCCCGAACAATTTTGTATTGTTTGGGTGCTTTTTCCTTTAGCTCCTGTAGCTGACCGGAAGAAAATTTTTCGGCGCTCACTTCCAGAATCTGGGCCGGCTCATATTGTTGCGACAGACCGGACGGCACCGCCGACCGCATCACTTGCCCCAGAGGTGTAAGGTAGTAATCGCTGACCCACGAAATGAGCTGCCAGAGCGTATCGTCCAAAAGTGGTACGTCATCCACAACTTCACTAATGAGTTGAATCTTACCTTTAAACTTAGCCTTGTCTCCCAAGCCCACAACAACACCCTGAACCGCCTTGCGCCGGCCCAGCGGTGCCTTAACGCGAATTCCTGTCTGAATCACACCATCCAGCGGCTGCGGTATCCGGTAAGTAAAGACCCGCCAGCTTGAGATGGGGAAAGAGACGTCAGCGTACATGCAACGAAGATAGACGGGAGGTCAGGAATCTGCAACAAAAAACCCCCGTCGCAGCGGGGGTTTTACAATTAAAGAATGAGGCCCTTCGCCTCATTCTTTAATTACATATACCTTTATTTCAGTCTCCACATCAGTGTGAAGCTTAATAGAAACATTATGCACACCCAGCGATTTGATGGGCTCATCCAGCTGGATAGCTTTCCGATCCACATCAAAACCTTGCTCTTGGAGAAGTTCACTGATTGTAATGGCTGTTACTGAGCCAAAAAGCCGATCATCTTCACCGGCCTTTACCGGTGCGGACAGTTTCAGCTTGGAAAGTTGTTCAGCAACCTCACTATGGTGTACCGTGGTTTTTTTGTCTCGGGCCGAAATCTGATTCTTGAGCTCCTCCACTTCTTTCACATTACCGGGTGTCGCTTCTACAACTAAGCCTCGGGGCATAAGGTAGTTTCTGGCGTAACCATCTTTTACTCGAACCATATCACCCACGTCGCCGAGCTTGTCAATCTTTTGTTTGAGGATAACTTCCATTGTCTCAGCCCCTTTCCTAACTAACTGCTAAATTCATCGCCAGAGTAAGAAAGTAACGCAATGTTTCGCGCCCGCTTGATTGCACCGGTCAGCTGCCGCTGGTGCCTGGAGCAAGTGCCCGTCACCCGTCCGGGGATGATTTTACCTTGTTCATTCACAAACTTTCTGATCAGTTTAACATTCTTGTAATCAATAGTGAGAGCACGGTCCTCACAGAATTTGCATACTCGCCCACGTCCCATAAAAGCCATAGCTTAACCCTCCGCTTCCATCGTTTTCTTAACTTCAACAACCTGTTTATCAAATGATGCTTCACCGTTTGTGTCTTCCCTGATAACAGGTGCATCATCAAGACGTGTGGTGAGATATGCCAATATTGGTTCCTGAAGTTCCATCCAACTGTTCAACTCATCAATGAAAGGTTCTTGAACAGAATATTGGAGCATCATATAGGTACCGTACCTGAATTTGTTCACTTCATAAGCAAGTCGTCGTTTACCCCAAGTGTAAGAGTTGACGATCTCAGCACCGTGATTCCTAATTCGCTCATCCACATTGTTCTTGAGCTCATCTAACCGCGCATCCTCATAATCAGGGTGTGCGATATAGAGCGTTTCGTAGTATCTCATACTTTCTCCTTAATTCTATGAAATCAGTGGTGCAATGACCAATGAGACCACAGACATCAATTTGATCAGAATATTCAAAGATGGGCCAGCTGTATCCTTAAAAGGATCACCAACTGTATCTCCTACAACAGCGGCTTTATGCGCATCACTGCCCTTGCCGCCATGTGCCCCACTTTCAATATATTTTTTTGCGTTGTCCCAGGAACCACCAGCGTTGGCCATAAAAATGGCCAGTAAAACACCGCTTACGGTCACTCCGGCCAGTACACCACCCAGCATTTCCGGATCCTTGAGTACCAGTCCGAAAAATACAGGTGTAAAGACAGCCAACAAGCCGGGCGCAATCATTCGCTTAATGGCTGCGGTTGTGGCAATATCCACACAGCGGGCATGATCAGCCTTGGCTTTTCCTTCCAGTAAGCCTTCTATTTCTCGAAACTGCCTTCTGACTTCCTCAATCATTTCAAAGGCAGCCTCACCAACAGCCCGCATGGCAAAGGACGAAAACAGGAAGGGGAGTGAACCTCCAATCAATAGTCCCGCCATAACTGTTGACTTCATAATATCAATTGAATCAAGACCTACTTTTGTCTGGTAAGCACCGAAAAGAGCCAAGGCTGTCAATGCGGCAGATCCTATAGCAAATCCTTTACCGATGGCGGCTGTAGTATTCCCCACAGCATCCAGTTTATCTGTTCTTTCACGAACTTCTGATGGTAGTTCCGCCATCTCAGCACAGCCACCGGCGTTATCTGCGATGGGACCGTACGCATCCACTGCCAATTGAATTCCCGTAGTAGAGAGCATCCCCAGTGCCGCAATTGCAATGCCATAAAGACCCGCAAAATTGTATGCTACTACAATGGCTATGGCAATGCTGAGAACCGGAAACACTGTTGATTGCATTCCGTTTGCCAAGCCGGAAATGATATTCGTAGCCGCACCAGTTTCACTCGACTTGGAGATACTTCTTGCCGGACCGCGGGATTCAGCCGTGTAGTACTCCGTCAGCGTCCCCACAAGAATTCCTGCCACCAACCCAGTGATGGTAGCACCAAATATATCTACAGCTATTACAGCTTTGTCGTTCAGCATGGCTGTACCGGGAACAAAATAATCAATGATAAAATAACTTACGACCAGCATAAGAACTCCGGCGCCATATGTGCCGACATTGAGTGCGGTCTGAGGGTTGCCACCCTCCTTGGTTCTCACAAAGAATGTTCCGATGATGGAAACAATAATGCCTGCTCCTGCCAGATAAAGCGGCAACATGACCAGGTTTTTGGCACCAGCCGCTGCCGCAAGGACCATAGCTCCAATAATGGAGCCCACGTAAGATTCGAATAGATCGGCACCCATGCCGGCCACATCACCCACATTATCACCCACATTATCGGCGATGGTGGCAGGATTTCGTGGATCATCTTCTGGGATTCCTGCTTCTACCTTTCCTACAAGGTCAGCACCAACATCAGCTGCTTTCGTATAAATGCCTCCACCAACACGGGCGAAGAGAGCGATGGATGAGGCACCCATGGCAAATCCTGAGAGGAGTGTCATCACGTGCTGAAGATCAACTCCTTCATTCAGTCCGCCGTACAAGTAAAACAGTGAAGAGAGGCCAACAATACCCAAACCCACAACACTCATACCCATGACAGATCCACCTGCAAAAGCAACGCCAAGGGCGGAATTGAGGCTGGTTCTAGCGGCCTGTGTTGTACGGTGGTTGGCCGCTGTAGCTACTCGCATGCCAAAAAAACCAGCAAAACCACTACAAAGAGCACCAACAATAAAACTTGCTGCCACCATGCTGGTTTTTTGTGACGCATTGCCCCATGCAAGAAGTGCGGCTACCGCAACCACAAACACGGCCAGGACTTTATACTCCCGGGCGAGGAATGCCATGGCACCTTCCCGAACAGCTGTACCGATTTCTATCATCTTCTCATTGCCGGGATCCTGCTTATTTACCCAGGAAGATTTCACAAGCGCATAGATCAAAGCCAAAACACCCGCCAGTGGAATAAAATAAAACAAGTTCATTAATCAACTAACTCCTCTGTCTGTGATCTGTTGAATTCAGCCATGGTCTTTTCCAAACCTTTGGTCAAAATAGATTCCACTGCATCGGCACCTCGGATCATCATTTCTTCAGCCAAAGGCTGATCTTTCTTCCGGAACGGTTTTAGCACATAATCTTCTGCCGGCCGCATTTGCTCCTCCGTGCCAATACCCATGCGTATCCGCGGGAAGTCGGTGCTACCCAGTTGGTAGATAACCGATTCCAGACCGCGGTGACACCCATCGCCACCGGCCGGCCGAACCCGCATGGTACCCAGCAGAAGATCTACATCATCCACGATTATGTGAAGATCTGCCAGATCAATCTGCCAATGGGCCTGAACCTCCTTCACTGGGATGCCACTTCTATTCATACCCGATGTCGGTTTAACCCAGACAAGATCATCAGATCTAGCATAAACATAGTCCCCTTTCCCTGGTCGAAAAGCGAGATTTCGGCGGCGAACAAGCTCATCCACCACCCAAAACCCGAAATTGTGCTTTGTGTCGGCATAGTGATCTTCCACATTCCCTAAACCGATAAACGCAATCACTTTGAAGCACCTTCCTCCTTCTCTCCATCACCGGATGGTTTGTCAGCACCTTCGTCCTCACCCTCTTCCGTGGGTGCTTCTTCACCTTCAACAGTTTCACCTTCTTCACCCTCAAGTTCTTCCTCTTCCAGCTCAGGCTCTTCAATAATCTCCTCTTTCGGAGCCTGAACGGAAACTACCGTAATCTCAGGATTGGTCAAGATTTCTCCATCTTCAATAGAAAGATCATAAACATGGACACTGTCACCGACTTCCATTTCTTCCACATCAATGTGTACAGCCTCGGGTACTTTTGTGGCAGGACAACTAATCTCCAGTTCTGTAATATTTTGTGTCATTATGCCACCGGTCTTAACACCGACCGCTTCGCCGTCCAAGACCACCGGTATTGAGAGTGTGATCTTATCCTTAAGGCTCACACCAAAAAGATCCACGTGAACAATCTTTTCAGTTACAGGGTGGTACTGAATTTCCTTTAATATTGCGTGAAGTTTTTCTTTACCCACAGTTACGGCATAGACCCGAGACATGGATTGAAGTGCGTTGTGGAGGTGTCGCCTGTCTATTGCGAACGGGACTGCATCATGTGTAGCCGAGTAAAATACACCGGGTATCTTACCTTCATCTCTCATCTGTTTCGCTGCCTGGTTTCCCAGCTCTGTCCGTTTATCAAGTTCAAGTTTGAACTCTTGAGCCATAACTACCTCCGGTTAAACGTTGAATAGTGCACTGACAGACTCACCACTATGGATATTGGAGATAGCGTTCGCAAACAGGGAAGAAACCGATATCACTTCCAGTTTTTCAAACCGCCGGTTATCATCCAATTTTGCGGTGTCCGTCACAATGACTTTCTCAATAGATGAATCCATAAATCTTTTGGGTGCCTCGCCGGAAAAAAGCCCGTGAGTGGCCAAAGCACAAGCCGAAGAAGCACCATTTTTGATAGCAGCCTCAGCTGCATTAATCATGCTGCCGCCCGTATCGATCATATCATCCATCACAAATACTTCTTTGTCTTTCATATCTCCAATTAGGTGTACCACTTCCGCATGGTTCGGTGAAGTGCGTCGTTTATCAATGAGACCAAAACTGACCCCCAGACGCTTAGCATAAGCCTGTGCCATGGGTGCCCGTCCCACATCCGGTGCCAAAATGACCGTTTTATCAGGATGAAGGTCGAACTCATGCAATCTTTTAAATACAATCTGCCGTGCATAAAGGTGATCGAACGGGATATGAGTGAATCCCTGAATTTGAGGTGAGTGAAGATCCATGGTGAGCACACGACCCGCACCGACACTGGACAACATATCCATGATCACACGGGCGGAAATTGGGACTCTGGGTTGATCCTTTCTATCTTGGCGGGCATAGCCATAGTAAGGGATTACAGCCGTCACCCGGTCCGCAGAAGCACGTACTGCTGCATCGATCATAAGAACGAGTTCAATGATATTCTCCGCCGGTGGATGAGTCGACTGAACAATGAAGACATCCTGTCCTCGAATGTTCTCTTCATACTTCACCCACAGTTCTCCGTCGGAAAACTGACGGAAACTTACTTTGCTCATCTCAATACCGAGATGTTTCACTATTTTCGCTGTCAGCGGTTCGTTTGATCTTCCACTAAAGACTTTCATTGTATTTCCTCATCTCACTGTTGCCGGGCTTGGATTCGAACCAAGATTAACGGCTTCAAAGGCCGCGGTCCTGCCATTGGACGACCCGGCAAAACTGTCCCCGGCACGGCTGGGAAGCTGACTCAGTTCGCGGACCGCGCCGCATCTGAAATCTGGCTGGGATGGCAGGATTCGAACCTGCACCGTCCCGGTTAACAGCCGGGCGTCATGCCAGTTAGACCACATCCCAATACATTCGGGGCACAGTCACTGTCATTGTGTAATGGGGTGGGTAATGAAGGTTTGGAAGGCAGAGAACTGTTCCTGGGTTTTTTCAGCAACATTGTTGTCCTCAAAGATTCCAAACACAGTCGAGCCACTACCCGACAGACTGGCAAACCCCGCCCCGGCGTTTAATAGCCGTTTCTTCAGGTCACCAATCTCTGGATATGTTCGAAACACCAGAGATTCAAAATCGTTCTCAAAAAACTTCCCCAAAGATTCCCACGATAACTGCTTTTCTAGGGGGGCGGCGAAATTACCGGTACCAAATCCGCCGGACAAGAAGTTTTTAACTTCTCCATAGGCCCAGACCGTCGATATTTCCACTGCTGGACAAATCAAAAGGACCGATTTCATTGCCGGGAGTGATATGGGTGTCAACTGGTCACCGATACCTGCCGCCAGTTGTGTTCCCCCTTTCAAAAAGAAAGGGACATCTGCGCCCAGCGCTACGGCCACCTTCCTAAGAAGGCCATCATTAAGTTCCAAACCAAACAGATCATTCACTCCGTTCAGAACGGTGGCGGCATTGCTTGACCCTCCACCCAAACCTCCTGCTACAGGAATCCGTTTTTCGAGATGAATGGAGACACCGCCCAGTTCAGGGACAGCTTTTTTCAATGCATTATAAGCTTTTACGCAAAGATTTGTATGGTCGACGGGAAGCTCCGGTTCAGAACAGGTGAACGTGCAATCTTCGGGAACTTTATCAAGAATAATTTCATCAGCCAGTGAAATTTCCTGGAAAATAGTCTTGATGGTGTGGTAGCCATCGTCTCGCCGGCCTGTGATCTTCAGGCCAATGTTGACTTTGGCTCGAGAAGAGAGTGTGAGAGGAATCTCTTACCTCAGCTGTCAGGTCGCCCGAGTGTAGCGATAGCCACGGCGCCAACCCCCTCACCACTGCCGGTAAAACCCAATCCGTCCGTGGTTGTAGCTTTCACCGAAAAATTCTGAGTGTCAAGGCCCATCTCTGATGAAAGCGTTTGCCTCATAGAGTGGAGATATTCACTCAGTCGGGGCGACTCAAGAATCACAGTCCCGTCCACGTTTGCGATCACAAATCCCGCTTCGTTCACCAGCTCTACAACGTGGGAAAGAAACGTAAGGCTCGATGCTCCTTTCCACCTGTCATTGCTGCTGGGAAAGTGGGTACCGATATCACCCAAAGCAGCGGCGCCCAAGAGCGCATCCACAACAGCATGCGTCAAAACATCTCCGTCGGAGTGACCAACAGAACCTTTGTCAGACGGAATTCTAACCCCGCCGATAATCAGGGTTTCGCCGACAGAGAGCCGGTGAACGTCATAGCCGATTCCTGTCCTAACCATAAGCTCCTATAGAGAGAATGGCTTCAGCAAGGGTAAGATCGTTCCTTGTGGTAATTTTTATATTGAAAGAACTCCCTTCCACAATGGCAATCCGTCCGCCCACATTTTCTACCAGTTGAGCTTCATCAGTTGCCACAATTCTGTGCGTCAAAGAATGTTCGAAAGCTTTGTCCAGAATACCTACAGCAAATGTCTGAGGTGTCTGGGCCTGCCAAACTGTGGAGCGGTCCATGGTTTTATTGATGAGACCGTTATCAGAAACTTTCAGCGTATCTGCAGCAGGGATGGCAACAATAGCGCCGTCGTAAGTGCCTGCAAGTTCTACAGTCTTCTCGATCCATTCACCTTGGAGGAAAGGACGAGCAGCGTCATGAATTACTACAACCTCTACTCTCTCCCTAATTTGAGAAAAGGCGTTGTAGACGCTCTCCTGTCTCTGCTCACCTCCGGGAATGACAAGTATGTTATCATTACTACCTTTTCCCAAAAGCTGATTACATTTTTCCACATCGCCGGCAGGGACTGCTACCACAGTTTCATCAATGATGGGTGATTCAAGAAAGCTTCTCGCAGATCTCAGGAAAAGGGGTTCGCCGCCCAACTCAGCGAACTGTTTCTTTGGATCATCACTCTCGGTTATGAATCGTTTCCCCTCGCCTGCGGCGGCTATGATTGCCCCAACCTTCACTACAAATCAGAGGATCAGCATGGCATCGCCATAACTGAGAAATCTATAATTCTTCTTCAACGCTTCTTTGTATGCCTTGAAGATGAATTCTCTCTCAGCGAAAGCACAAAGAAGCATAAGCAGCGTCGATTTTGGCTGGTGGAAATTGGTAATGATGGCATCGGTCATCTTAAAGTCGCAAGGAGGGTAAATAAACTTATCCGTCCAGCCCCGTTTCGGTGTAACCTGAAAACCGGAAACAACAACAGTCTCCAATGCCCTCACTGAAGAAGTTCCCACCGCAAAGATGCGTTTCCCGCGTTCCCTAGTCTCGTTTATAGCGATAGCTGTTTCAGGAGGAACTTCAAAATATTCAGAATCCATTTGATGACGAGTAAGATCTTCAACTTGCACTGGGCGAAACGTTCCAAGACCAATATGGAGCACGATAGGTGCCACACGAACACCTTTGGCCTTAATCTTCTTCAATAAATCGTCAGTAAAATGAAGACCAGCAGTAGGCGCTGCTACGGCACCTCTATTTGAAGCGAAAACGGTCTGATAACGCTCTTTATCCTTGGGCGTATCAGGCCGGCTAATATACGGTGGTAGGGGAGCATGCCCGATTCTGTCAATTATTTCATAGAAATTCTTCGTGTCATATTCAAAGCGAACCACACGGCCGCCGGAGACGGTATTGTCGATAACATCGCAGTGAACCCTATCAGTGAAATGAAGTTTATTTCCAATCCGGACTTTTCGAGCTGGTTTTACCAACACTTCCCAGAGGTCATTCTCCAATTCTCTTAGCAGAAAAACTTCCACTTTAGCATCGGTCCTATCTTTCACCGCAAAAAGACGGGCTGGGAAAACCTTGGTCTGATTGACAATGACAAGATCATTTTTCTTGAGATAATCAACAATATTGTGAAACCGCTTATGTTCAATTTCCTCTGTGTCCTTGTGGATCACCATAAGTTTGGAGTACTCCCGCCGTGGCCACGGTTCCTGCGCAATCCGTGTCTTGGGTAACTTGTAATCAAAATCCGTTAACCTGAGCTTTACTCTTTTTTCAAATAGCATTTATCCCTCCTGGTTAAAAAGTTTCTGCTGATTTTCTAGTTTTTCAATTCCAAGATATTTGAATGCTCTTGCTTCGGCAACTCTACCGCGAGCTGTCCGCTGGATGAAACCTTCCTTGATAAGAAAAGGTTCATAAACATCCTCAATTGTCTGAGAATCTTCTCCGATAGCAACACTAAGGGAATTTAAACCTACAGGTCCGCCACTAAATTTTTCCACCAGTGACGACAGTATTGCCCGATCCATATCATCCAAGCCATGACCATCTATTCCCAGCTTTTCCAGAGATTTCATTGCCACTTCTTTTGTAATCTTTCCGTCGGCTTTCACTTCGGCATAGTCACGAGTCCTCCTGAGAATGCGGTTGGCAACACGGGGTGTCCCCCGGGAGCGAGATGCCAGTTCAAAAGCACCGCCTTTGTCGATTTTCACTGAAAGAATTTTAGCCGAACGGGAAATAATTTGAATAAGATCTTGCACCTCATAAAAGTCCACTCGCAGCACTACGCCAAACCGGTCTCGCATGGGTGAGGTGAGACTGCCAAGGCGGGTAGTTGCGCCAATAAGGGTAAAAGGTTCCAGATTCAGGCGGACGCTTCGGGCGCTGGGTCCTTTATCGATTAAGATATCGATGCCGTAGTCCTCCATGGCTGAATAGAGATACTCTTCCACAACATTGTTGATCCGGTGAACTTCATCAATAAAAAAAACATCCCGGCCTCTGAGATTCGTAAGAAGCCCCGCCAAATCAGCAGCCCGTTCCATCACAGGTCCCGATGTCTGCTTCAGATTCACATCCAGTTCCTTTGAAATAATGTGGGCCAATGTTGTCTTACCCAATCCCGGTGGACCGAAAAGTAAAACATGATCGAGGGCTTCGCCCCGTTTCTGTGACGCTTCAATATAAAGTTTCAGGTTTTCAACAACGTCAGACTGGCCTACAAATTCATCGAAGTTGGTTGGCCGGAGAGTCTGGTCGGCAACCAAATCCTCTTCTTGGGGAGCAGGAGTTGTTATGTGCGGGTCAGTCATTCAGGAAAGAGATATCCACGCTGAGCACTTCGAGGTCTTTTTAGTGTCTATACGTAACCCTCAATTTAATATGAGGTTGAAGCGATTGCAATTAAAGAGTCTTCAGGAAAAGGAAAGTGCGCTACGCAAGCGAGTAAGGCGAGCATCTCTTTCTGAGGAGAAACGTCCAATTCCTTTCTCAAGCCAATCCTTGGAAAGATGTGCTTCTTCCACCACCTCATCCACACTGCCCCCAGACCGCCACCGGTTGTCCCAGTCTGAGGCGAGAGAATACTCTTTCACTACAGGATTAGCAATCCAACTGTACATAAGGCGGAGTCCGCCGTTGGTGACGACCATGGCGTCGTTCATATCTTCCTCTGACAGTATGGACTGTCTATACTCCTCAGCCTGACGCTGAAAAAGTCCCCAAGATACGGCTGCAACAATCTTCACATTGGGGCCGTCCTGATTGATATGAGGAAGAATTTTAATGAGGTTCGAGGTGCAACTGGTCCCCCGGATGATAACAGTCCCTTCGCGCGGTTTATTTTCGCTGTAATTTCTGATGATGTAGGCCCCTTTTGCTGCTTCCATGTGGGAGGCCATACCAAGAGCCTGCCTGTCGGGAATTTCTATGGGCGGTCGGGTCAGGTGTAGAGCAATGACAGGCACATCGGTGCTCAGGGCAGCGCCGAGGACAGGTGCAACCTCGTTATGCTCCCATGGGTGGAGATTCAAAATATGCCCTTCAGGAAACAGTTGTGTCACGCCCGGTGCGAAGATGCCGAAATGAGTTCTGGCGTCTTCGGCTGTCTCCGGCCCAGAATGGCCTGCTACCCAAATTAGCTTCCCCACTTTCAGTTCAGAATCTTGTACCACCTGACTAAAAAGACGGATGGGACCGTACTTGAGATAAGAGAATGAGCCGTATGTGGAGCAGGCACCTATAAAACCGTTGAATTCTTCGTATGGTTTTTCACTGAAATTAACCGTCGTCATACCGACAAGGATACCAGCGTTGGCAAACTCTGTAATGGCCTGCGGCAAAACAGTACCATCCAGATTGGTATCACGGTTGTAAAAGCCAAAGTCGGGCTTGTCGTTCCATCCTTTTCCAAAGCCGGAGATGTTTGTTGAATCAGCCAGATCAGCTGACGCCGCAATAACCATAGGGCGGCCGTACTTTTCCCTCACATAGCTGTTGAGCCAGGAACCAAACTTGGCCAAAGCAACCCGGTTAGGAGCGTTTGTGCCCGGTTCTACAAAGAGATCGTCTGGATAGGATTCGTAGTCAGTGATAACCGAATCATTGAATGGATTGGATTTTCCAACGCGGCACTCTTTTATAACTTCCGGTACTAAGTTCCCAAGCTCCACCAATCGGCCGGACAAGTAATCAACAAGAGCCTGGTCCCGCTCCAGAACTGACATAACCGTTTCCATATGACTCACTGCCTGATCGTTTAGGGCTCTTTCATCCTCAGGGGCAGAATCTCCGAACCCATCAAATTCAACGTCATACTTCTCCCCGAATTGTTGTTTGGTTTCCCAGAAAAGTTCCGAGTTCCTTTTGTGTGGCGTACCGTGGCTCTTGTAATCGTAAACACCGTAGCCGCGCCCTTTCCTATTTTTGGTCCAGATCATTTTTGGTACATTGGGCTCATCATCTTTGAAGAGACGGTGATAAGCAGACATGACCTCCTCCCAACTTTCTCCTTCCTCAGTTCCTTCCACGTGCCAGCCGAAGGGTTCAAACCACTCTTTTGGCGAACCACACATCACATCGCTGAATGGTCGCGAGTCGATACCGTGGTCATTCCAGTCGATGAAGTAAACCAAATTTCCCAGTCCCAAACCATACGCCGACTGGCGAGCTTCGTAGCTGGCACCAGTGGTAAGGCCCCCTTCCCCCTCAAAGGCAAACACTTTCACTTCGTCGGTTCCAGCCAGTTTGTGCGCCAGTGCTTCGCCCACTGCCGACGGTGAGCCATGGCCGGAAGGACCAGTATTGAATTTGAGAAAAAGTGTCTTACCAGACATTTCGGCGTGTCCCGGAAGACCACCACCACGGCGCAGGGTCAGTAGATCTTCCCAAATGAGCATCCTTTCATCCCCTCCTTTAACAAGATAACAGTCATTCTTCGTTTGGTTGTACTTGATTCTGAGCGCTTCGTTGAAAACAGCCAGTGTGGCATACACTGCAGGATTGGTATGACCGGCCACCAGAACAAACCGATCACCAAACCGCTTACCTGGTTCCCGGATATCCCATTGCATGGCACCAGAAAGAAGCGTGGTTACCATAGCATGAACCTTGGAACGAGAGCCGCCGGGATGACCACTCTGCCTGTGGTTGAGCATAAGATCTATGCATTGATCGATGAGATCCTTTATCACTTCCCACTGTGCAAATTCACTCTTCAGTTGTTTCATCGATTTCAGTCTGTTTTTCACTCTACCCTCCTATCCGCCAACAACTTTTTCACAGTGTTCACAACATTCTCAACATTCATTCCCAATTGCTCCATGACTGTTGGACCCGGGGCTGAAGTCCCAAATCTGTCGACACCCACTACAGCACCTTTATGGTCCACATAACGGTGCCAACCCAGGGTGGCTCCCGCTTCCAAAGCCACTTTCGGAACACCGGTCGGAAAAACGGAATGGCGGTAATCCTCCGACTGCTGCTCAAAAAGCTCCCACGAAGGCATGGAGACAACGCGGGCGTGTGTACCATTTTCTGACAAAGTTTGTTGAGCCTGAAGTGCAAGCGAGACTTCCGAACCGGTTGCAAGCAAGATGATATCAGCAACACCATCTGCGGCCTCTCTGGCTATGTATGCCCCATGGGCAACACCTTCAGAGATAGGATAGTATTCTTTCTCCATCACTGGCAGCTTTTGGCGCGTCAGGATAAGCGCCACTGGGCCGTCAGTTGTAAGGGCAGTTCGCCATGCTTCAGCTGTTTCATTGGCGTCAGCTGGCCGGAGGACAGTCAACCCCGGAATGAGGCGCAAGGACATGGTTTGTTCAACGGGTTGATGGGTAGGCCCGTCCTCACCAACGCCTACGCTGTCATGGGTAAAAATATAGATCACCTTCGTTTGCATGAGAGCCGAAAGTCGTATAGAGCCTCTCATGTAGTCTGAGAATATGAGAAAAGTGCCTACATAAGGAATCACCCCCCCGTGAAGCGCCATGCCATTTGCAATTCCTGCCATGGCGTGCTCCCGGATACCGAAGTGAACATTGTGACCAGCACCGTTTCCCGGCCCGAAAACACTCTTATCATTTTGGATAGTTTTGTTGGAGGGTGCTAAATCAGCAGAACCCCCGACAAGATTGTCGATTATTGACGCCACGGAATTCAGCACAACCCCAGAAGCAGCACGAGTGGCCAAGGGGCCATCTCTTTCACCAAAGGATGGAATAGTATCCTCCCACCCTTCAGGCAAATCCCCTGTCATGGCCAGCTTCAACTCCTTCAGTAGATCGGGGTGCGCTTCGCCGTAACGGGACGTGAGATCATTCCACACCTTTTCCGCTGCTTTTCCCGATTCAACGGCGTTGCAGTAATCTTTGACCTTATGAGGAACATGAAACATGGGCTCAAGCGGCCAGTCCAATTTTTCTTTTGTGGCCAGAAGAGCCTCTTCCCCCAGCGGTTCACCGTGAGCCGAGGCGGTGTCCTGTTTTGGGCTGCCGTAGCCGATGTGTGTTCGCACTATAATGATCGACGGCCGTGAATCTTCCTGCCCATTTTTCACGGCTGATTCCATGGCATTCAGATCATTCCCATCTTCAACATGTTGCACATGCCAGCCGTAGGCATCGAAACGCTTCGCTACATCCTCACTGAACGTCAGATCGGTACCACCGTCAATAGTTATTTTGTTATCGTCATACAGATAAATCATTTTACCCAAACCCAAGTGACCTGCCATGGAAGCAGCTTCAGATGCAATCCCCTCCATAAGATCGCCATCGGAGACGATGGCATAGGTAAAATGGTTAATGATATTCAGACCATTCCGATTGAATTTGTTCGCAAGAAACTTTTCCGTCATGGCCATGCCGACACCATTGGCAAATCCCTGACCAAGGGGGCCAGTGGTGGTTTCCACGCCCGGCGTGTGACCGAATTCAGGATGTCCCGGTGTTTTACTCCCCCACTGACGGAAGTTTTTTATATCATCAAGGGATAAATCATAACCTGCCATGTGGAGCAAGGCGTACAGAAGTGAGGAACCGTGTCCGGCAGACAAGATAAATCGATCCCTGTCAAACCAGTGAGGATTTGCCGGATTGTGCTTCAGGAACCGGTTCCAGATTAAGTAAGCCATGGGGGCCGCGCCAAGTGGAAGTCCCGGATGACCGGAGTTGGCAGCCTGTACCGCATCCGTTGCTAGAAACCGGAGTGTGTTGATGGAGAGAGTATCGAGTTCTTTTGACGTCATGCTTTACCGTTCAATATGGGTTTAAGGAATTGCCCAGTATATGATTTTTTGTTTTTCATAACCTGTTCTGGAGTTCCCTCAGCAACGATTGTACCTCCTTCATCACCCCCCTCAGGACCAAGATCGATGATCCAGTCAGCAGTCTTGATGACGTCAAGATTATGCTCAATGACAATCACACTGTTCCCTTTCTCCACAAGCCGCGTCAAAACATTAAGCAGCATTCGAACATCCTCAAAATGGAGCCCGGTGGTGGGTTCGTCAAGAATGTAGAGTGTGCGGCCAGTACCGATGCGCGAAAGCTCTGAGGAAAGTTTTACCCGCTGAGCCTCGCCTCCTGAGAGTGTCGTCGCCTGCTGGCCCAAGCGGATATAGCCAAGTCCCACATCCCGAAGGGTCTCTAGCCGCCTTTTAATCTGCGGAATGTTCTTGAAAAAGCCGAGTGCTTCCTCCACTGTCATACCCAAAACATCGGCAATTGTTTTCCCCTTATAGCTTATCTCCAACGTCTCACGGTTGTACCGAGACCCTTTGCACACCTCACACTGCACATAGACGTCAGGTAAGAAATGCATCTCTATCTTAATGATGCCGTCACCTTTGCACGCTTCACACCGTCCACCCTTCACGTTGAAGGAAAAGCGTCCTGGTTTATAACCTCGCAGTTTTGACTCGGGTAATTTCGTAAATAGTTCGCGGATATGTGTAAAAACGCCCGTATAGGTGGCGGGATTTGATCTCGGCGTCCTCCCGATAGGAGATTGATCAATGTCAATAACCTTATCCAGATAGAGTAACCCTTCCATATCCTTGTAAGAAAGAGGCGTTTTCCTGGCGTTGTGGAACTGTCTGGCCATAATGGGATAGAGCGTCTCATTAACCAACGTACTCTTACCTGAACCGGATACACCCGTCACACAGATAAATCTCCCCAGCGGAAATGAGACATCGAGAGATTTGAGATTGTTCCCGCTAGCACCCGACAGCAAAATATTTTTTCCCAAACCATTCCGCCTTTCAGAGGGAATTTCAATCTTTTTCTTTCCCGACAGATATTGCCCTGTGATTGAATTATCCGCTTTGGCCAGTTTACCGGGGGCACCTGAAAAAACCACATCACCACCTGTCTCCCCGGCTCCAGGCCCGAGATCCACTACAAAATCGGCTCTCTCTATGGTTTCCCTATCGTGTTCCACCACAAGGACAGTATTTCCCAGATCCCTCAGTTTTTCCAAGGTGGCAATAAGCCGTTTGTTATCACGCTGGTGAAGTCCAATGGACGGTTCATCAAGGATATACAGGACTCCCACAAGCTGAGAGCCGATCTGCGTGGCCAGCCGAATCCGCTGCGCTTCACCGCCGGAAAGGGTGACTGCCGACCGTTCAAGTGTCAGATAATCCAGGCCCACGTTCTCAAGAAACTGGAGCCTCTGTTTAACCTCTTTTAGAACCTGTTTGGCGATTGTGGCTTCACTTTTGGTCAGTTTTAATTTCTGAAAAAACTCAGCTACTTCTCGAATAGATTTTTTTGACAATTGCCCGATATTGAGACCACCCAGAGTTACTGCAAGACTCTGTTTCCGGAGGCGGGCACCACTACATTCGGGACAGGGACGCATGCTCATGAACTTCTCAATCCACTCACGGATACCTGCTGAATTTGTCTGGCGATATCGCCGCTCTAGGTTTCGGACGACGCCTTCAAAACCTCCGGAATACTCACCGGAAAATCGTTTGGACTTATACTGCATCTTAACCTGATCACTACCCGTTCCAAACAGGAGTACTTCCTGGGCCCGTTTAGGAAGTTTGTACCAGGGCGTGGTGAACTTGAAGTTGTAATGGTGGGCAAGACTTTTCAGGATGGCACTGTACCAGCTTCCTCGGGGCTGTTCACCCAAAGGCAGGATGGCACCCTGAATCAGAGATTTCTTCTTGTCCGGGACAAGAAATCCCGGATCAACTTCCATACGTGAACCGAGCCCATCGCAGGTTCTACAGGCACCATAAGGTGAATTAAAAGAGAACATTCTCGGCGAAAGCTCTTCCATACTCACTTCGCATTTGGGACAGGCGAAATGTTCACTGAAAATGTGTTCCTCCCTCGGTAAAATGTTGACAATAACCAATCCGAGACCAATCTTCAGTGCCAACTCTACAGATTCGGTAAGCCTTTCCTTAACAGCTTTCTCAAGAATGATCCTGTCCACTACCACTTCAATATTGTGCTTCTTGTTACGGTGGAGGATGATTTTCTCAGCCAGGTCCCGCAACTTGCCATCCACTCTTGCCCGGACAAAACCTTCCCGGCTGACCTCTCTAAACACTTCTTTGAACTGACCTTTCCGGCCTCGGACCACAGGAGCAAGAATCTGCAGTCTGGCTCCTTCATGAAATTTCATAACCGCATCAACAATCTGCTGAACAGTCTGCCGCTGGATAGGGTCACCACACTTCCAACAGTGAGGTTCCCCAATTCGGGCATATAATAAACGGAGGTAATCGTGAATTTCAGTAACAGTCCCTACCGTAGAACGAGGGTTCCGTGAGGAAGCTTTCTGCTCTATGGAAATAGCCGGTGAGAGACCCTCAATGTAATCTACATCCGGTTTTTCCATCAGACTCAGAAACTGTCGGGCATAAGCTGAAAGAGATTCTACATACCGGCGTTGCCCCTCTGCATAAATGGTATCAAAAGCGAGGGAAGATTTACCCGATCCGGAGAGACCGGTAAAAACCACAAATTTGTCACGTGGAATCTCCACATGGATATTTTTCAAATTGTGTTCCCGAGCGCCCCGGACGACGATTTTATCGGTTGAACGAGCCATAGCGACCAACCGGGTAAATTATTCTCTTCCGACGTGCTTTCAAACATGAAAGTCGGATTTTTCTGCTTAAAAAGTACCCGTAGTAGTTAGGCGGCTGACTGCTGCTGCATTCTGCCTGAAACTTCCAGCATCAACAGAGGAAAATCGGATATGAGACCGTCCACCCCAAGCGCCATTAGCCAATTCATGGCAGGTAAGTTGTTTACAGTCCAAACATTCAGTCGAAGTCTCTTTCGTTTTGCGAAGCGTATCACATTTTCGTTCATGAGATGGGCCGATGGGTGAAGCATGTCCGGATGAACGACATTGATAAACCGCGGCTTGGTGAGAATTGGCGGTACATTTTCATCGCTCCAGAGGTAAGCGGTGGGAATGGTACGATCCATCATTTTGACCCAACCAATAACAAGAGGATTGAAACTAGAGATTATGACCCTGCCATGCAGTTGATGTTCCCTGATGAGTTCCACAACTTTCGGTACTGCCTGCAAGTCAAACAATTTTATGGACTTAATCTCAATATTGAGGATGCTCTTATGAGGCAGAGCTGATACGAGCTCGGCCAGCGTAGGAATCGGGGTAACGCCCAGTTGGGGAAATTTGACTCCGGCGTTTATCCCTCGGAGCTCTGAAAAATCAGATTCATGGATGTATCCCGAACCGTCTGTTTCACGTTCCAGATCATGATTGTGGGAACAGACAACCTTACCATCTTTTGTACAGAGTACATCCACTTCGATGGCTTTGAGTCCGGTATCCACAGCTTGCTGAAATGAAAGTGTTGTATTTTCCGGTGCTTCTTTCGGCGATCCACGGTGCCCCATCATGAGAGGCCCATCCTTATAGAGATGGTTCACATCCATGGGGTACCAAAAAAAGAGATGCTTTACAACAATTGCACCAATAAAAAACAGCAGAAAAGCAGCGGTTGTCATAAATGTCACTGAACGGACGGTTTCAGTACCAGTTTTTGGAAACCGGAGTTACGAACGGTTGCTTCATCCATGAGTGTTGTCCTATAGCGGCCAGACATATAGAGTGGTGCCTGATCAGCGTAGTGGGGACTTCGGGGTAACCCAGACTGACCAGTAGGCAGTACAAATTGTGTATTATTCATATCTGAAAGGTCTACAATCCTCCGAAATGATGGGCCCACAACCCGTTGGAATGGAGCCGAGAGTGTATACTCACCATTATTAATGGTGGTACTCGATCCACCACTTTCAAAGGGCCCTACATTAAAACCAAATAGACGGTCCAGAAGCGGCATTGCGCCACCGATGGTATGAACATGTGTAAGGGTATGAAGCCGGCCCCACCACCAGTTTCCTGGCGACGGTCCAAGGCGCGTTTCCAGTTCGGCCACAGCTGAGCGGAACGCCTTGCGAATGATTTCATCCAAGTTCTCTACCCTGTCCGGGGTTCTCACATCATCAACCCAGGATGAACCACCCCGTTCCAGTACACCTCTTAGGTTGCGAAGAGAAATTGCCCAATTGCCTCGTGCCCCCACGGGTCCTATCCATGCTAAAAAAAAGTCGTCTCCAAGAAGTGCCATTTCATCGACGTAGACCGCCTCCAAAAGTTCCAGCATAACCGTACTGAAAATTAGTCCACCAACAGATTCGGGCTCAAATCCGCCGGTCCATTCTCCAAGAACATTGATGGCGTACTGAAGGTTGCTACCTTCTTCAACTGTCTCGTTTTCAAATGCTTTAATGAAATAGGGTGCAATGTCCTGGCCAAAAGGAGAAACTACATCCTGCTGGATCGCTGTCATATCATCAACGGTGAGATTTGACCGCCCATCAAGAAGTTCTGAGATTCGGTCATGTCGAGATTTTTCATGCCAGAGGCTTGATACATAATAAGGGGAATTGTCAGGGATTGTCCGGTGATTCGCCGTTGCGATAATACCATTGGGAGGATTGAAGAGCCTTGGCAGTGAAGAAGATTTGACAAAACCCTTCCAATCATATTCCGATGTCTCTCCCGGCAGCGGCACAAGAGTCTCCCCACCCTTTCGTTTGGGAATCCTGACACCCGGCCGCCAGCCGATGTTCCCTTTTTTGTCGGCATAAATAATGTTTTGTCCCGGAACGGTGAAACGGGAAACGGCCTCTGAAAAATCGCGCCAGTTCTCCATCGTGTTGAGGCGCAGGAATGCGTCCACCTCGTCACTCATGTCGCGACCGGTCCAGCGAAATGAGATGACTCTATCCCCTCCTGTTGCCAAAGGATGGAGATCAGAAATGACGGGACCTCGATGCGTTTCGCGAACCAGCAACGTCTGCGTTTTGCCACCTTTTACGGGGATTTGCTCATCCCTCAGTATCATTTCTTTCCATATGCCATCGTAATAATATTGGTTGGAATTATCAGGATTTACTTTTTCCACATAAAAGTCCAAATCATCCGTCATTAGGTTTGTGAACCCCCAGGCAGCATGCCGATTTTGCCCAAGAATTACAAAAGGGGTTCCTGGGAAGCAAACACCACTCACATCATATTTCCCTCCCACAAGATGCATCTCGTACCAGATGGAAGGTTGGGTCATCCCCAGGTGTGGGTCGTTGGATAGAATGGGTTTACCAGACTTTGTTCTGGCGCCGGAGACCACCCAACTGTTTGAACCGAGATGACCACCAGCTGTCCCCAATAGTCTACGAATGTTTTCATCGGCAACGGACATGGCTTCCCAAACAGGTGCCAGATCAAAAGCTACTGTGGGAAGTGATTCCGGGGACTCATCCGGAGCCACGGGCCACAGCTCCAATGCCTTCTTCTCACCAAACATGTACGCCACTTGTCCCAGCATCATCTCCGGATACCACGACTGTGAAAGTGAATAGGCCATCAGCCTAGCATAGCCAGTTACATGCTTCGGCTCCCAACGGATAGGTTTTATCCTCAACAGTTTGAATTCTACAGGAAGATCACCGCCCATCTCATCAATATATGCATTAACTCCGTTGCAAAAAGTTTCCAGAACTTCTCTTGATTCTGGACGGATATGATTCACTAGTTCCTCGGCAATTTTCGGGATGCCCCACGTCCTGAGAAAGATGTCACTCTTAAGCTGACTTTCACCAAATAGCTTCGACAGTGTCCCTTCAGTTGTGGCAGCATTCACTGTCATCTGGAAAAGTCGCTCCCGGGCCATGAGGTATCCTGCCGTATAGAACATGTCAGTCTCATTCTTAGCATAAACGTGAGGTACTGCGTAGTCGTCAAAGAAAACTTCAACCTCTTCTCTCAGTCCGCTTATTTTCAGATGGCCTTCATAAAGAGGCAATGACGAGTGCAAATATTGATAGGCGGAAAACCCCAGCAACAAGAGTGTTCCGACTCCGATAACTGTTCTATTTATCTTATTAGTCACCTGGTAACATCAGCAGCATACTTGTAGAAATTTAGCCATATCAGGAGATTCAGCATAACGGAGCGGACCTCACGCTCGGTTCCATGACTGCTTCATGCTCGGTATCAGTGGCTCGCTATCTGTCAGTACAGTTAGCTGTTCTACAGTTACCGGTGTGTGACCAAAATTGTTCTCTACATGTCCTTCAATAATGTACGGCCCCCGACTTCTGATGAGGTGACCAAACTTACGGTATATCTCAGGAAAAAGTACCGCTTCGTACGTCGCTGTCAAATCTTCGCAGGAGAGAAACTGCATTATCTCTCCCGGCTTGGTTTTTGTCCTGCGAGTAGTGAGCATCCAACCCACCAGCTTAACTTTTTTACCCACATATTGAGTCAACTCTTGACTGTGAACAAATCTACCCATTTTATTGACATGTTGCTGAAGAGCCTCCTTCCAGATCCAGAGCGGATGTTTTTCCACTGTCAGTTCCATCAGTTCCAGTTCGTCTCTCAACTTTTGCTCCAGGGGGTAATCCACCCATGGGATTTCGGAAGATGTTTTCACCACGCTGGGAAACATCCCATCACGGCTCGCTTTCAGTTTATGGTAGAACAGCTTCAACCGCCACAAATGTTGGGGGCGAGTGTAGCCCAGTGAATCAAAAACGCCGCACCGGATAAGTGTTTCCGCTTCTCGATAGGTCGGCTTCACCCGGATACAAAAATCTTCCAGTGATTCGAAGGGTCGTTCTGTCCGTTTTTCCAATAGCGCGATGAGGGTCTGTCGGGTAAGTCCCTTAATTTGCAAAAGACCGATACGGAGCCACGATACGTTGTCATTTGCTGTAAAGTAGGGTTCCGATTCATTCACATCCGGTGGTAGAACGGTAACACCGAGCCGCCGTGCTTCTTCCAGGTAGCACGAAGTGTGGTAAAAGCCACCGTAGTTGGACATGACAGCCGCCAAGAATTCCGCCGGGAAGTGGGCCTTGAGCCACGCCGATTGGACGGAAATGACCGAATAGGCGGCGGAGTGTGCTTTACAGAAAGCGTACCCGGAAAAAGCTACCATCTGCCGCCAGACCTCCAGGGCCGCCTCCACATTTATTCCCCGTTTCACCGCGTCCCGGATGAAGTGATCCCGGTGCTCCATGAATGGCTCATCCACCCGCTTTCCGCTCATGGAACGCCGCAACTTGTCTGATTCCGCCAAGTTCCATCCTGCAATAGCTTCGGCAATCTTGATCACATCCTCCTGGTAAAGCATGACACCGTAGGTCTCTTTCAGCAGTTCTGTGAGAGAGGCATGGACTGTCTCCACTTTTTCTTTACCATGGTGTCGTTTGACGAAATGTCTCAACATTCCTGAATCGGCGGGCCCAGGGCGAATTACCGAACTGGCGGCGATAATCATCTCAAAAGAGTCCACCTTCAGTTTTTTTAACAGTCCCCGCATTCCTGGCGATTCGATCTGGAACACGCCCATGGTGCTGCCCTCCCTGATAAGCACTTTTGTTCTTTCATCCATTTTCGACATGGTATGGCAGTTGAAATGCACATTATACTTTTCTTTCAAAATATCAGCCATTTCCGCCACCACAGTGAGGGAGCGTTGCCCCAGCAGATCAATCTTTACCAGCCCCGTTTTTTCAATCCCATGCATATCAAACTGGGTTACCACTGGACCTTTCGTGGACCGCTGGAGCGGCACATAGTCAGTAATTTTTCTCGGTGCAATGACAATACCACCACAGTGGATACCCATATGCCGTGGTCGTCCCTTCAGTTTTTTCGCCAGCCCGAATATTTCCCTGTATCTATCATCCTCCATCACTCGTTTCCCGCATCCCTTTTCATAGCGTCGTGGCAACTCACGGGACACTTTGCCGATCTCCTTTTCCGACAGCCCCATAGCCCGTGCCACATCTCGCACTGCTCCCCTTAGATGGTAAGTGTTGAATGTAGAAATCATAGCCACCCGATCTTTTCCGTACTGTTCATAGACATATTTCAGCACTTCGTCCCGGCGCTTCCAACAGAGATCCACATCAATATCCGGCGGTTCTTCTCGGTCAGGGTTGAGAAATCGCTCAAAGATAAGATTGTGTTCTATGGGATCTACCGGAGTAATACTCAAGAGATACGACACTAAACTTCCAGCCGCCGAGCCACGCCCTACCGTGGGAATGCCTCGCCTTTTTGCCCACTGAACAATATCCCAGACAATAAGAAAGTAATCGGCGTAACCCCTATCAATGATGATATCCAGTTCATAGGTCAACCGTTTCAGCACTGCTGTTGTCATAGGATCATACTTTCCCGGTAGCGCCTGGTGGCAAATGTTTACCAGATGATCAGCTGAAGTTCGATTCATTGGGCAGGTTTAAAGTCTTGGTGCTCCCTGTCGCTCCGTGCCATAAATTTGTTCCATGAAGATAGCTGTTAGTACCGATGAACGGACACCTCTTGTGGAGTCACTTTTTTGCGAACTGAAAGAGAGAGGTCACGATGTCACCTACTTCGGCCCGGAGAGAGGTGAGTCAATGGACTGGCCTGTAGTGACTGAGCAGGCAGCTCAACTTGTGGCCAGCGGTGAGGCTGCAGAAGGTATTGTCATGTGCTGGACCGGCACAGGGGCCTCCATTGCTGCTAACAAGATAAAAGGGATAAGGGCCGCCCTTTGCCTGGATAGTGCAACAGCAAAAGGTGCCCGAACCTGGAATCATGCCAATGTTATTGCTTTGAGCCTCCACTCTACGGATGATACAACACTGAAAGAGATTTTGGACGTTTGGTTCACTACACCATACAGCAGTGACAAATGGAACCTGCAACAGATTGATAGGATCAGAAAGTTGGAACAGGCATCATCTGCGAAATCAAGCACGTAGTATGGGCAGTATAGCAGACAGTAAAACGTATTACCTGAAAAGAGTGGGCAGAATAATCTGCCCACTCTTTTTTTTAGCTTTGATTGTTTCTTGCGAGAGACCCTCGAGCACACTCAATGAAATCTATTTTACACCCATACAACCAGATGATGAACTCGATTCTCCTGCCGTCTACCACGGTAATAATGAAGCGTGGATTGTTGTAACCGGTAAAGGTGGTGATCGTCTGACTGTGTATGACGCAAACAGTGGAAAAAAGGTGCGTGTAATAGGAGGCAACGGGGATGGATTCAGTCAATTTGCTTATCCCAACGGCATCTGGATTGAAGATGATCTTATGATCATTGTAGAACGAGATAATCATCGTCTTCAACTGTTCAGACTTCCTGATTTTGAACCTCTTGGATTTATTGGTGAAACTGAGCTTGCCAAACCTTACGGTATCAATGTGCTCCATGATTCAAAAGGTCAACTTGATGTTTTTGTAACAGATAGTGAATATGTAATAGACAAGGATCCGGTCGAAGTACATGGCCGACGAATCCGTCACTGGAAATTAACTGTAGAAGGTGATGCTATCTCTCATACCCTCATCAATACATTTGGTGATATCACCGGTCCCGGTATGCTCTATGAAGTGGAATCTATTTTTGCGGACAGACAACATAACCGGCTTATGATAGCAGACGAACAGGAAAATGTCATCAAGGTATATACTATGGATGGAGACTTTACCGGAATTATTCTTGCCAAAGGGCGCTTTGCCGGCGACCCGGAAGGGATTGCCCTGTATAAATGTGGTGAGAATGATGGTATCTGGATCTTTACAGATCAAAGTCACGATGGTAACCGATTCCACCTTTTTGATCGTAAATCATTAAAATACCTGGAGACCTTTACTATGAGCCAGACCACAAATACGGACGGCATCTGGTTGACACAGAAACCGACGGGTAAGTTCAATGATGGTGTATTCTGTGCCTTGAATAACGATAAGAATGTGGGTGTTGTAACTGTCAGTAGCTTTAAAGAAGCTATGCCCCATCTTTTTAGGTGTGACGGCTAAAATCTAACTATTAAACAACTCACTGTCATGCGTCATGCAAAGTCCAGCTGGAAATATCCTCATTTAAATGATTTTGAACGCCCTCTTAATTCCCGCGGTAAACGGAACGCCCCCATGATGGGACGCATCCTCCGCGATGAAAGTGTTATGTTCGACCAGATTATCAGTAGCCCCGCCAAACGTGCTATCACCACAGCGCGAACTATTGCCAGTGAAATGGGCTACTCTGAGGACAATATTGCGGAAGAACGCCGTTTTTACGGCGCTCATCCTAGTACCATCATTGAAATTCTAAAAGATCTGGACAATTCAGTCAGTCATGCAGCTGTCTTTGGTCACAATCCCACTTTTCATTCCCTTGTGGAACAACTTGTCAATACGACCATAGAGAAATTTCCCACATGTGCCGCTGCCACCATTTCTTTAGACATTGACACATGGCGGGAGCTTAAAGCGGCATCAGGCACGCTGACAGCACTCCGCCTGCCGCGGGATTACACGGATAAGTAAACGTAGGGATCAGGCCAGAACGGCATGACGGTCCACCAGTCGCCTGTAAACGGGTAACTGTTTTAGATAATCAAAAGGTATACAATACGTTCATGGGCGGCAGGTCCCACATTTCCCGTTTGTAGATAAAGAGAAATTTCCCATCCTTAAACACAATTCCGCCGGAAGTCTTGATTCGATCCATCATTTAGGTGTGTCCTTGTAGGCTGAAGAGAAGTTCATACTGCTCTTTTGTGAGATTGTCAAAAAACACGTCGTCTATGGTGATCCGGTATTCCGGAATTTCCCGCGTCCACTTTTTGGCCCTGAGATTTTTTTTCTCCGCATAGTCAATGTGCGAAAGGACATAACGCATCGCGTTCAAACGCGAAATCATCTTGTTCTCTGAATTGATGACTATCCAAGGATTCTTTTCCGTAGAGGTTTTACGGAACATCTGTTCTTTATAATAAGTAAACAAATCCCACTCACTTGCTGCTTTCAAATCATTTTCAGATAGTTTCCAATACTTTAGCGGACTTGCTTCCCGTAAACGAAATCTAAGTGTCTGACTGTGTTGTGAAACAGAAAGATAGAATTTGATGAGAATTAGTCCCTCATCCACCAAAATCTCCTCCCAATCATTGACTTTTCTCATGAAGTAGTGGTACTGTTTCTCCTTGCAGTAATTCATGGTGGGTTGTATAAGTGCCCGAGAATACCAGGATCTGTCAAAAAAGACTATTTCACCCGGCTCAGGCAACAGCTTTGCATATGTCTTCAACCACTTTTTTCTTTGCGTTGGTGACGGAACACCCAGTTCCTCCATCCTTACACTTTTTGGCATAAGTCTTTCTATAAACCGTCGGATGGTAGCCCCTTTTCCGGCAGCATCGCGGCCCTCAAACAGGAGGGCTATGCGTTGATCCTGATCCATGACCCACTCCTGTAGCTTCAGCAATTCAATCTGCAGACGGCGTTTTTCTTTTTGATATTGCCCAGGCGTCAGTTCTTTATACTGTGTTCTGTTGTAAACAATCATAGCCGAGGGGCTAATACCTCCAACTTTTCAGGTCAGCTCCGGAAGGTGCGGTCTTTTCCATCCGCTCTACAGCCTTGGGAATAAACATTTGATTATATCGAAGTCGGGACAAGGCGTTAGGTCGTGTCTGGTCACCATTCCAGCAGTGCTCCGCACGATCACCGTAGTCCACCTCACCACCATAATGAGGGCTAGTAGTTTCTTCAAGAAAATCTTCCATCAAATAGACCGCATTATTCAAGTAATAATTATCCATGTCGCCACAGTAGACATGAATCTTACCTTTCAACTTCGGACCAATCTTTGCCCAGTCCCGTTCAAGAACATAACGGAGGTCATAGTTTTCTTTCCAGTAGTCAGCCACTTCTTTATCAATCTTACCTGATTTTTTGTCCCAGATCGGTTTGGGATAGCCGTCCGAGGCCATGGGGCTGTAGACCGCTTGCCAGATATCCCACTGATCACCGGAACGGCTGTTGGTACCGATGGCCAACTCCACGTGGTTCATCTGCTTCATAGTAGCGTTCACTTCACCCAGGTAATTCCTGTGAGCCGGGGTTTCAACTTTCTTGAAGGGGCCATCTTTGAAATAAGCATTCTCATCTTCGTAAATATTCACAAGGCAGTATGCCCGAAAATCGATAGGATCGGGACAGGCGGCAAAGCAGCCGTTATATTCATCAGGGTAGAACACTTGTGCTGCCAGTGCTTCCCATCCACCGGTAGAACCACCGTATAGAAACCTTGCCCATCCTTCGCCGATACCGCGAAACTTCTCTTCAATATATGGAATCAGTTCGTAAGTGATGGCATCACCATAGGGGCCGATATTGGCGGAATTGACGGCATAGGAATCGTCGTAGTACGGGTTTTGGTGCTGGATTTTGATAACGAGCACCCGAGGAAAGTCTGGACCCGTCCACTCTTTGTAGAACTGATAATTGTACTCCTGGACGGTCTTGTTATAACCTTCCCAATCAAAGCGGGCACTGTACTCAGGCTCCAAATCAGGATCGGGTGGTTCTGTCCTGAAGCTGCCGAAATCATGAGGATAGTGACCATGAAAAATCATTAAAGGATACTTCGCTTCAGGATGTTCATCAAAACCTTCCGGTAACAAAACATGAGCACCGAGATACATGGGGCGACCCCAGAACTCCGTCAGCAACTTGCTCTGCATCTGTATATGTTTAATATATTTGGTGTCTTCCGGTGGTTCGATGGGTGGAATAACCTGATCCAGTGTAATCTTTACAGATTTTTTCTTGTCAGGATCTAAAAATATCTTCTTAGGTGTTGAATAGAGATTTCCGGGAGAACGATTCCATTTTTGACCCTCCCCGTTATCCATAGGAAGTTTCACTGTGTGCCCTGTTTTCAGGTTAAATGTTTCGTAAGTATGCAAAAGTCCCTGTACCCAATACTCTCCGGCCGGAATATTGTCAAGGGATTCGATAGGATATCCAAATACAGTGCCATCAATGACAACACCCCCCTTTGGCTTTTTCCCCAGTGCATCCACGCCATAGATCAATCCCGTATGGTTTTGGTAGGTAATCTGGAAACGAGGTTCAGATTCATCGCTTTTTGCCAACATGAGCAAAACCCGACCTTCCAAAATATTACCATCTTGTTCAGCAGGATAGTTTATGACAAACTTCAGTTTACCCGCGGACAGGGGCACTACAGCCACTAAAAAACTGAGCAAAATAGACATTATTCTAGACATGGTATTTCTCCTGGTATTTCTTTTATTAATGAAAAATCAGTGTTCATCTACTCTTATGGGTCTGCCCGGCCGAACATCTTCAACAAACCGACCACCATCTACGATAGGTACACCGTTCACCAATACATACCTAAACCCTTCAGACGGCACCGCACCATTCGTGTAAGTAGCACGATCAATGACTGTCTCCGGATCGAAAATAGTAAGATCAGCATCAGCACCAGCATAAATACGTCCTTTTGTTTGCATAGCCGGAACTCTGGCTTCCAACCGGCGAGCTGGTTCAATGGTCATTCTTCGGAGAGCATCCATAAGATCCAGGATCCCTTCGTCCCGTACATAGCGACCCAGCACTCTGGCATACGATCCGGATCCGCGGGGATGGCCTCTGCCATTTTCGATATGACCATCGCTCGCAATCATAGTAAGAGGACTTTCAATGGCTGTACGGGTCATCGCCTCTGTCCTTTGATGAACAATAACTATTCCTCCCATAGCACGGTATTGAGCAAAAGACTGGCGACTCAAACGCTCTCCTGTATTAACCCACTGAAAAATTTGATAGCGCTCCGGTTCCCATGTTTTCCAGTCGTCAAAGAGTGCTGATTCGATGTAGGTTTGGCTGGCACTGTAGGGATATGCTTCTGTTGTTACATCCTGCCCCGCGGCACGGGCTTCTTCAATAATAGCCAGAAACTCCGCCGTCTGTTCAGCACCACTAGAATTGGCGTGAACAACATGAAGAGCCGTTCCAGTATTTGCTGCACCTGTAATTGCTTCCCGGAGACCATCTAATCCACCACGAACGTGAATATGTGCCGAAGCATTATATTGTGATGCCACACGTAACATTTCCTCAAACTCTTCTACCGTGGCCGCCGGTGTATAGGCAATACCAAAACCCACAGCTACTGCACCTTGATTTAATCCTTCCTCAAACCGTCGGGTCATTTCAGCTATCTGCGATTCACTGGCCACAACAGTTTTCGCCGGGCCACTTGGCAAGAAATCTCCTTCATCCCCTGTCACAATCATCCGAACAGGAATGTGCCCAATGCTGACTCCATAGTGTATGAATTGACTTTCGTCCCGTTCGATGTACCATTTGGCAACATCCCCCGTTCCAACCTCCAACTCAAAAGCAGAGGTAACACCGTCCAGTGCTTTAAAACGGAATGCTTCCTCATTTTGACCGTGATCATGAAGATCTATGAATCCGGGTGAAACCACTAAACCGTCAGCATTGATGATACGTTTTCCAGTGATTTTGTCTTGAGTAACTATCACAATTTTACCACCCTGTATACCGATATTTCGGACATCATCCAGCCCGGAATCAGGATCCATGACCTGTCCACCTTTGATCACAATATCAAACGATCCACTAGTACAGGAACAAAATAGTATAACTGTTACAAATGCAAAAAATTGATAAATAGGTTTCATTTATGCCTCCGCCGCGCCCCGGAGAAACTCCCGGGCATGTTCCAGCGTCAGGTCTGTAATTTTTTCTCCTGAAATCATTCGTGCAATCTCAGCAACTCTCTCTTCCTGACTAAGTTCTGCCACTTCAGTCACAGTTCTACCTCCACGCTCAGCTTTGCGTACTTGGAAGTGCCTGTCGGCAAAAGAGGCAATCTGCTGAAGGTGTGTAATGGAAATGACTTGATGGTTTTGGGCAAGAGCTTTCAGTTTCTTTCCTACCAGATTAGCTGTGTCCCCACCGATGCCCACATCAATCTCATCGAACACCAGAAGGGGAATGGCATCTACTTTTGCCAGCACAGTTTTTAGCCCAAGCATAATGCGGGACATCTCTCCGCCAGAAGCAATTTTTGCCAACGGTTTCAGAGGTTCGCCGGGATTAGGCGAGATGAGAAATTCAATGTCCTCAAGCCCAAACTCTCCCGCGAGGCAGGGATCATCATCATTCGTTACTGCCATCCCGGCATTATCAGAAACAGGCTTTAGTACCGCATCAAATTTGGTCCCTTTCATACCAAGTTCCGCCAATTCAGCCTTTATTCTCTTTTTTAGATCTTTCGCACCATTGGATCGTTTAGCAGAAATTTTACTGCCCAAATCATAAACTTTTGTTTTAAGTGAGGCGATCTCTTTTTCCAGCACCTTAATTTTTTCATCCCTGTTTTCCAAGCTGTCCAATTCACCGTCGATTTTTTCTTTATATGCCATAATGCCATCATATCCTTCGCCATACTTCTTGGAAAAATCGCGGTACAACTGAAGTCTCTCGTTCACCCAGGCAAGCCGCTCGGGATCAGCTTCAATAGTGTCACCGTAACGGGACAGTTCCATGGAAATGTCATCCAGAGAATAGATTGCCTCTTTCCACTGGACAGCTTTTTCTTTCAGACTGCTGTCCAGTTCCGCCAGGGATTCAAAGACTTTCAACATCCCCCGAAGACGGTCCAGGGCGGAGTCATCATCTTCGGAAAGGGAATAACTAAGTTCTCGAGCAGTATCTTTCAGGTGCTGGGCATTACGGAGAATGGCCACCTTTTCTTCAAGTAAGCTCTGCTCCCCTGTCTCAAGCTTAGCCGCATTAATTTCTTGAAGCTGGAACCGGTAAAGTTCTTGCCTCTCCCTGGTAATTTCATCGGCGTTTACTGTCGATTCCAGTTCGGACTGCCGCTCTTTGAGTTCTGTAAAAGCAGCAGTGTAGTTTTGGGAAAATTCCTTGTCCACGGAAAACCGGTCAAGAAGCTGCCGATGATTGTCCACATTCAAAAGAGATTGATGGTGGTGTTGACCCAGAAGATCCAGTAGAATGTCACCAATTTCCTTCAGCTTTCCCACGGTCACCTGATGATCATTCACAAAAGCATAACTCCGGCCACCACGAATTACTTGTCGCCTTACAAGTACGGGTTCACCCACTCGGACATAGGAAGAAAGCAGATCTGGCACCTTACCCGCAAGTTCAAAAGTTGCTTCTACAAATGCCTCCTCTGCACCACTGCGAACCATTGCCGTGGAAGCTTTTTCACCGATGATGAGATTCATGGATCCTATAAGGATGGACTTACCGGCGCCTGTTTGCCCCGTAAGAATGTTAAGCCCCGCACCAAAGGTGAGGTCCATATCTTCTATTAATGCGTAATTCTTAACCCGAAGTCTACTAAGCATGGAAAGAAGAATTTAATATTGCGCCGGGAAAGAATCTCGGCGGGAAATAAGTTGCTACCGGGGAAGTGTTTCAGGCAAGTCGGCCACCACGTAAGCCATAACGGCCATAGCAGCCACACAGAGATTTACATCATGGGGATCGAGCTTATCTATGGTATCTGCATTGGTATGGTGATACCAGAAATATTTTGATCCTTCAACCCTGAGCCCCATCCCTGGAACCCCTTCGCGCATGATGGGACCGATGTCAGCGCCGCCGCCGCTGGGAGCAATTTCTCCGGCTTCTATGGGTTCCAGCAATGTGGCAATCTGCTTAATGATTTCCCAGGCATGGTCCGAACCGGTGAAGCCAAATCCGGACGGCTTGAACACACCGCTGTCAGATTCCATGGCGAGCACATGGTTTTTCAGTTCGTCTTGGTGTGCGTCGCGATAGGCGTTACCGCCACGGAGGCCGTTCTCCTCATTCGTCCACATGACCACCCGCACAGTCCGGCGCGGACGGAGACCAAGATCTTTCATCAATTTTACGGCTTGCCATGCTGCTACACAGCCGCCAGCATCATCCATAGCCCCTTGACCTACATCCCAGGAATCAATATGTCCCCCAAGAACAACCACCTCTTCCGGCGTTTCAATGCCCCTTAACTCTCCCACTACATTTCTGGAAGGGACATCATCCTCAAAATGGGCTTCCATATAGAGCGACAGGACAATAGGTTCACCCCTGTCGGCCAGACGGCCCAGCATCATGGCATCTTCCACTGTAATGGCAGCGTGGGGAATCTTGGGAACGCCCTCTTTGTATCCCATCCCGCCGGTGTGGGGTGTATTCATGGAGAATGGTCCCACCGAACGAATTAGGCTCGCCACCGCTCCCGCCTCAGCCGCGGCATTGGCTCCATCATGTCGGTAACGGACTGTTTTACCATAGTTGATAAACGGTGCATTGAAGAGAACGATTTTCCCTTTCGCTTCACCGGCACGTCTTTCCAGCTCCTCAAAATCGTCAACCACCAGCACTTCAGCTGTAATTCCATCACTGGGTGTCGCCACACTGCCACCGAGGCCAAGCATGGCCATCTCCTTTTTCCACGGTACTTCCATGCGGGCCCATTCTTTTCCACGAACCCATCTCGGAATCATCACCTCTTCACCGTGGACATTCTCGAATCCGTCTTTTTTCATCTCTTCAAGAATCCAGTCAATGGCATCCTCAAGATTCTTTGTTCCGCTAAAACGCGGTCCAAAACTGTCCGTTAATTCGGCAAGACGATTATAGGCAAAACTGTCGGCCAGAGCAGCGGTGATAAGTTTCTCAGCAATGCCACGGTATGAAGTCCCAATGTGCAAGTTTTTTTGAGACCCTTCTAGAGATGGCGTAATAGAAAAAGATGCCCACAACAACATACAGGTACTCAAAAATGAGAGATGCAAGTTCACCATGATAAAGCCATGAAGAGATTATCCCAGACGAATCTGTTTATTTCCAAGTGGTTATGAAAAATGTAGAGTTCTTTTTTACTACTTCCTAGATCCTTTCCGGAAACAATGTAGCTAAAAGAACCTTTCGAACAAACAAATCCAACTGTATCAAATCAAAATATCAATAACCTGACTTTGTTGTCGTTATGACGACGGCTGCTATTCTGTAAGGATCGCCGTTGGAAGCGGGTCGTCTGTCTTCAAGCCGTCCTTTCCACCCATCTTCAATAGTTCCTACAGGAATCCGTATGGATGCACCTCTATCGTATGCGGCAAATGAAAATGTATCGATGGATTCTGTTTCGTGGGCACCAGTCAACCTTTGATCATTATCCGCACCATAAACAGCAATATGCTCTTGAATCTTTTGCCCAAAAGCTTCGCAAATTTTGGTAAACACCGCTTCATCACCGCATGACCTCATAGTTGAGTCTGAGAAGTTGACGTGCATGCCCGAGCCATTCCAGTCACCTTTAATCGGTTTGGGATGCCAGTTTATTGCAACTCCGTATTTTTCTGCATTCCTCTCAGCTAGATATCTCGACATCCAAGTTTCGTCTCCGGCATCTTTCGCCCCTTTGGAAAATATCTGATATTCCCACTGTCCAGTTGCAACTTCAGCATTGATTCCTTCAACATTCAACCCAGCATCTAAACATTGATCAAGGTGATCTTCGATAATCTCCCTCCCAAAGGTATTCTTTGCACCGACACTGCAATAGTAAGGCCCCTGAGGACCGGGGTAGGCATTCGCGGGAAAGCCCAAAGGGAGATCCGTTTCAGGATTCCACAGGAAATACTCTTGTTCAAAACCAAACCAGAAATCATTATCATCCTCATTTATAGTCGATCGTCCGTTTGATTCATGAGGGGTTCCGTCAGCATTTAAAACCTCGGTCATTACCAGATAACCATCACGTCTATCCGGATCAGGATAGATTGCGACAGGCTTCAGCAAGCAATCAGACTCTTTTCCGGAGGCCTGCTCTGTCGAACTGCCATCAAAAGCCCACATAGGACAGTCCTTTAATTCTCCAGAAAAATCGCTTTCAATTTTTGTCTTGCTTCGAAGACTCTGAGTAGGTTTGCAACCATCTAACCATATGTACTCCAATTTTGACTTCGCACTCATAGTGGAATCTCCTATTCTTATGTTTTTGAATAAAGTCAGTAAAAAGGTTACTTAAAATTATTAATTATTAGATAAAGAAAAAAATAAAATTTTAAGTATATATGAAAATATAGCTAAATAATTATACCATTATGGGTTACAGGGGCTTTATTCCATAATCCAACCGGCCACGTCCTCACCAATAGCCAATGCTGCTGTCAACCCAGGTGAATCGATGCCGATAAGATTTATCCATCCGGGGTAATCGGACTCATGTTTCATGTAGAAATCAGAATGCCCATCCACCATTTCCACCAATTTTGGACGAATCCCGGCATAATCGGAGCTTAGGTCGCCACGCTCCAGAGCGGGCAGATATATTTTCGCTTCACGATAAAAAAGATCCAAGTCAGTTTCGTCTACGGCATAATCTTCTGATCGGTCATCCATCCATTCGGCACTGGGGCCCAGTTTCATCTCACCGTTCTGATCAAAACTTAAGTGAATTCCCAATGTATCGTGGGATACATCAGGAATTGGATAGACAAGACGTTCAATACGGTGGCGCCATTTCCCGGAAAGTTTGAAATAGGATCCCTTTAAATACCGCAGCGTGGGATGGGATTTATCATTTGTTCCCCAAAGAAACTGAGCTGTTTTATCACTATGGAGCCCCGCCGCGTTAACCACCCAAGTAGTGGTTACGGAATAGGATGCTTCCCCGGGTCCTTCAACTTGAAGAGAGTATATGTCACCCTTCGGTTCCGCACCAACAATAACAGCCTTGAGCAGTAGATCGTGGTCGGCATCAGCCGAAGTCCGATGAAACGCTGACATGAGTTCGTGGGCTGAAATAATCCCCGTGCACCCTACAAACATGGCTGATGCCGCTGACACTTCCGGCTCCAGCGTCTGAATCTCCGCTCGATCCATCATATGAATCTCCGTAACACCATTAGACTGGGCCTGCTCATATAAAGCTTCTAACAGCGCCTCCTGATCGGACTGTGCCACCACAAGCTTACCGCACTTACTGTTCCAGACATCATTTTCACGACAGAAAGCATAGAGTCGGTCCCGGCTGGCCAGGCAATACTTCGCTTTGAGAGAATCTGTAGGGTAGTAAATCCCGGAATGAATTACTTCGCTGTTCCGACTTGAAATCCCCTGCCCAATGCCCATCTCTTTTTCCACGATGAGCACAGATGTTTCTCCCTTTATCGCCAGTGCCCGCGCTATGGCAAGACCTACAACACCGGCGCCTATAATGACCACCTTGTAATCCACATCCATGGTTACAGTTACAGTTTCAGGCAGGTCGCTTCTTTGAAAGTTGACATGACGATCATAGTATGAGTCCGGATCACCCCCGGCCAAGACTGAATATCTCTCAACAGTGACTCCAGAGATGAAGTATCGTGAGCCCGGACTTTGAGGATATGGGACCCTTCTCCCGTAATGGAATGACACTCCAATACTTCATCATTATCTTGCGCATATTGAACCATATCGCCGTAAGAGCTAGAAGAAGACATATCTAAGAGAATGTATGCTGTCACATCATAGCCTACTTTCTTAGCATCCAGCACGGCACGAAAATCTTTTAGAACACCACCTTCAGTCAGTTTCCGAATCCGTTCTGTAACAGCTGGTACGGACAGATCCACTTTTTCCGCCATTTCGCTGGCCGTCATACGCCCGTCTTTCTGAAGAAGAGTAAGAATTAGTTTGTCTTTCTCATCCATGATATAGTGAAAATTAAGGTAAAACTTCTCTTAATATTAAAATTTTTAAGTGTCACGGTGAATATATCTTGGAAGATGAAGTGTAGCAAAATCAAACTGAAAGGTGCAAAGTCGCGTCACATCGCCGGAGGAGAGGACAGTCTGGAAAGGGAGGATCGGCTCTTCCATCAGTTGTCCGAACAGTGTGGCAGAGGGGGCTTCGGGAATGGTCTCTTCAGCCGGCAAGGATTCTACCGTACAGTTACGGCTGATAGCCCGGAGAACTTTGTACAGAGGTATATCTTCATCTGAAAAAAGATTCAATTCTATCACCGGCACGGCCGAAAGGGAGGACACCAGATTGGGTCGGCGGGATGTCAAAGTGAGCAATGATCCACACCGGGAGCCTCCCGATATAATCGGCATTGTATAAAGGCTTCCTGTTTCTTTCCGACGCGCCCACCGCTGAAGCAATATCGGGTCGGCACAGAAATGGAGGAGATCATCACCGCCGGGGACCACAATCTCCGTCAGTGGTGATTCATGAAGTTGGAACCGTGTGATGATTTCAGACAGTTGCGCATATCCATCTCTGTTTCGGGCAATAACCGTAACACTTCGTTCCCCATCTGTCATTTCAGCACCGATAAGGGGTGTAATATTGGCTTCGCCGCATGCAGTTGCAAATTCAACTGCACCATAGAGACCGTTCTCATCTGCCAGACAAAGCTGACGCAAACCGTGATCGGAAGCGAACGTCACGATATCAGAAATGGAATGAACTCCTTTCAGAAAGGAGTAGTGACTCTTACAGATGACGAGAGATGAATAACGCACAAATAGCGTATAAATAGCGCACAATAAAAAGCCGCCGGGCCGGGCATTGGCCCGGCCGTCACGGCTTTTTATATAAGCAACCGCTATCTAGAACGGGAGGTCTTCTTCTTCCGAAACGCTCTCCTTGTTAACTGGGACGCTGTCGTTGCTACTACTGCGTCGACCAAGCATGGTGAACATATCGCCGTGCACTTCCGTGGTGTTGCGCTTGTTCCCTTCCTTGTCTTCCCAAGAGCGCGTTCTCAATCTGCCCTCCACGTACACCATCTGACCTTTTTTGAGATACTGCGTGGCAGTTTCAGCGGGTTTGCCAAACAGTACACACCGGTGCCATTCGGTATGGTCCTCGAAATCACCATCAGAGTTCTTACGGCTTTCGTTGGTGGCAACGTTAAAGTTTGCCACGGCCGTACCCGACGGCGTGTATCGGCTCTCGGGATCTCCACCCAAATGGCCTACGAGGATGACGCGATTTATGCTTCCTTTCTGCATTAGATTTCTCCTTCCTTTGTTTGTTAGACTAACTACCCTCTTCCATTAGAAATATCATATCCCTGACCATGAAAATCAAGGAATTTGTTTCATCGCTTCTCGGCTAAACGGATCGCTTCTCCAGCCAACACTGCATTAAACCCAAACCGGCTCCGCGCCTTATCTATGGCCTCCAGCCGGTGCCATCCTTTTATCCACTCTCTCTCATCAAACAGATTCGTCTGACGGCCACTGCCGATGAGGTTCGATAGTCCCACCCCAATCAGACGAATCCCTACCCGGCGGGTAATGGCGGAGAACATCAGCTCCTTCGCCACGGAGAACAGTGAGGGGTCCCTACTCTCAGGCTGAGACAATGTCCGGGAACGATCGATGGTTTCAAAATCTTCGTACCGCAGTTTTACCGACACGGTGCGGGCGGCTTTCTGTTCCTTGCGTAACCGCCGACACACTTTTTCCGTAAGCATATGGAGAACAGCCGTGATGTATTGTGGGTCGGTCGTGTCGGTACGGAAGGTGGTCTCTTTGCTGATGGATTTCCGTTCCCACTCCGGTAACAGTTCGCTCTCATATTTTCCCATAGATGCATACCAAAGCCATCGCCCGGTCGTCCCCAAAGTCGATTCCATAAGCAACTCCCCCGCTGCTGCGATCTGTCCCACCTGCTCCAGCCCAAAACTCTTTAGTAGTGTAGCTGTTGTTGCCCCCACACCAGGAATCACCTTCACCGGCAACGGCGCCAGGAAATGTGCCTCCGTTTCCACCGGAACCCACAGCAGACCGTTGGGTTTCGCCTCACTGGAAGCAATCTTGGCCGTCAGTTTGGTTCTGGCCATTCCCACTGTGCAGTCGAGCTGAGTCATCTGTTTAACGGCCCACCGGATCCGCTCTCCAGTCTCCATGGGACCGCCCCAAAGTCGCTCCGTTCCTGAAAGATCTATGTACCCCTCATCAATGGACGTCATCTCCACCATCGGCGAAAAAGATTGGAATATCTCCTTCACTTTGAAGTGGTAATGGTTGTACAGGTCAAAATCTGTAGGCACGACTACCAGTTCGGGATACCGCCGGATAGCCACTGCCATGGGCATCGCTGAACGGACACCAAACTCCCGCGCTTCATAGGATGCTGATGTCACCACGGAGCGCCCAATCTCAGGATCGACTCCCACAGCTACAGGCTTACCTTTCAGAGATGGATCTTTCAGCCGCTCCAAAGCAACAAAGAAACAGTCCATATCTACGTGAGCAATCATTTTATTTAGGTGATTAAGTGATTCATTAATTGGGCGGTTAGCTATGGCTCCGCCACGTCATTCCCATATGACCGGCCCACGAGTATATTATACAAAAGGCGTATATTCAAAGAATAATAAAAGGGATTGGGATCAACTGCTGTTCAAACTTGTGGTAAAACGGACCAACTCATCAGCAAGCTCATTGACCCTCTCCACAACAGTTTCATCGGTGACGGTGCCGTCATTAAGCCGACTGTATTCTGACATCATATAAACGGCAAAGGTGGCCAGCCAGTGCTCCCCGCCATAGCCGCTATCAAACATAATGTTGTATCCTTCCCGGGCATGGATGGCCGCCAGCCGCAAAAAGATCTCCCGCCTCGTATCAGACTCAGGCAACACGGACGCCAACTGGTTCATGGTCCACGCCCGGTGAAACATGAGGCCGATAAGGTGCCCTATACCCGGATCTTCCGGATCCAGTACCACCGGCGGTGTTCTCAGGGGTGCGAATCGGTCGTCGACCATTGGCGGGAGAAATGTGTCCAGCCAGGCCGGGAATGCGCCCCTCTCCATTGTTTTGCTCATGGATTCAGCTTCCGACAGACAGGGCGAAAGAAAGTCTGTTCCCGATGGTTCGTAGGCTGTGGGGCAGTCCCTGTCACTTGCGAAATACTGCTCGCTGAAATGCTTTATGCTACCAAGTAATGCTGTATCGCCAACGGTTTTCGCATAGTCGTGCATGAGAGAAAAAGAGAATGCCGAATTGCTGTGTGTCCCCGGTCGGAGTGGTGAAGAGAGGACTTCCAAATACTCTACTGTTTTCTTTGACAGAAGTTCTACAAGGGGCTGCATGTTTTCAGCCCATCGCTGACCTTCAGGGTCATCCCATGTTGACAGCTCACTGTAAAGTCTCATGAGCCATGCCCAGCCGTACGTCCGTTCAAAACCCTTGGTGAACTCATTGTCAGTAAAGAAATGGAATTCGGCTTCCAATTTTTCGGCGCTGAGGTTATTACGAAGTTTCGTGCGGATGCTGTCCCCCACTGAAATATTGGGAAACATCTTAAGTATCTTTGTCATGGTCCAGTGTCCGTGGACGGCGGAGTGCCAGTCCCAGCAGCCGTAGAACGACGGGGTCACTTCATAGTGAGGCTTGATCCACTCTTCGCTATCGAACCTGTAACCAATCTTGTAGGGAAATTCCCGTTCCACACAGTTGAGGGACAGTTTCACTAATTCTACCGCCCGCGCCTCATCCAAAACCGGTGGCGAAACTTGAGGCAGTGATTTTAGGAGAGATGCTGCTTCGCGTTCCGGCGTGGAACAACCCCCCATAAAAATAAGCGCCAATACAACTGCCCAAACATATCTGCTTTTCACTCTATCTCCTCTCTTATCATTGTTCTTTTCGCCAGATCAAATCTATCTCCTTCCCGCAACAGGTGGAACGGCCGGAAATCATTCTGGCTCAGCATGGGGAATTCTTCACTATTTAATGAACCGTTGTAAATGGCTACATAGCTCTTCCCTATCACTTCACATTGATAGCCCTTCACCACAATGGCTGTTCCCTCGTCAAGGCCGATCCCTAACAAACTGGGATGCTTGGCTAATACGGAGTACATATCGAACTGCCTGTTTCGCCTCAAGAGGTGTTGGTCGATGGCAGAATTTGTGAGCAAAGAGAATCCTTCCTTGTGATCACCCATCATGATGGTATTGCCACTGGTGTCACCCCTTACCAGGTATGACCCCTGAATAGTGGCCCCAGCGGAAGATCCTCCAACGACTCCGCTCCGGGCCAGAACACCCCGAATTGCTTCCAGTGTTACAGTGTTGGCGTATGCATCCACCAACCGCCACTGACGGCCACCGGTGAACCAGACACCTGTAGCGGTCATGACAGCTACAGCAAATTCAGTGTTGTCAGCTTCGTTAGGATCCCGAGTATGAAGAACCTCAGCCATTGCGGCGCCACGATCCAGGAACATGGTCCTTAATTGTTTCTCTCTATCAGGAAATCCTATATACAGGTCAGTCCCGGCGGTGGGAATGACAACAATTTCCGCTTTCTTACCCCCGGCCAGTTCCACAAATTTTTCCAGAATACCAGTCCCATCCAGTTTGCCTCCACCAGCAATGACAAGATGTCCATTCTCCGACCCTTTAACAGGTGCCCATTGGTTAGGACTAATAGGTTGGGGAGCAGTAGAGCATGTGAGCCAAAAAACCACACTCAATAGAAAAATAACTGTACGTAACAATTTCACCATAAAAGCAATTGAAATATTAGTTCTCAACAAGCGGCTTTTCTGTTGCCTGGCTCCTTGCATATTGAGCTCGGCTCAACCGCAGAGATAGCAGTCCCCAAACACCGGCCAGAGGTACAGTGGTCGTGGCAACAGCCGTGAGTGACAATCCCAAAGCTGCAAATAAACCATCCACCCCTGCGCCCGCCACATCTCCGCCGCGATATAGAAATACATCAACAATGGGTTTTGCTTTATATTTTTCTGAGGTGGAGACTACACTGAACAGTGTCTCTCTCGCTGGTCTTGAAACAGCATACCTTGTCGCCCGGTGTATTGCCTGGAAGATTGCCATCACCCCGTAAAGGGTCCAAATGGAAAGAACAGCGAAGCCGATCATAGTCACGGCTGGCAATATAGCCAGGGTCCACCCGACACCTATTCTCTTAATGAGGTGAGTGGTAATAAATATCTGAGTAAACAGTGTGGCCATCTGGGCCAGCATATCGAACTGAGCAAATCCGGCCACTCTTTGGCTGAGCGTATCCGTATTATTTAAGATGATGCTTGCCTGGGTGAAATAAATCATTGTGTTAGAGATTGCCATCAGTATGATGTAAACACCAATCCCAAGAATATATGGAGAGGTGGCAATTGCTCTCATACCGTCCCAAAATGTGCCACCGATCTTTTCAGTTTCTTCCTTCTGATTTTTTACCTGCTCCATTGCGAGCCGTGAAAGGGATGATCGGATTGCAAGACGATCCAACATCAGCACGATGAAAATCGCCAACCCGAAAAAGGTGGCCCCTATTAGCATTAGGCCTACTGGCAAGTAAGCCGATTCAGTCATACCACTTATGACACTGGTGGCCCAGCCACCCGAAATGGCTCCCAGCGTTCCACCTATGCCAATAAAGGGGAAAATTCTTTTGCATTGTTCAACATTAAATATATCGACCATAAAGGCCCAGAAAACACTGGTGACAAAAAGATTGATAACACTAAGCCATACGTAAAAAGTATACCCAATCAGGCGGGAAATAACGGTCTCTGTATCCGATCCTATTAAACCTCCTCCAGCTGCTATGTCGGTGATTAGTAATCCTGCGAAGACAAGGAGACATGTTATAATAAACAGATAGGCTATAGGGATAAATCGGCGACGATTCATCCTAGCCACTACACCACCAAAAGCCAGTACGGCTAGGAGGGATGTGATGGATGTAACTATAAAAAGCAATCGCAGATCAGACATTCCCCGGGATACTCCCATAGCCTCACGTACCGGCCTGAGAAAGAAATATCCACAGAGGAGACAAAAGAAATAGAGGGCCGAGAGAAAAACCGGAGGAAGTTCTGCACGGTTAATACGTAAGACGCGTGCCAGAGAAACCGTCAAAATTATCCTCCTTTCCTAGGAATTAATAGCCTGGCTACGATCTCTTCAAGAAGGGAGTCCGTCAAAAAACTCTTCCATCTGTTTCCTCATGGCTTTATTCGGCATCCTTCCCTGGGCTGCACCCATATTATCAGTTAAGTATTTCATCTTTGCAGTACCAGGAATTACGCAGGTTACGGCTGGGTGAGACAGAATATATTTCAGAAAAAAATGGCCCCAGCTATTGATGTCTGCTTCCGATGCCCAATCAGGAAGTGATCGATCACCAACCCTGCTAAACAGACGTCCTCGACCATACGGGACGTTTATCAGCACTGCCATACCGCGATCTTTTGCCAATGGAAGAATTCGCTCAGCAGACGTTCGAGCCTCAAGCGAATAGTTCACCTGGATGAAATCAAGATCTTCTTTTTCCATCATCTTGATAAAATCAGGGTACTGACGCCCTCGTGAAGTGCTTACACCCACATACCGTATACGTCCTTCAGCTTTCCACTCTCTAACTATGGGAAGCATCGAGTCTATACCAACCATATTGTGAATTTGGAGAAGATCTATTGTTTTGGTTTTTAATTTCTTAAAAGATCCTTCCAGTTCTTGAGTCCCATTTTCAGCATCCGGTTTACGCACTTTTGTGGCAAAAAACAGTTTGTCTCGGTAGTCTAGTTCATCGACCAGATCTCCCACAACTGTTTCTGCCACACCATACGACGGAGCAGTATCCACAACTGTTCCGCCCATATCAGCAAAACTCTTAAGCACTTCTTTCAATGGCGCCCGCTCTTTGGAGGAGGCACCCACATTGTATCGTCGGGAAGTCCCTATTCCCACGATGGGAATTTTTTCACCGGAAGAAGGGATGGGGCGCCGGATTAGACCTTTAAGCTGTGAAGTTTGAGGGAACGAGGGCATTTTTCCCAAAGCAATTCCCGCACCTGCAAACATGCTGAATTTCAACATCTTCCTACGGGTAACATTTCCTGTTTTATTCTTCATGTCTTTCCTCCTTTACATTAAATCTGTTTACCTGGATCATTTCCATTTTAAGTTACACCAAGAAGGTCAACTTCGAAAATTAGGGTAGAGTTTGCCGGTATGGCACCAACAGCTTGATTCCCATAACCCAAATGAGGCGGAATCGTTAATCTGCGTTTGCCGCCAACCTTCATACCGGGAATGCCTTGGTCCCACCCCTGAATCACCTGCCCAGAGCCAAGTGTGATAACCAGAGGATCGCGGCCGGGAGACAATGAAGAGTCAAACTGAGTTCCATTCTCAAGCCAGCCAGTGTAATTGACCGTAATTACATTTCCCTCTTTCGCTTCAACACCCTGCCCTACAACAAGATCCTCGATGATCAGTTCTCCTTTGTCTTCATCTTGATCCATACAGGCAAAGAGGCTTAGAAGAACAACTGTTGTGAGTAAATAGAGCTTTAGGGTTTTCGCCGTTCTATTAAATCTCAAGGAAACTCCACTCTTTTGTGAACGGTACACGACTCATGAGAACCGCCCCATTTTTTGTCACCAACAGATTATCGCTGGGGTTAACTCCGACCCCTTTTTTTGAATCATAGAGTCCCGGTTCCACACTGAACATCATCCCTTCTTCAAGAGGTGAATGATCGCCGAGGGAAAGAAAGGGTGCCTGATGACCTTCAAAATTAAG
>Ga0208765_1000039_pt1 | contig 70180 bp, 58 predicted proteins | sample ETNtaG_2_FD_185783 | JGI IMG/M metagenome (GOLD analysis project Ga0208765, IMG submission 185783) | Marine microbial and viral communities from oxygen minimum zone, Eastern Pacific Ocean - ETNP201406SV203 (SPAdes) (version 2) | ecosystem: Environmental > Aquatic > Marine > Oceanic ...
AGAGAGAAAATTGTCTATCCCGGTAAAATCAAAATCCTCATGGATCATATCTTCCGTCGATCTGGACCAGCAGTTGTTGGCGTTCGAGTCCTAGGTGGGCGTCTTCATGTCGGGCAACGACTCCTGACAATTGACGGAACGCGTATAGGTCAAATCAAATCCATTCGAACTGGAGATTCTTCTCATAAGGAAGCAAAGGAAGGAGACGAAGTTGCGGTTGCAATCGAAGGGGCAACTGTTGGACGTGGTATTGACGAAGAGGATATTCTTCTAGTAGATGTACCCGCAAGCCATGCCCGGAGACTGAGGAAACTTGAGCTCACTTCTTCCGAACAAGAGATTCTCGACGAACTCACGACACTGCATAGAGCAGAGGACCATTTTTGGGGCCGTTGATGGGGCGCAGTATAGCATTCCACCGTTGGAATGTACCGTTGATTTGTTCGATGATACAGTGACCCCCAGAGCGGTAACGTTGAAGTACGAATTGGAATGGTCCTGTGGTGGGTTAACACCCGAGATGGTACCATGTCAGCAGGGATGGCACAAGCAGCAGGCACTGGCCGTACGAAGGACCTAATCTCAACTGTCAGTCAAATTTCTCACACACTGATGGGCGAGGTTGCGAAAGTCATTATCGGCAAGGAGGAAAACTTGCTGCGTGTAACAGTAGGTATTTTGTCCAATGGAAATATGCTCTTGGAAGACTTCCCAGGTCTGGCAAAGACCTTGCTTGCTAATACATTCGCCAAGTCACTTGGCTGCAAATTCAAGCGTGTGCAATTCACGCCTGATTTACTACCATCTGATATTATGGGGACTTACATGTATGACCAACAAGCAAGTGAGTTCAAACTCCGACCTGGTCCTCTGTTCACAAACCTACTGCTCGGTGATGAAATCAACCGTGCACCACCCAAGACTCAGGCCGCACTTCTGGAAGCAATGGAAGAGAAACAGGTGACCATTGAGGGTATTACCCACAAATTGCCTGCTCCTTTCGTTACAATGGCAACCCAGAACCCAATCGAACAAGAAGGGACCTATCCGTTGCCAGAAGCACAGATGGACCGATTCCTGATGAAGATGTCAATGGGTTATCCAGATCGTGCTGAAGAGAAGGCCATTCTTGCTCGACGTAAGTTGAGAGGGAAGGATGGTCACGATGTCGAACAGATTACGTCGCCGAAGAAGGTCGTTGCCATGCAAAAGGCGCTGGAAACCGTGCACGTGGACCCTGCAATCCTATCTTACATCGTTGAAGTTGTTCAGCGATCTCGCGAGGACCACCGAGTGATTACGGGCGCATCGCCTCGAGCCAGTCAGTCACTCTTCAAGACCGGCCGCGCATCCGCCGCCATTGATGGTCGAGACTATGTGATTCCCGATGATATCAAGCGCGTTGCTCTCCAAGTTTGCAGTCACCGTGTATTGCTCAAACCTGAAGCAAAGATTCGAGGGATTACGGGCATGCACATCATGCGCAAGATTCTCTCTGAAGTACCTGTTCCGGTCATTCAGTAATCTTCAGCAAACGATTGGCGGCCACTCGATTATGCGAGTGTTTGAAAGAGGGGCTTGTCTGAGGACGTTGTGTTCTACAGGAGGTTGGTGATATGAATCCGTACAAGATGGTCATCGCAGTCACCAATCAGAAAGGTGGATGTGCGAAGACTACCACCGCTGTCAATATCGCAACAGCCTTGGCAAAAGGAGACAAGGGCAATGGTTTCCCCCCTGCAAAGGTCTTACTTGTAGATCTCGATCCTCAGGGAAACACATCAACATCTTTTGGAATTGACAAGAGCAAGTTGGATCGGACTGTGTATAATCTCCTCATGAATGACCTTGGCGAAGAATTGCCAATCTTAGAGGATTATCTCATCGCACCGGAAATGATTACAGATTCCATGCATGATGCGTGGAGGCAATCCAATCCCGACAAGAATCCGCCGAAAACGATGGGTGTGAGGAATCTGTGGATTCTTCCAAGCAATATTCAGTTATCAGGTGCGGAGATAGAGTTGGCGACAAGGATTGGTAGGGAAACGCGCCTGAAAGAAGGATTGGGTCCAGCCTACGATGAATTCGACTACATTATCATCGATACACCCCCCAGCCTTGGCCTACTCACAATCAACGCATTGGCTGCAGCGAATTGGGTGTTGATTCCTGTTCAAACCGAATACTACGCACTGGAGGGTATGAGTCAATTGATGAATTCAATCAAAATGGTTCAAAAAAGAATTAATCCCAATCTAAAATTATTCGGAATTGCATTGACGATGTATCAAAAGTCCACGTTGTGTAATACAGTTGTTGATGAAGTTAGGAAACATTTCACTACACAAGTTTTCAATACGGTCATTCCAAGAAATATCGATATTGCTGCAGCTCCTTCAGAAGGAGCGCCAATTACTGTATTGAAGAGGCCTACTCGCTCGAACAAAGGTAGTCAGCAATACTGGGCACTTGCAAAGGAAGCGCATCGGCGCGTGCTGAAGATTCGGCAAAAATACGGTATCAACGAACCGAGTCGCCTTCGACAACATCAACTCCGAACCAGTGATTAGCCTCACAAAAGACCGACACGCTCAAGTTGCTTCGGGCAGGGCTTCGCATCGGTGACAACATGGGTTCTCCGAACATGACCTCTGTAAGTGTCTCCTTTGATGTAAGGCGACAACTGAATTCAATGCGAGCAATGGGCAACCACAACAGTGTAGATGAACTCCTAGCGCAAGTGCTACAGGAATATCGAATGGCACAGCTTCGGGCTGAGGCAGATAAACTACGAAGTCGACTACGAGATATTGGTCAAACAGATGTCGAAGCGCTTGTTGAAAGATTGGGACATTCTCCTTACGGTGGTTGAATTGAAGGGTCAACCTCCTGCTTATTCTGTCGATGCACCCACGCTTTTCCGTGGGCTGATGGATGGAGGAAGCAATGCTAGAATTCTTCTTGACTTGGCTGCGGCAAATGAAATTGAGTTGCACGCTGAAGCAGGGGACTGGAACGATCTTTTGTGGCTCATTTCCACTGCATTGAAAGAAACTGGTGGGGCGTACTCTGGTGGAGATTATGCTTCACTACGGAACAATCTACCAGTGGTATTCCACTGATCAGTCTTTGTTCTGTTCAAGCCATTGATGCCCATACCATCGCCACTGTTCCATAGTCCAACCCTCAGGAAGACCACCTGAAGGCAATGGGGGAGTTTCGTCTGGTGGTTGTTGAGTCGTGGGCTCAGGGCTGGATTCGGGAGTATCACCCGATGCTGATTCGTCCTCTTCAACTTCAGCAATATCGTCTGTTGATGAGTCGGGAACAGCCATCTCTTCTGCGACATACTCCGATTCGGATTCTGATTCGGATTCTTCGTCAGTCTCCAAATCATCATCTGTTGAGGATTCTTCTTCTCCATCACCAATAGGCTCGTCGCCCCATCCTTTCTGCTCATCGATGCCGCCCCGAGTTTCAAAATCGTCTCCACTTTCCCATGCATCCAATTCTTTGGTCGCATCTTGGTGTGTGTATTGGGCATCGGGTTTGCGCTTGTCTCGAGCGCGACCAATCATCCTCATGGAACCAACGATTGCTACCATGGCAACTGCCATAGCGCCGACAAGATATGCCGCTATCACAGCGAATTCCTTGACAGATTCCATCATATCAACACCTTCTTCTTCTTCCAAGTACGTGAGATTATCTAAATCGGAAGTGTCACTTAGTTCAGTACACGATTCTGTATCATTCACATGTTTTGCACAATGATCCGCTAGAGTTTGAATTTCAGGATCTGTGTCGTTGTAATCGCTGTTGCTTCCAGCACAATCTCGGTCATGATCAAGCCATTCGGTGCGATTACCGACCATCGTACATTCACCAAACGCCGACTCGGTATTGTCATCGTAACCATCATTATCATCGTCAACACAACCATAACGATTGATTGAAGTGTAACTATTGATGCCTGGGTCATACAATATTGCACGAGTACTCGTTCCTGCAAGTGTCGGACATGCGTCACCTCGGAATCCGGTCAGATTGTCGCCATAGCCGTCTCCATCCGAATCACGCCATTGATTGCCTTCCATGAAGAATGCGTCAGCATTTCCAGAGGGGTGTGCTTCATCACCATTGCCTGGGTCCGACCAACCGTCCCCATCCGTGTCTTGACAGCCTAGGCGATCCATTGTCGAACTGCCTGATTGATTGACGCAAGCATCTGGTTCTGTGGCTCCTGCTTCTTGGCTATCCCCATAACCATCGCCATCTGTGTCGTTCCACTGAGTGGAATCATTAGGAAATTTATCTCCATCTTGGCCGTATTCATAGTCACCATACCCATCACCATCTGAATCGGTTTGCTGCGCCGAGTTATTCGGGAACACATCTGCATTGTCTCCAACATTGTCTCCATCGGAATCAGCGGACTCAGTTCCATCGAGAGGGAATTCATCTGCATTATCTCCAACACCATCTGAATCTGAATCGGCCGACTCAGTTGGGTCATCAGGGAACACATCTACTCCATCGACAACGCCATCATCGTCACGGTCTGTATCGAGGAGATGTATCTCAGAAGTGCTACTGAACGATGTTAGGACATACACCCCTTCACCTGTCGCTGCACGGAAACCTACCACTTCTCCCTGAATAGTGAATTCCTGTTGTTTTGAAAAGGTGGTAAGATCCACAGAGAATGTTTTGCCATTTGACATACCGACCATGAAGCGTTCACCCAATTCGTGCATTGAGCGCCCTTGACCGTTTGAACATAGATTCAAGGAATGTTCTCGAGCCCAACTTGAGGTGTTGTGAATGTCCATTTTGCAGGTGTCGGTCAAACTGAACAATAGCGACTCATCTGCACTGGCGATGATTTTCAGTAGTGGCGCAGTTGAATTCGCCAGTACTTGGATGAATGTGCCATTTTCATCGTGAATTCGAATCTGCTTATCACGACCAGATGTGAGAATCTTCCCATCTGAAAGAGTAATCACATCAGTAATACCGTTGGTGTGGGTGCTTGTTGAAATTCCCGAGGGGGTATTGAATTCACCATCCCACTCTATCGCTTGTTTTGATGTTCGCATGGTAACCCAAAGATCACCGTCGCGGTCCCAAGCCAAAGCATCTACAGGTTGTCCTACACTAAATCGATAGATTTCATCCATATATTCTATCGATACGACGACGGCTCCCGATGAGGTGCCGACGGCCAACAATTTGTCCACTGAATTGTATGCACCACCATACAGTGTCGTGTTTGCGTCTACAGTCCAAACTTCGGCATAACTTCCATTCGTCTGAACTGAATAGGCTGTTACCAAACCATTGGATGTTGCAACTAGGATGTTTCCATTGTCAAGAGTCCACCAACCGATGGATGGTGCATCTAATTCCGCTACTTTTCCGGCAGTTCCAAGATCCTCAATTGAGGCAGAGGACGTTGGTAATAATGGCATTACCAGTGAGCTGAGAAGCACGAAGAATAACGCTATTGCCCGCGCGCGCATGAATGGACGAATACACGTCCCCCTTTGAAAGAACGCATCGTTGGTTCAGACGATGAATCGCACCCCTATGGGGGGTGCGTTTGCATCACTCTTCTTCCGAAGCGTCGGATGAGACCGGCTTCAATACAGCACGGGTAACCGGTTTCAGGATTGTGACTTCATTCTCTTCGGGTTCTTCAGATTGATCAGTATCCGCTGGAGTGAGTATCTTTCGGGGCGTTGGTTGTAGAACCGGGCGAAGCACTGGCGTAAGGGTTGGGAGAGCCTCGTCCTCGTCCTCTTCCTCTGATGGTGTCTCACTATCCAATTCTGGAGGTCCGCGGGTTGGTGGGCCTTTGGCGGGTTTATCTGGGGCGCCTTCACGAACAAGGCGACCTCCGCCGGGTGGCCCTCGAGATGAGGGTGTGATATCAGCAAAATCTGGTGTTTCGGATTCAGAGGAGGGGGTTGTTACCACAGGTGTCGAATCATCTTCTGAAATCGCATCGAGAATTGTCTGAGTTAGAGAGGGTTTCTCTTCAACAATTGGTTCAGGCTCTGTATCGAATTCTTCTTCCGACATAGGTTCGGATTCGGATGGAGGTTCCACTTCAGGAATTGGTGATTGAATCGGCTGGCGGACGGGCTTCAGAGAAGCTAGCCCTCCTGTTGTAACTGCGCCTGCAGCAGATGGTGCTGAGCCAAGACCGCCTGTTCGTTGAACTGGAGCTCGTACTGGAGCGGCGAGGGTTTTCGGTGAGTCGTCACCAGTTGGTTTCGGTGCAGATCCTAGACCACCTGGGCGTGCAAGACTACCCAAACCACCTCGGGCTTGACCTAATGCGGGTGCGGCGCCTGCAGCTGTACCCGGCATCTGTCCTTTGGCACCTGCTAGAGCATCCATCCAAGCCTGCCGACGGTCCAAACGACCATCCTGTCCTTCAAGTTCAGCTTCTTCTTCAGCATGCTTGAGTTCGGCCTCGGCCTCTAAATCCTCTTCAGTGATGAGGCCCTTTTCAAGTTCAACACGGAGTTTCTCTTCGGCTGCTGTACGGAATTCCTCGGCACGTGATTCGAGTTGGTTCAAGCGATCACGAATTTCTGCACGCTTGATGGCGAGTTGTGCTTCAATTTCTGCACGAATCTCGCTCTCCTTTCTCCTGACTTCGATGAGAGCTTTGTTGCGCATGATTTCTTCACGCTTGGCAACTTGGCGTTCAAGTTGTTCTGCAACTTCCTGTTCCTTTTGAGCGCGGAAGGAAGCCAACTCGGCCTCCATTTCCACTTCAAGGTCAAGACTGGTCTCTTGTTTGATGAGATCGAGATTTGTTTCCTGGGCGATTCGCTCATTTCGAATTCTTGAATCGATTTCCGCCATAATCTGACGCTCGGATGCCTGCTGGCGAGCAGTGTACTCAGACTCAATCTGTGAAATCCATTCAGTCTTCTTTTCATCGTATTGAGTATCCAACTGTTCGCGAAGGTCAAGTTCGCGATCGTGTCTGAATTGGCTCAAGTGTTGAGTGATTTCGGCGTCACGGTCAGTCTGGTACTGATCAAATTCTGAATCTATTCTTTCACTAACTGTATCTTCAAGTTCGAGGTGCAAAGCACGATCAATCTCATCGATTGCATGGGAAAAGGATACGTCGAATCGCTCCTTAAGTCTCTGCTTGCGTAGGGCTAGGCGTTCGCCATATTCGGAATCAAGACTCTTGAGAATCGATGCCTGAAGTTCCTCACGTCTTCGTGCAACTGCAAGTTCAAGATCTTCTTGCATTCGACCCTCGAGGCGTTCGGTCTCTTGCGTGAGGCGTGTTTCAAGTTCTGTTGCAAGTTCCTGTGCAATTTGCTCTTCTAGTCGATGTGCGCGTCGTTCGTATTCCGCACGCAAGCGCGCTTCGCGCTCGCGAAGACGTTGGCGGAGTTGCTGTTCTAGGCGACGGCGAATCCCATCTCGAAGTTGGATTTCGCGCTCTGCTAATCGGGCCTGCTGCGCATCTTCAATTCTGCGGGCCTGGGAACTTTCTTCTTCATCGAGACGATTAGCCATTTCACCTTTGAGTTGATCCTCGATGTCGCTAATCTGTCGCTGCATTTCTTGGCCTGCTTCAATTTCAAGGCGTTCCTCAAGGAATGCTCGACGACGCTCAAATTCAGTATCCATTTCATCTTTCAATTGAGTTCGGAGTTGATCACGACGCGCTTCTAAGCGGCGAGTGGATTCCAGTTCAAGACGAGATTGTATGGATTCTTCTTCTCGGGTTAGTCGTAGTTTCATTTCTTCACGAAGTGCGGCTTCTTCGCGCTCTAGTACGTCTCTTTCAAGACGCTCAAGTTCGTTTTCCATGTCTGAACGAAGTTCGGCTTCTATCTCAGCAAGTGCGCCTTCTGTTTGCATTCCAGCTGTTTTTGCAAGAGCACTCTTCATTCCAGAAAGGCGCTCAGCCTGTTCTTGTAATCGAAGTCGACGTTCTCTCTTTAGCGAAGTCCGCATCCTTCGCTCTTCATTGAGTCGATTATCGAGAGACTGGACGTCGTCAAGCGAAGGTGTGCGTATTTCAGATGAACCAGATTTCCCGGCAGTATGCCGTGCTCTTAGTTCCGCTAAGTTATCCCTGCTGACACTCATTAGGGTCCCATCCCCAGTTCGCATTCGAATTCTTCTGATACTTAACCGCCACAGGTTTGAACAATCTTCGCAGGTGGATTATCAGACCCTCTGGGATGCTGCGATATGAACCAATATCTACTCAGAAAGTGACATGGAATGATTCCGAACATGCTGGGCAATCTAATCGACGGCGCCCTGGACGCGGACGAATACGAAGTTGGCGCTCACATGAAGGGCAAGAGACTTCCACTTTGACAATGCTCGGTGTAATCTTGAATACGGTCTCACAGCCCGAACAACGTAGGGCACAGGGTCTCTCATCAACACCGACACGGAGAATTTTCGGACAATTTGGGCAACTGACTTTCTCGTCTATCCAATTATCGCGAGTTGGTTTGTGATCAATGCGTGAAATCGCTGAACATACGACGCATGTAATTTCGCCAAGTTCGTGAGGAAGCATGCTTTCGCAGTTAGGGCAATTAATCGTAGGTGGTGCAACCTTCGATTCAATTTCTCGGATTTCATCACTCATGGTATCGCCTACTCAGGAGCGTTTCGGTGGACCTAGAACAAGAATGCCATTTGGCATTAGTGTAACACCTGTCTTTTCCGCACCATACATCTCCGCGATTGTGTCCAATGCTTTTTTCGCAGTGGTAACATCACGACCAGAAGGTATTGCGATGTAATGCATTCTAGCGCCAGATTGGAGTAGTGATTGAACTTCTGCTGGTATATTGTCCAACCAATCGTTGCCTGCGGCAGGTGTGAGGGTCACTCTTTCTGTGACCCTCCACCATCGCGCACGACCTTCGTTACGATGGTTCTCAACCAATCCATTCTTCTCGAGAGATTGCAAATGATGGTAAAGATGGTAGCGAGTCACCCCTGTACTCTTTTGGAGCATCACGGTAGACATTTCTTCGGCATTTAGGAGTTCTTCATACATTGCAAGACGGGTTGGGTGTGATAGCGACATGGTGCGGCCATCGACACGAATCTTGCCCATCGTACCCCCCCTCAAAACCGCTTGGCCTATCGCGTATATCAAGGCGGCGACAGGACAGGGTCAGGCTTCCGTTGGGATTGGTTTGGATGTTAACAACTTCAAAGCCTCAACGTAGTCATTGAAAAGGGATTGGAACACCGACCAAACAAGTGAAAATCGATTCCCAGAAATGGCTACAAACGCGCCGTTTAGAATTACGATGAAGGCACTCATTTCGTGAATCGCCACTCCGACGGCGAGGTTGTCTGTAATTCCCATGATAACGGCAATGACCAGTAAGGTCGTTACCAGAACTGAAATCGCTATGTTGAATTGGACGATTGCTCGAGTTCGCTTGGCGATGCGAATCAACGTGGTTATTGCGCGCGGATCTTCGCCAGGCACTAGAACGTCGGCAGCATCTAAATTGACCTGTTCTCCACTTCCAACAGCAATACCGAGGTCGGCAACCGCCAATGCCGCTGCATCATTGAAACCGTCCCCGGCCATCAAGGTACGGCGTCCTTGGCTTCGTCGTTCAACCCACATCGCCTTGCCCTCTGGATCAATTTCTCCTCGGCAATGCATTGGAGGAATGCCCACCTGTTTCCCGAGGTGCTCTACAGCGGCTTGAGCATCACCAGATAGAAGTTCGACCGCTACACCCATCGATTGTAGATCATGAATCATTTCCGCCGCTCCCGGTCGCAAATCGTCGTGAATGAATGTGAATGCGGCAATGGCTTTGCCATCTTTGGCCAGCAATGAGAGGCCATGCTCAGCCTGAAGGTCTGCAAGTAAATCATCAGCAATCTCAACGCCTTCACGAATCAACCAATCCTTTCGACCAAACAAGACCTTCTTGCCCTTGTGTGTTCCCTCGACACCAGCATCCCCATCCTTGAGGGATTTCACACTCTCAGTGCCAACAGATTCAGCCTCACGCAATATGACAGCAGCGTATGGGTGATTAGAGCGTTGCTCTAGTCCGGCAGCTAATCGCAAGATGGAATCGCGTTTCTGTCCTTTGAGGATGCGGATCTCATCAAGACGGGGGTGGCCACTAGTCAGTGTCCCAGTTTTATCCAACAACGCTAGATCGATTCTAGCAGCGGCCTCTAACGCATCGCCCCCACGAGCAACAACTCCAGATAATGAAGCGGTTGAGAGAGCTGCTGCATGAGGAACAGGGGCGGCAAGCAACAGAGCGCAAGGACAAGCGACGACCCACAAGAGGAGCGTCGTTCGGACATCTCCAGTTATCAATCCAATGAGTGGAGCGCCAATCAAGACGATAGGGACCCACCATTGTGAGAATGATTCAACCGTTGCTTGTACGCGAGGGGGGCGGTCCCTGAATGTTCGAACTTCGTCAATCAAGCCTGAGAGGCGAGTAGTTGCTCCGATGGCAGTCGCTTCGACCACAATCGGGCCCCGATCAAGTACGAGACCTGCATGCACATCATCTCCCTTTGCAACGCGTATAGGGATACTTTCGCCCGTCAATGGAGCGCGATTCAGCGAACCAATGCCTTCCTTGACAATCCCATCAACAGGAACGATTTCGCCACTACGAATCTCCACTCTGTCGCCAACTTCAAGCAGTTCTATGGGAACCATGTTGTCATCTTCAACCGTATCATCTTGTGAACAGGCTGCTTGACGGATACTGGTGGTGATGGTGGCAATGGAAATGCCGGTAATCTTCTTTGGTTCAGTGGCTCTTCGCGCGCGACGTGGTAATCGATCGAGGCCGCCCTGCATCGCTTCTCTAGCCTTTTTCAGTGCTGATTCCTCCATATGAGATGAAATTGCAACGAGGATGGAAACCATCAACGCTTCAGACCAATGTTGACCGAATAGGGCGCCAAGAACTGCAAGAGATGTCAACAATTGAAATCCCAATTCTTTGTTCTTTAAGCCACCCCATGCGTCAAAGAACATTCGCCAACCGGACAGTGCAACACCGAGCAACGTAAGAGACATCAACACATTCTCATTGAGGCTTTTCGCTCCAATTATGATGCCTAGAATGACTATAGCAGGAATGGTCGATACAAGGCGCCATTGACCTGAATCCAATCGTTGATTTTGAACCTCTTTCAGAATTACAGATGAACCTACGATTCGCTCCAATCCATTCTCCAATTCAACCGTGAGTTTCTGTTCAAGATTGGGTACAATTTGTAATTCTACGCTGGCATCCTCAAATCGTACATCCAAGATTGCAGGGACTTGCATCAGCAATTGTCTGAGTTCAGTTCGACTTACACCATTCTTCTCAGATAGGCCCGTGGCTGTCACACCTTGAATTCGTTGCCACGGTAGGTCAGGTTCATGTCCAAGGCTGCTCAGAAGTGAGGAGGCTTTGGACGTATGGCCGACCCCTAAATCAATGGAAATTGAGGCGGTTCCCATAGTTGCAGAAATGATGACTTTATTGACGCCTGGCAATCTTTGAGTCGCCCTCTTCGCCTTTGCAGCACAATCGGGACAATCCATACCTTTCAACGGCCATTCAAAGGTGTAAACACCATCGATTTCTAGAGAGAGGTCCTCGGCTTCCAAAGTGGCCACAGCCTCGACATCTACCATTCTCGGCTTGAGTCGATCCTTGACTGCCTCAACCTGGCTTGAAAGGCCCTTGGAAAGACGAGAAAAGCGTTCACTTAGAGCGACTTTCTCCAACTTCGGTGTGGATTCTGGAAGTGGTTCAACTGGAGGGGAAATCTCTTCATCATCCTCTACGAGGATGAAATCGTCGGGCCCGTCCATGACTCTGCGAAAGGTGCGGGGGGTTTGAACCTCGCTATCGTGATGGTTTGGTAATTGCAATTATTGAATTTTTCAATTGGAAAATCAATTTTTCAATTGATGCAGGGGGCAGGATTCGAACCTGCGAAGCGCTTGACAGCGGATCTTGAGTCCGCCCCCTTTGACCACTCGGGAACCCCTGCGATAAGTCGGCGACAAAATTCCTGATGTTCATTCTTCCTCTTCATCGACATCCCCTATGCCGGGTGGTAAAGGGGGTGGAATTTCATCAGGGAACTCATCAGGGGGTTCGGGCCAATCATCCTCATCATCGTCTTCCCATTCTTCATCTGATTCATTATCCTCATCACGTAACCAAAGCATGGCCATTCCAAATCCAAGTCCAGTACATGCAAGAATGAGCAAGCTCACAACAAGGGGGCCATCGCCGAATACGCGCTCAAACCACGAGAGGCTAGCACCTTCTTCGCGAATGGGGGGGATATCTATTGGTAATCGAGAATCCTCATCCTCATTTACAACAATGTACACTTGAAGATCGCCTTCTCTCCAAGTCTCAAATTCAAAACTCAACAGTATTGATTCGCGTGAATCGAGAGAGATATTCTGGCTACTGAGCCGTATGATTTGAGATTCAGAATTGGGTTGTGGCTCCCAAGCCCAAAGGCCAACGTTGAGACTGCCTCCTAAATTACCAATATTGCTGACTCGGATATCAACTCGAACATGTTGACCCACTTCTGGCACAGGCGGATTAATCCAAATTGAAACAAGTTCAGGAGTAAAATGCATGATTTCCAAGGCGGGGACTCTGGGTGTATCGTGTGTCCCAGGCCCATCTAGCGCATTTCCTGCTAGGTCTTGACCTTCTACCCAGACCAGAAGAATGTCCCCTAGTTCAAGTTCTGTATTAGGTCTGAAATCAACATATTTTGAATAGACCCATGAATCATCTGAATAAACACCAAGACCAAGATATTCCTGCCCCTCGGTTCCCGCAATATCGACACTATCACGGCGATAAACCCAATGCAATTCTATGGGTTGGTCACCCATTCCGCCTTCGTCTTCAATCGAGAATGCCACCAACTGATTATTCAGGGAATCTGAACGGAGTTGGATGAGACTGGTCGTATGGAACTCGATAATAGGGGCTACATCATCGATTGCAACTTCAAAGGCCAAATCCGGTAAACTAGAATTCAGAAAACTCTTGTTTATCAATCCGAATTGTACCATATGAATCGGGCCATGCCAGTTCCCTAATTCAAATTCAATCGTTGCATTGAAGCCATGACCATTGGAGTTATGAGAAGAAGAATAGGGGACTACGCCACCTTCGATTGAGATTTCGATTTCGGATGATGAAGGTATCTCAATCGCCAGAGGTTCGTTCACTTCACGATGGACGATAGTAGCCCGAAGTAACATCGAATCGCCCGGTTGTAAATTGAGTCGGTTCTCAAATGCGGACATTGATGGAGCGGTCAAATCAAGAATCTCTTCGATACGCCACATCAATCGATGATCTAGTGCCCAAGCAAGGTGTTCGAGGTTTGTCGCGCCGCTTGAAACCAATTCGCCTTCCTCAATCATCCTGAGTGAGGGAACCCATGCACCCTCCTGCCAATCTTCGGGGGCGAACAAATTGATTGCAAAGGACAGTTCGACCAGGTATGCATCGTCACCAATGGACTCGGTCATAATACCCAATGGAACCACTGGGCTGTCAACAGTAGTTGTCAGCAAATTCTGCAGAGGGTAGTATTGGATGATGCCGCGTCCATCTCCAGCAATATCGAATTCTATGAGGTCAATGGAATTGAGTCCATTTCCATCTTGGAAGGTGAAGGAAAAGGTGTGCTGAATGCCCTGCAACAAGGACATCTCTTCGTGACGATCCAAGGAGATTGAAGGCAAGGAAACTTGTGTTGGGTCTTGCGTTTGGATGGTCATTGTTGCCAAATCCGTATCAAATCCTGGGCTGCCTGAACCAACGAAATCGTATCCAGCGAAATCACCACCTTCGATGAAACATGAGATTCGATCGTCGTCTTCCATGCCAGCTATACTAACAGCAGGGAAATCGACGTGTATGGTGCCCCGGGGAGCACCTCCGAGGAATTGTGATGAATCCCCATATTCACTCTCGTCAGGAATCCCATCATGGTCGATATCATCGTAGGTCTCAAACCAACATCGTAGATTGACGAAGGGTTCTAGCAGTTCAGCATCGTGAACGTCAATCCAAAATGGGATGATTCTGTCGGGAGATAGAATATTTTCATCAGCTAACTGGCCTCCTTCCGAGGTGTAAATCATCAATGGACCGAGTGTGGGTGCCTCTGAATCGATTTGCACCTCAATGGATAACAAGCCACCAGATGCGTCTTCGGCACCTAGAGTGGAGACACCGGGGGGGCCTATTTGCAGAATCCACGGTGAAATAGTGACGTTGCCGGGTTCGTCGGGTAGTACAATGCTAGCAGAAAAACTACCCTCTGAACCACTTGTTCCCATAGATTGAGTTGTTCCGTTGACACTGGTTAATTCCAAAGCCACTCGATAAGCGTCGATGGCGGGGTGTTGATTTGCCTGACCTTCAAATCGTAGAGTACCCGATACATCAATTGTCGAGCCTGCGATTGCGTGTAGTGGATATCTCGCATCCCATGTATTGGAAAGGAGGCGGGATTGTTCATCGCGAACTTCCCAAGAGATTACTTCGAGGTCGTTCTCCATCGCTTGATGATTTGAACCCCCAATCATCGCGTGTGCGGGCCCGAGAGTGAATCCGTTAGATTCGATTGCTTCAATAAGAACGCGGATCCAATCCTGATCATCAAAGGCCCATTCCGTATGGAAATTCCATTCAATTTGGTAAGCATCGGGACCCACGGGCAAAACGGTGGTGGATTCAAGTGATATCTCATCAGAACCGAACACCTGCGTGGCAATGGGTTGCCCAGATAAATCGTCTATATGCGCTTCTATATCGAGGCCATTGCTGGTATGCAGCCGCAATATGGCTGCATCCAATAAACCTCGGTCAAAGAGATGGGAGTGCAGCGATATGATGGTTACATTTTGATCGGGAACCATGGTTCCAAGAGGGACGGAAGTCACCTCATTGACAATGCGTTGTGCATGAGTGATTGATCCCTCAAGAGCCACGCCACCCTGGTCCGCTTCAAGGACAATCGGAATCTGTAAATCTCCCGAAAAGATAGTTGCAGGCCCGGTCCCATTGACGGCATCGGATTGAATATCCCTGAGTTCTGGACCTAAACCCGTGATTGTTGTAGTAGATTCCCATGAAATTGCGATGTCGCTGAATGAGAAATCCGATGGTTCAGATTGATTTTGAATTGTTGTCCAAGGATATTCTAGAATCCGAAGTTCTCCAGTTACCATCGAATCATGAATGCCATTGGCCCAAGTCCATGTGATGTCATCATCTGCGTAGAGAGCCATACCTTGGTCGAGTATCGACCTCGAAGTCCATGGAAATGTCTGTTGCTGGGTTCCATCGTACCACCCAAAGGAGCCATCAGACTCATATTCCCAAGTCCAATCGATGATTCCATCGCCGCCTACATCAAGAGAACCGTTGTTCATCGGAGCCCCCAAATGCCCAGTGAACGAGGCATAGCGAACCCAGCCACCTGGTTGAAGATCGATTGTGGGTCGAAGGTTGACGGCGGCATGAGGGAATACGACACTCTGATTGTTCAACATGCCACTGGCAATGAGAACACCTTGTCCATCCCACAGTTGATACAACGCACCTGCAGATTCAGCGATAATCGACACCCCTTCAATTGGAGCATCTCCATAGACGGAGGAGCCCGAGATTCGAACAGTATTGAGTGTCGGGTTCGATATGTTGCCCACGACGTTGTCATGTTGCAATGAAGAAGAAATGTCCCATCCATTCGTTCCATCGGCGGTATTCAGAATTCGAACCGCACCTGAATGCAATCCAACAATTCGTGGCGTGAGTTGATTATTATTGGTGCCGAATTCTACTCGAATTCGATATGAATCCCCCCAAGGAAGAATTGGAAATGTGAGGTTCTCAAACTCAAACGCACCCGTCAATGGCGCACCATTTGCATCGACCAATGATGCCTTCACCCACGATCCATCCGGGACGCTGGCATCGATGTCTATTGTCGGAGCAAACCCCTGGGAGTTTTCGGAGATGAGGTCGCTGGTCCACGATCCATTGGATTCGAACCAATCAACAATCACACCGACATCGTCGATATACCAACCATCCATCTCGATGAAGGTGTCAGAGAAGAATGAGAAACGTAACATGACATCTTGGCCGCCGAAACCTGAGAGGTCTCCCTCGACGTGCGTGAATGACTTGTTGGTGGTGCAACTCCCGCCTTTCTGATTAGATCCATCCCATACCCATTGCTGATATAATGGCGATTGCGCATTGTTCCAATGTTGAACGTCGTAGAATAGAGGGATGTCCTGGCCGTATATTTGCCATGTCGTGCCGTTGTCAACACTTGTGTACAATGCACCACCATCCCATCCCGGTTCAGCGCAGATGAAATGGTCGAAAGCAACCCGTGCACTAGCACCCTGTGGAATGTGATAGGAGGGGCTGATGAGGTGAGACCATGAATTCGCCGCGTGCAGAGTCGTGAGACCCATAGCTACCCCGGTTTGTCCACTAGGCCATGAAGATGGACCCCATCCACTGACATTGGACACGGCGCCAAATTCCCACGCCTGTCCGTGCGGAGTGTGAACATACCAACCATCTGCAATCGAAGGTGCGTCTTCAAACGACCAGGTCGATTCCGAAGGTCCATTGTTGCCCCAATTATTCAGATATTGCCATTGATCATAGGAACCACCGGGTAACCTGTCGTGCCAGGCTCCCGCATTTGTTGTGAAATTCTCCGACCACAGAATGTCGGTCGTCCCTACTTGCGTACGAGTAATGCTGATGTCATCGATGAATACTCCCTCTGGAGGATCGATGATTCCGCCGTATCCAGAAGATGGCATCTGATCGGTCTCAACAATTACACGCAGCATGAAACTACCATTGGAAGGAATAGTGAAGGCCGAGGGAAATGGATGTGCAACTTCGACCCAGCCACCTGAATCTTCCATGATTGTTCTCCCGGAGACTGTGAGGCCATTCGGTCCTGGAATACCGCCGACTGGTGACATTCGATGCCACGAGAGGTTATCGCTGGAGACTCGAATTTCGAATTTGTCCCAAGTTCCACCTTCAAGATCAAAATCAGTCCAATAGCGAACCATCCATGCACCCGAAGTACCACCACTTGTGTTGATTTGAACAGGCAAGGTCAGGTGTGCGTAAGCGTCAGCTGCATACTCCCCAAAGAGTGAACCATGGAACCATGAGCCCGGAGTTTCGCCATCATTAGAAATTGTAATCTCGTCGACGTACCAACCGGGGCGATCAACAGTACCAAGGGGATCTGTCCAAATGACAAACCGGTGTTGCATACCTGTTGAATTTGAATTGTGAAGATGTGAAATATCGAAGGTTGAATTCACCCAACCGCTGGCGTTAGGACCCCCGAAAACACCGAATCCAGTCCCAGATGCGCCAGTTGGGACAGGGGCTGAAATGGAGATGTTCCAGTTGTATCCCCCAACAGGTTCGACATACGTCCAAGTCAACCCCCCATTCAAACTGACTTCAACCCAAGCACCTGATGAACCGGTGCTGGAATTTGAGTGGTGCAAGTGATACCAGTGATTGAATGATAATTCCCAGTTATTGGCAATACTGGGCACTGAACTGGGGGGTGATGTGAGCCAAGCATGGGTCCCTGCCGGCAATGAATCCTCGGGCAAAGTCGCTGCAATCAATGAACCATCCGTGGGAAGAGAGGGGATGAGTCCACCTGCGGCCTGTCTGGCGCTGTAATTCATTGCAAATGCGCCGTTGAATTGTCCGGGCTCGGCCATTCTCCAAACGTCAGCAGAACCACCGACGGTGTATTGTTGGAATTGGAGTGAAAGGGATTCCAAATCATCGAGTCGACCAACCGTATGATTGACGCCCAAAGTCAACTCATGATCAAAAACAGCAACCGACGTGTCATCAAAAGTACCGTGACTGAAATTGAGTGTGGGATCGTCAGACATCCAATGTTGACCTGTCCCGCCGTTTCCATTGGCGCCAGTTGACACATTGACCCATCCATCGAGAATGGTCGAATTGACTGGAACCTCGAATGAATTTTCGGATAAATTGGAGAGTGTGCCGTCTCCATTTGATTGGAGAATAATCTCTGAATCTCCAATATATGGGCTTTCCATGGCTTGAGCAAAGGGAGCCACGAGCATGAGCAGGACCAGTAGAAGGGCTGCACGCATGGTCTCACCTCAGGGTGTCCACCCTCGGCTGTGGGTTTGAACACGACGGATGACTGAGTAGAGCGCCCTACGGGCGCTGATGAAGTGAATGGTTCATGTACCGGCACGGAGGAGATGCAGTTCGCGGTGGGGATATGGTTGAGCAAGAAGCACTACAGGGACCTCAACTTGCAGCGGTTGAAGCTCAACTTCATGCACTGCTGAGAAAACAAGCAAAACACGCCCTACCTGTAGATTTGCCTCGGCCCGATTTCTGGAATATCTGTTCGCAATTGCTTCAATCAATCGAAATGGAATTGGCTGAAACCAATCGATTGGAAGGGTTTTCTGCCCGAGCTCAAACATTGTCACGTCGTCAAGCAAATCTGCGAAGAGCGGTTGCCGATTTAACCAGGCATCGATTGACCGCATTTGTCAATCATGCTGCACTAGCAAATCTAGCCAGTACACCCTTCGGAGATGCAGCGGCAGAATCGAGTCAGAATATGGTGCCAGTTGATTGGCAACGGCAAGATGGTGCGGAACGTGCCTTCCATTCAGGTGTATCTGAACTCATTGAACAATACAAACGAAATGTTTCATGGAGAGGATTGCAAGAAGGGGTACTTGAAACAACGATTACACCAACTCCCACCACTCCATCAGGGAATGCACAACTGGATGAATTCGTCGAAGGAGGATTGACCGAACAACCACCACCTCCAATCGAAGTTTCGAATCCCGAAGAAGAGTGGGAGGATCCTGATGTTGACGAAGAGGATAGAATCTCAATGATGGAAGAATATCCAGAGATTTCAGAAACGGGTGGGGGCGATGAATCCTCCGACGAAAATGAATCAGGTGATTCAACCGCAGTGGGTACGATGATGCGACTCCGAATTCTCAAAGATATGCCTGAACCAATTCTCGATGAATCAGGAGAAGAAATCGAGCTTCTTGAAGGAGATTCATTCAACTGTGTCACACTGATGGCTGAGACTCTCATCGCAGCTGGTTGGGCAGAAGCTGTGACCCTAGAATGAAGGGTTTCAAGCGACGGTACGTAGACTGAGTTCGATGGTCACTGTGTCCGGAATAGGAATACGCATCACTTGTCGAAGTGCACTCTCATCTGTGGTCTTTCCAATGACCAATTCCAAGAGTCGCTTGTGTATTCGCATCTCCCAATGATCCCAAGTTTCGCTGCCTTCGCCGTCGGGTGCCTTGCGGCATGGGACGATCAAGCGTCGAGTCGGTAGCGGGATAGGTCCTCGAAGTTTCACACCGGTCTGTTCGCTAATGCTGCGAATGTGTGTACAGACTTCGTCTATGTCCACGTGGTTCTCACCAGTCAATTTGATAGTGGTAACCGTTGGCATGATACATCCCTTGTCCGATGGTTTGAATCAGTGGGTTTCTCACTTCTTCTCAATCTTCATGCAAACGCCTGCTGCAACCGTCTTGCCCATATCGCGGATTGCGAAGCGGCAAAGTTCGGGGAAAGCGTCCATCTGCTCGATTGCCATCGGCTTGGTTGGCTGGAACCGAATCAGGCAAGCGTCGCCAGTCACAAGGAATGCCGGGTTGGCTTCCTTCTGACCCTTGGAGGTCTTCTCCAAGAGTTCGACGAAGCGAACTGCAACCTGAGCCGTGTGCGCGTGGAATACAGGAGTGTAACCCGCTGCAACAGCCTTGGGGATGTCCATCAACTGGATTTGACCCACGAAGGTCTCGTCGTGTCGAACGAACATTGGCTCGTTGTTTGAGTATCCTGCAATGTCACCACGGCGGATGTCCTGTGCGGATAGACCGCGGACGTTGAATCCAACGTTGTCGCCAGGCTCTGCCTTGTCGACCATCGTGTGGTGCATCTCGATGCTCTTGACCTCAGCCGATTGTTGGCTGGGGTTGAAGATAACTGTCTTGCCAGCGTTGAGAATACCGGTTTCGATCTTGCCAACTGGCACTGTACCAATTCCGCTAATCTTGTAGACATCCTGAATTGGAAGTCGTAGAGGGCGGTCGGTGGGCTTGGGTGGCATCTGAATACCGTCAATGCACTCGAAAAGCGTTGGACCTTTGTACCAGCCCATGTTGTCGCTCTTGTTGTACAGGTTTTCACCGTTGAAAGACGAACAAGGAACCATCGGTACGTCAGCTGGGTTGAAGCCAGACATCTTGAGTAGCCCTGTGATTTCTTCAACGACTTCATTGTATCGTGATTCAGAATAATCGACACCAGAGATATCCATCTTGTTGATGTTGACAATCAGTTCTTTCACACCGAGCACCTTAGCAAGGAACGCGTGTTCCTTGGTTTGTGCGCTAACACCGTCGTTTGCTGCTACGCAGAGAACTGCGGCGTCAGCTTGACTGGTTCCGGTAATCATATTCTTCACGAAGTCACGGTGACCAGGTGCGTCGATGATTGTGAAGTAGTAGTTTGGCGTGAACAATTCCTTGTGAGCAACGTCGATTGTGATTCCACGCTCGCGCTCCTCCTTCAGACCGTCCATGACGTAAGCGAGACCGAATCCGGCCTTACCCATCTCTGCTGCTAGCTTCTCGTTCTTCTCGATCACGTGTTCTTCGATGTGGCCTGTGTCCAAAAGAAGGCGACCAACAGTGGTCGACTTTCCGTGGTCAACGTGCCCTACGAAAACGATGTTCAAGTGCGGCTTCTTCTTATCTTCCCATTGTGAACTCATAATATCACCTCAATGTGCAGGCCCGCCGACCCAACTCCCCTATTTCAAGGTAGGGTAGGCTGAGAGAATCTCAAAGCGGCTACTAAATGGTACACTGAGTAGCAAAATGAATGTTGAATTGGCATTATTTGTACTCTAAAATGATGACGAACGACTTGACCGTCGTATCATGCGCCTTCTCATTGGTCAAATCGACTCGCCAACTGCCATCGAGGTAATTGCGGAAGTGTTGAGTACTCAATCGAAGTTCTACACAGCGATCCTCATCATCGCAATTGCCTGCAGTTCTCTGTTCATCATCAAGGTAGGTGGTATTCGCGACTTCTTCGGTATCTGAATCTGAATCGGAACCGTTGTACACATAGGCATCGAGTTTGTTGGAACAGCCTGTTTGTTCCGAACATGTTCCTGCAGGCCAATCATCGTCTAATTTTGGATAGGTGAATTGAATCTTGACATAGCGGATTGTATTACCTGTATCCTGATTGTAGGTCACTGGATATTCGAAAGAGGCTATTCCTGAACCAGATGAGCCATTTGAATCAATAGTGAATTCTGCCCAAGCGCCACGATAATTGACGAAGACATCCATATCCATGGTGTCAGTGAATCCTTGGTTGTCTGTGACAGTCAACCGAATCTCGTATTCGCCTGGCCAGACGTTGGTCCACTCTGCATTCTCACCGGTCTTATCGACGTCGTTGGCCATGTCTCCATCGCCATCACTGTCGTCATTGATGTCGAGATCCCATTCGTAATCAGTGAGATATGAACTGGAATCACCGGCTGAGGATTCTGAGCCATCCAACTGAATGGTGGTGGTCGTGTCGACCACATCATCGCTGGTATCCATCTCCTCTTCACAAATCCAAGCAAGAATCAGAGTACCAGCAGGTGGGTCTTCTCCAGTGCAGTCATCGTCTTTGTAATGGTCAATCGATGCTGTAGGGAGTGCTGCATCGGCTGGAGCGACAACAACGTTTTTCTCTTCGCAAATCTCGAAGTCCGTCGAACTGACACAGAGCTTGGCCTTGAACGTGCCCTGAGATGTGTAGACGTGGTTGGCGCTCATGCCACTGGCTGTATCACCATCGCCGAATTGCCAATTGAAGGAAAGTGGGTCGCCATCTGGGTCAGAAGAGCCCGTCGCATCGAAATTGACGTTGTCACCTACTTTGACAGTGCCCGAAGGTGAAACTGACATCGAAACCGTGGGAGGCGCATCACTTGAGAATGTTTCAAGACATCCTGCCAGCGCAGTGGCCATGAAAAGAGTCGTGACCAGCAGCACGGTGGCGCGTCGCATGGATGGAAGGGGGCGTTCGTCCATCATCAACCATTCGCTAAGATGGACGCCTACGGCGTCAGAAGAAATCGAAGGTCTGTTGGCGACTTCCGAGGAGTAAATCCTTCTTACTCCAACCGTACACTTCTGTGATGCGACCCATGGCTCGAGCAAGTCGTTCAGCGTAGAATGACCAATCAGGAACAGGTGGAGCATCGCCAGTCTCTGCGACCAACCATGGTTCGACTGTTTGACGGCCATCAACACCCTTTGCAGCCGTGACAATGTAACTGACCTTCATTCCAGGTGTAAAGGGCAATCCACGGGCGATTCGTTTCTTTGCGGCCTGAACGTAAGGTAATCCATCAGGATTGGAATACACAGAGAAATCAACAGTACCATCCTTGAGGACTTTGCCCTTGCAGGAACGGCTGAGAATGAGATCGGCCACATCGGCCTCGCCGGCCTTCACTGAACGAATCAGACTGATGACGTGCTGGTAGGCTCCTTCTTCATCGCCGTCTAGAATTCGCTCAAAGGTACCCATCATCGTCTTGTTCAGCAAATCAAAGGAGTCGGTCCGTCTGACTTCGTATCCACGAATGAGTAGATCTTCCTCTGGCCAGACTACACGACCGACATAGCGCTTCTTTGCACCGTGACTGAAGAATACAGAGAGGCCTTTCTCAAATTCTAGTTCAGCGCCCTCCTTGGTGAATCGGTTAGCCAGTTCATGGCCGAAATCAACCAGGGCATCCTTACCTTCTTCGGGGGATGATACGAAAATAGAATCTGTATCTGAATAGACCACTGGGTGGCCTTCTTCTTCTAAATCGCTGATGATTTTCTTGATATTGGAACGTGCCCATGCCGTGATGGCCGAACCAATGTCCTGATGTGTGAATCGATAGAATGCAGAGGCGAATACACCGTAGAAGGTGTTCATCAGAATCTTCACGGCAAATTGCATCTGATCGTGGAATAGACGTTTGGAATCATCAGTCGCACCCTTCATCATCGCCTTGTGATGGTCGCGTTGTCCCATCAAATCCTCAAGCAATCGGGGTACAAGTCCTTCGCGAATCTCTTTTTTCAGGAATTTCGTTCCACTTGGAGATTGGTGTACTTCGGTAGATGTGTAGTCATTGTCAACGCGGGTAGTATAGCAGATGTTGTTTGAGATCATTATTGAGGGGTACATCGATTTGAAATCGAGAATGGCAATCCATTCTTCACGGCCACCTTTGACTTCATGCACGTAACCTCCGGTGATGGCATCGGACTTGCCACCACGACGTGTCATCGGCACGGCGATATTTTCCCGATCGGCTAAGCGTATGACCAAACTGTCCACCCACTGACTTGTGGTACCTATGATTGCAGTCTCTAACGGCACCTTGCCGACTGCGGCCAGTGCCTCCTTGCGTGCGGTCGCAGAAATGGCATCAAGAATCTCAATGGGCAACAGAGCGTCCTGTGCACAGTACTCGAGAACGACATCTGGGCGAGCAGCCCATTCCTCATCCATGCGGCTAGAGTCGACATCCATCTTGCGCAATTCCTCACGGTCAGGGAACAACAGTTCCGAGACGAACTTGAGGGTCTCACGTTTGGGGCGCAACGTCATGCGCGCCTCCCACCAAGCATCCATCACACAACGACCGGTCAGAGTCCATTTTCGATTCTGTTGACGATTTGGTATGATTGGGGCTCCGCGCCTACCGCCCTTGCAGGCCTCTTCTGTGACTGGAACACGTCCCCATCCTGCAAGGATTGCGCGGGACAACTTGTCGTTGCCATCCTCAAGTTCTTCCATTCGTTCCTTGATTTTGGGTAAATCGAAATTGTCGATGTTGTATCCCGTAATGATATCTGGGTCACTGTCCCGAACCAGACGGGTTAGGTCCTCCAACATCTTTCGCTCATCACCCCTGAAGGTGTGTGTCTCACTCTTTCCATTCTGTTGAATTACCGCAGCTGCACACAGTATGTGCCCCGATTCGATGCTAGTCTCTAGGTCGAATGAGAATGTGATGAGTGGGGCCGCGAATGCGTCGATGGAACGTAGATCCTCGATATTACAGCGTGCCACCCGATTGGTAGGATACAGACCGCGGCCACCCGCGTCCTGAATCGCATCACCGTCGCTAGGAAGCAATTCACCTTTCCATGCTATGTGGGGGCCCAAATCGAGTTCCAACAACAAGCGCTGGGGGAAGATGATGTCTGCACTGGAAACTTTCCAATCATAACCCCTCAATGTCTCACGAATTTTGGGGACGTTGTAGGGCTGGCGTACCTCAACCTTCCAATGCGGCTTGGTCCCTTTGTCGGTCCATTTGTCAACAGGGTCATGAATCAAAGTTACATCCTTCACGTTGCGAACCTTCTCCAACCGCTCATCGATATCATCGGGCAAATCGGTTGAACTCCCACGTACGGCAATCTCGAGAAATGGTCGCAATCCATGAACCAACAGCAGGGTAGAGTGTCCCTCGCGTGCGCGTAGCCAGAGTTCGACCACGGTCTTCGATCCGAAACTCTGGTAGGAAGCCGCGACGATGCAGGCCTCCTCTTCGGCGGACATGAACCGTGTTTGCAGTGGGTGTCTTTGAATTCTATGGGTGTAGCCCGCGCATTTTTGTCAGAGAAATTGCAGGCGGAATGGTTGAGAACCACCCCTTGCGTTGAGGGTTCAACCAGATACGGGGAAGCAGGAGGAAATTTCGATGGAGGAGCAGATTGATTGGGATGCACTGACGTTCTCCTTCACGCCCACCGATACCATGTATGTGGCTAAGTGCAAACTTGGAGAGGAATGGGAAATAGGTGATATGATGCCTTATGGCGATATCACGATCTCACCGGCAGCTGGCGTGCTGAACTACGGTCAAGGCCTGTTCGAGGGCATGAAAGCGCAACGAAGTGTGAATGGTGGAATTGTTCTATTCAGGCCCGAGCGAAACGCTGCTCGCCTCATCACCGGGGCAAAGCGGCTGGGTATGCCACCAATTCCTGAAGAGATGTTCTTGGATGCGGTTGAGAAAGTCGTGGCAGCAAATGCGCGCTGGGTACCTCCGACAGGCAAGGGCGCTCTCTACGTACGACCAGTCCTGTGGGGAACTGGGGCGATTCTCGGTGTTTCTCCTGCGCCCGAGTACACTTTCATGGTCTACGTCTGCCCGGTGGGTCCTTACTTCAAGGGAGGAATGCATCCAATTTCTCTGAAGGTGAGCGATGAGTATCATCGCGCTTGCCCAGGTGGCTCAGGTGGAGTCAAGGCGATTGGAAATTACGCCCCCGGAATGATGCCTTCAAAGGGTGCCAAGAAGGAGGGTTTTGCTGAAATCATCTATCTGGACGCAGTTGAGCATCGCTACATCGAGGAAGTAGGGGCGGCCAATTTCTTCTGTGTCAAGGATGGAATCGTATACACGCCCGAATTGACAGGTACTATCTTGCCCGGAATCACTCGGGCATCGATCATTGAATTGGCTAGACACAAGGGTTACGAAGTCCGTGAAGAGAAGGTCGAAATCGAATTCGTCCTACAGGCGGATGAGTGCTTCTGCGCAGGTACTGCTGCGGTGATTAGCCCGATTGGATCCATTTGTCAGGGAGATATCTGCACTATGTACCACAACAACGAGGTTGGGCCGGTAACAGGTGAGTTGTACGACGCCTTGACTGGGATTCAGACACAGGTTGAAGCAGATGTCTTCGGTTGGATTAGGGCGGTTCCCATGCCAGAGATTGAAGTCGAATAATCCATCTAGATCCAGACGTCATTGTAGGCCGTGAGGTCGCCTTCTGTGTTGCCTGTATTCACAACACCACGAGGTTCGACAAGCATGACCATGCATTCCTCTTCAGCGTAGGGTTTGTGCTCAACACCCTTGGGAACAACATACATGTCGCCTTCATTCAGTTCAACAGTCTCGTTCTCAAACTCTATCTTCATAGTGCCTTCAATCACAATGAACACTTCATCGGTGTCGTCGTGATGATGCCAGACAAAATCGCCTTGGATTTTGACCAATTTGAACTGATAGTCATTCATCTCAGCGATGACCTTGGGAGACCAGTGGTCTGAAAACAGAGAGAGTTTCTCTTTGAGATTGATTTTCGTCATTCAATCCCACTCTCATTTTCGCCGCTTGCGACGTTCGCTCGGTTTGGTTCCTTTTGAGCCCTTGAACGACTTTCGTTGGCTACGTCCGCGCTTGTCTCCCGTCTTGGGCCCACTGACCTTGGCCGCCTTCTCTGAGGCCTTAATCTCGGATTGTTGACTATTCCATGCTGTGCCAATTGCTTGAAGAACGCCTTCTTTGGAATTTGCTCCGGTGGCAGAGAGCGCATCTGCAATCGAGATCCATAGGCGGCCCTCCTGTTCATTCGGACGAGAGGGGTGGCTGGTGTTCTCTTCTTTCTTCATCTTGCGAATGCCCGCACTGCGCGCTGCATAAGCCAAGCCATCGAGAGTAGGATTGGTTACTGCACGGCCCTTAGAGACACGACGACCTGAGCGACGGCTGGTCTTTGAATCGAAGTAACCAGGCCAAACGACGATGCGTTCTGGATTGTTGGCCATCCCGGGTCCTCCGAGACTGGGAACATGTCCTCTGTTGTGAACCTTCACTTTAGCAGAACGCCATTGATGACGCCGTGACTGCCAGGTCGACTGGTGATTCTTACTGGGCCTTTGTCGGTCTCAACTACGGCGCCCTTGGTCATGATGTTTTGGCGAACGAAGTTGTGATCCGCTGCATTCTCTGAGACGGATTGAAGAATCGCTTGGATGACCTTGCCGGTCTTCTTGTCAGCGACATTGATGACGGTGTCGAATAGAACACGGACGCTCTGTGAACCGGAGCGCTTTCGGTACACCTTGCGACTAGTATCACCAATTCTGGTGTACTGCTTCTCAGATGAAATTTCAGTGCGACGCTTTCCGCGATAACTGCTCGGTCGCTTGAGACGACCACCGGATGGCTTGCGTCGTGAGATACCGTGCCATTGTGCCATACTGCTTCCCTCTGGGAAGCGGGCGACCTGCTTCCCTTATTTCAAGAGCGCGATTGGCGATTTTTTGTTATCCGGTGGGTAAATAGCCAAAACATGACCCCGCCAAACTGGTGATGACCATGAGTGAAGGACGTCTGGAATTCAAAATAGAATTGCCTGATGAAGCAGGACAACTGGCCAGAGTGAGCCGTGAATTTTCGAATCACGACATCAATATTGAAACAATGTGTGCCATTGATACAAACGTTGTAATTGTCACCGACCAAGTCGTAGAGGCACGTATGGCATTGAATTCATTGGGCATTCAATACACAACAACCGCACTATTGTCTCAATCAATGCCTGACAAACCCGGTGCTTTGGCTGAATTCTCAGAACGATTGGCTGAAGCCGGAGTTAGTATCACTTCGATTTACGTATTGTCAAGAATCCAAGGAGCGACTGAACTCGCTTTCTCAGTGGATGATATTGACAAGGCTCGTGCTGTACTAAACATGCACGAATCCGTGCCACCTTGAATCAGACCAACATTAGGTCCAGTTCTGAAAGTACGGTACCATCTTCACGTAGCATCCGTGCTTGAACGTGGTCACCTCTGGCCACCGGGCCTATTCCAGATGGAGTGCCACAGAACAGCAAATCTCCTTCTTCAAGCGGGGCCCATTGGGAAAGATTGGCTAGAAGGTTGAGTGGAGTGAACGACATCTCGCCAATCGATGCTTCTTGGCGTGGTTCACCATTAATTGCGAGTTCCAATCGAAGATGGTCGAGGCCAACGGGTGGTTCGACGAAATTTCCCACGATGGCGCTGTTCGCGAATCCTTTCGATTGCGTCCAGGGCATCCCCGCATCCTTGGCCTCGTCCTGCGTGAAACGATCTGTCAAATCAAGGCCCACTGCAATTTCAGTAAGTGTCGCATCCTTGCCCAATTTGAGAACCAGTTCAACTTCGTGATGGACCTCATTCAGATGGATAGGTAACTCCATTTCACAACCCATCGGGGGTTGTGCGAGCGCAGCCCACGGCTTGAGGAAGAAGCGAGGGTTGGTGAGGGGTTCACCGCCCATTTCTATGGCATGTGCAGCGAAGGTTCGAAGCGCGCACCAGATGCTCGGCATGGCAAGCCGAGGTGAGGTCCAAGCATCAAATGAGCGGGGTCGAATACACGAATACTTCGCCCCGATCTAAGACCAATAAACGATCAGGTTCGAGTTCAATCCAATTCTCTCCTGACAACTCTCTGGTAGACACTAGTGCAGCATCGCCGTATTCCTTTGAACGGCGCACCAGATAAATCGGCTTACCCGGATAGTGGTGATAGACATAGAGCATGTTGCCATCTGTGATAAGCAAATTCAGATTGATGTCATCGCCATAGCGTTCAAACACGGTTCCGATTGCATGTTTTAGGGCAGGATATGTGCCTCGAATTTCCCCTCTACTCTGATAACGTTCAATCTCATCCATGATATGATTGAAAATTTGCTCAGAATCTGTGTCTCCTTCTGAAAGTGGGTGGTCAGGGACCCCGTCCACCCATCCATTATGGGCAAAAATCCAATCTCGTCCACGGTAATGGCGCGTGAAAGGATGGCAATTGCAAGTCGTATGCTCTCCGTGTGTAGCATAGCGGACATGCGCGATCATGTTTGTAGAGCGTGCTTCTTCGATTGAATCGTAGAATCTATCAGAAAAATCGGCTCGACAGGGCTCACGCTCAATTCGGGCTTGTCCGTTTTCATACCAACCTAGACCCCAACCGTGTGGGTTTCTCGTTGCATATCGAGCAAAGCGTGGAAGGCTTTGTGTTGCTCGGTCTTCGTCGTTGCAGCTCATTGCGAATAAATCACACATGGACCAAGATATGTTCTCGTCCCTTATGAACCCTCCATATTGCATGAAAGCGAGGATTCAAGGAGCGCCCATCACCCGTTTGAATCGTGGCCAAGAAAGATTGGAAACTCAAGGCCCGCAAGCCGGTGCGTCACAAGAAGATCAAGGGGCTCATCCAGCGACTCACGGAACCACTTGGCATCGAAACCGACCTTTCCTCGGCCTTTCTGGAAACCGCGACATTTGGTCCTTGGAATTTGTTAATCGTCAACAAATCACCCCTGGGGATGGAGGTTGGGGATGAGGGAGGCGAAACCATCGCTTTCCCAACGCTGCGAGGTATTCTTGCCTGGAATCCCACATTGAAATGGTGTGAGGTCGATCACGGAGCGATTCCTTTCTTGATGAATGGGGCCGATTGCATGGCTGCTGGGATTCACAGCGCTTGTGGCTGCATTCAAACAGGCGACCTCATCTGGATTCGTGATCAAACTCACGGCAAACCGCTGGCCATAGGCTGGGCTATGATGGACTCAGAAGATATGGTCGAAGCGACCAAGGGCAAAGCGGTGAAGATGTTGCACCACATCGGTGACGAGCTCTGGGAGCTCGAATTATAATCACTCGACCTTGCGTACATTAATGGCATTGGGTCCCTTTGGACCTTCGCCTACCTCAAATTCTACGGAGTCTCCGTCTTCTATTCTTCCTTCTACATTCGTGATGTGGACAAACAGGTCTCCTTCACCTTCGCGTTCGATGAACCCGAAGCCTTTCGACTGATTGAACCACTTGACAGTACCTTGTGCCATGTTACCCGCGCGCACGCTCATACTAATTGAGGGAGTACCCTAACTGATTTCCGAAAATGCCCATAATTGTGGGGGTAACTATGTGCCACGACAGGTGCAGAATGAATCGTGGCACAACAGCATTATTCAATGAATGGCGTCAACGGCATCGCATGATGCGCCGGCTGTTCGTTCTGGCTCTGGCACTTTCCCTCTGTTTGCCCTACGCTATGGCGGGGGGAGATTCGGGAATCAATCGCACGATTGACGTCGCGGGAACGCCCATCGATTCTATTGTAGTGCCAGAGGTATCTACTGACGGGGTTGAATTCACCATCAATCTAGTTCTCTCTAGTCAGGCTGCTGAAAATGGAACCACTGTAGAGTGGACTGTGCAGCAATGCATCAACAGCGGTGTCTGTAATCCACCAGAGAAAATTGCCATGAATGGATCTGGTGCGGATTGGACGAGTACCATCACGCCCGTTGAAACGCATTCTTACATCAATTATGACATCGTTCTGACTTATTCTGACGGCGAAGATGAGAAATTCCCTGAAGGCGGATTTGCCGAGGGTGGCAAAATTTGGTCCGATTGTTGGGTATCTGGAGAGGACAGTGGTGGAAACAATTGTCCAGTAATTATGGATAGTGGGTATGAACCATTGCCTGCACCCGCGTTAATTGCCACCATAGTAGTGGGGCTATCCGCTGCCCTGTTGGCCAAGCGTGATGACTAAGCGTCGCCGGTGAAGGGGACGGCTCACCATAGGTGAGCCAATGTCCGTCGTCACACCAGAACAGATTGCCCGGTTTCGAGCTGCATTTGATGCGGACCCCAATGCGAAAGTCGTACAGAACGCAGTAACGGCCAGTGATGTATTGGACATTGCATTGAATCGAGAGATTGTCGCCAATACCGATTTTACATTCTCAATCAAACTCGATGACTGGAAAGTGACAAATCAAAAGAGCAGTGGACGATGTTGGCTATTCGCCATGCTCAATCTTTTCCGGGTCGGCGCAATGAAGGAAATGGGGTTGAAAGAATTCGAATTCAGTCAGGCCCACATCCATTTTTGGGACAAATTCGAACGGGCGAACCACTTTCTGCATGCCATTGTGCAAACCGCAGACCGGCCGCTAGATGATCGAACGGTCGCCTTCCTTCTCGACCACCCATTGGATGATGGGGGGCAGTGGAACATGGCGGTCAATCTCGTCCGAAAGCATGGACTTGTCCCCAAGGCGGCCTACCCTGAATCGTACTCCTCCTCGGCAACACGTCGTATGAATGCCGCCCTCAACCATATGCTTCGAACATCGGCCATGGAACTGCGCAATATGACTGACAGTGGAGCCTCCAATGCAGAAATTGATAGTCATAAGGATGGTCGGTTGGCAGATGTCTGGCGGGTACTCTGCATCCACCTTGGGACTCCACCTGAGACCTTTGATTGGCAATGGAGGGACAAGAATGACAAGTTCCATCGAGAAGGAGAAATGACGCCTCAGGAATTTGCTCAGAAATTCGTCACCATTGATTATGAGGACTATGTTTGTCTCGTTCATGATCCACGGAATCAGACATTGGAAACCTACACCGTAGATTTCCTACAGAATGTCGCAGGAGGGCCGCCCGTCGTCTACCTCAATATTGGCATGGATGACATGAAAGACATCACTAAGCGACTGTTGGAAGATGGATTGCCTGTATGGATGGGTTGTGATGTCGGCAAACAGATGCATCGACAAAGAGGGTTATGGGATGCAGAATTGTTCTCATTCAAGGAAATGTATGGGATGGAATTTGGTCTAGAGAAGGCAGATCGCTTACGATATCATCAGACCATGATGACTCATGCAATGCTGTTCACAGGTGTGGATGTTGTCGATGGTGATGCTCGTCGATGGCGTGTTGAGAATTCCTGGGGGGACAAGAAGAGTGGTATCAAGGGCTTCTACACCATGAACGATAGTTGGTTTGATGAGTACATGTTCGAGATTGCAGCGCCATCTTCGTATCTCACCGATGAGATGCGTGCAGCGTTATCGAAGGAGCCTCATGTTCTGTCGCCATGGGACCCAATGGGTTCACTTGCTAGAAACTAAATCCACTCAGCAACCTTACGAAGGCATTGCTTGGATTCAGGGACGGATTGGCCGAACAACCACCAATCGTGAAACATCCCCGGCCAGATGTCGACTTCTATGTCTACACCAGCGTTCTTGGCTTTCTCTCCAACCTTTCGGCTATCATCCAGAAGGACTTCTCGGTCGCCGACGAGAATGAGCGTTCTTGGCAGGCCGGTGAAATCACCAAACATTGGAGAGATGTATGGGTCTTTACGATTAACAGATTCAGGGACGTAATGGCCAGCACAATCATCGGGAATGACACGAGCCAGCATTGGATCCGCTTTTGCCAACGTCTTGTATGTCGGTGAACTACATGTTAGGTCAGTCCAAGGTGAGAATAAAACGGCTGCATCAGGTAGCCGTGACCCTTCATCGCGTAGATGCATCATTAACGCAAGACTGAGGCCACCACCTGCGGAATCTCCACTGAGGATTATTTGTGAATCTGGATTTTCAGCAACGATTGCCTGCCACGCTTTCGCTGCATCCTCCAAGGCAGCAGGATATGGGTCCGCGGGGGCCAAGCGATAGTCGATGGAATGACAGACACAGGAGGTCGTCTTGGCTAGATTTGCCAACCCAATTCGATGTGTTGTGCGTGATGAACCAATGCAGTAGCCTCCACCATGTAGAAACACGAAGATGGTGTTTGATCGTACGTTCTTCTTCGGAGTGAAGGTAACACTCGGTACATCTCCAAAATGAGTATTCTCTGTGCGGACTCCGAACGGACTGAACAACTTCCCCGCAAACCATGTTTGTGGATGAACAAAAAAACGAGCCAAGAGTGGAGATGGACGTAACAACCGGTAGATGGTCTTGTTCGGTCGAAGAACGAAGGTAGACACCAGCGCACTACGGATGCTCAAATAATCACCCAGACCAATGTTCACAAAGACGTTCGAGTAGGCGACGAGCTGGGATACCCCACTGGACAATGGTGACAGAGGCTTCGCTTCTATCTGTGGCCAAAATCCCTTCTTCAAATCCAGGTGCACCCAAATCGGAGGGGACAAGTGGTAATTTCTCCCCGCCACTCTGTACAATAATTTGAACGCCATTTTCCTTCGCTTCACGTGTAATCAATTCGGAATTTTGGTGGCCTTCGGCCTGCAAGAGGCGCGTGATGGCTTCCATCAACTGTTCAACAGGGTCCGCCCCGGTACCTGTCGGTAAACCTTCGGAATCGCCAATCGAGGGGCCGTAGGCATCTAGGAATGGTAAATCCTGATCGTGTTGGGCCAGCAAATCATCGAGGCCCCGGCCCAAAACGCGCTTTTTGGTCATTAGATTCACTCCAAGGTGAGATTCCACCGCTGAGCAAGATTAACCGCAAGTTCGCGATAATCCTTCCCACCTTTTGATTCCGGTGCGTGGATATGTATAGGAATGCCTTCACTTGGAGCTTCAGCGAGTTTGATATTACGACGAATCGGTGGTTCAACAATCAAATCGTTGAATGTTTCCTTCAACTGTCCCTGCACCTGACCATTCAACAAGGTTGGAGCATGCATTGTCATCATGACACCATCAAAACCAAGTTCCGGATTGAGGCGACGGCGGACCTCTCGAATGGTCGAAGATAACATGGCAACGCCTTCCAATGCGAAGAATTCAGTTTGTACAGGGACTAATACGCCATCACTGGCAACTAGGGCGTTGATGGTTACCAATCCCAGACTGGGCGCGGTGTCGAGTAGGATGAGATCGTAGTGTGGCAACAGTGACTCAAGACCTTCAGATAGACAACGCTCACGACCGAGTCGGGTGGAGAGTTCTTGCTCAAGTCCAACCAATGAGCGCTCGCCCACGATTAGGTGAAGGCCGGGGACTGCGGTAGCATGTCGACAGGCAGGAGCCTGTTCTGGGTCAGTGAATAGAGTACGAGTCGTATGCTTGACACGACTCTTGTCGATTCCAAGGCCCGTAGCACAATTTCCTTGTTGGTCGCAATCGACCACAAGGACTCGGACGCCATTCATAGCGAGATGTGTTGCGACATTGATGACTGTGGTCGTCTTTCCGACACCACCTTTCTGATTCATGACAGTGACGACACGCCCGCGATTCGCAGGAGTCGGTCTCCCTCTTGGGAGTTCAATTTCAGGACGGGGTTCGGCAGAACTCAATGGGTCAGATACGGGACCTTCTATTTCCTCCTCAGTGAATTCGACCACCAAGGGCGCGGCTACCGCCTCGGGCAGCACATCTTCCTCATCCATGATGCATCCCAATTGCTTCCGCTCTTGCTGCGCTCTTGAGGGTGACGGGACAAATTAAGCCTGAAATGGGGTTTTTTCAAACATTAGGACGGTGTCGAAGTTTGAGCCCACCCCACCATACGCCCAGTCTTTCCATCCATTCCAACTCGAAGGCTATGATCTGTATCTCCTGAGGTCCAAGTGCGTTCAAGATAAACTGTGACTTGGCCCTCGAAGAAGTCGATTTCATCCAACCATTCTGAAACAGCGTTATCCTCTGGAACAACCAATGCGTATCCAATCTGTACATCATCGCGAAGAACCCCGGATGTCGTAACTTGAGGATACAGATCAGGATACAATGTGGATGAAATCATGCGGCTCTCTAGTGCGGCGATTCTATGAGTGGTTGGAATTCGATCTCGTGCATGTTCGGGTTTGTCATCGCCACTGATTGGGCCATCCCCTGAATTCAAGCAATTCTCGCCACCTGGCCATGTTACTCGGACCCAACCGGCTTCAACGGAACTGACCCATGAAAGATTCCACACCGGAGAATTTCCTGTACGATCGTCCAACGCAGAAAAGACGTACCCATCGCTATTGAGGGCGGTGTGGGCTGCTCCAAAGGCATCACTATCGGTGGCCACACAAGTCACCGCTTGCTCTAGAGTGAATGGTCGCGTTGAGGAATTGTCCCACATATGGGTGGCCCATGGCACACAATCATCGTGGGGTATGCTCTGCCGACAATCCGAGGGAACGTCTTGACCAGCAAGTGGACGGGTTGCGTAGCCTTGCTGCCATCTCACATCCTCGCTTCCTTGCTTGAATGAGGTTTGCTCAATCGTGTATCGAGCTGTGAAGGTCCCCTCTGGAAAGGCAAGTTCGATTGCCTCAGACATTGCGAAAGAACAGGCGGGGTGTGTCCCCGATTTGTCGATGGACATCTCAACGACCTGTCTAGCAGGCAAGGGTTGCCCTGGAATTGCCCACAAGGCCATCTCGGCTCGACCGAGACATTTACCGATATCGATGTGGTGCATGAAAATTTGAATTGCATCCTGGCCGCCAATTGTACTAGTGGAACCAACTTCCCATGCCCAATCCCCATATTCGCCTGTGAGGCCTTCAGTGAGGATTGTCAATTGGAAGATATCGTACAGATTTACTGGATGTAGTGGCAACAGAGCATCCTCAATCAAATTGGAAACGGTGTCGGAACCGACAATGCCACCAAAGGTAGTGGTGGTGGCACTAGATAGTTGGCCATCTGAATCGACGAATCCAACTGTGGTGTCGGAACGGAGTAATTTTCGTTCTGTAATTTCATTCCATTGAGTCATCTCGATGTCTAACTGATTGTTTCTCTTTGTCCAAACCGTATTTGTGCTACAAGAATCCTGATTGATAGCAGACCATGTGTATCCCTCCAGATCGGCGTTGAGGTCATAGACCAAATTCGACTCGACAGCATTCCATGTTCGCCCATAGGCACCATTGGTCATGACTGCACCCTCTAGATATGTGTCACCTGGATCTTTGAGATCGGTTAGTGAACCATCAGTGATTGAGGCTGATCCAGTTCCACTAAAATCGATTTGAAGTTTTCCACAGACTTGATCCAAGCCACCTCCTGCAGCATCTCTAATGTATCCAACCATGTCTTCGCCTTCTGCCAAGAGCAAGCCATTGGTAACTGTGAATTGAAGATTATCACCATAGCGAGATTGGGCGGTTTGGAAAGCGACTGCATCTTCATTGAAGTACCACCAACCCCCGGCTCCAGCCAGCAATAGGATTACGAGAAGAGTAGCTATTGTCGTTCCATCCTTGTACCATACTGGACGAGATGCCAATGGAGCAAGACTCATTTTGATTGAACTTGGAAGAGTTTCCACAGCATCCCATTCATCCTCCTCTTCGAGGATTTCAGCCTCAAAAACTTCCGCTTCTAGAATTTCGTCAGAGTCAAATTTTGAGGTGTGTGTGAAATCGTCTTCATCATCATCTAGGATGAGGACGGCTTCTTCTTCTGCATCTGATTCCAATAGTCGAGCAATGAGGTTTGCCTTTTTCCCACTGGTTGGCAATCCCAGTTCTTTGAGTCGTTCCTTCAGTTTGACAACGGTCATGGCGGAGAGTTCGTCTTCGTCCATAGGCCATCCTCAGAGAGGATGGCGATGCCTGCCGCTTTCAACCTCTTCGCTCAACGTGTGAACCAATACTGCGTTCTGAGAAGGTTTCAGCCATTTCGCATGGCATCAATCTGTTCTTGCGACCACCCAGCACCAAGCAACTGTTCATCGGTCCATGCTGCCGCGGTATTTTCGGCCTTTTCTGGTTCTTCTTCTGCGGCCGATGGTTCCGCTTCTAATGGCGAATCTTCTGTCGTCGGTTCTTCAGAAACAGGGGCTGAATCATCCTGTTCAGGGCTTGCCGCAGCCTCGGCCAAGGATGGGCCCTCAACAACAACAGCATCAGCATCTTCGGGTGTCTCAACCTCAGGGACGCCCAATTGATCTCCACGCTGTTCTGCTTCAGCGGCTTCTAGAACCTCTTCTTCTACTTTCTTTTCAGGGCGACCTTCGGGGTACTTGAGTCCCTTGTACACCTTGCCCGTTTTCTGTGCTCCGATGAAGGCAAAACCAGCCATTACGAAGGTGATGAGGCCCACTGGAACCGTGAACATGCGCGGCCAATATATTGCAACCTCCACATCCATCGTGGCGAGAGTTCCAGGGTTCGCTACGGGCTCGACCCATTCAACTAGGATACATTTCTTCCCTGGCTGTGTATACAAAGTGAATTCCACGCTCTCACCCGGACCGAGGTCTTCCTCACTGAGGTGCCAAGAATCCGCATGCAAAGACTCGTGTGCTGGGAGAACGCCACATTCTCCATCGAACATTCCGGCCTTGAAGTCTGTTGAGCCCGAATTGCGATATGAAAAGAAAGTGACATCGACACGGACGGCAGTGGTTGAACCCATATCAGGCAACGGAGGAGGGATGTAGATGTTCATGTGTGCCGAACTAGCATTGGTTGAGCCATCCCAAATTTTGTCACGGTATTCATTATCTCCACCGTCACGAACCCAAGCCTCGGCTTCGTTCGGGCTCATTTGGGCCTGTGGATTGTCTGAGACATCGCCATGGATCGGCCCGGGGAAGAATGAGAATATTCCTAAAATAACGGTGATAGCTAGGAAGAGGTAGACGTTGGTACGAGCACTGTTACGCTTTTTCTCCAGTGTCTCAAGGCGCTCTTCACGATCTTGTCTTCGAGCACGGGCGTCTTCAATCTCTGCAAGAGGGTCAAATTGTGCTGGATTGACGTCTTTTGGAGGACCGCTTGGCCCCGCTGGAGCTCCGCTTGGCCCCGCTACTCTAGGGGCCCCAGAGGGTCCGGAGACGGGTGAACCAGAGGGTCCGGCGACCGGCTGCATGAATCGTCGACTACCTGACGCCATTTCAAAGCCTCGCTTCTCACACGCGCGCGAGCGGGCATGCGAGCGGGCGCGCGGTCACGCGGTTTTCTTACGTAGGACTCAAAACGGAAGCCGTTCCGCCGGGGTCCGATGACACTGCGCGTTGCCATCCTGTCTCGCGGCCCCCGGCTGTACTCTACACGACGTCTTGTAGAGGAAGCAAATGCCCTCGGCTGCTCTGTCGATGTATTGGACCCAACCAAGTTATCTGTCTCTGTTGGAAATGACGGGCGACGCATTCTGCATGAGGGTTGGAATGTCGAAGTAGATGCAGTCATTCCAAGAATCGGATATTCAATTACCGATCACGGTGTAGCGATTGTTCGCCAATTTGAACTCATGGGAACATATGTCGCGAACACCAGTGATGGAATTAAGAACAGTCGTGATAAGTTGCACGCTGCCCAAATTCTCTCCTCAAATCACATTCCAGTTCCAACTGCAGTACTCGTTCGTGACTGGCGGGATGTAGATCGAGCTATTCGTCAAGTTGGAGGGGTTCCCTGTATCATCAAACAACTTGAGGGTACGCAAGGCGGTGGTGTATACCTGGCCCACACAGAGCGTGAAGCAAGTGAAATCGCTTGGAAAGTATTGGCAGATAACCCAGAAGGTGTTCTGGTGCAGGAATACATTCGAGAAAGCCATGGTCGTGACGTTAGAGTTCTAGTGGTCGGCGGAAAGGTCGTTGCGGCCATGCGTCGGCGTGCACATGGTCGTGAATTCCGTTCTAATTTCCACCTAGGTGGCAGTGTTGAGAGTATTGACTTGCCCGATGATTACGCACGTATCGCATGCAAGGCAGCCCGTCTTCTCGGATTGGATATCGCCGGTGTAGATCTGCTGGAATCCGCCCGGGGGCCATTGCTTCTCGAAGTGAACTCAAGCCCGGGTTTGGAGGGAATCGAGAAAGCGAGTGGCATAAATGTCGCAGGCCACATTATGGCTCACGTAGCCGAAGCACACGCCTTTACGCCCGTCGATCTGAACCAATTGCTTTCAAACAAAGAGGGGCATGGTACACTATCGCTGAAAGTTAGACGCTATCCTGAACTTGTGGGACGTCGATTAGGTGATTTGATGACATTTGATGATGATGGGACCATAGCTGCGATTGGAAGAGCTGGAGCCCACATCTGGAATCCTTCTGAAGATCTTGTACTACGTGAAGCGGATGAACTCATTTTCTACGGAGAGATTGAAACCTTGTACCAGCGAATTCGTCCACTGATTCAGCAAACGATTGACGCTCGATTCACTGCACCCGAGAAACAACAGCCATGGGAAATCGAAGATTTCGCTGAGAATGAAGCTGCTTGGGCAGCCCAGACACCGGAATTCCATTGGCGATATCGACGCCGCTGAAGTGCTCGGCAAGATTGAATCACGCGCCATAAGGGCGGATAATCCGAATGGGTCTGCGTAGCATTGATACCCTCACCCCCTGACTGCCGAATCCCTTCGGGGATGGGATTGCAGGGGCCGTTCGGCCCTAGGACGGTAGAAGCATGCAGGATGAAAATCAACGAGAAACAACAGAAAATGGCTGGTCAGATCCAGCAAGAAATGGTCAATTCGCGACTCCTTTTTCAGAAGAAGCGTTAGGCGTGCCCTATAGTCTCCCAAGTAGACTCGTAAGGTTGGCTGAAATGCCTTGGCACGGCTGTTATGAAATGCAAATGATTAGTGAAAAGAAAAGTCCACACACTCTTCGTTCCTATCGAACAGCAACCAAACAATTCCTGTTGACGGTGTTGCCTGGTGAATTGCCCCCTTCATGGGATGCTTTGCAGGGAATTCCAATCAAAGAACTCGCACGTTGGGTAGACCCAAACAATGGGCGCCTCGACATTTGGGTTCAATCAATCTCTCATTTGGCGGCATCAACAATCAATGCAAGACTGGCTTCGGTTAGTCATCTGTTGAATTGGGTAGGACATAGAATTCCTGAATGGGTTACCCGTCCACAAAAGGGGCGAAGTTTGCCCAAAACTCTGACACATCGAGAGATTGAACGGTTGAAGGAAGCAGCGGCTACGAGCGAGAATCCATTTGCCAATGTGGTCATCACTCTCTTCCTTGATACCGGAATTCGCGTTTCCGAACTTTGTGCACTCAATCGTTCTTCAATGGATTTTGAAGATCTTTCTGCAACGGTACGTGAAGGCAAAGGAAACAAGGATCGTTTGGTGTTGTTCACTGAGGCAACAGTGGCTGCGATTGAAGCCTATGGGCAAATTCGAGAGATTATTGTCTCCCGACATGTGCCTTCAGACGAACATCGGGATGCACTCATTCTGAACCGACGAGGTAGACGATTAACTCCACGGGCTGTACAGAAGTTGATGGATTCATTGGCCGATGCGGCCGATATTCCACGTTCCAAATTGAGCCCCCATACACTGCGACACAATTTCGCTACGGGACTCCTAGAACGAGGAATGGATCTTGTCAGTATTCAGCGGCTTCTCGGACACGCCAATATCTCAACAACTCGAGTCTATCTTGAAATCAGTGACCAGAGCCTACGAGAGATTTACCATCGTGCACAAGCAGCAAGTCGAGCTCAAGATAATGACGAAGAATCTGAAGATTAATTATCGCTCTTCTTCCACTTTTTTGTTAGGGCTCTCCAATCCGGAGTTGGGATGGTCTTGCTTCGAACTTCCACTGTCTTGGCATCCTTCTTTTTGACGGCTGCCTTTTTCTTGGCTGGGGCCTTCTTCTTGGCAGGAAGGGCCTTCTTTGCTTTGGCCTTACCCTTGGCAGCAGCAGTCTTGGCAGACATGGCAATCGTCTTCGCTTTGGTTGCGGCCTTCTTCGGAGCCGCCTTCGCTTTCGAGACCGCTTTTTTGCCCGCACTTTTGACTGCAGCGGCGGCTAATTTCGTAGCCATTCCAGATGAGAGACCTGCAGCAAGAAGTTTCTTCATGCTCGCTTTGGCCAATTGATTGGACGTTCGGATGCCCGAATTGACCAACTTCTGTGCTGTTGATTTTCCGACACCTGGTACCGCTTGTAGATTCTCTATTGCTTTCTCATCGCCCGAGGACTTCTTCTTCGCCATGATTCCCGCTCCGAACCGTACAAACAGTGGGACGTATTGAAGTTGTTCTTCTTCTCGCAAGGTCAAGAGTGGGCCAATAGAGGAGAGGATATCATCAGCGAAGTCGAACTTGATACTCTAGAGAGTCAACTGTTTGCACAGGTTCGTTCCGGTGACCCTGAGATGAAAATCGATGATGAAGGTCGACTTCGTCACGCAAATTATCCGGGGGCCGAAGGAAGTCTGTTTCTGGGTGATGTCGGGGATTCTCTGCTTCGCTGTTTTGGGGCCCACGAACCTCCGCGGGTCATCGAAATACCTGGATTTGATCAACAACGATGGAAAATCGTCGTCTCTGATTTTGAGATGAGCGTGACCATTGAGAGTCGTTCTTATTGGGGATTTGGGCTCTTCTCCTCTTGTTTTCTGAATTCGATTCATATGACGGGTCCACTCAATCGTCGCGCAAGACTTGCTTTCGATTTGTGCGCGGCAGTTGGGCGTAATCCATGGGAGGCAAAGTGGATGGGTCGATTTGCCAAAGCGACAGGCGTCTCAGCCAGTGATGAAAAAAATGCATGGGATGCACTCATCGAACGAGGACATTCAGATTTGGTTGATTCAATCGATGCAATCCGCTCAAAGGCTCAAACACTTGAGAAAGAAATGCCAACGCTTGCCGAAGAGGCTCCAGATGGTTGGAGTGGTGATCTTGCTGGCGAAGAAATCATCGCTGCCTTTGCGGAGTGTGATATCGCGAGCGATGCTCTGCATGATCGTTCTGCAACTGGAGTTGAACGTGCATTATCACGTGCAGAAGCGCACATCATCGAAGCAGATCCGAGAACCGAAGTTTCTGCTCAACACGAGGGAGGGGATGTATTAGAGGAGATGGCTGCAATCGAAGCCGACGATATCGACCTTTCAGATACCGTACTTGAACTAGAAGAGTTGCCCGATGAATCTGTACGAACCCATGGGGCAATCGAAATGGATGAGATTCCGTTTGTCGATCTCTCCGAAGAGGAGTAATCAAAATCCAGTCAATTGTGTCCATGCCCACTGTAGGACACCATGGTTGAGCAGGTAGATGACGATACTCACCGAGATACAAGCGAAATAGAGTGCGCCCTTGGAAATCTGAATAGCATCTTCGCTCTCTTCATCGAAATAGCGAATGAGACCAGCGGCCTGCTGGATGTTGGGGCCGCCCTTCTTCTTCGACTTCTTTACAGCCATGCGGTTCGCCGACCCACCTTTCGTATTTCAAGACGCCGAATCCAATAATATTGGGAAATGACCCCTTTCAGGGGTCGAGAGTCTCGATTAGGACCACGCCATTATTGAATTCAACAATCCGACTTGCGGCATCCATTGCTGAATCAATTCCGTTGGTCATGAAGAGTTCGCGACGGCGTCCATCCTCGGTCTGTAGCACCAGACGGTGGCTGAGTTTTTCGAGGACTTTGCGATCCACAGTCTGCCAAACCCAAGCATCGGACTCAATGGTCATGAGAGCTTCTACTGGGACCAGTGGTCCTTGTGCAGCACCTGTACGACGAGCACGGTCGGTCAATTGTGTCAGTTTCACTGCAGTCTCTACTGCGTTCGTTCTCTTTACCTCGCTCTCAGATGCATACCTGCGAGCCGGCTTTCGCTGTGTTGTCATTTGGATCCCATCCTGCAACCTATGGTTACAGAGCCATCATCGGAGACGATACAGGTATAACCGTTCGGGATGAACCAATGTGTGAAATGTATGTTTCTTCACTCCTCTTCACCCACCGAATGCTTGAATTTAATGAGCAGAGGAAGAAGTGCGATTACAACGACCAATGAAACAGGAACGGTGTCCGTTAGGAAGAGTGCGAATGGTAGAATTGAGATGAGAAGAATGGCTTCCAAACCACGTCGCTTCCAATCGATTGAAGGTCTGTATTCGGGAAGTGTTGCGATAATGGGCATCACGATTGCGATGACGAAAATTGGCAGTTGTGCATGTTGAATCAATGCGATTCCAGGCATGAGTGCCGGTGCTAGTATGATTCCCGTATGGAACCCCCAAGCCTCTGGACGGGGGTTTGCATCAAAACCCATGGTCGGCGTCATGGCACCACCAATCCCACACAATAGTATCCAACCGATGGCCCAACGTGAAGGCCAAATTGAAATCCAGATTCCATCGAATATCGAAGACCACGACAAACCGATGATGAGCAACACTGCCGAAAGGAAAAATGTCGTCATGAGACCCAGCCAACGACGATGTGATGCAGCGCCACGACTGGTGTGTATTCTCAAAGAAGACTGTCGATGTGCCATTAGGCCCATTAGCATCCATGCGACGGGACTGGATGAAATATCCAGGAAGATGATGCATATGCTAATTGCAGCGACAAGTCGCGGAGTGGAAGCGGTGTCTATGTTAACCAGAGTGGGAATAACAAGGAGAGATAATCCCAATCCTAGGAACGGATAGATGGCACTATACCAATTCAATGTCGAAGGATGATTGGTCAGGGGTGTTGAAGCAATGGTAGCAAATGCATCTGAATCCATGCCCCACCCTAATAGCAAGATCCAACAAAGGGTCGCCCAACGATGCTCAATCGGGTTCGGTACAGCCAAAGCGATACCTGCGGAAAATCCGAGAAGCAACCCGAGCATGAGGCCAGATGGACCATCGAAGATATGCAAGATTGTTGCCAATCCAGATACATCTTCCGGAAGATATCCAACCACCTGTGCATCGGTCAGATTGATGGTCCAGAATGCGTGAATTCGCAATAGAATTGCCAATGATATGATTGCAAAGGGGATCTTGTGTGACCATGTCGGCATCCAATCTCTAACTAGGAGTAGGATTGGGACGAGGAGTAGGGCCACCGTCAGGACCAGGGTTGTGGCACTCGCCATGGTGTGTCCTTTCATTCACGGCCGTTGAAGGTTGGGCGTGGCCGATGCGCTGAAGTTTGGCATCACTTCGCATATGGATATGGGCGAGATGGTTTCGGATTGGCGCGCCCATGCTGCGGCTAGTGAGTTGGCCAAACTGGTGGAACAACTCCGACCCGGTGAACTCGACATTTGGCTTGATTCAGCAACGCCGAGGCTTCCTGAAACCGTTCGAATGAACCCCTGTCGTTCAGATTTGGAATGGACACGTGCAGAATTGCTACAGATGGGAGCAATGCCAATTGAATGGTTCACAGGAATGGGTGGTGCATACACCCTTCCTTGGGAGAAGGCAAAGTGTCCAGATGCCGGACTGCGTTCAAAGATTCAAGCTCTACACGCAACCGGACGAATTACCCAACAAGAAGCGGCATCGATGATGCCTGTTCAGGCTCTAGATGTACAACCAAATCATCGGGTTCTCGACCTGTGTGCAGCCCCCGGATCAAAAGCCACTCAAATCGCAGAATCGCTCTGCGGGCAAGGGTTGGTTGTGGCAAATGAACCCAATCCGGGACGAGCCAATCATCTAGTCTCGAACACTCAGCGTTCAGGGCATCTGAACATGGTTGTCGTTCGTGAAGATGGCCGTCACTTTCCACGTGTTGCTGAGCCGGGCTTTGATCGGATATTGGTTGATGTACCTTGCACGGGAAGTGGGACGACTCGGAAGAATACCGATGTCTGGAGGAAGTGGAAACCTCTGCATGGGATGCAAATGTCGCGACTTCAAGCGGGCATTCTCTCTAGAGGTGCTCTTCTTCTTCGACCCGGGGGGAGAATGGTATACTCGACCTGTTCCATCGACCCCCAGGAAAATGAGCAAGTCGTCGAGATGGTTCTCGAACGCTTTCCTTGGTTGTCCCTATCTGAAGTTAATCGTGAGGAAATGTTTCCGGGACTCAAAACGCGTTCTGGAATGACCGAATTGACAAAATCGTGTATTCGGGTATGGAATGATGAAAATGACGGTTCTGGTTTCTTCATAGCTATCTTCACTCAAACAGAAATCGAACATGATTCGGCTCGCGCCACGCGCGCACACCCGCGAGATGAAGGAAGAGAACCAAAACCAATTGAACCAAAACCCCCCGGGCAGAAAGACCTACGAATTGCAGAGCAAGAAGATATGGTGCTGTTTGATGAATGGGGCATCGAATCACAAGGACTGGCAATGTGGAGGAGAGGGCACTTTGCACACATCAGTACGGAAGGAATTCGAGATTGGATGTGGGCCGCACCTCGGTTGACTGCTAAGAATCGCCTCTATCCCGGTGGCCATTGGCAACCGATGCGAGTTTTGCAAGCAGGTCAACCGGTCTGGAAGTTGAGGGGTGGGCACAATCGATTGGTCTCAACTGGGCTCCACGTTCTAGCGAATCGCGTACAGCATCATCGATTCGAAATAGACAAAACGTTACTCAAACGGCTGCTGGATGGGGAAGAACCAGGACGCTCGACGTTGGGTGATGTCTTTCAGAATGAACGCGATGGTGGAATTTTGCTGAACTATGCCGGTGAAAATATTCCCGCTTGGTTGGCTGGAAAGCTCAGTCTCATGATGTCTGAGTCAGAGCAATTCATCCTCAAATGGAAACTGGGGCTGTAGTGGCGACATTCATGCGCCATCGACCACTCGCATTGTGCATGGACGCGGACAAGGTGGGGTCTTGGGCACCCATCTGCGTTGCATTCGTTCTACTCGCTATGGTGGGGTGGGGATTGTGGACAATCCCGGAGAACGTAGAGGAATTAGAGGGTAGTTCGGAAGGTGACATTCCCCGATTTATCGAACACTTTCCCACAGATGTAAATGATGAGGTTCCACTCGATGAGGTGCTGCGAATTTCGTGGCACCCCGAAGACAGTGGGTTGGGAACGCTGAAGACCAACGACCGTTATCTCGAACTTGGAGAATTGCAAGTAGTCGATCACGCATCAACACCAGCCAATGCAGAACTGCATGCAATGGTTCGATGGTCTGATGAACAAACGCTCAATGTGACCATCGATATCCAGGTTCTATCTGAAATTGAAAATGGGATTTTACGATTGATATTAATTGAAGATGGGGTTGAGATGTTTGGACGGACGCCTTCGCAACATGCTGTTGTTCGACTGTACGACCCAACGCCCATTACCAATGAGAATGGAACGATTCAGCGTGAACTCGTCCCTGGAAACGGATTGACCAGTGATGATTCTGAACGTCTTCGATTTGTAATTCTCCTCTCAGATATGATGACCGAAGAGAATCATGCCTTGCTCGCAATGAATGTCCCGCTCTCCGACAATGGACCGAAGGATTCTGGGCACCGAGCGTCCAGTCTTCTCGCCTTGGGATTCATCATATTTGGCCTGACAGTTATCGTTAGATCCGAATGGAAACGCGAGGTTATGCTACCGCGATTACGGGGTAGTCGGGATACAGAGGGACGACCCATTGCCTACTTGAAAGCGGGTCTGCGAGATTTGCATCTACGAGAGGTTCGCGTGTTACCCCCGTGGAGATTGGCGAAGGAAATTCGGGAGATTGATTTGCCGGCTGGAACTGAAAGAACGATTGTCGTTCGCGTCAAACCAGAGCGAGGATTGAACGAAGTGAACATTGCCACAATTGAAACTGAATGGAGCATTGAAGTCGACGAAATGGGTGGTTGGGTTCTCGACCTCACACTCTACAAAGAGCCTCCAACATAGATTCAAGGTCTGTCGTGAATACCGCGAATTATGATTGACGACGTCGACCGGCGGATCCTTGCCGTTCTGCTGGCCGATGCGCGAACTTCGATGCGCTCGATTGCAGAGGAGGTTGGTGTGGCGCTCGGCACTGTGTCAAATCGTGTCAAACGGATGGAGGAAATGGGAGTCATACATGGATATGGTGTTCACATCGATGCTGAAAAGGTGGGGTGGACCATGACGGTACTCTGTGGCCTTCGCATAGAGAAAGGTCAACTGATGGAGGTTCAACGAAGAATCGCCAAGGATTCTCGTGTCTTTGGAATCTACGATGTCACGGGGGAATTTGACTCAATGGTTCTCGCCCGCGTGCGCGACCGTGCGCACTTGGATGATCTATCAAAGACCGTGTTATCCAGTGAAGGAATTATCCGAACTGTAACGCACGTTGTGTTGAATACAGTCAAACAAAATGGCGTTCAACTTCCCTAACAAAGGGAATCCCCGTCCGAGGGTTCAAGAACGCCCGCTCGACCGTTTGGCCTATGGCCGTCTCCGGGACAAGAGATGATGTAGACTCGGCAGCGGCCGATAATCTACCATCGGACCTCCGATGGACCGATCTTCTTCTGAAGCATCCGGCCAGTGATGCAGCACCCATGCACGCCTTTGGTCGATGGGAGGACCAACCACACCAGCATCTACCTGCGGCTCGTTTGGCAAGCTCTCCTTGGCAAGGAATCCTGATTGCTGACGAGGTTGGACTTGGAAAAACAATCTCTGCAATTAGAATCATTCGTAGACTCCACGCAACCGGTGAAACCGGTGCCATCATCATTGCCTGCCCTGGCTCCCTACGTTCAAAATGGAAGCAAGAATTACACCACAGAGGAGACCTTGTGGCCGAGGTGGCTGACAGTGGTCGTCGTCTATTGAGAATCGTCGAGAGATTGTCGGAGGGGGAGCCAAGAATTGTCATCGTTAGTCATGGAATTCTGCGAAGGTCGGCGACTCTAGAGCAATTGATGGATACGTTGCCCGAGGTGATGTTGACTATCATCGATGAAGCACACCATTGTCGAAACCCGCGCAGTCGGTTGCACGATGCCGCGCAATTACTGACCATGCGCTCACGTCAAAGTGTACTGATGACTGCAACCCCTGTCAATTTACGAGAAGAGGAATTGTGGGTGCAACTCAGTTTATTGGCACCAGACCGATGGCCGACAATCGAACAATTCTTCCGCACAATGAGGCCAACACGAATGCTCAACGATGTGTTGGATGGTATTTCACGACCGGTGCCAAATCTACCCAGAGCGATTGATCACTTCCAATCGCTTCAGCATACGATTGGTTTTGCAGGTGACCCCCGACTTGTCGAGGCAATCAATTTGATTCAGGACGAAGATGCTTGGAATGAACAGAGAATAGAGAATTCAAGGCGACGATTGGCGAATTTGATTCGACGCTTAAGACCCTTGAACGATCTTCTGGTACGAACCAGACGTCGGGATTTGGACTGGCACATGGCCCGTCGGTGTGCAATCACTCTCGACATCACGCTCACACCCGAGGAGTGGCGACTTTACGAAGCTGCACGAGCATGGGCAAGAACTCTCATACAAATGAGGCATCCTGATGGGGAGGTCTTCGATTGGGCATTGATTGTGCCTGAACGGATGGCTTCTTCTTGCCTGCCTGCCTTTGCAGGACACGTTGTGCGCCAATTGCACTCTCAGGCACGTGAAGTTCTGGACGATATGGATGAAGCAGAAGATGACATCGATTTGGAAGAAGTCGAAATTCGAATGCTTCGTCGGCTTGGGAACTTGAACGAACTCATTGATGCTGCCGAAGCGCTGGGTGAAACTGATTCAAAATATGATGCATTCATCTCATGGATTGAACAAAGTCTTAACGATGACCAAACTGGTGGAATTCTGCTGTTCAGCCATTTCCATGCAACTCTCCAGCACCTGCAACGACGTCTGACTGCTGATGGAATCAGTTGCGAGGTCATCACAGGTCGAACGCGGATGCAAGACAGAGATGTTATTCGAGAACGATTTAGAAATGGTGAATTCGATGTGTTGTTATCAAGCGAAGTGGGCAGTGAAGGTTTGGACCAACAACACTGCCACAGATTGGTCAATTACGATCTGCCATGGAATCCCATGCGGATTGAACAACGAATCGGTAGGTTAGATCGATTCGGTCAAACGGCAGAGGAAATTCAGATTCTCAATCTTGCTGTCGAAGGAACGATTGATGCAGCAATCCTGCATCGTCTGTATCACCGAATTCGACTCTTTGAAGATGCACTCGGTATGCTTGATCCGATGCTTGGTCAGGCCATGCGAATGGTGGCTAGAACTGAACTGGATCGTCCAATTGGATTGCGAATGGTTTCTGCTGCGGATGCTTCGAATGAAGATGTAGATGGTGTTATGACACTACTCGACAGGCGAGAGTTGTGGCTTGAAGAACGCGCAAATGAAGAACGTGAATGGGTCGGGCCCGACCCGGGAATTTCCGCGCTTCGAAATTCGGTTCATCGTCATCACCTAGGTGTCGGCGCCCAACAATTGCAAGATTGGATGATGTACCAACTTGGAGAACATGCCCAATTGCACCCCACTCGCGAGCCGGGAATTTGGATGCTCGGACTGGAGGCAGATTTGGTTCATGAATTGGCCCAACGGGCCATGGACAATCAACGAATTGATCGAGATACTGTAGATTGGAGGGAAACTATCACTACTGCTGCAAATAGTTCAGGACCCCATTGGTTCCATGTCATCTTTGAGCGAGACTTGGCTAGACTAAATCCCCAGCACATCTTCATCACACCTCATCACCCACTCATTCGATTACTCACAGAAATTGAAGATAGTTCGCCGCTGTTTCTACGAGTTGAACGTGACGATTCTACACCAGAAGAAGCTGCATGGTGTGTATGTATAGATTGGACTGTTGACAGTCTAACAAGAACCACAGTCAGACGCTGGCTTTATCTCGATGCTGGGGGTGTACCTGTACTAGATGATGGAGCCGAACCACTGCAACTCTTACGCGGGGGCGAAGTAGTTCGAGAGAGTGACCTACAAGCATTGTTGGACCCGATTGAAGGAGCATTATTGGAGAGCGAACGGCTTCGTCTGTTGCCGCTAATCGGTGAGTTGCGTGACAATGCAGAACATGCATGGCATCGAAGGATTATGCGTGAAATGGCCCAACTAGCAGATGCGGATTGGACCGCTCGCTCAGAAGGTAGGATGCCGGATCCCCGTTGGGTTCGGATGAAGAATAGCCTCATCACCAAGTTACAGGATGAATTGGCCAGAAGACTTGCTGAATTGGATCAGATTAGGGATGGATTAGAAGGGCGCTTGGATCTTCGAATAGCCATCCAAATCGAGTAATTACTCTTCTTCTGTTCCCGGGTCTGATTGATTGATGTATGGACGTAATTTTTCAGCGTGGGCCTTCAATCCCTCTACAGTACGACCTTCAGGTTTCATGGCACGAACCAGTTCCATTCTCGTCTCATTGTCAATGCGCATTCCAAAGGCTTGCAATCGCTCACCGATTTTTCGTTGCAAGCGACCGCCGGTTCTATCCCAATCCATGAGCAAAATTACTGAGGCACCTTGGTCCACCTTGTTGAGAATTCCATAAGTCTCGAAAATATAGGTGACCAATCGGGATTGATCCCAACCCCTATTCACTTGTTCAATGGGCCCTGTGAATCCCATGGTTTTGAGTGCGAACACATCCTTTTTTCCTTCAACCAAAATGGGGCACCCGCAGCCTCCAGATGATGGTGGTCGATTTCGAAAACGGGCTTGGCCCAATGCTTGTCCCGCTGTAGTGTAACGCGCGTCTCGGTCATTCGGCAAGGTAAGCCCCCAAGTATGATTCAATCTTTGAGAGTGGGGTTTCACTGAAGAGAATCGACTTCTGGCGTGAGCGGTGGCCAGCAACGATATTGACGAATGCAAGTGGTGTGTCGAACGCTTCTGAGAGCAACTCACGGACGGCTTCGTTGGCAGCTCCTTTCTGTGGTTGGGTCCTGACGGCGACCTGCAAACGGCCTCGCCAATTATCGATTCCAGCGATTCCTACGTGTTTAGCGGCGGGCTGAACGGCGACGGCCAAAATCACACCATCCTCGTCCTCACGTAGAAGTCCGTCGGGCCAATCTCCCATCATGAGACAATGGACATGGTTGATTCTTGATTTAATCGGCTGGATATTGAGTTTCAATTCATTTTGCTGACCCCCCTACGGGGGGCCAGACAACGCTCATATAGCGTCCTCTCTCCGGGCCGGCTGAGGATAGACAATGGAGGCAGGCGGCGAGGTGTTCTGGGAACTATTTGATGTGTTCAATTTCTGGGCACTCATCGTCCTCATTATCGTCGTAGTTTGGTTACTCTACAATTCCCTCGTCTTCCGTTCCAAAGATGGTAGTGACAACAATATCGACAACTTTACTCCCGGCGTATTTCCCGCAGAAAACGATAATCTCAAGATGGAATTGACTTGGACGATAGTGCCGTTCATCCTCATCGTCTATCTGACATTCATCGCTTGGGGCCCCATAGATCAGATGTGGACTGCAGATCCTGACGCTCACGAAGTGAAAGTAAATTCAAGCCAGTGGAGTTGGGCTTTCGACTGCGGTGATTTGGATGCGGATATCTGTGAAGTATCAAATATTGATGTTGAGGGTCAGACTAGACCTCTGCTTCGATTGAAGGCCGGGGAATCTTACATGTTCAACATGACTTCAACGGATGTTACACATGCGCCATTCTTCCTTGATTGGGGCCTTAAGGAAGATACCCAACCCGGGATGTACACTCGACTCTATCATACTCCTAGTACTGACGAGATTGGATCTTCTCTTCTCATGTGTACTGAGTACTGTGGCAAGGATCACGGCTACATGACGGCTGTTGTCGAGGTACACGCCTGAGGTGATATTATGTTGAAAGCGTTTAGGAATCCTCGTGCCATAGCCATCCTTGCCATTCTCTTGATTGCGGTGGCACTTGCACCTAGTGCCCAATCGTATCCGTTTGGTGTATCTGGCGTCCAGAATGATGGGTGTGCCTGTCACGGTCAGAGTCCAAGCGAAGAGGTTGTGCCCAGTCTCGAAGGGCTCCCTGCGGAGTTGGAAGGTGGAGCAACTTACACTCTCAACATTACATTCACTGGTGGCCCGTCGGGCACGGATCCTGGAGCAACAGCACTCGGGGGGTTCCATCTCTGGGCTAGTGCAGGTTCTCTTGCAGCTGTCGATGACTCGGTGAAGGAAAATCCTGACGGCAGTGTCACGCACAACGGTATCGATGCTGATGACACTGGGCAAGGCAATGATCAAACCCAGTGGCAAGTCGAATGGACCGCCCCATCAGAAGGGGGGGCTAAATTCGTTCTTCACACAAATTCAGTCAACGGCGATGGAACCAGTGGAGGCGACATGTATGGTCGTCTAACCCTAGATGTTGGTCCACAACCATCGGAACAAGCAAGTGGATTGACTGTTCTTGCTACAGCAATTCTCCTGATGGTGATGATAACCCTCGGATGTGTGATTTGGGTATTCTACAGACAGAGTCCAGACGCGTTTGCTTGGGAGAACTTCTGGCCATGGTTCAGTGATTTTATCACCAGTACGGACCACAAAAATGTCGGTTCGTTGTACATGGCCAACGGTCTGTTCTTCCTCGGAGTAGGGGGTATGTTCGCCCTAATTTTCCGGGTTCAACTTGCATCACCAGGAAACGATTTCCTGACTCAGGATGAATACAATCAGTTCTTCACCATGCACGGTACGACGATGATTTTCCTCGCAGCCATGCCAATGATTGCTGGATTTGCAAACTGGATTGTTCCATTGCAAATTGGAGCGCCTGATTTAGCCCTACCACGTTTGAACGCACTGGCGTTCTGGCTCAACCCTGCCGGGGCGATTCTCATCTTCACTGGAATTTTCAGTGGACAGGGGGCAGATACGGGGTGGACCGGGTACGCACCTTACATTGTCTCACATGCAGCTCATTCCGGAGTCACGTTATGGGTGGCTGGACAGATTCTCTTTGTCGCCTCATCCACCATTTCTGGAATCAACTTCATGACCACGTTCTGCACGATGCGTGCGCCCGGCATGGGTTGGATGAATATGCCACTATTCTCGTGGTCAATGCTGATTGCCACACTGATGCTTTTCATCTCAATTCCCGCCTTTGGAATTGGATTGATTCAAGTCTTACTAGACCGGACGATAGGGACTGTGTTTTACGAAGCGGCAGCAGGAGGCGATCCGCTTCTCTGGAGTCACCTGTTCTGGTATTTCGGCCATCCCGAGGTGTACGTGGTTGTGCTGCCAGCCTTTGGTGTAATTTCTGAGGTGCTATCAACAAGTGCGCGACGAACAATCTTCGGCTACAAGTCAATGGTCTTCGCGCTCGCGGGCATTGGCATTGTTGGGTTCATTGTCTACGGGCACCATATGTTCACTTCAGGAATGAGCCCAGTTCTGCGATTCGTCACGATGCTGACGACGATGCTTGTGGCCGTTCCAACTGGAATTAAGATTTTCAATTGGCTGCAGACTATGCACGGTGGAAGTCTTGTCTACCGAACCCACACACTATGGGCACTAGGATTCCTTGCAACATTCACATTAGGTGGAATCTCAGGGATGTACTTCCCCGCTGTAGCGATGGATTTACACTTACATGAGACTTATTTCGTCGTCGCTCACTTCCACTATGTGTTCGTAGGTGGAATCGTCTTCGGGCTTTACTCTGGAATCTACTATTGGTTCCCCAAGGCGACCGGTCGAATGATGAATGAAAAACTAGGAATTCTACATTTCATGACTGGCTTCATCTCTTACAACTTGGTCTTCTGGCCGATGCACAGATTGGGGATTCAAGGCATGCCTCGTCGACAGCACACATACTTCATCACCACCGATGAATATTTTGCATTACCTGCCGAGGCAGCCGATTGGAACATGATGATTACAATCGCTGCCTTCCTCTTCTTTGCCAGTAACTTCATTCTCGTTTACAACATGATTAGCAGTGGTTTGAAGGGGCAAAAAGCACCTAACGACCCGTGGGGTGGATGGTCCATGGAATGGATGGTCACAAGCCCTCCACCCACACCTTCTCACGATCCAAGCAATTTGCCCGAGATGAAATTCGCTGAAGTTCATGACGATGGAGAACCTGGATTCTTTGGGCGAGTGATTGAATGGATGATGATTCCAGAAGATGATGGAGGTGAAGAAGAATGAGTTACGGAGAACACGATGAGCACCACGACCACCATCAACACAGCCACTGGGGCCCTCACGATTGGACACATGGACATGGTGGCGCGCCCCACAATTCATGGGCCCCTCTCATGATGGCCTTTGGAGCGAGTTTCTTCTTACTCGGATTCACCAAGGTCTTCACGCAGACTTGGGATGACGGCGCGGATATCTGGACCTATGCCATCCACTCATCTCAAATCGGGATCCTCATCGCTGGGCTAGCAATATTCTTTGCAGGAATCACTGTTTTCTGGAGACAAGATTGGAGTCACGATGGTTCCTATGAAGCCAAGTCCGAAGGTACGCCCTTCCGAACCATCGACATTCGAAAGGTTGCCCTTTGGATGTTCCTGATGTCTGAGATGATGGTCTTCAGCAGTCTGTTCAGTACCTACTTGCGATACAGAACTGGCTTTGATAATTGTGAAACGCTCTTCGCTTCCGGTGTCTTTACTGAGGGACAATCATGCTGGTTGCCTGCATCCTACTTCATCGCTGAAGGTGGTTACCACCAAGAACACGCACACGCAGCATTGGGCTTCATGCCGGACACACTCATCCCTGGTGCAATCAACACGTTCGCACTGATTATCTCATCATACACCATTGTTCTCGCCCTAAAGACTGCAAAGGATGCAAGTCTCAGTGATGCTGAGCGAAACAGTAAGGTCGGCAAATACCTCTTGACAACACTTGGGCTTGCAACACTCTTCTTGATTTTCAAGATGGTTGAATGGTTTATCGGATTTGAAATTGGTCATGGTGAAGATGCTCTATTCCACTCACCGAGTTTATTGGCCGACGGATTCACTATACATGCTTCCGAGTATACCTATTGCCATGAATGGGATCATCACGGAGGAGCGGACCATGCTGGAGCTTGTGCTGCCGGCTCATCTGCTATTTTCGATATTCGAATGGCGGCCTCAACGTTCTATGTGACTACGGGAACACACGGTGTGCACGTATTGGGTGGAATGGTCGCACTGTTCTACATGGTCATCAAGGCATTCCGAGGTGGGTACACACCACAAAACGCGGTTAGTATCGAATACTTCGGCCTGTATTGGCACTTTGTCGACTTGGTTTGGGTATTGGTCTTCCCCGCATTTTACTTGTATTAACGGAGGCATAAGAATGAGCGAACATGGACATGATGGACACCACACAATCTTGGGATTTGATCGTTACAATTTCAATTTCTGGGTATTGATGATTTTCACGGCGATTGAGGTAGTTGCTGTCGCGCTAACCTTCTCGATGAGAGATGCCGTGAGTATGAATACGGTCGTTTTCATTCTGGTTGTAGTTGGAATTGTCAAGGGTTTTGGCATTGCAGCTATTTTCATGCATCTGCAAGGAGATCCTGACAGTCGTGTTCTGACTGCAACGGCCTTGTTCCCTGTATTCTTCATCGTCGTCATGGTCCTGTTCATCGGTCTGACTCATCCTGGTGCTGCGGATACACTACCGGCATGGTGTCGGCCTGGATTCTACACATGATGTAGCGTGAAACACTTAGACGAGCAGCGCCTCGGACCATCCATTGCGGACGTCGCATAGCCTGGTATCGCGCCGGATTTGAAATCCGGTGGTATTCGCCGCGGGAGTTCAAATCTCTCCGTCCGCGCCAAAACATCCTACTCTTTGAGCAGTTATTGTGATATACTCATTTCAATGACACGGAATCATGCGTGGGATGCCTATTGCACTGGCGATTCTAGTGATTATTTCGTCCATGTCTGGGTGTTTTGGCCATGAGGAAGGAGGTGCACACGATTTTCACGGGATGGAGTACAATCCTGCCCCTCCGGCACCAGACTTCACACTAACTGATCAGAACGGACAGGGTATTTCTCTCACAGATTTTGACAACAAGGTTGTCGTCTTGGCATTCACCTACACGTCCTGTCCCGATGTTTGCCTCGCAATTGAATCCAATCTGAACTATATCGATGGAGAAATGTCTGATGAATCGGATCTTGTCTTTATCTCCATCTCAATAGATCCTGCTCGGGATACACCCTCACACTTGCTTGAATGGACGACTGCTCGCGGATATGATTGGACGCACTTGACCAGTGAGGACCATGCTCACTTGGCACATGTATGGGACAGTTACCATCTGCTCGTCGATACGGATCACATCAACTCAGACCATGAAAATCACTCAGGAATGTCGCATAAAGTCGCAGTTCTCTATCCTGACAATTCAACAGCTCTACTTGACGGCCATCATGATATGCTTCCCGAAGAGAATGCCTCGGGCTGGAATCTGACAAAGACTACGATGGCGATGAATAATGTCACTCTGAATTCATCGGCTCACGAACAATGGGGAAATCAAGTCCATGGAATCAACGGTGTTGATGCTCCGAGTGATGGATCTTGGTGGTGGGCATTGTACTTATGGAATGCAACCAACATGACTTGGGGGGAGAGTCAGGTTGGCATCGATGAAGTCATGATTATGCAGGATACGAATCATATTGCTTGGGCAGCATCCAATGCCAACCTCTCGTTGCTACCTGCACCTAGTGAGGGCATGGACATGGGCGAAGATGGTTCTCATGACCACGACGGGATGGGTAGTGAGGAGGAAATGTACGAAGTCGGCCACAATACTGTTACCTTCATCATTGACAAAGATGGAAACAAGAGAATCGTTTACACGGGTTCAGATTGGTCTACCGTGGACTTCATGGAAGACCTCTCATACCTCCTGCACAACGATTCGGGTTCTGAAGGAACCAGTGACGAACATTCTGAGCATGAGCATTGATTGCAAACGCACCCTTCGGGTGCGAACAGTCTTGAACGTGGGGCGACTTCAACAATTCGTGCGACGCCTTGCCCCTCTGCTAGTTCTTCTTTTCCTGATACCGTCATTTTCGGGCTGTATCGGGGGACCAAGCGTCACTTGGGGGTCCTCGGATGGTGAATATAGCACCAGTTTTAGTTCCGACAGTAGTACCGGATTATCAACACATTCGATTTCTGTGACAAACAAACTGGCCAGTAGTACATCTAGACATCTCGATGCAGACGAACTTGAATTGGAGGGATGTGAAAATTCAACATATTCAATCTCCGGTTGGTTGGTTCAAACCAAAATTTTCGATCAACCGCAAACAACGAATCATGCCATCACTTCATGGATGGTCATGGAAATGCCGTATGGTGAGGCGCAGGATGTAGAACCAGGGTCAATTTTTGTTTCGGTTGTCAATAGTGAGAAAGATTGGCCATCCCCTAGAACTGCTGAAGGGACCCCAATCATCGATGGAGTTACTGCAGATGGTAAAGCGAATGAATTCCCGCATAGAAAATGGTCCTTGTTGGCCGTTGTTCCTGCGAATGAGAATGTGTTTGATGCGGCATTGCGAATGACAACGAATCAAGCAATCAAACTGAATGGATATCTCGTCCAAACTGAATCGATTAATGAAGACCAAATCAGTGACTGTACAATTGATGCATCCAGTAGTGGTTGGGGCGGCCACTTTGTCGTAACATCGATGAAATATGGCGATGAAAGAATCGTCAACTCTGACGAAGCATACGTCGCCGGCGACATACCTGTCATCGGGAGGGGTCTGTACACGACCATTCTGTTGATCTCGATTGTGGCATCGGGTGCGCTCTACATTTTTTCACGCAACCAAATAATGCTCAATGCAGACACGCAAGCGCAAGCAATGCTCTCAGAGCAACAAATGCGGGCTGGGAAATCAGCTCGGCATGAGGCAGCACGTCACGAAGCACGAATGGCCGCTACGACGAAAGCCAAAGAATCGGAATACACAGGGAAACCAACCAAGAAATCTGTAGCAGCGCCGAAATTCGATATCCATGCTGCACTTGCTGAAGATTCGCCTGGCTCAGACACGGGGCATTACGTCGCAGGAAGTTCAGTCACATCCACCGAAGAAGCAGAGGTGATGGAGGGAATGATTTCTGAAATGCAAGAAGAACAGGCATTTGAGCAAGAATTGCAGGAGAAGGGGCTTCGGAACATTATCGGGGATATGCCCAGGGGTGTTGGAAGTGGTAAGCGAAGAAGTATTGCCACCAAACCACACACTTCACGACTGGCGTCTGGAACACCAGAACCTGAGCCGGAACCTGAGCCGGAACCCACGAAGAAACCCGCTAGGCGAACCCGCAAAACACGCTCGTCCGAACCAGAACCTGAACCTGTTGAAGAGGAAGTAGAAGAGGAAGTGCCAACAAGACGGAAGGTCGACTCTGAGGTCAACGATGAAGGCGATTTCAGCGATTTCTCACTGTGATTATTCGTTAGGTATCGACTGTCCGCCCCGAACTGTCAATTGATCAGGAACATACTGAATGATGGCAGGGGTCATCAAACAAGGTTCCCCATCGACCTGGACCCACATTGGTGGATCATGGGGTACATTGCTGGGTTGATTGTTCTCGTCGATGTTGCGCAGTTCCAATCGCTTTCCGGGATTGTGGGTGATGCTCCACTTCCCAACATGTGTTCCTTTCTTTAGAGGTCCCATAATTCGAAGCATTTGAGATTTTGATAGACCGGTGGCCAGAATGATGGACATTGAATCCTGAGTAACACACATGCCCGGAGCGATGCGATATCCTCCGCCGAAAGTTTGAGTCATGATTGTGGTGAAAAGTCCACTCATGTCCGTTCGCCCCATCTCAACATCATCGACTTTTAACCACCCATCTTGTTTCTTCCAACCAAATATGCTCTTGATTCCCAGATATGTGTACTTCATCGTTCCACGGATGTGCTTTCCCTGGCCGAGGGTCTTTCGACGAGATACATCGCTGGTAGTCCCCCCATCCGATTCAAGGAAGGCCCAACGTCGGACCATACAATCCTCATCTGCATCTCCATCCCATTCTGTGGGAGCAGGTGAAGGGTAGTGAGGCAAAGCAGGAGCAGGGGCGCCATCGATTCGCATTGCACCGACACGGCGATCAACACCGGACTTCAGCAAAGATACTGCCTCCTTTGTATTGCGTAGCGGAATCCCATGTGCGCGTGCGTAATCATTGCCACTCCCCATAGGAATTATTCCGAGAGTAATCGATGAACCACGCAATCCACTGGCCACCTCATTCATAGTTCCATCACCACCGACGGCAACGACGAGATCGAGATCTTCTCGATTGCGGAAACTGTAGGCGATTTCTGAAGCGTGTCCTGTTCGCTCAGTCCAAGTGACCTCGCAGTCCAATCCTTCTTCCTCAATCTGTTTGGCGATTGTTGGCCAACGCTTCAGAACGGTGCCATCTCGGCCAGCCGGATTCACGATACATGCAATACGAACCATGTATGGCGCAGGCCGGCATCCAATCATGAGTCTTCCCCGACATCACCTAGAAATTAAGAGACCGAAAAGAACGGGTATCTTTCACCCTTCGGAGTGGCATGGACAGTGCTTGGTCTGAGTTCGATATCGCCTGCATGAGGCGTGCGATTGAGCTTGCCGAACACGGACGTGGACAAGTTGCTCCAAATCCCCCAGTCGGATGTGTTCTGGTAAGGGGTGGGAAAATCATCGCTGAGGGTTGGCATAATCATCTCGGTGATTTACATGCTGAGCAAGCTGCGATTGCAGATGCCGAAACGCAAAGTGTGGCCACAGAAGGTTGTACGGCCTACGTTACGTTGGAGCCCTGTAACCACTTTGGGCGGACGCCTCCTTGCACCCAAGCGTTGCTCTGGGCAGGTGTCGGCGAAGTCATCGTCGCGACAAGAGATCCGAATCCAACCGTGCGAGGTGAAGGAATCCAAGTTCTACTGGATGCAGGAATAATAGTTCGGGAAGGGTTACTCTGTAACGAAGCGCAGACCCAAATGCAGGCGTTCATGCATTGGTGTGAATATAGACGACCGTTGGTCACACTCAAGGCAGCAATGGATGCAAACGGTGTAGTGGATGGCGATGTACCAGGACGATTCACCTCCGAAGAAAGTCTGGATGCAGCGCATCGATTGAGACGACAATGTGATGCCATTTTGGTAGGTGTGAATACAATCATTCGTGACAATCCTTCCCTCAACATTCGACGTGTGCCACTTGGGAAAAGGGCGCAACCAGTGCGCATCGTTCTTGATCGGACACTGCGGATTCCGTTGGATGCGGCAGTAATGACCGATGGTCAAGAAACTGTTTTGGTTCACATTCAACAGGATTTGGTAGGAGTTGCTTTGCCTGCTGGAGACGGAGGTGCAGACCTAAACGCTCTACTGGATCACCTAGGCGATAGAGGAATACAAGAATTACTTGTCGAAGGTGGGCCTATTGTGTGGAAGCATTTCCTCGATGAACAACTCGTGGATCGAGCAATTATTATCCAATCTGCAACCGAATTGGGAGAAGGGCCACAAAGTGGACTCGATGAAAATATCCTCATAGACGCAGGATTAGAAATCATTGAAAATCTAAATTGGGACAGTGATTTAGTCACCCTATGGAGTCGGCCAGATTTGTCTTGGCCAACTCATGATTGGCCCTGAAGTTCAGAATCCAATCGCTTCAACATCATCAACAATGCCGGAGGAATCTCTGGGAATTCCTCCCGATATGGACAAAGAGAATCGAGAAAGGCCTCATCTTCCTCGTTCAAAATCAAGGGATAAGTGCGGCAACCAATCGGGCGATTCTCATAGATTGAACAGAGGCCGGGTGCTTGAGGGTCAGCTGATTCAGTATCAAGAAAAACACAAGCCTCAGTTACTGAATTGTTCAGAAGGATTCGGATACCTGATTCTTCTTTGCTAAATTGATCGGGGTGCTGACCCGTTGTTGTTGCCACTCGAAGGACGTCGCTTGGAGAAAGGGGCATCTCCGTTTTTCGACAGCAGAAACTACAGCCTTTTTCGAGACAAGGGGTGGTCGACCAAGCGCCCATTGTGACTCCCCCAACCTTCCGACGATTTGAAGGAGGAGGTGTGACCCCAGTGATAACGGGCGGTTAGGGTAGTCTGGATATCCTGACGGGCTTCGGACCCGTCGACGCGGGTTCGAATCCTGCACCGCCCACTCTGATTAGGACCTAATTGCATGAATGAGCATTCTTGCAAGGCTACGATGAACACGGATGGGTGTTGTTGAAACAATTTTCCAGCCCGATTCAGAAAAGGCATCAGAAATTTCTGCCCATGATTTTCCGAAGGAATGGCCCTCATCGATTGGGCCAGATAACGCATCTGGGGGCCATGGAATCAATGTAACGAGATTTGCTTGATTGTTGGCCACGGAACTGCACGAAGAAAGTGCGCCACATAGTAATTCAAAACCATCGGCAGATTTCCATGCATTTCTCCCATATGGTGGATCAAAGGCGAAGCCGTCGAAGGTTTCATCCCAAATTTCCGACAACTCGACTGCGGAACCATTTCGAATTTCAAAATCTCCTTTTCCACCTCTTGCCTGAGCCCAAGCAGCATTTTCACGGGTTCCTGTGACCATTGGCCATGCAAGATCACTCCCACAACAATCCAGACCACATAGAACACCCTCAACAATGAGTCCTCCAGTTCCACAAAATGGATCGAGAATACGACCACCTTCTGGACAAGCAAGATTGACCATGGTGCGGGCAAGTTTGGGGTCCAAACTGATTGGTTTGAAAAATGGACGATTTGGTGCTGTTCTCTTTGCCCAATCATCACCATCATGAATGGTCATGCCCCAAGCAACTACTGGTTCAGCATCAAATTCATGTGGATGAATCGAACGATTTGATGGAGCGAGCAGGTGAATGCGGAGTGTGATATCTGGATTGGTCAAATCAATTTTCCTTCCAGCTTCAACCAGTTTTCCACCAATTTCACCGGCAATCTCCCGGCTTGACCAGCCCTCAATCTTCTCTCCTGTTCGACTTGATTTCACGGCGACGGATCCACTGAGATTCAAAGCAAGAAATGCCTCAGAAATGGTTTCAATTGCATTCTCGACTGGAACGATATCTCCTGGACTCAACACTTCGGAGATTAAACTGGAACGTGAGATTAATCGCAGTACATCGGATGCGCTACAGACCAGAGCATGAGCATGGACGAACTCAAAGGATTCAAGCAACTGAGTGGCTTCTTGTCGAAATAAACCCGGGTGCCAACCCGCTCCAATTACCACTGAATTTGTCATGTTTGGAAGCCTTCTCTTACGCGCGCGTCTGTGCTGCTACGCAGCACACACCTCGCCTTAATCCTATAACGGTCCCACTTCTCCCCTCGGACCATGCGCGAGGGGGGGAGAGCAGCACTGGTCTTGTTCGCCGTGCTGTTATTTGCGAGTTTGGTGGCGACCATTCCAACAAGCGCACAAGAACCCGGTGCTGGTGTGATGCAATCGGAAGATGCGCGAAATCTCACATACGAACAAAATACGATGTATCTCTACGGTCAATCAGATGAAGAACGTCAAGAAACATGGCCGATGTGGACGCATTCCGCAACATCTGATGTTGAATCTGATGATACGGTTGGAGAAGGAAATTTAGGTGGAGCAAACAATGGAGGAGGAACAAGGGAATTCGTTTGGGATGGTTCAAACCCCCCATCTGAACCAGTTCCAATCGATACATCTGTTCCAATTACAGGCGCAATCAAATTACAAATAATTTGTAATTGGGAACAAAATCAATGCACAAAACAAGTTACAATCGTTCTTCGCTTAGGGAGCAAGGATATTGCGCAAGTCGCCATAGACACACCAGATGAAGATGATTACTACTATTTTGAATTCTATCATCAAATAGAAGAAGTGCCAGCAGGAGAAACCTTTGGAATTCGCCTTTCATTCCAAAAACCTGGTCAACCTGGAGACGGTTACAATCTAGATTTGGGACGGGATAATTCTTGGATGGAAATTCCTGTTCTTGAACCGTATCGGGAGACTATTCCGGGCTTGGATAACCCGGATGGTTATGTCTCACCCTATTCAGAAGCCAGTGGCTTCAAAGTAACTGACACCAATTCGACGTCATTGATCGGTCTCATTTTTTGGGGTTTGTTGGGCATTGGTGTTTTCATTGGAGGATTTATGTTCCTACCACCCATTCCCTTCAAGGAACTCACAATTCTATTCACTGGACTTGGAATATTGGTGTCTATGTTGATTGCTCCAATAGTAGCCGGTCCCTTGGCGACAGGTATGGCTGCGAATCCTGATGATCCTGATGTCTGGACCGCGGAAGAAATTGCTCAATTGGAAGAACGCGATGGAACATTTCTAGGGGATGAAATGGTAGAGGGGTACACCTTCACGTTCTATGCCGAATATGATAACGTGTACACCACAAAGGATGGTGCAGAAACGATCACTGGGCTTGGACATGAACAATATGGAGCTATTCTCGGTGACCCCGATATCAGTCAAAGAGGAAGAGAATATGTACAATTGTTCTTCTCTTTGTTCCATATGGATTTGACATCGGGTCAAGCCATTTCTGCCGAGATTACAATTGTCAATGTGACTGTCGATGGAAAAACCGTATACTTGCCACAACACATTGATCATCCAAACTCACTCCAAGAGGTGACTATCGATGGAGATACGAGTTTTAGGTTCGCTATCCCACATGATCTCTGTACCATATATGGTGAAGATTCGACATGGGGTAAATTCGCACACATTTCCACAGTTCTCGGGATTCTTCTGGGTGGTATCGGATTCTGGATGGCATTCAAAGGTGGGACGTCGGATGAAGATGACGAAGACTTTGAAGAGGACGAAGAGTGGGACGAAGAGGATGTACTCGACGAACTTGAAGACATTTGAGGCGGCTTGAATGGGCTGCAATCTAAGGGACCTCGCTTCGCCTTCAGCCATCGAGATGACTGACCTTGCAGGTGAACGAATTGCGGTTGATGCATTTCTAACCGCTTACCAATTCATCACCAGCCTACGCGCGCGCGGGGACGGAAAAGATGGGACGTATCTGCGCGATAGCAGCGGGCGCCCAGTCTCTCACCTGATGGGGTTTCTAGATCGGAGTTCTGCGCTTGTGGGGGCTGGAATCGATCCCGTATTCGTTTTCGATGGGCGACCTCATGAACTCAAGTTTGAGACATTAGCGGGGCGCAAAGAACGTCGCGAGGATGCGAGAGAGAAGTGGGAAGCTGCGGTTGAGGCTGAGGATTGGAAGGCAGCAGACAAACTCGGTGCGCAAGTTGTCTCCTATACTCCCGAAATGGTTCAAGAAACCAAACAATTGCTCGATTATCTGGGCATCGCTTGGATTGAAGCGCCCATGGAAGCTGAAGGTGCGGCCAGTGTCTGGTGTCGCAATGGACAGGTGTCCGGGGTAGCCAGTCAAGATTGGGATGTTCTGCTGTATGGAGGGTCGGTGATGATTAGAAATCTAACCAGTCATGGAACGCGAAAGTTTGGTCGCATGGTTACTGCCGAGAGGATTGTACTCAATGAACTCCTTGAGAACCATGGCATCACTCATGAGCAATTGGTCGATCTTGGCATTATGGTGGGCACTGATTTCCACCCAGGTATTCGTGGAATTGGACCCAAAACTGGACTGAAATTAATCAAGGAACATGGGACGATTGAGGCGGTTTGCGAAGCCAAGGAGAAGGAGATTCCTGAGAGATTGGACGAGATTCGAGAATTGTTCCTGAATCATCCTATTCAGGGTGATTTGCCCCCCTCTGGTATGGTTGATGAAGAAGAACTCAGGCGTTTTCTCATTGATGAGCGTGAATTCAGTGAGCGGCGAATTACTCGGGCTCTGGACCGTATGAAAGCGGGTGGGCGATTGCGGCAGAAGGGGCAATCGACACTTTTTGACTTCTAAATCAGCGGTGCAATCATAGCCACTTGTGTCTGGAACAGACACAATGGAAGAAGGGGTTGTAGATTCCGAACCTGATTCGTTCTTCCAACGACCCCAGTTCTGGAAGGGATTATTCATACTCGCAATCATTCTGAATCTCATTGCCATATTCACTAGTGAGTTGGGCCTTGATGCTCATGTGGAGGGCGCCTATGTAGAGACAGAAAATGGTTGGGCTCTGGATTGGGGGGACGTAAGAACAGATGATCCGTTGGCCTCAGATCCTTCAAATGCACGAGAAGTTCCAACGAGCAGTGTTACACCTGGAACGATGATGTCGTTCGCGTTATTGGGCATGATTATCGCAATCATCGTCGCCGTTAGGATGAATTTTAGTCGTGAAACCATCACTGTATTGATGCTGAATCCAGCTCTCATCTTTTCGATTGGCAGAGGTTATTCGGAATACGGTTATCTTGCTATGATTGGGATTGCATGGGCTCTCTGGAGAATGTCAAGAAATTACGAAACCGAACGGGGGATTGTTGCCCGTGTAACTGCGATTGTGCTTGCATCGATGCTCATTTTGCTCGTGTTGGTTCTCAAATGGAAAATTGAGCCTCTATCACTGTTCATTCCATTGCTCGGATTGACCGTGGTGGGCATCCTCATCGATCGTGCACCAGATGATTGGTTTAATCCACAAAGGGTGATGTGTGCTGGATTCGGATTCGGACTGTTTAGTGTCGTCGTAATGGGTGTGTTAGGATATGGTTCATTCTCGATTGTGACAACTGAGCCGATCCGCTTCATTCAAGCATTACCCATTTCGATATTCGGCGTCATCATCGTCTATGGGATGGTCGGAATGGTTCTGTGGCCATTCGCAAGAGAAACCTGGTGTAAAATGGCTGAGAATGATGATCGAGTGACTGGGGAACTATCACTATTCATTGGAATGATGGCTGGCGCCATCGTGGCCTACGTGGCATGCCTATGGACCTACGAATCGATTCTCTGGGATTCTGAGTGGCCATTGCACATGTGGACAATGGGCAATAATGGACGATACATCACAATCTTGGCCATTCCATCTTATCTCTTGGTCAAACGAGTCAATGGTCAGCTCAATTGGATTGAGCGGAAAGCAATCATTGGTGTATTGGTGATTCTGCCAATCTCTCTAGCTGCGGGTCTTCACGGTCAGACATACTGGACCGATGATGCAGCCGAAGTGTTGTCAAACAACATGGCGGATGGTGAGGATTTCGTGTTTGTTCACGATGCAACATTGGGAATGCATTACCTCTACACTTTTCACACTCATATCGATGATGTGGTTGAACGAGACATCACTGGACATTGGCGTGCCCCTGATTCGGGGTGGGAAGAGGAATTGTTCGCAGGCACACCAATGGAAAATCGTGGAAATCTGTCCACGGTTGAGTGGGTCATACTAGCGCCAGGAATTGAATGGGAAGGAGTTCCTGAAGGGTGGCACCAGACAAGTGGGTATGCTGATTTCATGAATGGTGGTGGTGAATGGGTGGTTTGGACCACTCATAGTGAACTCGTCGAAACGTGAGAGGCCCCTGCCCTGGCCAAAGCCAGAACAGGGGCACTCAAATTGAATGTCTCAAGCGTTCTTGTCGGCCTGAACTTGCTTACGCACATCTTGTGCTGAGTTCTTTGTGGCCTGCATTGCCTTTCGAACACGGGTGCCCGCGGCAGAGTTGCCGCGGTCGTGCTTTGCAGCATCGCCCAGTGCTTCATTCAACGTGTCAATCATTCCTTGTACCATAGCCTCTACAGACATAGGGCTCGCCCTCTGAAGACCGCTCTTAATCATTCACTATCGGGCTTCGGCTATTGTACGACAAAAACCCTGTTTCTAGGTTGGAATGGGACTTGCCGAATGTGACTAGGTCTAGCCCCATTGTACGCCGAGCGCCGCGGGGCGCGAATCCTGAAAGTCGGATCAGGATGTTCGAACAAACGAACTGTCGGCCTGCATGGTCCAAGCAGTTCCATCTGGTGCCAGATAGACGGTCTCACCCACATGGCCTGTCACATATTGACCGCCGGGTGTGAGGTGGGAGTAATCGGGTACTGATTGTGCGACGGGCGCTGCTGTTGCAGCCATGGCCACAGGTGGTGCTGCGGCTGGAGCGTCAAAGGATGGTTGTGCACTAGCCCAATCAACCTGCTCTTCACGGCCACCACGGAGTAACATGCTGCCAAGAATTCCCGCAACCAACATCAGAACGACGAGGCCAACGAGTGCGAAGATGACAGTTGTACTCATGCCACCCTCGGATGAGGTTTCATCACCAGCCCCAGTCTGCTCGTTGTCTGTACCATCATCTGTTTCTTCAGTTGGATCTTCAGTACCTGGTTCCGGTGTAGCTAGATAGGAAATCCAATCGGATTCGTAATCAAATCCATCGGTGCCAACTGCTGTAACCTGAATTTTCACTTCATCGAAATTGGCCAATCCATTTCCTGAACTGGGAACTGCTGAGAATGTCTGTCCTGTTTGGAATGTTGTTGAATCAACCGATTCTAGGCCCTGCTCATAGCAAATACCGCTCTGAGTATTGCAAATCTGCCACTCAGCCACAATGTCCGTCAATCCGGTAGCACTGAGTTGAACGAGGAATATTGTTGGATTCTTGCTGTAATACATGTCTGTCACTGCGATGTCGATATCACCCGTGCTGCCATCTGTACTCCATACCAACTGGATGCTATCGACGACGGTGACGAGCAGGAGGGTTTCACTACTGTCACCATGGGAGTCCTCTGCAGACAACAGGATGTTGTACTGGCCGGCAGTGCTGTAGGTCGCTGTGAGCATTCCTGAAATTGGATTGTATTGGACTGTTCCATCGCTTGAAGTGACAGAAGCCCAAATCTCTGCATCGTCATCATCGATATCCGTTAGACGAGAAGAAAGATCCAACTCAAGGGTGTCATCAACCTGGACCATGAGACTGCCCAAGTCTGTTGCATCAAAGCGTGGTGCATCGTTGACATTTTGCACGTGCACATGAACAGGGGTCTCACTTAGTTGGCCATCCATATCAGTTGCACGCACTGTGATGACAACGCTACCAAAGGCATCGTCATCGGTTGCACTTGCCATCAAGGTGTTGCCGTAAATTTCGGCTGTGAGGACATCTGCAGGCTCTACAGATACAATGGCCAATGTGAGATCCATTACGCTCGATGGGTTGCCATTCGAATCCGTGTCTGTCAAGTACTGAGCGAGACTCAATTGTGTACTGGCACCTTCATCGTAAGATTGTGCCGGGATACTCGACCAGCGGGGTTGACCGTTCTCAATTACGCTGAACAAGAGAGTTCCAGTGTTGGTGTCCTCTCCATCGTTGATTGAGATACCCAAGCCCTGAGGTTGTGGATTGCCCATGCTGTCCCACTGCATCGTCTGGAAGTTGACTTCAATCTCACCTGCGGACGCATGCCATGCAATGAACGATGGGTCGCTGCTAGTGATGATTAAATTGGTCAGGTCAGTTTCTGCATCGCAGACCAAACCAGCGAGAGATACGCGCTCATTGGTCTCGACCTTCACCGTAGGAAGACCGGGGAAAGATGGGCATGTACTCGGAGCGTTCTCGGGTTGACTCGGGTCGACCACGATGGGTATGCCGTTCATCAGACTGAAGGCATTGGAAGCCACCTTCCACTCCCCAACTTGGCCTCGAGCATCTGTGAAGCGCGCTCGGACGTCGTAATCACCGCTACTCGCAGAGTTCACTGGGTCGACTGTGAATCTCCAGTGCTCATTCTGCGAACCTGGAGCAGTTAGACTGCTTGGAGCGTTGACCCAATCGGCACTCCATGTGTTGGAACCTGCTTGAGATGTCTCAAATTCTGGAGTCATGGTAGCCAATGTATCGACGACGTCGCGTGGGTTTCCGGTGACTTCAAAGTCCAATGTGGAGCCGCGTGCAATCTGAATTTGGCCATCTGCACTCGGCTGATCGGCTTGTGGAGTGAAATCGTGATCGGCGTAATTCATCATGATATTGTTCCCACCGTTGCCATCGTCTGTTAGGCCGGTGACTTTGGCTTGGAATCCAGTCAAGCCATATGCTGTGGTCTGGATGCCAGAGGTGTCGTAGGTCGAACTGAATGTCTGAGTGTTGGATGAACCAGCTGCATTGGACAGTGTGTTCAGAGATGTGCTGTCGAAGCACTGACTGTTATCACACAGTTCAATCGTGCCGCCATCTGAATAGGTGTCAGCACCTGCATTGCGAACAGTAACTGTCAGATCGAGAGTGTCTCCTGTCATGAAGCCCGGTCCACCATCTTGATTGTTGATGGTAAAACTCTGAACTGCGATGTCAATCGGTGGCTGCATGGTGCCGTCAGCGGCTGCATAAACATCCTCATTGAAGCTGCTGGTACTCCAACCACTGAAGAGTGCTGCGACCACATTCATGTTGCCTGCGCCACCGTTAACGAGGTTGTTCGGAACAGTCCAGGACTTGGACGCTGAACCGGATGAAAGAGAAATCGTCTCAAATCCTGTGCCGCCACCAACGTTTCCGCTGTTGCTCGCATAACCACCGTTGTTCAACAGCCATGCTTCCCAGCAGTTGTGTCCCTTGGTGCCGTCTGAATAAACGTGAGAGTTGCAGACCTTCTCCGTAACTGCCGCATACAGTTTAATCGATGAAGCGGCTGTTCCTGTACCAATGTAAGAAGCCGTAACGGTGACATCTGATGTACCGTCACCATTGTCGCTCTGTCCAACGTTCACAACGTAATCGGCTGAGGTGGAATGCATATTTCCTCCCGAGGAAATATACTGATCCCAGCAGGTGTTCGACCCACAGCCTGTGTTGAGGGTTGCGTCACCAAAGGAGGTCTTTGGTGCGCCACCAGTTTCCTGCAAATGAGATACGCCCATAATCGGAGCAATGTTACCCGATTCTGCATCAGCTGTGTTTCCATACGATGCACTGTGGTATGAGATATACACATATCGGTCAGGCAGTGCCTGCTTTGCTGCATGGTGCCCAGGGCTTCCATACTGGTAACAGAATCCACAGTTGTCCGAAGTAATGTACTGTGCAAACACGGTATGTCCGGGATCCGTAGGTGCCAGTAGAGGCTCTACGAGCTCCAGCAGTTCAGGGGTTTCATTTTCTTCTTCGCTGAAATCCAAAACACCATTCATCGTTACCAAAATCATGATGGTTGCAGTCAGCAGAGTATTCACATAGCGTGCGCTCATATTTCCTCCTGTAAGGAGGAGGCTATAAAAACACCCATCTGCGGACATTTGTGGGTTTTTTTATGAAAATATGGTGTTCATCGGAGGGCTGCGGCGCGATGTTGACAAATTTACAAACGCCTAAATGCAACTGCACTGCCCGAAGGGCAACAACAGAGACCTGTAGTGTGGGGAATGAGTATGTCTGATGTGAAATATCCAGGAATCCCTGCGACTACAGATGGCGCTGGGCACATCGTTCATATCGAGACGAACATTACTGAAGGTTCGTGCGCTTATCCAATAACCTCCTCAACAACGATGGGTGTTGGTTATGGACAGGCCGTAGCCAATGGAAAAGAGAATCTGTGGGGTACACGACTAATCTTCCTTGAGCCTGAA